>Ga0179593_1406549_pt1 | contig 11389 bp, 13 predicted proteins | sample CZODoug2_1_08_16_FD_185931 | JGI IMG/M metagenome (GOLD analysis project Ga0179593, IMG submission 185931) | Vadose zone soil fungal communities from Angelo Coast Range Reserve, California, USA - CZODoug2_1_08_16fungal (PacBio error correction) | ecosystem: Environmental > Terrestrial > Soil >...
TTCGAGAGGGTTACCCGGTAAACTTGCGAAAAATGAAAAATTGCGCAAAATCGGGAGGGGGGGGAAAGAGCCATTGCGGGGGAATTGTCCAGTCCTTGTGATGCCAGAAACAAACTCAAGCAAGCCACAGAAAGTGGGACAAAACTACTGTCATGACATCTGGGATTGAAACGCAAGACTCTCTCGGCAGTGCTAGGGAAGAGAACACTAGATGAAAGGTTAAACTATCAACCTCATTATGGAGAGGAAGGCAAAAACGGGCGAGTGGGCTAAAAGGGGTCAAAACAAATTGGGGGGAATGGGAAGGAAATCGTACAACGATTGCAATGGGCCAGAAACTCCTCTCTCCGAAGGTAGATGGCAGTCGGATGGCGGCCTGTTCGGCTCGATGAGGATCTCGAAGGACCAGGACTGCCGAAACTGTCTGCGCTGAAAGTGGGCTAAAAGGGGGGGGGGGGGGCGAGACCCGATCTAGCAAAAAACGTTGTGGTCCAAACCACCGCTCAGAGTAAAAGAAGAACAGCAATGGGATTGGATGGGGGGGAGAGATCTTCTTCACTTTCTACCTGGCTCTTCTAATGATGACACTGGTCAAGCGGAATAGACCATCGTCATCAGGTGTCGACTTTAGAGATCCGGGGGAATAACGCCCCAACGCATCAACACCACCTGTCCAAAAAAAAAACTGAGGTTTGGAGGGGATTGAAAACTGCGATAGTAACTGACATAAAGAGATTTCCAATATCTGTAGCGATAGGGGGGGAAAGAAAACACTCTAAGGGGGAAAAGAGTCCTGACCTGGGGACAAATTCGCATCTTCGGAATCATGGGATACAGGGAATGACCAAAGAAAATCAGGAGACCCAGTTCAACAACGCGAAGGTTCCGCACGGATTCCGACCACACACAAATGGAAAGGGCCAAAGGTCAAACAGATTCTGTCATGTGGGGGGAATTCGCAGTCTTGAGGGGGGAACAGTGTGCAGGGAACAACCCCAACCCACCCCCCAACCAAACCCGGAACCCACCCAGCTGCAAAAAGTTCGAGCTGATTTTTCAATAAACGGCTGCAGTCCTTTAATGCATGGCCAGGCGGAAAAATAAACGCAAGAAGGAAGTATACAACTCACTATAACGGCCTGGTACTCTTAAATCTACGATTCCGCCGTCAGCGGAAGGGGCCGAACGGAAAGGACAGGACCTTATAAGCGCGCCAATTTCAGGCAGAGAAGGAATATCAAGGTCACATTTTTCTCAGGAGGATGAGGGGCACACGAGAATGGTTAAGGAAACTGGTAACCAAAGATGGGGGCGAGCGAGATAGGAGGAGAGGGTCAAAAGCGGCGGGGTCGCCGGGACGCGACAGTCAGCAGATTTTGAAAGGAAAACGGAAAAGCCAAGAACACAAGCGCCACCGATTTCTTGGGGTGCCCCGAGGTAAATCTCCTAAACTTTAAGGAAAAGTTCTACGCTAATCACAACAAGTCTTCCTATCAGAACTCTTACAAACAGCTAAAAACCAACGACGCCCAATAAAGTCTCAAAAAAGGAAGAAAAGAGAAAAAATGAATCGCTGGAAACTTGCTGCGGGACTAGTGATTTGGGGAAAAAAGAACATAGACTGACTATCTTCAATATAGTTCTTTATTAAAAAAAAAAGGGAGACGCAAAGAAGGAACTTTTCTTTCAGGAGGGAATGGAGCAAGAACTCAAACTCTTCCCATGTTCGCTTATAAAAGAAAACCAGTTGGAAATGGAAAGAAGCAGGAGAATGAGACTATAATTAGCACGCAGAGTTAAGGGGGGGGGCAACTAAAAAGGGAGTCAGTAGAGAACATATGTGTTTTCAAGGGGTCCTTCCGAAAGGGGAAAACTGTAGAGTCACTCGGTAGGAAGGAGGCAAGACCATCTAAATGTCAAAAACGCTCTCTAAAAGGAAGGGAAGAAAGTCAATCAGACATTAAAAGAAGGAAGAAGAAACTTTTCTTATGCCGAAGAAAGGGGGGGTCAAGTTCCAATTAACGTTCAAGTCGGAACTGGGGCCGGAGCGAATTCAGGCAAAGGCAAGGGGCTCTCACTAACGTAGGGAGACCTAATCGTATAATGGGGCCGAATTTGTCAACAGAAAAAACTTTCGAGTGAAACAAGGTACAATATTGAAGGGGAGGATGGACCCCCTACCTAATGTGTGTGGGGGGAGAACTTGAACAAACTCAAGCCAAGGCTAATACCGGGCCAAGAATGACGAAGTGGAAGAGTTAAACTCTACTTTTGGACTGATAAGGGCCGAGGGTTCTAGGGAAGATACCGGGGGAAAAACTCCTCTCAGAATAACCTGTTGGAGGGACAAAGTAAAGTCAACGAGAAGGGGAACTTAGTTTTTCAGACCAGACCAACTTAAAATAGAAAAGGTACCGGTTGAAGGGGGAACCAAAAACACCTAGAGGGGCCTATAGTATCTCTAAATGCAAAAAAGGGCACAAATTGCAGTGAGAAGGAAATCCTCCATCGCAGGAAAAAAAAAGTTGCAAGTGGAAACAAAAAAAAGGTGTGCAGCTTAAGGAGGGAAGGGAGCCCATCCTAAAGATCGGGTTCCATGAAACTGGTCCAGAAAAAAACCGGGAGAAAGAAAGCTGGGTCATGAGGCAATCAAAGAGGTTCAAAGACGTGGGACTATGACAAGGACGAGAAAATTACGTCACCTGGGCCAAAAACCGGCATTGCATTCCAAACCCTTCAAAGGCTTTAACGGAAAAAGAAAGAGTGGCAATCAAAAGATGGCGCGGGGAAAGTTCCAGTGAAGAGGGAGGCAATCCGTCGAGGTGCATGCGAAATGGGGGAGTGCAACCGTGGAACGGCAATCGAATGAGGGGAGGGGGGGAGGTCGAACCCAGTCTGGAATGGGATCAGATCTCAACACCACCAACTTGAGGAAAAAGAAAAAGGAAGAAAAAAGAATCTACTAACTAGCATGAGAAAGGAAGAGAGGGTAAGAGAGGCCATAACAAAGTTGTGCCCAGCTAATTAGCATAACGGGAAATAGTGATCCGCGCACAGTGGGGGAAGGAAGGAAGGGGGGCTTGTGTTCCAGCTTGGGAAGGGGGTGCCTGCAAGGACGGGGTGGGAGGGGTGGAAGGGATCGTATTCGGTAAAAAAGATAACGAGGGGGATCGAACAAATAGGGCTTCTAAAAGAAGGGGAGATGGGAAAAGATCCATTATGTGGGGGTCGCCATTTTGGCGACAAGAGAAATTGGGGCGTAATGGTGGGCGACGCAGAATGAATCTTCCAATCGAACTGGAAGATGACGGGGTCTGATATTAGAGCGCGGGAATATGGAAGTTGGTGTGATGAAGGACCCAAGTAATAGGCAACTAGTTTGTAAACTTAAAAGAGGTAAAACGGTAGAGGTTGAGGGGGGGGTGGGACAAAACACGGCTTGAAAGGTAGCGTGAAGACAGGGAATTTGTCGCCAAGACAGGAAGATAAGAGGATTTCAAGGGAAGGAACGCGCACTATGACTTACCAGAGAAAAAAAAGCGATCAGGGGGCTTGAAAAGAGGGCCCGGAGGGTGCGGGTACACACCCATACTTAAGACGAAGGGCTCACCACAAAACGGGTCGCGGGAGGGTACCTCGAAAATAGGGGCTCACGGAAAAGTGGGCAACAAAGTTTGTAAATTTTACAAAAAAAAAAGAGGCCAATAGACGAACTGTAGGCGGAAAACGCAAAGCGGACCCAAACGGACGAAAACCCGAATCGTGAGCCGGATGGAGAACAGGACAACGCCTGTTTTCTGAGGGGGAAAAGGGGGGGGAAAAGGGGAGGACTAAGAAAGGTGAGTTGTCACATAATGGGAAGTCCTGGGAAAGGAACCTATTGAAACTGAGTGAAAGAAAGTTTTGGGCCGGGAGAAAGGCTCGAAGCCGAAACTATGAAAAGATCTGCAGGGGGAGGGAAGGGAAAATAGTTGGAGCGAACGAGACAGAATTTGGGCGCCGTTAACAAAGGAAGAAGGAGGACCACTTCGACTGAAAATTGCTAAACTGAAAACGTCGGCAAAAAGTGAGAAGCGAGGGGAAAGTGGACTAAATCGGGGCGCAACCGGGGAAAGCCGGAAGGGGGGAAAATCGCGTCGTTGCGTAAGCACTAGGGACGGCCTACGACTCGAGGTCACGGAGAGGAGCTAACATCGTCTTGACAAGAACGAGAGCAAAGAGAATGCTTTCCCCGTGGTAGGGGAATGTGGCGGAGGACAGTGGCCAAGAGGATCGGACTCCGTGGGGATTCAAAGAAAGGGAGGGAAGGGAGCTTTCAAGGAGAGTAACCGCGTCAAGAAATCGGGAGAGGGGGGGTTCGGAGAGGGGAGTTCTAGGGAAAACGACAACTCGACGGCCTGTCAGATCCAAAAAGAAAGGCGCAAGACGAAAGAGCTACTTCTAGAGCTCGCCCTAGGGGAAGAAAAAAGGCGATCGCCGCGAAGAAAAGAGGGAGGGTAAAGAAACGCGTGACTTCGGGGAGACGATGGTTTCCGCGCAGTCCAGAATTCTTGGTAGAAAAGAGGTCAAGCCGGTCGTCAAAGGAAGAGGAGGGCGGGATCTTGTAGATAGGGTTGGGGTGACCGAAGTCGGCACCATCAGGAGGGGGGTAGTAGGAAGTAGGGGTGACTTTCATCAGGGGAGTAGGACTTGTCTCAGCGGCCAAATTCCGGATTTGAACGCTCCGTCAAAGCGGAGAAAAAAAGAGCCCTATCTTTCCTGCTACACGGAGAAAGAAGCGACAAATTGGAAAAGAAATTAAAGTTTAACAAGGGAAACGGGCCACTCTCTGGGGTGTACCAAAACAAAAAAAAAAACGGGGGAAAAATGAAGGTCAGTCAATCTAGTCTTATTTTGGGGGGACCCCGGGAGGAAATTGAAGCCACTGAGAACGAGGAAGACGAGTGGGGACCCCAGGGGTTCCGATCCTTAGAGTTTGGGGTAGCGATTCACACGTCCTTGTAACGAGGAGGGTGAAGGTCGAGACGTGGACAAGGTTATAAAACCAAAAAAGAAAGTGTGTGGGGGAAAAAAAGTCCGGAGGCGGGCGAAGGGGAGGTAATGAGAAAAGGCTCAGATCCTGCTGTGACAGAATGGCGCTTCGCTAAAAAGTAATGAAGAGAACAAAGGGGAAGAAAGTAGAAAAAAGAAGCATTCCCCTCCAATGGACAGGGTGCGTACCGGATCGGAGTGCGCGTTGCCAAACGGTTTGCGGAGGATATCGGGGGCTAATAGTCAAGTGCCAAAACACGGAACGGGACCTTTCGTATAAACCTGGTCAAGGAGGAGAGGTATACGTGGATCGAAAAGGGAAGATCGATTAGCGACGAAAAAGCGAGGGAGGGATGCTTCCATTGAAGAAACCGTGTACACGTTCCAAAGTAGACTGTTGCAGTGGGGGCGGTGGGAAAGTTGGAAGGGACCAAAGAGAAGGGGTCGAAGAAGGGACGCAGTCACAATGAGGGGGGGGGGACTCTAAACAAACGAAGCATATTGACAAGAATGGGAATCAAGAGCGGCCGAGAGAGTCGGGAAAGTAGAGAAATTGGACCACGAGGTGGCTCATCACCAATTGAGTGGAGTGAAGGAGGGTGTTGACATCAAAAACCTTGGTAAAAGAAAAGGGCACTGGGGGACGGGGGGGGGGGGGGGGGGGGGAGGAAAAAGAAAGGGGGATCAATTGAAAAGTCTCGCATCGTTAAAAGGAACATCAAGCTCAACTCCTCAGAAAAACAACTGATTCGGGAAGAAGGGAGAGAAGTATTAATCCCGGCGCTAGGGAAAATGAAAAAACTCTAGGGCCCGGGAGGGCCAGGATTTCCAGGGTCCTCCTTGTGAGACTAAAACCCCTACGGAAGGCCACCGAAATTTGATGAGGCCGTTTTTCAGCGTAGTCACGAAAACCGAGATGGAAGCTAATACTCGTAGGGGCAATAGAACGGTGGGGTCAAGGACAAAAATGGGGGGAAGGGGAGCGAACCCAAGTAGAGGGGGGGGGAGGCCAAATTGCAAAACTACCAAGGTAGGGGAACGGGGGGTTTAAAAAAGTAATTAACGCGTTTAGTGCATTCTAGAGAACCCGGAGAGGGAAGAACAGGGGCGGGACGCGAGGGATGTAGTTTCGATGCCGGAGAGAACCTATCTCTAATGGGTAGCGAGCACCCTGTCTTGAAACTGAGTGGCAATTACATAAAACGGAAAACTCCAAAGAAAAAGGGGGGGTGGAAACCTCCGGAAAAAGACTCGCCCAGAAGAAAAGAAGGGGAGGGCGGGGAAAGCTATATTAGAGAATGGGAGACGGTGTTCTCTATCGTCAAGAGACTGGTCAATCTAATCTACAAGTAGAAGAAGGGGCTCGGGGAAGGGGGGAGCGAGACGTCTACTCAGGGAATTCAAAAACAAAAAGAAACCTAAAGAGAGGGTGGTTATTAACATGTGGAAATTATATCTGAGTCTTCATAACGCTAATTGAACAAAGACGGAGAGCGATCGCCCGAAAAACCTATACAGGGAAAGAGTCGAAAAGGGGGAACAAAGTATGGAAAAAGCGGAGCATGGCGAAATAGAGGAGGAACCCTAAAAAAAAAGAGTCGAGATTTATGCTTTTCACCAGAAGTTGATGCCTGTAGCCTCCATACAAAACCACATTTCCGGTCCGCGTTAAAAAATCAAGGGACGTCATTGGGGAAGGGGAGCATCCAGTGAGTCCAATTGGCCAAAAATTAAAGAGAAAAAGGCGAACTTAAATACGGAGCGCCAATTCCGTAGTGCGATGCGTTTACTCATAAAAAAATAGGAGAAAACACAGAATAGAAAAGCGAAGAAGTTCAGGGAGTCGAGGGAAACAACATCGACAAGTTCCCTCCTATCAGAGGAAGTTGGAATACCTGCGTGACATCAGGGGTTAGATCAATACTCCTGGCATGCTCCTGTAAACATCAGGAGAACCACGAGTTGGGGGCAATGGCTTAGCCAAGGTACAGGGGAAAGGGCGTAAGGCGGCGGATGATAGACGTTGCTCAAAAAATGGGCCTAGCCGTATCGACGAGGGCAACTACTTTGGTCCGCGTAAGTCCGGACCGACAGAAGAAAGATGGTGGGAAAACGAAGAATAAAAACGGAACTCCACATTCGACCCTGACGACCCACCAAGGGGGCCGGTTATGGCACAGTGCGACCTAAGGGGAAAGGGGGCAGACAGGGGCGCATAACCATCAAAAAGGGCGGCCGATCAGAACAGGCCGACAACTCTGTACCGAACGATTACACGGCGTAAGGCGAAAGAGAGGAAGAGGGGAGTGGCGAGGAACGTGAAAGAGGGGGTTATCGGAAGGCCTCTCGGGTCTGTATAAACCTAGGGGAGAACGAACCGATCAGGCGACTTGCTTACGGTGAAGTGCTCGAAAGAAAAGGACAATCGTCAGTCGCAGTAAAAGGAACCGTTGGACTGGAAGACCGGAAAAAAATGAGAAGAGAAATCGGTCACATCGTACGGTTGTTCACCCCCAGAGGAAGAGAAGACAAAGCAGGAACTAGAGCTTCAAGATGGAGGACGGAGAAAACGCATAGAAAAGGGGTTCAAAACTCGAAAAGAGAAAGAAGGAATCGTGGTCATGAACGACTTCAGGAAAAATCACCTTTGGGGCTTAGCAGACTGGAAGTGTCCAAAGGCAAACACGGGAGGAAAGGAAGAGGCCCGGATAAGAGTGGAGTAGGTATCATTAGTTGTGCCGACGCCTCTCGGGGGTCGCTACAGGTCGGACTATCCGCTCGTCGGGGTAAACAGAAAGGAAGGGCAAAAGGAGGGGGGACAGTTTCGGGAGAGGTAAAAAAGACCCCGACGAGACTGAGTTTGTGTTGGTAAAATTCACGCTTGAAGTGACGAAAAAAGAAGAAAGGGCCGGGGGGGACCAGAGGTAACCCAACGAAAAGGGGTTTCCTATTTAGGAATTGGGAAGGTTTTATAATGCTCCTCGACACTCTATGAGAAGCCGGCTTTGAGACAAAAAGGAAAACAGAATTCCACGAGCCAGGTCACGCGGGGTCATCAAACCAACTTACAACAAAACGGTGCCAGGTTTCATAAAAAAAAGGAGAGGGGGCCGTAGTTGAGAGGGGGGCAACCTAAACTTGCCGCAGCATAAGCCAAAGACCATCCCAAATTCCAGTTGATTCTTGTGAAAAAGAGGAGGGAGGAACCTGGAGTACGAACTAAAGCGGTTGCCGAAGTCACGCCCACCATGGCGAAACACATCCTCGGGGGGAAGATTCTGCAAAAGCTGGCAAAAAAACGATGTTTGGCGTGAAAAAACTCGGGTAACGAAGGAGGAGATCTGAAAAACTGAAAAAAAAACCCGGGAAAGGCCACCTTCAAAAGCAGTGGAACTCAAAGCCACAGGAGTCGTCTGGAAGGACCGAGACGTGGACTGCATCAAGTCGGGACTGCATCTAACGAGACGGCGATGGTGGAAATGGAAAGTCCTTCAGCGGTATGCTCGGTGAGGAATGGACGAGAACCATCCGCGGGGTCATTGGACCGACTCGCGAAAAAAAAATTTATTAAGGGAGTGCAAAGGAAAGACACCCTTCCGGGAATTTCCCCAGTCAAAGGGAGAAAATACAAAAATGGAAGCAACTCAAAGCAGCAGGGAAGGGGAAGGGGCCCTCTACTTGAATGCAGGGCAACCGGCACTACGGGGGAAGATAAGAGAAAGGATGGGCCGGCAGCGGGCTTTTCAGGGCAGGAAGGGTGCCTGCACGTAAGTCTTCAAGGATGCCGGAAATTCGGATAAAGGGGGAAGCAGGACATAGGGAGAAACAGACAGGTGAGAGGGGGCCAGACTGAAAAGACGGGAGGTTTTGTATGTAAGGACCGGGAGAGCGTTTGGGGTGGGGCAGAAAGAAAACACAACGCCAAAAGGAAAAGGGGGAGAGGGCGACTGGGGAGGATATCGAATGTGAAGGTTTGGGGTTGGGAAGTCACGCAACTAAGAAGGAAAGGGGTGGGTGCAAACCATGAAAAAGCGCCCCGGAAGTGGAAGTTTGGGGGGTTGGGTAATGAAAGAGCTGGAAGGGGAGAGTGAAACTGTACGTGGGAAGAACCAAGCTTCGGGAAAGAGGGAGGACTGGCTGCAACGAGCTCACGTACAGAAGTCCACTATTCGGGGGTTTTACGATCGGACACAATGCGGCCCGGCTTGTGAGGGGTCAGAACCGAAAAAGAGCCAAACTCAAAAAAAAAAAAATGTACATAAGATAGGGAGGTTGGGTACCGCGACCAGAAGGGAGGGCCACCAATACGTGGCTAAAGTTTGTCAGGTTTACAAGCGAGGCGGAAATAACGACAGGCGAATGTGGGCTAAACGGGAGGGGCGAAAAATCGAAGCTAAGAAGGGAAAGCGTATCAAGCAACAAAGGGACAGGCTTTTGTCGGGAAAGGACTGGGACTGAAAGGGTGCTTGGGGTCACATTAAGGGCCGTAGGACCCCGATTGCCCTGATAAAGGGAAGAGGGGGAGTGGTGCCCTGGGAAGATTCGCGGAATCTACAAAAGAGGAACTACTCATGTACATGCTTACTGTTCGGCTAAAGCGCAAAAAAGGGCGCCGGGAACAAAGAAGATGCGGAACCGCTTATCGTATAAGGCGCGCGTCTGAAAGGCCAAACGGTTTCAAGGAGAAGCGAACATTGACGTTGGGGTGGTCGCATCTCGCAACATGCAAAACGAAGCAGCGCTCGTTGCTGAGAAAAGGGCCTAAAAGGACGGAGACGAGGGCGCTTAAAGAGGGAGGAAGAAAGGAGGGGGGCAGCACGAAGAAGAGAGGAGGCATGGAAAAGTGTGAAATTGACCAACGAGGGCAGACGAAATATCGGCCGGTTTGGGAAAAACCGTCGAGTAGGATGACATTGTCAACTCAGAGACAAAGGGGGGTAAAGAATCGGTGGCTCATGGTGGTCGAGCAAGGGGGGAGGTAAGGGTCCGCCCGGACGCAACAGACTTAACGGCCTGTCGGAACGGAAAAGAGACCTGACGAAATACCCGAGAAAGCGCCACATAGAAAAGGTCTATAAGGAAAGCAAAAAAGTCGGGGGGTCTTGGGGTCAACTCAACTCAGAAGACCTTCGGGAGAGACGTGGTTCCTGCTCGGAAACGGGGGAGTATCCAGGAATGGAACAAACCAAGTACCGAATGGCGGGAAATCGTGTGGGCTGGGGGGGAAACCAGGATAGGGAAAAAGGAGAGCGCGGTTCTAGTCGTAGTTTAACTTTAGAGTCGGTCGTGTGTCCAGGCGCAAGAAGAAATTCAAGAGTTGCCGCTCCGGGAGTCTGAAAAAGGGGAGACCCTAGTGGGGAAGGGGGAAAAAACGAGCCAAGGAAAGAAAACGCGAATTGGCCAACAAGACACCAAATAAAAAAGTGGTTACACTCGGCAAACGGTCCACCGGTAGGTGTTTGGGGTCAAACGGGAGGTATCAAGGGGAGAATGACCGGTGAAGGGGAGAGCAATAGAGATGAGTTTCGGGACTCCTAATTTATTGTCCTGGGAAAAAAGGCCTCTTCAGGACGGAATCCGGTCAGAAGAGAGGTCTAGGGGGGGCGGGAAGCTCGGAATTATGACCTTTCTGGGGTGGAAGGCTCTTAAAAAGTTGCCAGGGGGGCATACAAACACTTGGAGGGGGGGGGAAAAGTTGTCTTGGAGAATAGAGGGGAGAGATGGGAAAGACTCAGAGGACCCAAGGGGGAGGAATAATGGCTGTACTTAGGTCTTGAGAACGGGCCAGAAAAGAATCGATCATACCAGGAACCTCCTAAGGGACCAGTCACCGCCTCACAGGGAGGGGCGGCCTGGGGCGCCTCTTTTCGGCGGTGGTGCACCGTGGGTTAGGCTTAGAAGGCTATCAGTACAGGGGGGAAAACAAAATGCATCCGGGAAAGGGGGGGTCTTGGGTAAAGGTCCGTAGAATCGGTTTAATATAGCGGTAAGATATCAAGAAATCTCGGAACAGCTACTGAGGGAAAGAGACCGCAAGGGGTCAAGACTCTTTTTACGAGGCCGAAGGAAAAGGTGGGTAAAACTGTATTGGGGGGATTTGCAGAAAAGAAACAAGGGGAGAAGAAGTCAAGCAGTTTTGGGGGGAGGAAAAAAAACACAGATCCAAAAATTAAGAATCGGCCGAGGATCTGGGAGGAAGAAAGGAAAAGCCTCAAGTTTGCTAAAATTTCGGGGGCATGTGGAAGGGAAGGGTCTCATCACAAGGGACTGGAAAAGGGACCGCCCGGGAGAGGGAGTCAAGAGGGTTTTGGAACGAGGTAGGGAAAATCCACGCGAGGGACAGAACATCCTCTCTAAG
>Ga0179593_1454463_pt1 | contig 11389 bp, 10 predicted proteins | sample CZODoug2_1_08_16_FD_185931 | JGI IMG/M metagenome (GOLD analysis project Ga0179593, IMG submission 185931) | Vadose zone soil fungal communities from Angelo Coast Range Reserve, California, USA - CZODoug2_1_08_16fungal (PacBio error correction) | ecosystem: Environmental > Terrestrial > Soil >...
GGAAAGGAGACTCAAGAGGCTCAAGGAAACGGGAATCCAGCACGACCATTAACCAAAACGGAAAAATGCGAATATTCTCTACGAAACCAGGTCCATGAACGCCTTTATCAAAAAGACGCGGGCAACGAATGTACACGCTCGTGGGGACAAAGATAGCAAAATACAAGGCGAATCTCAGCGAGCTTTGACCTCCCAAGGAGACCAGAAAAACAGGTGGACAGGGAAAGCCATCGCGAATAGTTTTGAAGGGGGGCCCTGAAAGGGGGAGACCCGATCGGGAAACATATCAGCGGACAGAAAGGACCGAAAAAGAGGAAGTCAGGAAGGTCAACGGTCCGAAGAAGACGCGGGGTGGGGAAAGAAGGAAAGACCGCCAGCGCCTGAAAAAGAAGGGGGGAAGGCGTCGCATTCTCGCCAGAAAGTGTCGAGATGAAGGCCCACGGAAAGGTCCGAGAAAAGCAAAAAGTGAGCGGGCGTCCAAAGAATAAGAGCAAGTTGAGTAAGGGTTCCAGGGTATCAAAGTTCCAAACGGGTTGAAAGAGACGCCACGTCATGTCGGACTCAGAGAAAAAAGAGAAAGACGGGGCAGGATCTGAAGAGCTGGGGGGGAGGAAAAAAGCAAACCACGGGGGGGGAGGATATCAAAATCTTGCCTGGAAGGACGACAAAAAGCAGATGTTGTGAAAAAGTGGCACTCAAAGTAAAGGGGGTGGTCGGAAAGGGGGATGTCGAGAAAAACAATGTCGCTGAACTAGCATAAACGCTTCTTGCGTTAAACTAAAAAAAACCGCGTAGTACTCCTAAAGTACAGGGGGAATTGGGGTCGAAGAGCACGAAAAAGAAAGGGGGAAGCTCGAAGACGACCTCGGCCGAGGAAAATAGGCCTTCTCGGAGGGTCAAAAGAAACTAAAAAAACACAGGGCCGGCCTCAAGGAATCGTGAAGGACCTGGGACGGGATGAAGAAGGGGGCCTGGAAGAGAAAAAAACGATGCGTCGCCCAGGGGAACCTCGCAAAGAGTCGGCGTGAAAAATAGGTGGGGAAGGGGTGGGATGCAAGTAATGGGGGAGGAAGGGATCTCGCTCTAAGAGTAAGCGAAGAAGCGCATGAGCGCGGAACCTAAGCTCTGGGGCGCGCCCGAGGCTGAAGTGGAAATAAAGTACTCATAGGGACAGCGGGGGGCAGGGCGTCACAGCAAAAAAGGACAAGTAAAACAAACAAACCCGTCAAATAACTGAAAGTCGCCTGAGTCCTGCATAGGGAAGGATCAAAATTTAAGCCGCGGCAAGGGTGAACGCCGAAACCTTAAGGGAAGAACAAATTGAGAGGGGACCGGGATGAAGACTAGGCTTGGGCGATGTAGAATCTGGACAGGGTAAAGGAGACCAGCGCCGACCAAAAAAACGACGAAAGGAACCAGGGAAACTAATCAATGACGTCAGTGGGATGTCGGCAGAACGGGCCGTAGGGGCAACGGCGAAGGGGAACGCCTGAACGGGAAAGTCAAAAAAGGGAGCAAAAGAGGGAAAAGGGGCCTGCAGGGGAAAATCGCGCTCGAAACGGACAGGGGTCGTCGGGCCAGGGGGGACGGCGCGGCAAGAGGTAGCAAGATCCGAACCAAAACGTGTGAACGGCGCAGGTGAAAAGGGAAGGGAGACGAACCGAAATCCCTGAAGGCGAGAAGGACGTGATTCTAGAATCAGAAAGGGGGTCACCAGCCCAGAAAAAAAGAAGATCGCTGGTGGGGGGGAGCGGTTTGAAAACGGACACCATTCCGGTGCCTCGGAGATGGGGTCTGATCAGGGCGGTCGACGGAAGGGGGGAGAAAAACGACAAGACGAGGGGATCATAAATCACTCTAGGGGGGGGGAAATAGAAAAGCGAAAGAAAGTTTTGATCGCGTCACCCAGAGGGGAACAAGAGGGAAGGGGGGGGGTGAAAACACGCGTCCCAGAGAGGAAGAGAAAAGCCTCGAGAATCAGGCAGAACGTTGATAAGCCAACCTCGCCGCAAAATACTTGGGAAAAAGCGTAATACCGGAGGTGAAAGGAAGGTCCGACCGAAAAGGTCAAAGGGGGTATAAAAAGTACTCAGGGAGTAAGGGAAATGGATACAGCATCGAAGCTTGAAAAGGGAGAGTCGCCGAAAGCGGGCAAGGACCTGGAAAGATCGAGCAAAAAACAAAAAAGGAGAGGAGGGGAAAAAAGAAGATAGAGGAAACGCATGGCGGCCGGCCTCCCAAAAAACGTAAAGAGTGCAAAAAAAAAGGATCAGTGACAGACTTCTACAAAGAGAAGAGGGGAGTCACAATGTGAAAACCGACATCGCGCCAGAAAATCACATCCTATCGAAAAAATAGGGACGACACATCCCCGTGCAAAAAGCAATGGGAAAGGAGGATCTTTCAGGCTGATCAAGGGTCGGAAAAGGGCGAGAGACGGGAGCTGGGAGAGACCCAGAGATAAAGGGTAAAACTCGCGGAAAAAAAAGGGGGTCTCCTACACAACAACAGTGCAGGATCTTATAGCGGTGCCGAGAAGTGATTTATCCCCAAGGTCGAGGGTCCGTTGGGAAAGAAAAATACGTCGCCCGCCGAGGAAAAGAACTCGATCCAGAACTAGGGAACACCCAGATAATGATAACAACAGATCCTCGAGACGGCGCACGTTACCAACTGTATGAAATCGCCGCCGAAAAAAGGACCAGGCAGTGCAAGGTACGACCGGACGAAAGGGAAAAATCTATTAGGCGAAAGACGGGAGGCGAAAAGGTACCGGGAGGTTCTCTCCTACCAACCTAGCCCTAAGCCCAAAACGGAGGCCTCTCTCAAAGGGGCCCGCATGACCTGGAAAGAAGACGAGAGAGCATTTTAGCGCATTGGGAGGTACGGCGCAGCCCTTCTACGTCAATCGGCTACAGAAAACTCATGCGTGAAGTAAAAATTACGGGCGGCGTTCCGGGGTGTATGCTTCAGAAGGACTTCACCCGGTCCAAGAGAGACCAAGAGAAAACGGGAAGAAAAAACAACGAGATGAAAAAAAAACAAAGATGTGCGAGGCTGTCACAATACTCTGTCTTTACAAAGAATCGACGAAAGGGCATGAAGAAAAAAGGGACAGTGCCGGGGTTTGGAAAAAAAATGCCGGAATCTGGAAAAAACAAGGACCAAGCTGGAAAGGCTACGTTCTAACAGGTCAAAGGAAGCGTCTCGACGACTATATTCAGAAAGGCGCTCGGTGCGATGTGTACGAAGCGCGAGATCGGCAAGCGCGCACACAAACCAAACTCACCGAACGGTGCAGACACCAAAAAGGGAACGCGCTAGGACATGATCACGGGAAGGTAGTCATAAAAACCCATTCAAGGACCGGGGGGGATTCCGGGGGACCGAGGGGTGATTTCGAAAAAAACGGGAAAAGGCAGAGCGCGACGCGATCGATGTACTGCGGGAAAAGAACCGGCACGAGGCGTGGCGTGGCACGTCGAAAAAACAAAGGTCAACAGAAGTACGACAAAGGGGGGAACAGAAAAAAGATTCACGGGGGTTCACTGAAAGTCGCATAGAAAGAGAGCGCGAAAAAAAACAGACCACGTCGGTCGAGGAACGGAAAACAGAAGACGAGTCGATTCCCAGGTCAAAAAGGAGGTGATAGCGAACACCGGCGTGCGGAGCAAGCAGAGGTTAAAGGGATCCTGACCGCGGGAGACGTTGGGACGAATGATATCAGAGGACGAAGTTCAAACTCTCGGGAAAAATGAGAAGCACTTCTCAAAACGACGAAACATGAATGGAAAAAGGAAAAACAAAGTCATCACCCGGCCTGCTCGCCAACCTGGACGGGGGCCACGGACAGGCGCGCATAAAAAAAAAAAGAGATGGTAACGGGGAGTTCAAAGGAACCACACGGAGGCGGGGGAATCAACTAAAGTTCGACGGAACACTCGGCAGAGGGGGGGGGGGGGGGGGGGGGGGGTGATCGGCCGGCGGCTGAGGAAAACTTTCAAACGGACCGCAAAAAAAAACAACTACTGAATAGGAAAAAAGCGGGGGGCAAGGGCCTGAGCAGGAGGGACATCCCTTCTTCGAAAAGGACGGGGTATTAGAAATTGGCAAAAACACGAATTGACATCGGTTTCCGCGGCGTGACAGGAGGGCATGAAGACTTCTTCGAAAAAGATAAAGAAAAAAGCAAGATTCCGGGGGCAGGGGAGAGGAAAAAGACTAAGCACTAAACTACGCCGAAGAGATCGAATAAAAAAAAACGGAAGAGGAGTTATTAAGACGCGAGAGGAAGGTAGGAGTAGTCGACTCCGGTAGTGCTCGGGAGGAAAAGAAGACTCCCATTCCCCCTTAATCCGAAGGCGACTTCTCGTCGGGGGAGAGCCGAAAAAGTCACACTTGATCACTCCGGAGGGAAAAAGAAAAGAGAGGTTTTTGGACAAGAATTAGAAAAACCTATGTTCTGAAAAACGGCCTGGTGAACAACAAAAAGAGGGGAAAAGAACACGCCCTTGCCACCGAGGTTGCAAAAAGGATGATAGTATTACAGGTGCCCGCCCATTGGAAAAGATCGACGAACACGTAAAAAAAAACCCCCGAAGGAGAAGGAAAAAGAGAAGATGTTTCGTCTAAGAGGCACGTTTTGGGCAAAAAACAACCGCGGGGTTTCAGTACGTCCGGGGGTTTCACCGAGCCGCCAAACCGCCAATCGAACGGCGTCCGCAATAGCGCGCCCTGACTTGTCTCCGAGACCAACAAAAACCAGGTCGGAAAGAGCAGCCGGGAAAGCGGGTAGGCATCTAGACAATCCGGGGGCGCGAGGGCAAAAAGAAGTTTCCGTCCTCCAGTTCCCCGAGAGGTGATCACGGGTCAAGCGTATGGCGTACTCGAAAAAGAACCAAAGAAAGTCAATCGGCAAAAGGGGGGAAAAAACAAGGTCAAATGGCGAAAATACAGTCGGGGGTCCTTATGGACGACCGGCATGATTGAATAAGAGTACCGACGGGGTCGGGGCGGCACCTCTGGGAGGGAGAAGGCCCCAAGAGGAAATGGAACAGAAGACAACCAGAAAGGTTCTGAGATCACTTCCCAACAAACCACGGTACTAAACGTGACCTGGGACACGTGGGAAAAAGCAACAAGGATCAGTAGAGAAGAAAAAAAGACTCGTCGGGGAGATACCCTTCTCGGGAGGGGGGAAAAAGGTCAACACCAGAAGGCCTTCAATCCGAGGCCAGGACCTGGTCATGGAAAGCCCGCATATGAATGCAAGGACCTCGGAGAGAAGAGAAGGAGGGGAAGCGGTCGGAGCCGAAGTCGACTGTTATTCAACGGCGCGCGGAGCTACGGCCTCGTACGCGAATAAGCCGAATGCGGGAATAGAAGCCTAGCTCGGCAAAAAAAGCTCGGACAGGCACTTTTAGCCGTAAGAAAAGGGAGGACCAAAAGATTGTTCCTGGCGGGCAAAATCGAAAAAAAAAAGAAACTTAAATTAGGGAAAGTTCGCGAGTGCAAGAGGAAAGACTTGCCTTCGAACAGTCACGCACCGCGGAATGAGGAATCAGACGCATCAAATTCTTTTCTAACTAACAATCCTCGTTGGAAGGGATGAAGACCACTGGGGAGATTTAAAAAAGGACCTTTACAAAAAACCAGAAAAAACGCACCAATCCTTACCTAACGAACTTAACGGGTCAATCATCAAAGGGACGTACTTGGGAGAAGAACAGAAGACATGCGAACGAGCGTCGTCTACCAAAAAAATCGTGGTTTACCAAAAGGAACGAGCTCGGGGATCGATTTTGACGGGAGACTCTTAGAACGCGGTAGCAGGGAAAAAAATCCCCGCCGCGTGGTAATGGCAAAGAACGAGGATACAAGTTCGGGAAAGTAAGAAGCTCGAAACTAATTCGCTTGAGGTGGGAACGAGAGACTAAAAGGGTCACGCCCAGCAAGGGAAGGAATCGGTTATCAGGGATCGGGGGGGGTCTAGGACCCGGATTGGCCTCGGCGGGGAAAAAGTGACGGTAGTGGCCCCACGAACCCGACGACCTTGGTGATCATCAGCAAGTCGAAGTTAACCAATCCAAGAACGAACATGGGTTATTCTTCGAAGACACATGGGGACAGAGAAATTTGAAAAGTCCCATAAGCGGGGGTCTCAAACAGAGCGAAGAAAAGCGGCAGAGTGATCAACCCGGCCCGCCAAGGGAGCAAGAGGTCCTCAGAGTTGGAGGAGAGAGATGTAAAGGTAAGGAAATGTTCGGCAACGGGTGGAGCACTGATAGATTTTGAGATCCCAGACTTCACAAAGGCGAGAGAAGTGAGAAAATGGTGCGCAGGAAAAAATAACGAAAAGTAAGCAGGAGAAAACAACAACACGGAGGGGGGGGAAAGAAAAAGAAGATTAAACTCGATGGGAGCCAACCAGAGAAGCTATCTGACCTTCAAAAACGTAGAAAAAAATTGAAAAGTTCGCTTAATTGAACTCCACGAGAGGGGCCACAAGGTTGCACTACACGCGACAAAGGAAAAATCCTCCCTCGGAAAAAAAGGCCATCCCTTAAAAAAGAGGGGCTCAAAGCTGAATCAAGGTGAGTCCTCGTAGAATCGAGCTGGGGAGAACCCAAGACGGTACGCGTGTCAACTCGATAGTCACCATGGGGAGAAACGTCACCAAGGTCCCGAGAGGGATAAATCATGGGGAAAATAGACGGGAGAAAAAAAAAATATAGGAAGGGGAACATGAAATACGGAGACCGCCCGGAAAAACCAGAGAGGGGCCAATTCCAGAACCACCCATACTGCCCCGGCAGAATCAAATGGAGAAAAAAGTAGGATAATCTCCGGAAGAAAAAGCAGCATCAGGGCATAAGAGAAGGAACCGGGTCCTACTTTCCTAATCAGCGGCCATGAAGAAAAAGGAAAAGCCCATCCGGAATACCAGTTCTTGCGAAAAAAGATTAAAAAGAACCCACGAGACAGCCTCGAGAGACCATCGTACCAGGGGGAAAGACTCGAAAAAACGCAAGTTACTCAAGAACGGCGGTCGCGCCGAAGCCAAGGAGAAAAAAAACGTTCGGCGACAGGCAAGAAAGCTGCTATAACAACATGAAGGTTAGCGTTTCACTGAGGGTTCGTGCGGCGCTTGTAGAGGACAAGGACCTATCTCATCGACAAAAAAATCTGGAAAAAGCCCGGACCCCAGTCAGTCGGCCGGATCTCAACAACGGGGGGTCCGAGGAGTGGCAATGATCGACGGCAATGCATACTACGCGACCGAAGCAGGTACGGGGTTTCAAGCCAATGATGGTCCCTAAATAAAAAGGGGGGGGGGGGGGGGGGGGGGGGGGGGGGTGAGAGGACTTAATCAGGAGGACAAGGCACCGCGGGGACGCGCCGAATAGGAGTCATCGAAGGCAGACGCCTTGACTTAGAGTAATCCAGCAGATCAAAGAAGCACGAAGAAAAAAAGAAAGTGACTTCCAGGTAAAAAGACGACGGGCGAAAAACGAACGGACATCAGGAATCGGAAGGTTAGGTCATCACTCACGGTTCCTGAGGAGGGACGGTGATTCCAAGGTGGGAGTGCGAAGAAAGCAATCAGACCAGAAACGACACGCACGAGTCGGGAAAAAGGAAATAATTCAACATTCAGCTAGTCACGACCCCGGAAAAAAATTCCGAACAGGGTATGTGAGGTTACGAAAAAAAAAAACGTGATGATCAGCGAAAAAAAAAGCATCGAAGGAGGTAACTAAAACACACCCCTAAAATACGGTCAGAACGAACCACGAAGACCGAGGGGTGCTTAAAGGCCAAAGCAGGTTGGAACAAACTCTGCAGTGACCGGAAGACAAAACAAGAAGAGGACCTGACCAGATGGAAAAGCTGCGGGACCGATGGAAACGATATAAAAAGGGACTGGAAGGAGGGAAACTTCTTCTACATCTACAGCCCAAAGGAAAAGTGAAAAGTACCGCCCCGCCAACCGGCTGCTGCCGAACTGGATGGGGGCAAGGAGACAGTAGCGAAGGAAGCAAAAAGGTATATGCTTGCCGCTATTAAGCGCAAGGAAACAAACATGAAGTAAATTTGAAAGAAAGGGGGAGGGAAGGACAACATCGGAACTAGTGATCAGGCAAGGGAGGGAGGAGAGGAGGGAGCTGTTCGCGCGTAAAGCGAAAGAGGGAAAACAAACTGCTAGAAGTAAAAAGGCGAAAAACCTCGGGACACTTTGGCCGTAAAGGGGGAGTCGCAATAAGGACTCAATAGAGACTTCTGAAGGAGAGTCCAACACCTCGCGTGGAACAGCGTTTGCAACCAAAACGGGTAGAAAAAGTAATTACCTCAGGAGAAACCCCGCCGAGAAAAAAAAGCAAGGGGTAGTCTGGGGGCCTGGAGTAGGCTGGCTCAATAGACTCAAAAGGATAGACTACGAAAGACCTCTCCTACCAACGGGAGGGGGAAAAATAGATGGCGGGTGAGAACTCTGTAGGGCTCGAGATCTTGAATCACCACCTCCCAGGCCAAACGAATCAGGGGGGGGAGGATGGCTATCTACTCGGCGGGGTCGACCCGCAGAACATGTGAGACACAAAAGGGACGGGAAAAAGACACGATCTACATAAGAAAAAAAATTGAAGCAAGGGGGGAGTAGAGCACAAAGCGTACTCCATCCCAAACACCTTGGCCAAGAGGGTAACGCCGATCTCGCAAGGGGGGGGGGGGGCCGGTGAAAAAAAAAAAGTTGGCGCGGAATCTTCTGACGAGGGGCAGCTAGCCTCTCCGGCGAAGATCAATAGGAAGGAGTGTGACGTCGAAATCGTAACTGTGCAAGGACAACCAGCTGGTCAAGAAACCGCAGAGACGGAAAAAAAACGGGCTCGAATGGAAAAAATCGCCTTGTCAAGAAACGACCACTCCCTCGCCGATAGCGGGAATGGCTATGGCACGGCTCGTTAAAAAAAAAAACAATCTCCTGGTCGTCGAGGGCGACGAAGTTGACAGTCAAATGAAAAAGTGATCTCGGACAGACACAGGAAGAATAAAACAAAAAAAACAGGGTCAGGAATCGCAAGAGTTGTATAGACTAAAGGGCAGTCAAGGTGTGGCGGCGATAACAGAGCCGGGGGAGAAAAAGCAGGATTGGAATTGAAATCGTAACCGACGTTGTCTGTTGGGTGACGGAGAGAACCTCGATCATTCACTCAACAGTTCGCATACAGACATCAAAGGAGGCAGGGGGGCTATCAAGGAAAACGACCCAGCGTAATTACTCAAAAGGAAAGCCGTCAAGCTAGCAAACCAACGCACATGGGCCTGAGCTCTAGGATCAAAAAGGACAAAATTCGGAGCACCGGAGAGGCGTGTAGCGAACTCACAACAAAAAAAAAACCTTTAATAACGATCACGTCATGGATAAGACAGAAAGACACTAGGCGAGAAAATCGCGCGCCTCTACGAGGGGGTGAAAGAAGTCTGACGGGAGACGATCGATTTACATCTAGCGCGACCAAAGAAAGCGAATTAAAAAAGAAAGAGCATAGTCGGCTAAAAAACTTCTGAAGGGTCGAAAGACTTAAAAATTCAACGCTTTTTCCTGCGGCCAGACAGATCTTCCATGGAACCATCACCCGGCACGGGGGAAGGGGGAAAAAAAAACCTTTCGACTTCCCTGCGAAGTGGAAGAATCATTGGAAACCTCACGTCGTATAGGGGACAGATCACCTTCGAAAAGAACAACTCGGTAAACAAGCATGAAGAAAAGAGGGGAAATCTGGACCGGGATCGAAAAGCCAGACGAAAAAATCAAAAGCCCCTTACGTGGGCTCTCAGCCAGGCGTCCTTTGATGGAGAAGGAACACCGGGAGATGGCATCGAACGAAGAAGAAGGGGGAAGAAGAACGACGACCTCGCAAAAAGGGCAAACGGTAATAAGAGTCAGCTCGAGGGACGCGTAACGGGGGGGGATTCAGGGTAATCTGGGGGGTAAAGGGCTGCAAGCAGGTATCCAAAAGAGGCCCAACAGAAAAAGTATGAAAGGAAAAGCTAGCAAGACGGCAAAATGTGACGAAGAGACACCCAGGAAGGAGATGGCGGAGGGGGGCGATCTCCTCGGTTGTCAAAAGAGTAAAGTCTCGGGAAGAACGGGAAGCGGGTGGAGGAAAAAAGGAAGGCCTAGACTGGAAAAAGATTCGAAGAGTGTGCAACGGCAATCAAAGGGGGATCACATAACGTCAGAGGCGTAAAAGTCGAACGGGACGACCTGGGGTGATGGAGTAGAGAAAAAATGGGGGAGAGACCCAGCGGAAAAAAGGGACCCTCGCCCGCTCAAAACAAACGGGAAACGTGTAGAAGACAACAAAAAAGCTAGGCGGTCAAGGGGGGAAGGGCGTCCTGGTTGCCGAGAGGAGGGCGAACTAGAAAAGCTTTCGGGGCAAGGGAGAAACCATCTCTCGACCAAATAAAGAACGACGAATTTGAAATTGCTCGAAGCGAGCGCAAGGGCAGCCGAGAGCCAGCGGAAAGATCAGAATCAAACAAAAAACAAGGAGGAGAATAATGAGAAAGACCGAAGGAGGGAAAAAAAAACGATCCTTGCGGTCGAGATCCCGTCAGGAACTTAAAAAAGAGAAAAACATGCAGTTACTTCCTAATAGAGATGGGCGGGAAAAGGGGGCCACATCGGGGGCACCGACGGTCAAAGAAGAGCACAACCTGAAAATCCCCGAGAAAAGAAAGGGAGGAGCTGAAAAATGAAGTAGTCCGCGAGACTCGAGAAACCCATAGAGAATAGGTAACTCGAGCGAGTCCAAATTTGGGCTAGACAGAAAAATCACCAATCGTCAGCGGGAGCGTACAGAAAGAAGGTTATTATCAAAAGGAAGGAAGTGGTACACAACACAGAACGAAAGCAAAGCGAATCAAAATCATCTCTTCAAAAAGCGGTCTCGAAAAAAAACCGAGACACTCTAAATAGGAAAGAGCTGGGCGTGACACAAAAGTGGGTATTATAACCGAGGGGAAGACCAAGGCGCGGATGAGCCCAGGAAAACGGGCTAAATGTCCGTGCTTCCTCTCTCTTCATGCAAAAAAATGGGGGGCGTGGACGGTTGTGGCCTCCGGGTTCCGTCGTGGGGGGGGGGGGGAGGGGGGAGAGCCCTAGAGAAAACCACAAAAAAAAGAAGAAAAGATCGCTATAAAGCAAGAACTTGCACTACGTTAGAGTGTCCGGATCCTGAACGTAAGTCTAGAAGAAAAAAATCTACTGAAAGCGGAGACAATCAAGGAAGGAAGACATGACGGGAAAAACATTCCGGCGGGATGGAAAAGGAAGGGGGGGGTTCTCCTAACTTTTGAAAAAAGCGGACCAATATACAGATAAAGG
>Ga0179593_1469334_pt1 | contig 11389 bp, 9 predicted proteins | sample CZODoug2_1_08_16_FD_185931 | JGI IMG/M metagenome (GOLD analysis project Ga0179593, IMG submission 185931) | Vadose zone soil fungal communities from Angelo Coast Range Reserve, California, USA - CZODoug2_1_08_16fungal (PacBio error correction) | ecosystem: Environmental > Terrestrial > Soil >...
AGTGAACCATATAGCCAGGGAAGGGGGGTCTCCCAACACACGGACGTTGAGGAGAATCACTGCTCACGAAGCGCTCCGGGGCAGAAGGACTGGAGTGGGGCATCAAGGTACGCTTTCGTGCGCGGCGGCTCCTCATGGTCAGCCCGAACTTCAAACGCACATACTTGTCAGACAAAAAAAAAAATTTAATCGAGCATACTCACGGATTAGCGGGGCATAGGGTGAAGGGGGGGGCCTGGAGAGTAAGGCACAAATCCTAAAGGGACGCTTGCCAGGTCGCCAAAGGAAAGGAAGAGATCAGTCTCCCTGCATAACATCAACACGAGAACCCGTCGCCTGGAACTCCGAAGACGTGCAAAAAACAGAAGAAGGATAGCAATCCATTAGGGGAGGGGACTGTTTGTAACAAATGGAAAAAAACGTACCTCCAGAGGAAAATCGGAGGGGAGTAGGGAAAAACGGCTCCGAAGTACAACAGCGTCGAAGGAAAAAGAGAGGAACGGGGAAAGTAACTAAAATCGCACTCAGACAGAAAGGGAGAGGGATCGATTAAGAATCGACCGACGAGAAAGGGAAAGGAAATGTACCACTTAAAACGTCTACGCGCTGGCGGGTCCGAGGGGGAGTAAAGGGAAGGAGAATGATCGCTATGTAGTAGAGACTGTGAATTTTAGCACGGAGAAAAACGTCCGCCAATATAGAATGGGGAGCCCTCATAGATGCAAATCGGGCCGGATACAAAGGGGGAAAGTCTGCTCACTGTCCGTGAACTCGGAAGAGGGGGGCAGAGGTCCGAAATAGGCCTCCCTCTAAAAAAAAGGGAGTCGGGCTTTCTGAACTTAATCCGTCGTTCTCAAAAGGTTGGGAAAGAAAGGGGGGTGCTAGCCGAGAAAGACCCGAACATCAATGCCGCAAGTACAGAACGAGATGGCAAATGAAGCACTTGCCCTAACCGGAAAGATGTTCAGCTGATATAACCAGGAAAGGGGAGAAGTGTAAGGCCTATAGAAGCCACCCCCCAACATAAAAAAAAAAAAACTGTGGGGGGGTTGCCAAAAAAACTGAGAATTCCTGCGAGGGAGAAAAAGAAGACTTACCACATCGAAACTGGAGATAAAAACAACGTATCATTCTCCTTCGGCAGCTGTAGCCCAGAAAAGGGACTGATCCACCCAAAGTATGGTAATGAACCAGCAGCCGCCGAAAACAGACCTCGATCACGAGAAACAGGTAGGAGGATTACAGACGGACCTCGTAGGTCTAAGAGACAAAATCCGAATGTAGGGGCTGCCAGTGTTCTGAAAAGAAAAGATCCGGGAGGGAAAAAAAGGACACCGAGAGAGAAGGCTCCAATCTTAACAAGCAGGCCGTCCGGTAACCAAATTTCGACAGTAAGGATTTAACACGACGCTCCCTCTAGGAAAAATCCAGGAGGAAAAAACCTGGAAAGGAAAACGAGAGGTAAATCTCTTCGCAGGTAAGCAGGGGTATCCGAGACTCTCCAAGTCGGAAACAACCTTTTTCGCTCAGGCCTGAAAATAAAAGGTAAGAAAAGAAATAGCGCGAGGAACATGTAGTCCACGAGGCGGACTCGAAAAAGTAAACTCTTAAGATCAGGAGATAATAAGTTTGAAAGAAGGGGAAAAGGCAATCCTCTAAGCACGATCGGGGCACGCCAGGCGCTCATCCGTGACAATGTCAAGTGAAGCTGCCGTTGTAAAAAGATGCATGGATCCGCGAGATAGAAGGAGCAAGCGGGCGACTGGGGAAGGGCGGCGAACCGAGGCGAAGAAAAAAAGAGGAGCGAAGAATGTGTTACCGCCTGGGGGAAAAGAGATCGGAAGTGTCCGATAGGGGGGGACGGCCCATTAGGGGAACGAGCTTGCAAGGACGGAACTACGAGAAGAATCTCTCGATGAAGGTGATTTGAAAGTTATAAGGGAGCCGATGGAGATCCCAACAGGGAGGAGGAAAAGAGAGAGAGAAGCGCCACGTGCAGGCGTGACAAGAAAAAAAGATAAGGGAAAAGCGAGCTAATCGGAAGGGGGGGGTTTCAAGCTTGCAGACGGCCAACGCCTCGGGAAAAGCATCCTCCATCGGAAAAGATAGATGCTGCACCCCGTAAAACAAAAGCTGGTGCCAGGAGTAAGGGAAGGGACCGAAAAAGTATCCAGGGCGAATACGACGAGCCCTTCGATCGGGATCGGAGAGGGTCCAAATCTCTTCATCAAAAGGAGAAAGCCGGCTAGAAAGATCGGGAAAGGAATAAAGGCAAATCGGGGAGCGAAGGAGGGATCACTCTTGCGGAGAAACCGCGATCGAGGCCCGGGACCTCCTCGGGAAAGGCCGGTTTCCTCGGAATATGAAGCATTACCGGGGAGAAAATGATAAAAGGGGGGCGAAAAAAGGAGGCACGAGAGGAAAAGAGGAATCTCAACGGCTTGACGAGGAGAAAGGCGTCTCGTTTCTCGAATTGGAAAGCTGGATATAGAAAAGGGGAGGGTTGGACAATACGCTTGAATTAGGGGGAAAACCTTCTTTAAAAGCTGACGGGATCGATCTAATAGGGAAGCGTGCTCTACGACAGGAAAAACGACATACGACGAGGAAAAAGGATCACCCATGGGGCGAGTCAGCGGTGGATATGCGTCGAATGAGCGTCGAAGGAAAGCTAGTTGTCCCTGGAGGAGGGAGTAGGGAGGACAATAACGGTGGAGTCATCTGAGAACTCTCCTAATAAAAAGCTGGTAAGGGGGCTAACGAGGCGATGTAGAAGGTGCTACTTGGGAGGAAAGGAAGAGATAAGATCATAAATTAAAAGGAAAAAAGGGAACGACGAAAAGAGGAGTTCATAAAAATAATGTGGGGAGGGGGTACTCTTAAAGACTCCTACACGTCCTGAAAAAAGAGGAGGGGAAAAATCTATCGCTCGGTCTATAAACAAGAGGGGGGGGGGAGTTGTTCCATAAATCTTTAAGACGCTGTGCTTAAGGAGTGGGGGAGTCTAACGGTTTCGCGGGGAACGGGATCGCAACGCGGGTTCTACAGCACTCCCGGTTCCCAAACAAAAAAAAGTGTCAATAGCGTGGGATGAAAGATCTATGGAACTCCTTTCGAAGGAGTCGACGTGAAGGGTACTGGCCAGGGCTCTTAAAGATGGGGGGTACTCGCGTCACGCGGAAAATGGGGAGCCGGTGTCATTTTGGAAACAATTCATTAGGCTCTAGGAACCTTGGCCACTGGGCCAGCTCAGTTCGTTCCCCGGAATTTTTAGGGACGAAGGGTAATCGGTAATCTTTCCGAGGTCGAAAGGAACGAAAAAGGGGTAAAGTCGGGCTTTAGGGGGCCGGGCGACAAAAAGAAGATTGACTCTCTCCGTATTAGTTATTACCTGCTCAGGGGGAAAAGAACAAATCTAAACAACAGTACTTTTTACAAGGGTTGGGCCCAACCCCGCACTCAAACTCCACGTGACTATAAAAAAGATCTGGCGGGGGGGGTAAAAAATAAAGTAGCTTATTAGACGTCTCTCGTAGGGCGTTTGGGGCAGCAAGAGGAACTTGAGGGGGCCGACGACTGCGACGTAGGGGGGGAAGGAAAACACTAAAAAAAAATTCAAGAAAGCACCGCTAATGCAACGAGATAATGTTGGGGGAAGCCTTTTAGGGGGAAAAAGGAAAGGGAAGAGGAGTAAGTGAGGTCTGAGCGCCAGATGTGTCTAGAAAGACGCTGGGAAGCCGACACGTCTTGAAAAAAACTGGGCAGGAGGAGTTGATCTCCTCTCAACAAAGGTATGGAAGCAACAATGCTCTCCGGTTCAAGAATGAGTGTCAGAAGAGGAACAATAGCGACGACTTACTCAAAGCCCGTAACGGCCCACGCAACACACCGCTCCAATGCAAGCGCCTGAGGGCGCCCACAAAAGAAAATCGTTAGAAACTGATTAGGCGGCAAGAGGGATGAAAACGAACATATTTGAGCACCACAAAGAAGCGGCGGGAAGGTCGCAAACTTCCCATCCGAAGGAGCCTAGTCTGAAAAAAATCAAACGTCGGAGCGTAGAAGACCAGAAGACCGTGCACGAAAAAAAAACATAGCGATGGCTCGTCCCACCGGGGCTTTGGTGTGGCTCCCTCGAACAACAAATCGTGGACGGACGAAGACAGGTGATCCTCGTGGCGAAGTTAGTGCTATACAAGGGCGGGGACTCGCGCATAGAAGGGCAGGACGACAGCGGGCACGAAAGAAAACACCGTCAGGAAAAAAGGGGCAGTCCAAGAGGACACTGCCGGACCAAAAAAAAAGGGGGCACCTTTCCCGGTGACCTCGACAGTAGCGTGTGAGGGTGAGACCCGATGCCGGGCGGAAAGAGAAGTCAGGGCGGTGAACGCGCCAATGGAAGAAAATTTTCTCATCGGCGTTTCTGAACCAGCTTCAGGAAACCAAACGAGAAAAGGTCGCTCTCGGGAGGATAACCTGAAAGTCCCGTCGTTTCCTAAAGAAGGAAAGTACTTCCACCACAACCTCCTCAACCTTCTGGGATAGGTCACGGTAGTCCTAGAGGATCAGTTTAGATCTTCGTAAAAAAAACCAAAAAACGAAAGACCGTCCCCAACACCTCAAACTTCTGACGCAATCTTGGACATCTTCCAGGATGTCGGGGGTCCGAGAAAAGAGTTCGATATCTAAAAGAAAGGGCGTCCGTTTATCAGGAGCATGAGTTTCCCCCAACAACTTTTAGCAGAAACAGAGGGGAGAAGAGGCATCTCCTGAAGAAACAGGATCCACAACGGAAAACTTCTATAAGGGGAGGGTCCAACCCCGTGGCCTCTCTGACAGAGTGAGTCCACCTCTTAATACCTACCCAACCACCGGAGTGGAATTAAACCCGCAGAGAAAAAGAAAAAAAACTCAATTAGTCCTATCAGGAGAGGTGCTAAGTAGCGACTGGCCAAAAGGGTTAACAAGGAAGGGGTAATCAGTGTCCGCAATGAGTAGCGGTCGCCGAGCCGACGAAAGAACCCTCGCAATACTCATTTCGCAAGGAAAACGGTAAGGTGCCAACTAAATGTCTTGGACATCTGAACTTGCTGGGGAAACCTTCCCTCTTCCAAAATCACTCCAGCTCCAACCACCGAAAAATGAAAAAAAACGCGCCGAGGGCGATCCGAGAAGAAATAGCCATCGCCCAGAGGGAAAAATTGCAGTGCATCCGGCAAAAAAGTCGTCTCAGCGTCCCTAAATTGATTAAATCGACGCTGAACAGTACCTATTAGGGAGCTCCGAAAGGTAGACGAAAAGACGGGACTGGGACGTTACGTGGCTAGAGAAACACAGAAAGATCTGTCGAAATGCGCAGACCTCAAGTGGAAATCTTCGTAGGGGAGGAAAAGGATGAGGAGCAAAAAGGGGGGCAGATATTCGAGAATCTAAACTGGAATTTAGCTCGCAGAAAAAAAAGATCGTCGGACAGTCAACCCGAAGCCCGGCTGAAACGCCTCCTGAAAGGGACGGCGAAATAGTCGATTGTATCGAGGATGACGTAGGGGGGTGGACCTACGGGAGAATGTGCGAGAAAGGGACACTACTGCTAGAGCCGAGGATGGGTCAGCGTTTCTTTCAGAAAACAGTGGGGCTCAAAGCTGGCCGTGGGAGGAGCTCAACAACAAACAACTGGGAGGAAGGAGATCCAATATACTCAAACGGCATCTTTTTCCGCCCCCATCGAGGGGAACCTCGTAACCCACCGATCCATAGCCCCAGTGTTAAACCTTTAAAGAGAAGAAAACGTCCATTAGGGGGCCCCGGAAAAACCTCCAGGGTTCATTCAACTGCTCGTCTCCGAGGGAACACCGAACTCAAGGGGAAGACTTTATGGTGAAGAATAAGGTCTGTCGCACTAATTAAAGCCCCGAAGAGAAAAATTAATCAGGATCGGTGAAGCGATCCAGAAGAAAAAGTCACAGCCGGTCTAAGAAAAAGATAAACGCTATCGGGCCAGGAGGGAATCTTTTCTAGAAGGCGTATAGGGGACTCTACTGAGGCCAGTCTTAATCGGGCACGAAGCGCAAAAAAAACATCTCGAGCCCAACGGGACCGGTCGCTAAAAAAATCAGGTGGGTGGCAAATATTTAACTCTAAAAAAACTGTGCTAAGTCAGACACCATTTTTGGAGGGAACCTAGGAGGAGGCGTACGTCTTCTCTTGACTCTTGCGGAAGTGGTTCCTCTGCCGTCCAAATTTGGAGGCAGTAAGGGTGTGCCTTAAAAGTCATTTGGTGAGAGAAAGGAGGTTCCTAAGTTTCCAGGACGGCCGCTTGGAATACGAAAAATCGAGCTGATGCCAGTGAGGAGCAGCGGCTAGCACCGGAAAAATGCCAGGAGCTTTAGAAACTGCTCTCGCATAAGGTCAATGGGCCAGGCCAAGCTCGACCGGGCCCACGAGGCAAGCTCATTTGCTAAAGAAAGAATTCCACTACGGGTTGGGAGATAAGGCCTCATCGGCTCAACCTGACCTAAGAAAACACAGCGGGGATCTCGAAGCTTTATAACGAAGGGGAGAGTAGGCTTGTCGTGGCGTTATAGATTACAGGGGGTCTTCACGAAAGGGCCAAAAAAAAGATCTGTTGCAATAAACCTCTTTGGGACTATGCCTTGAAGACACGTCCGCTCTCGAATCTGATCCTAGGCCAACGAGAGCAAAAAAGGAAACTAACTCGAGGGAACTGGAATTTGTCTGATAGAGGGAGTTGTCAATAGCCGGGGAGCGGCTCGGCCGCACGCACCCAATAAAAAATAGCAACTAAAGAAAACGTTAAACAAACTCCCCATCTCGGGAGCTGTGATTGGGGAGGACGGTCGATCTCTGGTGCCCCCGAGTGGATCGCGATTGCAGGGAAGAATGAAGAAAGAGTTGGGGGTAGAAAAGGGGGACACGAGTCGTAAAGAATGGGTTTCGGAAGGCGAATTGGTCCACTTCCGCTCGTGACCGCGAACCCAGACATTCGGTCAAAGAGCCGGCCCGACATAATCCGGTGACAGGGAAGGACTGCTCTGTCTCTCGGGAAGGTCCGAGGAGAAAAAACCGCTACCTGGTAAGTGCAGGCCGAAACCCAACCCCCAAAACAACCACCAACCCGTTCGACAAGAAAAAAAAGATGTAGGGCGAGCAAAAAGGGTATTTGAAAACAGAGTAAGAGCGGTAGAATACCTCTCCAGACTAGGAGGTCCAGGGCACATGTGTTTGGGAAAGCACCCGCCAAGACATCCGGCCGCTAGGGAAGGGAAGAACTTCAGAAAAGAGTCCAGTGAAAGGCTCGGGGAGGACCGGATGGAGGGAGGACCGGAGTTTCTTTACTTCTTTGCACCATCAAGGACAAAGGGTGCCCGGCAAGCAAGCGTCCCCCCTTCAGGAATAAAGAGACCAAACGCAAGAGAGGGTCAAGTACGCAAGACAAACAGGGAAAAAAGGGAGAGGGGCCACTGGCGTTCTCGTTTTGCGTGTCCTCAGGACCAGCTGACACGGACGTCGAGGGTCGCAACAGACCAGAAGCAATTGACTTCGGGACAGGGAGGAAAAGAGAAAAAAAAGAGGGATTATGAAGAAGAAAAATGCTCAGGAAAGTGGGGGCAAAAAAAGGGGCGCCTCTTGAGAGGGAATCCGAAGCGCGACCGCGTCGCTAAAAAGTAAAGCAAGATGCCAAAAAACGGTGAGGACAGATAAAGGAGACTGAGGGGGACTCAAGAAAGGGACGGTAACCAAAAAGGAGGGAATCGCGCAGACGTCTCCTTTTTATGTATGCAGGGAAAGAAATGAAGCGAAGTCATTGGTGCGCCCCGACGGCATGGTCCGCCACCAAAAAAGAAAGAATCAATATCGCATCACACTCCTTCAGCACTAAAATCCCAGGGCGGACGACTCCTAATACTTTTCACCACCACGATCTTCGGATGAACTACGAGAAATTCATCAGGGGGGGTATACCCCCACAGTAGAAAACCCTTTCTGAGAGGACGGAGTTTCCAGAGATAAGGTTAGGGGTGCGAACGCCCGGTCATGTAAGCAGAGAACGCGGGAACATAGCGAGAAAGGAAGCAGGAAGTGCGTTCAGAAAAAAAAAAAAGGAACTTCATGACGTTCAGGGAAAGTTAAAGGGGGTACTATAAAAAAGGCCTGGCCCGTGACGCCGTCTAAAGCGGGCTGAGTCCAGGGGGTTGAGCACGCGATGTCAGGCTAGCGGATGAAATAAGACCCTTAGATCTAAATACTACGGGGTGGGAGCACCACGAAGAGTCAAAAATGTTCATCTTGCAACTGCTCGAAGACTGAAATCGTTTCAAACTAAGAAGACGCCGTAGCTTGGTGTCGGAAATAGACTTCTTGACTCAAAGAGAGAAAGAAGGGGTTGAGAGAGTCCTCACCTAACCCTCGCTGCCAATCACAATCAAGGCAGGCCGTTCGTGGAAATCCAATAAGGTAGAGGATAGGACGAGAGGAAAAATTTGGCGAAGGGGAAAGATCGTCATGAGTCTAAGGTGGGGGGGACCAAGAGAACCGCGTGGGAATAGAAGTCTCTCTTATACCCTTCATGAGGGACAACCAGCAGCCGTCGCAAACACTGCGATCAATAAAAAGAAAGGTCAAAAGTGGGAAGGGGGCAGCGTGGGAAAAACTTAACCATACACCCCCTGGTAAAAGGACACACAATCCGTCCTGAAACCTCGAGGATGAAATCGACGCTCAGGTGACAGGGCCAGCCGGGGAAAAAAATCAACCTCTTATGGAAGGAAGGTGAGAGGGAAAAGACAATGTCTTTCTTTCCGAGAGGCTCCTGACCTCCGCGATCGCGAGAAGGCGTCTGTAACGGGGGAAATGAAGTGGGGAAAACTGGCTGTAACACGTCTGCAAATGGTGAGAAAAAAAGGGGGCCCGCGAGAACCAAACTGCTCCCAGACCCGAGAGCCTCTGAAAGAGGGGGTCAGCGGGGGAGATAAAGGTAGGGAAAGAAAAGACCGATAAATCGCCACGAAAAATTTGGGGGGGGGAGGATGTCAAAAAAGGGGGAAGAAGTCCTAGTTATAGAGGCGCTTGGGGGACACGTACACCCCCGAGCGCCGAGCGGGCGGTCATGGGTCCGGAGAGTAGAGAAAAGGGAAGAAGACGTCTCCTTCATCGAGAGCAAGGGAATCGTGTGAGAAAGAAAGGAAGTCGTTTACCGATTCGTGACTATAATTGATGGCGCAGTGCGAAAAAATAATAGGGCGGAGGGAATGAGCGGGCTACTGGAGGACTTACTAAGAGATCTTCTCTACAAGAGCCTGCAAAACTGTGGTGCGAGGGGGAATCCTGCTATCGAGGGGTAGGATTAAGTTGATGGGAGGGGGGGGGGACTACTATTCTTTGGGAAGCTTCAAGTGAGGGAAAAGGAGAATGAGGCATCTTGGGGGACCGCGGGGGAGGGGAAAAAGTCTGGGATTGGGGCGTAACTGAAAGAAACGGGCCGTGGAGCACTTTCTTCTCTCTCAACAAAAAGGAAGGCCAATCGACCAACGAATTCCGGGGCCAAACAAAGCTCGAGGAAAGAAATACTCGCCTCTGTCTGAACGACGGAAAGCGGACCTCCGAGATTCCCGTCAGGCATCTTATAGTCCAACGCTACGAGCTCTTGACAACGGAGGCACAAAAAAAATGACGGTGGAGCTGAAGCTCTGGATAGCGCCGCAGCGAGAAGTACTGCAGCAAGCGCAGAGCGAGGAAAGCTGGGAAGCGAAAGATGCCAAAGGAAGAATCAAAAGACATCAAAACTAAAGGAGCGGGTCACGGGGGGGCGAAGGTCGAGATGGGTCTAGGGGGGGGACTAACGACCCGTCTTATTTCAAGATTTCGCTCACCCTATCTCGATACAAGAGAGTGGGCCTCACAAGGTGCAAAACTTCGAGGACGGGAGGTGAGAAGAGAAAAGCGCCAGGAAGCTACACAAAGTGTGCGCGGGGAAGCGAGGAGCAGTAGAAAGCTCACCGGCTAAAACGAGAGTTCCTTGGGGGGAGCAGGATTTGAGGGAAGGGGGGGGGCTCCCGTTTTTTACAAAAGAAACAACGTGAGGCGTCCCGGGCCGAAGGCCTGCAGTGAGGACGCTTCGGCGGGCGGGGGGTCTGAAGAACCTACCGAAAAGAGAAGGTGCTTTCGAAACAGGAGTCGGACCAGGAGAGGTCCGCGCCTAATAGCGAAGCGATGAGCGGTCGGGAGGGGTCCAGAGGTCTGGGAGAGAAGTGAAAAAGAAAAAGGTGGGGTTTATCATGTCATAATCTGGGGCAACCGGAGGTCAGAGGAAGGGGAAAACAGACGTAAGATCCTTTTCCTGGCTGAGGATTTGCGACGGGAAGGGATCCTCCTCGCATGGAGGAAAAAAGTCCGATGAAAGAAACCTTCGGGGGGGGGGAGGACTCATTTAATATACTGCATACACCTTCTGTCAGGGTAAACTCTATCGGAACTCAGACTTTGGAGGCGGGACGGGACGAGGGGGGGAAGGAAAAATGGGTTTATGCCGTTTCAGGGGGGCGCTCGGAGACGATACGCACCAAAAGCTAATCTATAGCAACGGAGAAACGTGCAGCCCACCAGCGAATGAGGCTCTTAGGCTACGGAGGGGGGATTCCACTATTAGACCTGCAACTATTGGGAAGGAAAAGAGGGACTATGCCAACTACGAGTGGAATGCTGGGGGGGTGGACACTGCCAGAAGCGGAGAAAGGGCGCCCTTTATTTTTTAAATAATCAGCTCGCGGTGAAGTGTTAGGGAAGACAAACTACTAGAAAAGGGGGGAGGAGCTTTACAGTTTTGGCAGAAAAGTCCTGTGAGCAGTAACGCTTATCTTTCCATTTCCAGCGGAGCGACCGGTTGGGCCCTGAGCGTGCGGCCCAGCACGAAAGAAAAAAAAGGCTTCGCTTACATTACCGAAGGAGGGACTAAGACCCTCTCTCATACTGTCTGAAGGGGGTAAGAAATGGTGGGCCGGTGCCACAAGCAACGAATGGCTAACTAAATCATGGCGCTCTTGCTGGAAACTTCCTTCAGGGGTTCTTACGGCGTCAAACGGGGAGGAATAGTTTTTGCAGCTCTTAGGGGAGGGCTTAAAGTACGGGGAAAAACCCTCTCCATTAGCGGAGGGAATGAAAATGGATAAAAGTCGAGCACCATCATTCAAAAACGAGAAGAATGCATAGGAGGGTTAAAAGGGTGGCGAAGAAAAAAAACTGGCCTCTGAGAAACTGAGGTGGGGGAGGTAGGGAGCGAAAGCCTGTATGTAGCAACGCCGGTAGTGCGACGCGGGAAAAAACGCTTGACGAGCGTACAGACAAAAAAAAAACCCTTAGGAAGGGAGGAAGG
>Ga0179593_1520022_pt1 | contig 11389 bp, 14 predicted proteins | sample CZODoug2_1_08_16_FD_185931 | JGI IMG/M metagenome (GOLD analysis project Ga0179593, IMG submission 185931) | Vadose zone soil fungal communities from Angelo Coast Range Reserve, California, USA - CZODoug2_1_08_16fungal (PacBio error correction) | ecosystem: Environmental > Terrestrial > Soil >...
AAAGGAGTAAGTTTTTGAAAACGCCATCAGGGGGTGGAATGGAAACGCAGAGAAGACCTTAAGGGGTAGTAGATAACTTCCCGGACATCCAAACAGTAGAAACCAAAAAACTACCGATAAACATCCATATCCGAGGAATCCGAAAAAGGGGAAAATATTGCAATTGGAAGTGGGGGGGAACGTGGTACGCGATAAGGGAAAAGCCTTTCATTACGACTGGTTTAAAGACAGAAAGTTGTAAGTGTCGGTTCTCTGGAGTGCCGTTGGGGGGACCATTGGAAACAAAAAAAAATTAATAAAAAAGTTAGTGGCGGGCTTCCCCTCAGTGGGCTAATCTAGGGAGGAAAAGGGTTTGACAAGAGGGGGAGTTGCCATCCTGGAATGCATCACAGCAACTAAAAAAGTCTTCGCTTACACAAGACAAGTAGGCGGGCGTCCTAAAGAAAACCTACAAGAAGGGGGATATCGATCTCGAATCAATATCGTTTGGGAACCACCAGGAAAGGAAAAAAGGCAAAAGAGAAAAGAAAGGTTCAAAAGGGGAACTCGAGGTTCTAGATGTGGTCACCCAAAAAAAAAAACACCAAAAGGGAAAAAGGGTCTCCCAAGACTCAAAATACACAAAAAAAACCACGGAAGAGGAGGAAAGAAAAAGAAAAAATGGGCGAAAATCCCGAAGGGGTGCCAGGGAGGAAAGTCAGGGAGGGGGGAACCTGTGGGTCTATCTTCTGGGGGAAGGTTTGAGTAAGGTCTCGGGGGTAAATATAAGATATTCTAGCGAGGAGGGTCGACAAAGAGGGGTGTGGGGGGGGGAGAAAAAAAGGACTGCCGGCGAATTGCGTAGTTGACGATGACGAACCGAAAGCCGAGGTCAGGCAGTCAAGAAGCCGAAGAGTAAAAAAAGGCAAAAGGAACGAGATTTTACTGCCGAGGTTTCCCCGTAACCTTGGGATGAGCGCCGGGGCAGGGCACAGAACAAAAAAGCCAAAAATGAAAAGGGGGTGGGGGAAATCGGTTTAGGACCGGAAAAGGATTCTCCGTCAAGCGTCACCATGTAAAAAAAAGGGGTACAAAACAAAAAGCTAGAAAACCTATTTGGAAAATTTCGGAAAAAAAAAAAAGGGGGGGGAAAGGACATAAGGGGTTAGGGGAAGCCTATGGGGGGTTCTACCCCGCGGGAAAACGAGTTAAGGGAAGGGGGGGAGGGAGAGGTGGGGATGGAGGATGGGCCGTATCAGGATCGAGTAAGACTGAAGCGTGTCGAATACAGAGAACGGCCTTTAAAAAACCGATGGCGAGTGGGGATCCGCACTTGCGGAATGGTGGCGTGGGGGAACAGTGCCGTCTACGAAAACAATTGCCGCGCCCGAATGGGTCAAAAAAAAAGAAGCCGGTTGGGGGGAACGGTGGAAATGACCCTCGGACCGACGGTAAAAAGGGGGAGCGCGCCCGTCGGGAAAAAAGAAAAGGAATGAATAAGGCAACCTCATAAAAAGACAAACTGTTCCCCACATAAACACCGCTTTGGAGTCCACTCCTGGGTTGTACCCGAAAAAAGTGGGATGAAGGAATTGTTAAAAAAAAAAAAAACGCCCAACCCCTTTTAGGTCTAGCGTTGGAAAGCTCAACCAAAAAACGAAGAGACAGCATTGGGAAAGGGTGGGGTACTTGTTACTCAAGGGCTACTCGCGGGGCACAGGGGCCTTGGGGTTAACGTAAAGGTGTCAAGTACCGTTCGGGGTCGGCAATATATCCTGATCCATCGCACCTGAGGGCAGAAAAAGGGGGGGTAAGGAAAGGGAGAACATTAGGGGGGGGGAGTCAGAATGGGCCCGGAAAAGGCAAACGTTCGCAATTAAACCATGTCCGGCCCGGGCAACGCGCCGAAGAGGTAGGGAAAAGAAAAGGGAAATCAGGAAAAAAAAGCATGTAGGGGGCCGAGCATTGGAGCATCAGCGTTCCCCCATACGCCCAAAAAGGAGAGAAAAAACCGAAGTAAAAGACCAACCGACAGCCGTCAGTCAAACGAAAAAAAAAAAAAAAAAAAAAAAAAAACAATACGATGAGCCATAAAAAAGCTGAGAAAAACAACGGGGGGTGCCCTGGGGGTTCCTTGTGGAGAACAAAATCTTAGTTAGGTTAAAGAACCAAAAATAACGGTGTCCCACATAGGACATCAATCGGATCATGAAAAGCGTTACTCAAATCATGGGGGAAAGAAAGGCGGGCCATAACGCTCTTGGGAAGAAGAATCTCCTCCCTTCAAGCCACTCGAAAAACCAAAGAAGTAAAAAGTGCTCAGAAACACCTGAGGGACCCCGGATCCTGTTGCCGTCAGTACTAAAAGAGTGAAGGAAAAAAAGAGCAACCTTTTATGGGGGATGCAAAAGATCTATTATGTCTCAATTACAATAAAAGGGAAAGCAGAAGGACCCAATAAAAATGTGGAAGAATAAAAAACATCTGCTAAGCTTATGCCCCTGGGGGACGAAAACGACAAGAAGAAAGCGATTAGGAACAAAACAAAAACTGAACCGCAGGGTTCGGTTCAAGCTTACCAACCAAAGGAGATATCGAGACGAAATTAAGACGGAGGTCAAGCCTACTTCGAGAACGCCTGAAAAACCCTCAAACCGGAGAAAAGTGTCTCGATAAGAAAGCAAGAAAAGTCCTCACGCGACGTCCGCCTCAAAGGACTGGACCATACGCTTCCACGGACCCATCTGGGAAAAACCAGACGAACGAGGGGGTGAAGAATAAAGGGGACCAAAGGGCTCAATGAACGTCGACTTGGACCACTGCTGCAAGCCGCAAGGAGTCTCTGGGCAATCGGAAGAAAAAGCGCAAAGGTTAAAAAAAAAAAGAGAAAAAGAGGAAGGAGCAATTATCAACTGGCCTCCATCCTCCCAAACAAATTGCGGGGGAAGTCAGGGGGGGACGGGCCAAAAAACAAAAAGCCCATCTTCGCAAACCGTTCCCAAAAAAATCTCAAGAAGGGGAAGAGAAGGGCCTCCAAAAAAAACGTGCGCTAAATGCTGCAACTCTTAAGGTTCAAAAAAGGCTGTGGGCGACGGGGACGGACAAGATACTCCCCTTCGCCCAAAAAGGGGTTTCACCATAAGTTAGGTTAAAAAAATGGACCACAACGCAGTACTCGGCCCCAAGCCCAAAAAAGAAAAACTGCAACCACCCTCCCCTACCCCCTCAAAAGGGACCAGGCCCCTCAAACTCTCCTCACGCCCACCGCGCAAAAACAACCATGAAAAACACGATCTTTGACGCCAAAAAAACTTGCCCTAAAGCGTCACCGAGGTGTTGAAAAAGAAAATTATGGGACGACGGACAGATAGGGAGGAAAAAGAGACCGAGCCACTGGAGGTTTGTTTGGTTGGGGGGGGGGGGGGGGGGCAATAAACCATTGAACGAAACATTCGATCGCGTGGCTCGAGAAAAAGGCCCGGGGAAAAAAAGCTCCAAGGGAGACCGGATAGGGGTGGGGCACGGGGGGAAAAAGGAATTATATGCTCCCTGCAGCGAGCTATCCCCGAGCGGGGAAAAAAAGCGCCGGCCAACAAAAAGCAAAAAAAAAAGTCGCCCGAGCAGAAAGATCGGCTAGGGCTGTAACTGACAGGGCAGCGGAGGAGGCAAGCGATAGGGGAACGGGGGGTGGGGAAAAGGGGGGGGGAAAAAGTGAGGGAGGGATTACTAACCTTCCGTTGTCCAAAAAGGAACCACTCCAGAAAAGTGGAACACCAGCCAAAATACCATAAGGGGTTGGGGAAAAGGGGGAACATGCCAAGACAGTTTTATGCATCGTAAGTGTTTTGATGTGAAAAAGCCAAAATCAAAATCGGTGGAGTATGGGGGGAGACGAACCATCGGTGGCACCCGGAAACGTGTCTAGAGGTGTGCAAGCCCAAAAAAAAGCTCCGGAAGGTTGGAGGGTAACAAGGGGGGGAGGGGCGACTGCTCATAAAATTGACCCCCAATTCCATGAAAGCCGTTGGCGGTGTAAACAGGTTGTGGTCTTGGTTTGGGAAAAAAAAAGGGGGGGGGGAACGCTTGAGAGGAAAATTGGGGGGGGGGAACTGGAAACCAAAGAAATAGGGCCTCAACAAACAACTTTATTAAGTAAAAAATAGCGAGATTATGAATGGGGGGGGGGAATAAAGGGGGGTTACACGAACGGGAAAGCAAGCTCCGGAACAGACAAAAAAAACCGCAAAAAAAACCGCCAAAGTGTACGAATACGCCAAAAAGAGGTCATGGAATGGGGCCATCCTGAGACAGAAGAGGCAGGGGGAAAACACCGCATCTCAAACTAACCAAACAAAAGATCAGCAAAAAGCGCGGGAAAAGCCCCCAACGAGCCAGCCGGTGGGGGGAAGGGGGACCGTCGAATCAAATACGCCCGGACCTCTTAGAAAAGGAATGCGGAACAAAAACACCCAACGGGAAGGCGAAAAAAAAGTCCTATGAAAGGTACGAAAAAGAAAAATGTTATATAAAAAACCCGTGATGGATCCAGGGGGGGGACCCCCCTGAAATGTTTCCTCGACGAAAAAAAGGATGTGGGGGGGGGGGGAAAAGAATGTTTCGAATTCCACCAAGCCCTCCACACCAAGAAATCCGGTGGCAAAATTCAAACAAAGAACTTTAAGAGACGACGTAGCGGCTGGCTGTCGAATTGAAGGCCACAGCCTGTAAGAAAAAGGGGCCCTGGAAGAAAAAGGTTTCGGCGAGAAAGGGGGAGGGAAACGCCGACCCAAATCTATAAAAAGTCATGAGACGCGGATAAAGGGGTCTATACTATTAATGTAAGAAAAAACCGGAAGAAAAGTCAAGGGCCCCCTCTGAACCCTCAAGGACTCTGGGGGGGGCAAAGAAAAGAGGGCAGGGAATAAAAAAGAGCAGAACAACCCCTTAATCCGCACATAGACGTCGGTCCCTTAGAGCTAACGTAATCGTAGAAATAATGAAGTGGAAGAAAACAACTCAGTAGGTAAACAGGCGGAGCACCCCATCAAAGAATCTACAATCTTGGGGGGTTGGATGCTTTGGGGGGACCCGGGGGGGGGAGGCTTTCTGTTTTTCCTATCTGGGGGCTGGCTGGGGAAAAAAAAACTGGGGTTGGATTGGCTTTGGGTTTTACTCTCCTTGTGTTGGAGGCTCGGGCACGCGGACTGGCAATGTTTGTTGAATAACATAAAAATAAAAAAATTCTAAACATTCACCACCCAAGTTTGGGGGGGGGAAAGTTGGTAGGAGGAGCGGGTCCCTGAAAAAAAAAATCCCGCCTAAAGGCATCAAGGGGGAAAACCCTTCAGCGTGGTGAGGTAGGAGAGTCATTTGAGCCCTTATTCTTGTCTGGAGAGGTGGAAATTGGGGGGGAAAGGATTCGGGGGGGTTTTGGGTTCCAAAAAGCAAGAGAAAAAATAGCGAGAACCAATGGGTCTTCGGATATCAAATTTGCGCTTGGAGGACGGGAAGCCTGGAAAAGAGCGCCAACTAGTCCTTGATCGAGGGAACCTGAAAAAACAAGTGAAAAATGTCCACGTCGGGGCCATTGGAGAAGTTGCCTTAAGAACTGGCAAGACAAAAAAGCTGGGGTCTGGGGATGGGTGGGGGAAAACAGGGGGAGAGGCAGAGAGATGGAAGTAAACCTTTGGTGGGGAGAGAGGGCAGGGGGGGTGGGGGGGAGACATCGTTTCCAGAAAAGGTTCAGTCGGGGGCGGGAAAGTTTGGGGGACATTGGAGGGGGAGGGGGACGGAGTGATGAGCGCCCCGAGATGGCGCGGGGAGCGGGGATCCCAGGCAGGGAGGGAAAAATAATGCGGTTGTTCAGGAGGCCGGTGCCGAAGATCACGGGGGGACTGGACCGGGGGAACAACAAATGACCGAGCTCGGAAAGGCATGTGCAGAAGACCACGGGACACGTTTGTATGGGGGTTTGGAAAAATGTTGATCATGTCAAAAGTTGCGGGGGTGTTGAGGTGAAGTGGGGTCACAAACTCTCCTCTCCTGATCCCCCTGGCTCTCGTGCCGCGCCTATCCTCCCGAACCCAAGCGTTGGATATGTAGAGACTGGGTCGTTCCCCTGGGAATAAAGTTCGGCCAAGGATAGGTTTCAAAATAGGATACCTTTGACGGAATGGGGTGCGGCGGGTTGTGGACGGCGGCTTGCAGGGGGGCGGCGACGGGCAGTCCGACCGCGAATGACTTAAGTGGTAGGTACTTAGGACAGGAAGCGCCTGACTCCCCAAGTCAAGCTCCCGATCGGGGATGAAGCTGTTGCCATTTGTAAGGTCTGAAGGGGAAAGAACTAGGGAACCCAGCATGCAAATCAAAGCCAGGGGGGGGGTTCGTCGCCGAAAAGTTAGGTTGGGGTCGTGGAGGGCGTTGGGCCAGGAGGGGGTAAGTGAACCTTGGGGAGTATTTGGGGGGGGACGCTGATGAAACATAGCATCTGCTCCATGATTTGACCAATATGAAAAAAGGTAAGACGCCGAGGCTGTTCGGACTTGCAAAGGGGACGCCGGGGGAAAGTAAGGACTTGGTGAAAAACCTTGTGGCCCACAACAGGCTTTCTCGGGGCCTCGATAGAAGGGCCATGAGGGGCGAAGGCACCTTCCACACCCAGTTCCGGGGGGGAACAAGCACTCGGGAGAATCTACAGGGGACTCCGGACTGGGACGGTACCGGAACAACAAAAGGGACCGAAAGTCACGGAGAGTGAAGGGAAGGAAAAAGAGAAACCTGATTGGACCTTAAATAACAAATTCGTTGAGGAATGTAGGGGACTATGCCAAAAAACAACCAGAAGCGAGAAGCAGCTGGGGGGAACCATTCCCAGTCAACATATTACACAGAAAAAGGGAAAAGGGTCGGAAAAAATAGGGGTTCGCGTGGACCCGGCAAAAAAGGCGGATGGGGGGGGCAAAAGTGGAGGGGGGGGGATGCAAGTGATGCGCTACTTAACAGAAAGCAACAGCCCGGGCCGGGGCAACAAAAAAAAGCGGCCCGAAGTTAAAAAAAAAGGTCAGCCCTTGGAATGGTTCTCCACAAACACCAAACCACAAAAAAAAAAATGGAGGAATGGCTGAAGAAAAAACCCCCCTGACGACCGCGAAAAAAAAAGGCGCCTGAAGTATGCCCTTTGATTCTAGAACGGTTTGATATGGAACCTAGAAGCATCGGTCAAACGATAAATTTGAAAAGCCAAAGATGTTTGAAGGGCCGGGCTCAATCAAGAAATCTGGAATTACCATGGTTCCCGTCAATGTATCAGGGAACAGCCGTGTGCCGCCACGGCCCTAGGTACCGAAGGTACGACAAAATCGCTGGGGGATTCCGAAAATTTCAAAATCTGGGTTTGGTCTAGGGGGGGGGGGGGAGATGTTTTGTACCGCGGGAACCGTTTCATACAAAGAGGACGTGAAACTTTCCTTCCCCGCCGGGGTGGGCCACCCCGTTCATATAAGGGGACTTCGTAGTGCCGGCCGGACCCTCAGTTTTCCTACAAGGATCGAAAGGAGAGGTAGGTGGACGTCAAGACTTCAAGCTAACAAGATGCTGAAGGTGGAAGTCATCGGTAAAAAAAAAAAAGCGGTCCACCGGCATCACCCTGGCCTTGTCCGGTCGCATAAAAAAAGAACGGAACAATGGAAGCGGTCTATGATAATACCTGAAAATATATTGTCGGGGAACAGGGTTCGATCATAAGGAATTCTTTACTAAAACAAAATCAAGGAGAAAGAATCGAAAAAAAAGCCCACAAAGTTGTTGACCCAAAACTGGGGACTCAGGGGGGTTAATATAAGGTTGATCAGCCCCCAAAACTCCCGACGTGAGGTAAGAGGGAACCCTATCCTAATCGAAACAAAACCAAAAGAGTATTAAAAAAAGGGTATATAGTTGAATTACGATCCGCGGTCGGGGGGGCCTAGAACTAATGCTGTATTGCACCCATTTGGGGGGAAAAAAAAATGTCTGTGAGATCTTGGGAATGTGGAAGCTCGGGTTAAAGAATCCATATTGTATCTGATCGGAAAAATTTCGACACTATGGTGTAGGGGGGGTAATCGAGAAGCCGGGGGGCCACTTGGGGGAGGAGATTGAGGACTCCCGAAAAAAAAGAGGGGGGGATGATGCGGACTCTTTCAGGGGGAAAGAAAAACTGTACGGGGGAAAGATCGCATCCTGCGAAGAAGGCGGGGCCCGTAAAACTGTTTCTGTAGGGGGGACGCAGCCAGGTAAACAACAATTCGGGGAAAGTCAGGAACGGGGGAAATTGCTAAAGAGGGTTAAATCTGTACGAGGCAGAGCCCCGAGGTCCAAATTAACTCCAACTAACTCAAATCCGAGGGAAAAAAAATATTGGGAAGGTGCTAACACGGATTTCCTGGAAAAGGCTTGTAGCAGGGGGGAGGGGGTAACGAGGAGGACAACCAGTGGCAAGAAAAAAGAACGAGACTAGCCAGTTCCAGTCTATGCGAGGGCTTGACCAGGAAACCGTAGAACGTGGTTCTAGTGCGGGGTGGAGGTTCTGCAAAAGGGGAGCTCACCCGGCTGCCAGCCGTGGAACCCCAAAAAAAAAGCCGAGCCAGATAGGGGGAGGGGGGGAGGAGAGCACCAGGCATACCCCGACCAGGTTGGACGGGTGGGGAACAGAAAAAAAGCCTTCCTCGACGAAAAAAAAACTATTCTAGGGCCTGGCGTTGGGGGGAAAGGCTTCCCCGCGGGATTATAGAGTCAAGACGGGCCCCAAAGAAACAGCCCGAACCAAACAATAAGATTGTCCTGGGGTTCACACACCAAAATCCTTATGTTAGACCAGAGCGGACTGGAAATTTTAGGGCCAAAATGTAAAAAAGGGGGTTCAAAACTTGTTCGCAGGAGGTCTTTTGGGGGGGCACTTCTTTCTACCAAGCAATTCAACGACCAGCAGGCATGGGGGTAAATTGGGGACCTGACTGGGGAGTGCGTAGGAATGAGCAGTCGGGGGCCTTTGTAGTAAGGTTTTCTTCGACGTGGGGAGTCGAGAGGGAGAAAAAAAAAAAATTTGAGCGAAACCAAAGCTTACGGGAATAACTTTTTGAAAGCTTCTGCAACGGCACAAATTAGGGGATTCCGACGATTGGCCACGAGGCGTGGCGCAAGGACGAAAAGTATGGCATTTCACCGCCGAGCATTTTTCGTGCTAAAGATAACGGGGGAAGTACTGTCTCGGTCAAGAGAGGGAAGCGGTGAAGAGCTTTTAAAAAAAAAACAGTCATCGATTCCCCAAACCCACAGAAAGCCCACAAAATATAACAAGACGCACATCCGCCAAGTCCAAGCAGGCACGCACTACTAACAGTATGAAACCTCAAGAGAAGGAAAAAACTGGGCCGATGGAGGAACGGTTGAACCTCAAAAAAATCTTTTCCGTGGACATAACAAAAACAGACTAAATTGGCACAAGTCAATGATGAGGAGGACTTAACGGGAAAACGGAGTCGACCTTCCTAAAAAATACCTACAACGAATGGCCCTAGCGTCTGGACGACTGCCTCAAGGGGGGGATGCCACGCCAATCCTACAAACTCAGCCCGCAAAAAGAAATCAGGAAAAAAACTGTCATACTACTGCAAGGATAAGGGCCATAATTTTTGTCTCCACCAAAAGACACGGAAAAACCAGCTACAGCTTCATGAGCACGTTGTGAAAAGCTTACCCAGTACGATTATTGGCCATTTATCAGTCATAGCAACTCACAAGGGAAAGAAGGTTCGAACCGCAGCTGCGGCGAGCGGGGGGGGCTGACAGGCAACAAGGTCAAAGCCTGCGGCAAACCTCCTTTAAAAGGGGCCCGGAGTCTCTTTGAAATCATGGAATAACATCTAGCTGCGGGGACCATCAAAGCCCTGACTCGGAAAGACCTTGAGCAAATTCCCCCTAGAGAAAAAGGTTCTAAATCCTGCAAAAAAAAACGATAAAAGGGGGGAGCCACAACAGAGGCCTACGGCAAAAAAAAAGAAAATGGGTCAAGAGGCAGTGCAAGCAGGTTGGACCAACCCAGAACCGCCGCTTTTGGACAAAAAGGAAGCAGGGGAGCAAAAAGGGCTCAATGGGTCAACGACGGGGACCACCAGGTGCAGCCCCAGATCTCTTCTACGCTCACCGTTGAGGGAGGCGTTGGAAACTAACGTGAAAAAGAAAAAAAACAGAATCCCGGAACATTATCCGAAGACTTCTAACTGCCCTCCCATGATTCAGTGAAGTGCGGAGGGGGAAACAAAATGCCAAAAACGAAAAACTCAAATGTACACCTATCACACCGAGAAGGCCTCACCCAATTCGCTGACGCCGCAGCTAAGGGCAAAGGGCTGGGGGCAGGCGGAGCAAAAAAACGCGCCTTAAAGACGCACCCCCAAATGGGGTTCCAGGGGAGAATGCTTTGGTCTGAATGAACAAACCGAATCTGCTTCAACTCTCGAAAACAAAACGGTTCCAACCGCCCAGAAAAAACCCAAATAAACCCTAAGGGAAACTCCGAAGGCCTACCACCGACCCGACAACGCATTCACAAAATTTGGTCGATGGGAGGGGCCTCACTGACCTGCGTCCCGGGGGGTGGAACTCGTTCTACTATTGCTCCACTAGAAACTAGAGCATAAGGTGAGCTTGAACAGGGGGGTCAAGCCTCCATACCTACCGCGACATAGAAAAACGGGAACGTGGTTGAAAAATGAACCTAGGTAAAGGGTGTTCAGGGGAGAATAGACGTGAGGAAAAGAAGAAAGCGCAGCTGGGAACTAATTAGATCCGTCGCGTCCCAAAACCCCCCGTAAGAGGTATAACACCCGGCCGCAGCCCAATCTCGAGTTAAAAGGGGGCTGTGTTTCATGCGCGAATCCCGGGAAAAGGAGTCGAGCGGGTGTGGGAGGTTTGTTTGCAAAAAAAACTGCCCGCACTTGGGAGGGGGGGGGGAGTGGAAACGTCGGTCCCCAAAGATCCGCCCGGGAGAAGACAGAAAAGGAACCCCCGTCTACTCAAAATTTGGAAAGACCCCTTGAACGGAGAACCGGGAAAAACCAGCAAAGTTGGTGTGTTTCTTGGTCCAAGAAAGACCGAAGAGGACAGTTGGAGGAAGAGGGATGGAAAACATCGGGGCCCCGGCCAAGGCCTCTCTAAAAAGGTTCTCGGACGAAGAAGAACCTTAGAGATATAGGGGGGGTTCAGCGCAATGTCACACACAAAAAAAAAAAAATTCGAGAAAAGAGTGAACATGGAAAAAACCATCGAGCCGGGGTGGTCTGTAAAAAAAGGGTTTGTGTGGGGGGGAGGGGGTGCGTTGTGAAAAAACGCTTTCCGAAATTTTTTCTTCACCAAGGGATTAAAACTCAGG
>Ga0179593_1539092_pt1 | contig 11389 bp, 18 predicted proteins | sample CZODoug2_1_08_16_FD_185931 | JGI IMG/M metagenome (GOLD analysis project Ga0179593, IMG submission 185931) | Vadose zone soil fungal communities from Angelo Coast Range Reserve, California, USA - CZODoug2_1_08_16fungal (PacBio error correction) | ecosystem: Environmental > Terrestrial > Soil >...
GACTTTCCTTCAGAGGAGAAGAGAAACCGTCTTGAAACGCGACTTGAAAAAATTCCCAACGGGGGGAAACAAACGTACGGAAAATTGTCTGGGGGTGGCAGGCAAAAAAAAATGAACGAGTTCCTGAAAAAAAAGAAGAAAGTTCGACGAGAGTCCCAACAGCAGCCAACGTTTTTTTGTTAGGAAGGCATCGGACCCCGGGGGAGGTCGTAGCCGCTAAAACAGGGTCCAATGTGCACGGTGGAGATGAAAGGGGACAGAGTACGAATCGAAAAAGTGGCGAGGTCAGTGACCTACCGCTTTTCCCAGGGTAGAGCATTGAGGGGACGGATTTGCCTTAGAAACACGCCCGGGAAGACCCGCTCGTCTTGCGGGGAGGTCGGAGGCAGAACCGCAAAAAATTATAAAATGGATCGGAAAAAAAAACCAAGGCGCGGCTCCTGGTCTCACTCGAAAAAAAGTCGGCCAACCGTGAACAAAAAGGGAAGACCCAATCAGTTCACACAGAAGCTCGAACCAAAAACAAAACCAAGCATCCAATAAGAAGGCGTAATTGGGCAACGAACCTACAAAAGGTCTGAAGACTCACAGCTGAACTGAACATGGAGCCCCACTTTCGGGGGGGGAAAAAGGCCACTTAGTTAGCCGGCCAAAGGTCGATGGGAAAAAGGAAAGCCCAGAGGTCATTTGACTCGATGGGGCTAAAATAAAAGTTGTCCGCCCCGAAAAAGGGGCGGGGGAGGCAGGGTTCATTTATTCATCGAAAGGCTTGTGCTGCGGGAACCAGCAGACAACCTTAGATTCCAAAAAAAGCAAAAGGCGACGGAAGTAACCTGCTCGTTCTTACAACTAAAAGAAAAAAAAAAAAAGAGGATGACATCACTCCAAAGAGCCCGAAGGTCAACAAAAAATCCCTGGGCGGTCAACGCAAGACTTAAAAACACGGTAATTCAACCGAGGGAAAGGGCAACGCCTCGCCCAGATTCCAAAGTAGTGAAAGAAAAAACTCCACCGGTATGTGTGGATGTGAGCGTGAAAGCAAGAAACTGTCTCTTTGTAGCGGAGGGCCCTCGCGTAATGCGAAGGTCCAAATTCGATCTCAAAAGAAAACCACACACGGCCGGGGGAAAGAGCGTCTCACACAAGATTAAGAAAAATGGTTTACCGTACGGCGTCAAAAAACAAAAAAACAACAGAGTGAAGTCAGTCAGAAAAAAAGATTCATGCCGGGGAATCGTCCGGAAGGGGGAAAGGGTGTTTTGAAAGGAGCCAAGGACATGCGCTTGACGAAAAACTGGCGACGGTTCTCAGCCTGAAACAAAAAAAAGTTGTACTAGAATGGGGGGCCAAAAAAAAAATGCAAAAAACACTTTAAGAGAGAAAAAAAAAAACGGGAAAAAAGATATAGAGAAGGGGGCCAAAAAGGGGGAAGGGAACTAGACACGGTTTCAGGGAAAACGAAGGCTGCAGATTTATCTCCATTAAGGCGGAAAGGAGAATAATGGTCGGTTGAAGAGAACGCGATGGGGGGGAGGGGGGGGGGGGAAAGGGAAGGAAGAAAAAGGGTCTATCACCATCACAGGTTAGAAGAAGTAAAAAGGAGTGGGGGGAGATAGAACAAACTGGCGAGCAGTCCACCGGCGAAAAATTACATTTAATTGAAGAAACATATAAGGAAAGAAACCGTTGTAGTTGGAGGCCAAGTAAAAGGGAAACGGGAGGGGGGGGGGGGGGGGGTCTCGAAAAAAAAAAAAAGCAAAAAAGAGATGTGGAGTCATGGGGACTTGAAGGAAGTATATATGCGAGTGGCATTTATAAGTTGAAGACACAAAGAGGCAATGAAGATTTTGGAAGAAAGAGGTGAGTTGGAGGGGGGGGGAGGCCGCACAAGGGGGTTGCTGTGGGGGGAAGAGGGCAAGACGAATGGCTGAGAAGGCGTCGGAAAGGGAAATACCAGGGACGACAAGTCCATCAGCGAAAAGAAGGGGATGATTGGAGACCCTTCTGCGACTTAGAAAAAGAACGAACAGGACGCTGGGGGGGGGGGGGGGTCGGCTGCCTGGAGACAAAAAAAAAAAAAGACGGGAGAAAAAAAGGGTGAAGGGTGACCCGAAGTTGCTTTCGAGTCCAAGGGGGAAGGGGGGGGTCTTGGCCGACGGTGGTAAAAAAGGGGGAGAAAAAAGAAAGAGGAAAAGGGGCGAGCGCGGTTGTACTGGTAAAAAAACGTCCCAAAAGAGGGGCGGCGGTGACATAAAAATGAAAAAGACGAGATTTGTGATCGGGGGGAAAAGGAAAGAAAAGACCTTCTCTACGGTAACGAAAAGGAAAAAAAAAAAATACAGAAAGATCCAAGGAAGGGATACACTACTAAGAGGGGAGAAACAACTATACCGACATGTACTGTGCAGGGGCTCGAGGACAATGGGGAAAAAGAAAGACCCGCAACAAAAACCGTGTCTTGGCAGGAGGGGGGGAGATGAGAACAGACGGGAAGAATACAAACAAAACCCCCGAACAGGTGCAAGCTGGGGGTATTGAAAAAAAAAAAAGACAGTACCGGACCTGGGGGGAAACGCGGTTTCAAGAGTGAGTCTAGAAAGAAAGGAAAAAAAATCAAACCAACAACAACTGAGGGAAGAAAGATGAAAAAAAAAAGAAAAAGGAGGCTGCTCCGGACCTCCACCTCTTGGGAAAAAAAAGGGACCCCTTCAAAGGGCAAAAAAAGCAGAGTGGTAGCGCAATAAAAAAGGAAAAAAAGAACGAAATTAAGGGGTCAGGAAAAGGGGCCCAGAAGGGCCTACATCTAAAAAGGGAACCACCACAAACATCACTATCCAAGCAAAAAAAAAAAACGGGGGGTTTGCGGATTCATGGATAGGAAAAAGGAAAAAGAACCCCAGGGAGGAGGAGCACCCTGCCAATTCTTTAAAACAAGGGAGGACGGTATCCCCTAAGGGTACAAAAATCAACGGACTGATCGGGATTGAGGAAGGGAAAAATCAGAGGCAACTCCGGGAAAAAAAAAAAGGGGAAAGGTCGAGATAATTCTCGAGGGAAAAAAAACCTTCTGCCGTCATATCAAGTAGGCGTGGAGTGTCCATAATAGAAAAAAAAAAAAAAGGGAGGACTAACGAAAAATCACTCAAAAGAAAAAAACCTTAGAGGAGGCATGCTCTAAACTACAAAATTAAAACTCCCGTCCCTCCACTCGAAAATCAAAGACCAAGATTCTAAAGGGAGAAGCGTACAGAAAAGTGTACCAACACCTCCAAACTGAAAAAGGTCCTGAGCCAGACCCAGACCGAAAAAAAGACCCGTTCTTAAGAACGTCACACCTCAAGAAAAAGGGGGGGCCAAAGAGGTCACTTTCAGGGGGGAGGCCAGGGTAACGCACCAAAAAACTCGAAGGGAAAGTAGGGGAGGGGAAAACCTGCTTAACCAGGGCGAGCAAAACAACAAACACTCGGACCGTGTGGTCAAAAAAGGAGGGACAATAGATTTTCCCAAGAGCGCAAAGAAAAAAGGGAGGGAGGATAAACTGGGGGGGAACGACGTGAAGGAAGGACAATCAAGAGGGAATTCAGCACTTCCAGGGGATAAAATGGGTCCAACATCTCAATCGTCTAAATCGAAGTTGCGCCGCAAGACGCGCAAAATGAAAAAACAAGCTTCAAAGGACCCTCCAAGGAGGACCCGTAGACCTCTGAACTCAAGAAAAAAAAAAGGGGGGGGGGGGAGGGGATAAGTGGAGGGGAAGCTGCGCCCGTTTGTCTTCGAGCAAAAGAAAGAACCAAGGGGAAATTCGGGTAAAGAAGGGAAAAAGACAAAAACGGGATAAAAAAGAAAACTTGGTTCCAGGTAAAAGAGAAAGGGGACGTAAAAAAAAAAAACAAGGCGGGGAGATTCAACCCCTTGAAAGACCAACAAAGAGGAAGGACCAGTTTGACTCTGCCCCACGCTGACGAGAAAAAAAAAAAGACGGGGCCAACAAGGAAAAAAGCGCAACAAAAAAATTTTTACAACTAGAATGGTCCAAGAATGACCCAAGAAAAATCAGTCAACACACACAGAAAGGAAAAGAGGAAAAAGTGCAATTTGCCAGGCTAGTAAAAAGGGGGGCTGGAAGGGTGGGGGAAAACTCGGGGGAGGCAGTGAAGCGGAGCAAAAGGCGGCTGAGAAGGGGGACTAGGGTGTGGGAAACGCCGTGTTTTCTGGAACGGGGGAGTAGTACAAGGGGTACACAGATAAAGGTGAGACTGCAAAATGGTGGAAAAAAAGGAAAAAAAGGGGGGGGGGGATCTACATACAACTTAGAAAAAAAAAACCGTGAGAAACGAATTTGGCAGAAAGGGGGGACTAAGAACAATAACGTGGGCATCGGTGGGTTTGATGTGGGGGTGGCCTACCTTTTTGCTACACGAGGACCAAAGGGGGGGGGGAGGGGTGGAGGGGACCTTGGGGGAAATGGAGGGATCAGAGGGGGCCGGGGCAAAAGACTAGAACGACAGGCGGAAGATTTGGGAAAGGGGACAAGATTGGTTGCTAAGCAAAAAAGAGGGGGGGGAAAAAAAAAGGAGAGAAAACATGCAGGCGAAAAAGGGACTTACGTAACTTAAAAATGAAGAAAAAAAAACAATGAAGGGCCGGAAAATCAGGAAGAACTCAAAACTCGTGATTCCTCACACGTAATAAGGAAAACGTGAATCCTGGACCGGTATCACAGAGGGGAGGAGCGGGCAGCGTGCTAAGAACCTTTGGGAGAAGGTGGGGACGCGCCGTGTGAAAAAGACGGTGCACTGATTTATCTCAAGATTGGTGGGGGAAAAGGGGTAGGGGGCCGACTTGGATGGGAAGAAGAGGGCAGGGAAAAGGTAAGGTCACAGTCTGTTTGGGGGGGGGGCGTTTGTGTGCGCGAGGCACTCACCAAAAAGAAGTTATGTACAATACCACGGGAAAAATTGAGAAGTGTAGAGATGGTCGGAGAGGGAAAAGACTGGAAAGGGAGAGAAAGAAGGAAAAGGGGAGGAACAGAAAAAAAGGGTGGGAAAAAGTCTAGAAAAAAAAGAACTTACCATAAAGGGATACCGCCGCAAAACAACCTTGGAACGGTGGAAGGTGTCGCTAAAGCAATGGGAGCGCAGAAACCTCAACAAAACGTTCTGGGAGAGGGGGGGGGGGGAGGATAAAGGGGGAAAATCGAGGATTTAGGAAGAGTTAAAGGGGGGAGGGGGGGGGGAACTCTTAAAAAGGAATGAATTCGGTTGGAACTCGGGGGGGCTCAAAGAAAAAACAAACGGGTTAAAAATAAACTGGGGAAGGGAAGAAGGCGAGCATGAACTCACAGAGGAAAGAGGGGAAAAACTAGGGGAAAGGGGGAGGAAAAGCAGAGGATCGAAAAGTAAAGGGCCTGCATCAGAGCAACCATCTTGACTTCAACCAGCGGGAGGACCCAACAAAACAATACCAACCACAGCCCAAAAAACAGAAAAGAAAATTGTGCTGGGGTCAAAAAAAAGAAAGAACGCCAAAGGGAGTCCAAGATCCACCAGGAGGATCGGAGAAGCCATAAAAGTTTTGGGTTGCGGAGGGGAAAAGAGGAAGTGAAAAAGGGAAGGGTCGGAGCACTCCAAATTGGGGGGGAAAAAAGAGGGGGGAAGAGGTGAAGGGACTCCAGTAAGGGAAAAATTGGCGATTTAGAAGCTGGGGTAAAGGCAGGTCGGAGGATAATTGACCAAGGGAAAAAACCATCTATGCAATAAAATATCAAAAGGGAAAACTTGCAAAATTAAGTGCACATCAAAAAACGGAAACCATCGCGAACTAAAAAAAAAAAAGGAAGCAGCTCACCCAAAAAGAAAAAAAACCCAAACCAAGCTGCATATACCAGAAACTCCATGAACTGCCCAAGACCAGTCAAAAAAAAAAACAAACAGAGCCCCACTCTGCGCTAAAGAGAAAAAAAAAAATCCCGCAAGAAAAAAGGCGGGGGCGGTTTAAAAAAAACGGGACTCCCCAAAAGTTGAGGGGGTGAGCAGAAACGCTCCGACAAAAAAGAACGGGTGCCGTAAAAAAAAGACCCCGTCCGAAGCAAAACGGAAGGGCGCACGTGAGGAATCGGACAAAAGGGAGAAAAAAACAAGGGGAGTTCCGATTGTCAGCCAAGGCTTAGCCGTGACGATGTATAAGTGAAACGTCCTTATGCGCAGCAAAAGTATTAACAAAGGCGTGTGGCGACAGGGGGGGGGGCAAACAAAAAAAAGGGGGAAAAGACCTTGAAAAAAAGAAAAACCATGACTGGGCGCGGAAAAAACGTTGTTAGGCTCTTCTTCAGGCCTATCGCATGGGGAAGTTAAATCCCAGGGAAAATTCCCAAGAAGTCAAAATAGTTGGGGTGCGCTCTGCGAACACGGTTCCGGCAAAAAAAAAGGGGAGGCCAGGAAACCCAGACAATCCAAAAAAAAAAAAAACTTAGGACCGAGGTAGCGCTCAAAAAACGGGAAAAAACTTTCCTTCCGCAAGGTTACGAGGAAAAGCAGCCTGCGCCAGTTGGGGGGTCGACCCCAAAATTTCATGGGTGTAAGAACTGGCCGTCAGAAAAAGGCGGGATAGAAATTTTGGGGGACTGTACTTCAAAATTCTTCAAGGAGGGATCAAACACAAGACCCTTGCGACTGTCAAAAGGGATTTTGTCCCAAAAAGCCATCTGACGATCATCAAAGACCAAAGACCAAGAGAACCAAAACAACAGGGGGGAACCGAGGAACCAAAAGCCACATGTTATTAGAGAAGCGAAAAAAAACCAAAGGGTACGGGGAGGAAAAGAGAGAGAAAAAGGTGGAAAGGGGAGACCAGGGTTTGGGGTTGGCGATTCAGAAAAAAAAAGAAGGAAATGAAAGCTGCGGGAAACAGGAATCGGGCTTGGGGATAAGGCGTGGGAGAGCCCGCCTTGTTGCAGGAAAAGGGAACGGAAAAAAAGGGGTAGAGAAGGAGACGGGGATTTTACGCAATGAATTGGGGAAAAAAAAAGAGAAAAAAAAAAAAGGGAGGGACAGAACCGATCAATCCCAATAGGAAATTGGGACGCTTAAAACTGGGGGGAATTTTTGGATTTGTCAGGGAAGGGGGTTGGGGGCAGAAAAAACGTTGTTGTCAGAGAAAAAAAGAGAAAAAATGGGGGACGTCCTGTGGGGGAAAAATCTGGAAAGGTCATGCGAGGCGGGGAATCAGTAAAGAAAACGGGACCACGAAAATACGAATGCATTTGAAGATTTGGGGAAAAAAAAAATGGCAGTGGGGGGTTGGGCGCCTCACACGACAAACTTTGAGGGGGAAGGAGGGTCAGAAAAGGGGAGGAGGAAAGGCACTTACGAAAGCATACGCAATGGAGCGGCCGAACTCGGAAGATCGCGAAAAGCTGGGGACTCACGTGCGCCGAAGGAGGGGGGAAACATGGGTCATGGGGACGGACTCAAACGGGGCCTTTGAGACTGTGAAACGTCGAATGGGAAGGGGGAGACCGTGAGTGGGTCTCGTGGTTCGGAGGGTTGGGAGAGAACAAAGGGGGGGGTAATTCCCTGTGGGGACGTTGGGTATTTGGACAAGGGTTCGATCATTGTCCGCACCTTTGATGAAGCGGCGAAGCGGGAGAAACGAGGCCGCTCCCGCCACTCTATAGGGAAAAAGGAAACTAAAAGGAAAGAAATGGGACGTTACATAATATACTATGGGGGGACGACCAGTCGTAAGGGGAAAGAATGGAACGAGATTCGGCCAAGGCCGAGAGTCAGCAGATAAGTAAAGAGAACTTTGCAGTACTTGGGGGGAGGGGGAGAGAAAAAAAATGGGGGAAAGATAAGGGGGGAAAAGCCAAAAAACACAACAAAAAAAGGGGGGGGGAAGGGGAAGGCGGCGTAGGGAATCGAGAGATGGATGGAAAGAAAGACCAGTTTTTCTTGTTCGGCCAATGAAATTGGGGACTCAGCTGGTGGGGGAGAACACAGACCAGAACTGAAGCACGCGTTTTAAAGGGAAAAGTGAGATAAAAAGCTAGAACAAAAACAAAGGGAGGAGATAGAAGATCAGCTGGAGAAGGCTAGCTAAAGCCTTTGGACTCAGGGGGGGGAGGAAACATTAAAAGGATTGAAAAAAAAAAAAAAAAACGAGAGTCAAAATAGGGAAAAACGGCCAACCTCCCGAATTCAGGGTGCTGCCGAAAAAACTGTCCCTAGTGAAGGAAAAAAAAGAGAGAGGAAAATCGAAATTGCCTCAGAAGACCATAAAGGGGGGGGCTGGGAGTCGGCCTTCAACACACATGGCTGAAAACGCAAGTCCACAAGGTGAGTTGGACCAAATTTCTGGTTAAAGGAAAAAAAAAAAAGGAACGGACGATCGCTGGGCGATAGAGAAGCTCAATACTCGGAATAAGACCAGTGTGAAGGCCGTTCCTCCCTTGCTCACGAAGAAAAATCAAGTTCTGAAAAAGGTCCAGGACTAAAAAGGGGGGGTTCCACCGTCAATATCGGAAAAAAATCACAAAGGAGAGACGCGAAAAAAACGAAAAAAAAAAAAAGGGAGCCGACGCTGAAAAGAAGCAATGCATCGGAAGGTCGAGAACCCCACAAGGAATGCCCACACAGTCTTGCGAGAAAGACCGAAAGGAAGAGAAGGAGAACGGAGGGGGGCAGGTGTACAAAAAGGGAAAAAAGGCGAAAAAACCAAGGGTCGAGCACTAACCGCCGCCAGCTAAAGCCCGTTGCCCGGGGAAAAAAAATTAAGGAAAAGCCAGCCCGTTCAAGGGTATAAACTGGGAGGGTAAACAGAGGTAAAAGGGTTTCAAGAAAGGAATTCAGGGTTGCCCTTTCGGCAATTCCCGAAGTTTGGGACCGGAGGAACAAAGTTGGGGGGGGGTCGCCGTTTCCCTGGGGCCAAACTGTCCCCCGATGCGCAACATTCGAGCAAAGAAAAACCAAAGAACAGGGACGTGTGGAGCTGCACTTGCAAGAACGGAGCATCTGGAACCAAAACAATGCCTTTTCGTCTAGTCGCGAGGTCACGGGTAGACAATGCCCTAAAGTGGGAACGGGAAAAAGAAACACCAGGGGGAGACAAGAAATTCCCAAGGAACACAAATCTCCAGGGGGCCCTTAACGCGGAAAACAAAGGCAAACAACAGTATTCACCGCCTCCACCCTGTCCTGCGTAGTAGAAAAGGGGGGGGGGAGCCTTGAGGCAGAAAACTTCCATCTTCGACAAGGGGTTTCGTGCAAGCTTCAAAAAGCGCCCAAAGGGTGCAAAACTGCAAGAACCAAACTTTCATTGGGTAAAATCCTGCCGGCTAACAAAAAAGGGTAGTGGCTGGTGAACTAAAAAGGGGGGGAAGAAAATCCTGAATATTCAAGTGAAAAAAACGGGGGATGCGTCAACCGACCCTTCGCGTCCAAAACCAAACAGTTTTTCACTAAGAAAAAGCAACAGACCGCTGCACAGTGCAGACTCGCGGTTTGGAAAACGCTCGGGGAAAAAAAGACACAGGGGTGGGGGGGAAAATGTTCAAATTTAAGGGATGAAGATCAAAACAACGAGAAGAGGGGAAAAAAAGTGGGCATGGGCTCTCACGGGGGGGTGTGCGGATTCATGGAAAAACGCTGGAAGATGAAGCGCATGAATCTGCGGGTAAACTGGAAAAGGAAAGGGGGGAGAAATGAAATAAAAAGTTGAGGGAAGAAAGGAAAACGCAGGGAAAAACATACCGGAGAGGCAGGATATGCAGTTGGGTCGGAGATCGGGAATAAAAAAAGCCAAAGAACCTGCGAAGATAATTGGGAAAAGAGGGATAATACGTGGGAAAGACGGGGGGGGGGAGTGAAAAAGGAAAGACAAAACGTGTGTCACAAAGCGTCGGCAAACCAAGGGAATGGTGGGGGGGGAATAAAAGGACTGGAGTGAATGAATCATGCTAAGGCAAGTGGGGGAAAAAGGGGGGAAAAAAAAAAAAAAGAAGGACAAGGAAGGAAAAAAGAACAGTGCAGTGGGTTGTGGGGAATTGGTGGCGCACACAAGGGGGGGGAATATTTGCGACGAATGGGAGCGCATAAGAATGAAACGTAAAATCGACGCCACCTGTGAAAAAACAACAGAGAAGCCAGGAATGGGTCTGAATGACTCACTGCGGCCCATGAAGATCAGCCTGGAAACCTGGGGAAAACACCGCACTGTTAGATCTGAAAGGAGAAGATCCCTGGGGAAAGACTTGGGTAATGGGGAAAATAGCTCCGGATAATAGGTGAGAGACAATAGTTTTGGGGTTCACCGGGGTGGGATTGGAAGAAACTTTTATTACATATCAAAAATAGGGGATGTAAAAAAGAGGGCCCGGGTTTGGGGGGGGGGCGGGTCACTTATTCCTCTCTAAAGTCACAGGAAAAATTTACAAACACCGAAAGAAAAAAAAAGAAAAAATAAGAAAAAAGAATGGGGAAAAAAATGACTATTGGGTCGGGGGAATCAGGAAGAGCAACTCTACAAGGGTATTATCACTGAAAATTACATCAAGTCGTATCCGTACTAAAAAGAAAAAAAAAAAAAAGAAGGTTATACCCAAAAAAATTTGCGAGGTGGGGGGGGCAATTCAAAGGGCAATTTGTAAGGCAGACTGCAAAAAAAAACGTCTGGCAGAGGGCGGGGGAGGGAAGTGGAAAGAAGGGGGAAGTTTTCTTTCGCGGAACCCACCCTCACAAATGAAGGGGCCGCGTGTGGAGGAAAAACTAAAAACCGCCTGGGTAATCACGCGTTGAAAGGGAGAAAAAAAAAGACTTCCGCTATCATTCTCAGAAAAAGCAAACTTATTAATTTAGATAAAGGGAGGGATTCCTGACCAGAACGCTAGCTGACCGTGCTTCAACCGACGGTCAGAAAGGGGATATCCATACTCACCAGACGTCAAAAAAAGAGGGGAGGGGTCCGTCCCCAGAGGAAAAGAAACATGGGGGACACGAGTGGAAAAAAGATGACCGCTATGAGCCAGAGAAATTTTTGTTCGTCGGGTAAAAGAGGATAACCCCATTGCGTGAGAAAAAAAGGACAGGAGGTTGCAAGTGGGGGGCGCAAAAGGCTTGGGAGATCGGACTAGAGAATCAGGTAATTCCTTCAGGGGGGGGGAAAAAGCGGCTAGACGCACCCGGTAAGAGCACTCGGATGGGGGAAAAAAAGGGGAAAAAGACAAAACTCACAAGCTCTGTAGGCAAGTCAATGTCTCGGGGGGGTCCCAATAAACATGAGAATGAAAGAGCAAAACGAAACAGAAAACCCAAGGAATTCCTAATCCAAATAAAAAAACAATGAGTCGAAAAAAGGGGCAACAAGACCAAAAAACGCCACAACGGGCGCGACC
>Ga0179593_1643185_pt1 | contig 11389 bp, 13 predicted proteins | sample CZODoug2_1_08_16_FD_185931 | JGI IMG/M metagenome (GOLD analysis project Ga0179593, IMG submission 185931) | Vadose zone soil fungal communities from Angelo Coast Range Reserve, California, USA - CZODoug2_1_08_16fungal (PacBio error correction) | ecosystem: Environmental > Terrestrial > Soil >...
GCCAGCTTGGTATCTCTCCTGTTTTGCTTCCTTTTTTTGTCGCCTGTGGCCTCGGAGAAGGTAACATGCGTCCAGGAATACGAAGACCGATGCGGTCCATGGAGCTCCTGGGGGAGGGATGTTTCTGGTGGGGATAAGGCGCGGTTTAAGGGGGATGGAAGAGAACAGCTAAACTATCGCTAGAAAGGGAACTAGCATCTCGGGGGGGAAGGGCCGTGCTAGCCAACAAAACTCGAACTTCAGGTGCTTCACCAAAAGTCAGTGCCGTAAACAGATAGGGGCAGGGTAGTACAGATTCGCGAGAAGCGGATAAAAAAATGAGCCAGGGGAGGAGTCTAAATATCGGGGGGGTAGACCCGTGGGGACTAAACAGTTCTAAAGAAATCCATCCTCACTCAAATTCAACTCGAAGGCAGAAAGTGGACGAAGAAAGGCTTAGTGTTATTCATGTTCTCTTCTCAGAGTGTGGGGTTGCGGTCTTCCAGGAGCTCGAAACGTCCTGTGGCGAGGGGCAGTGGAAAAGACCGTGCATTGGTCGGACAAGGGGAGGGGGTTAAAGTCGTTGCCGGGGAAGGAGTTCTAAAGGAGAGGTGACGCGGGGGATCGGTTGTGTGTATTCTGAGGGGGAGACCGCCTGGAGTCTAACAAGATTCTGGCTGAACAGATTCAGGTGCCTACCAGGAAAAATAGGGGGAAAAGGGAGTTAAATCTTATAAGCAGGGTCTGGGTGGGAATTCTTGGAATACGGAGGCATCGGAAGTTCAGGACTCGGGATTGGTACATGAGGGGGGCAGTTATCGGCTCAAAAAGACCAAGGGAAGGGCTTCCCCTCAAATACCTCAAATAAGAGCAAGCATGCTGATCGAAGGGGGGGATCCTCGGATAGTCAGGTTGAAAACCGAAATGCAAAAAATCAAAGGTCCGTTCTCTCACCAGCCTCTTTACCACGGGGACCTTGTTCTATAACGGGAAGAAAGGCATCGTAGGAGAAAGGTCGAGACTCCAGCCAGAGCAGACGCTAGTCAAAGTTATGGCATCATGGGGCGCCTGCCGCAACAAAAGGCGGCACGAACCGCCGTTGGAAATGGGGCAGAGGGAAACGGTTTGGAAGGGAGACTGATGAAGTGGGCCACACGGGAGCTATGGGGAATTGGAAAGCCCACCAAGGGTCGTACCGTTTAGGAAAAAAAGACTTGCCTAGATTAATGGCGTCGGGGAACCGAAGGGCGGAAAATCGGACAAAAACTAGTAAAAAAGCTATCATCCAGAATCGCCTGAAAACGTTAGCCCGACTGATCGAAAAGTAATGGGGTAGGGGGAAGGGGGGCTAGACATGGGCGTGACCTGACTGTCCGAAACAGTGAACGGTCCTTCCAGGAATGATAAAGGTAGGAATTCAGAAAAACCACCTCAGGTCGGGGGAACAAAAACGAAAGAAAAAAAAATTTGAAGAGGGCATCGTTATGAGAGGCACTGGCGGGAAACTTTAAGGGACAGCCTAGCAAAGTCGCTCACGGTGGAAGTCTGTATATCGAGGCGGGGGGATAGCGGGGGCCGCCAGAGGCGCACGGGTGTGGGGGGTGTTGGAGTGGACTCATGGGGTGGTTTAGAGGAAAAAAAGAGTTGGCAGTGCAAGGTTGGGGGGGTCAAAAAAAGGGGTGCGCTGGACGCGTCGTGGGTGGGGGTGTGGGGGAGGGGGGGGGGGAGGGGAGACGGGGAGGGGGACGGTCAAGCGGTAAAGGTATAGGTCGTATGGGGAAGGTGATGGTGGGGGGGGGGAACTAAAAAAAAATTGAAGCAATGCCCCTGCATGAGCACGGAAACCTGAGTCTAGAACCAGGAAAGGGCGCGTCGATCGGGAACATGATGCCGGAAAAAACCGGAATGCGTGAACCAGAAAGAAAAAATGGGGATTAACTTCCCTCACAATCAAGTCTGAGGGTGAATATAGGGGAATGGAAATGACTCCGTACGTCGGAGATCAAACGATAAAGGAGAGGAAACCGCCAGAAACAACAGAAAAGTTTTCTGTGCCTACACCTGGGAAAAGGTCTTAGGGGCTCGAATTAACAGATAACAAGACATGACTTAAGGGGTGTACGGGATTGGGTCCAAGGGGAGGGAGCCGCGCTACTCTCAGGCACAACCACCGGACACAAACGGCGCGGGGAAAATGCTCCATAGGGTCCCTAAATGAGGGAAATCTACAGGAGGTCTTCTGTGTGGCCGGGGAATCATGGTGGGGAATGATAACGTCCTGGAATAGCTCAGGGAGACCCCTGAAACTTGGGTCTGAACGGTCTACAAACTGGGGGAATAAGGATAATTTAACCGAGAAGGGGTATCTCAGGCTTTTATCTGCTCAAGATGTAGATGGGTGGTAGTTGGCAGGCGAGAGGCTTTTCAATCTCAGGTTCACAGCGGGGAGTCGAACATCGTGTGGCCTGATCTGGAGCGAACACTCAGGGGGCATTCAGGGAAGCGTGGAGGGACATCTTCTGTATAGATATCCGATCGTGCCTCGTCAGGAGCTTGTACTATAGGCGTTCTCCGGGCGCTCTAGGCTTGGGACTTCAAAAAGGGGGGGGGGTCCTGGGAAGAACTGTTAGGGAGGGGGATTTTCGGGCCCCCTGGCAGAAAGTGACTCCGTCGAGTCTTTAAAAGGTCATAGGGGGGAAGAGCGGCAAAACAAGAAGGGCGCATCTTGAAGGATGTGGGGTCAGGAGGTGCCCAAAGAAGGTTTACAGGAGGGTCTGTGAAAAAGACTGGTGCGGTTCAATGGGGTGTAAAAATATTCACCTGCCAGAGGGGGGGCCAGTGGAAATGCTCTTGGAGAAAGGAGCCCTGCGCTTGTCCGTAGGAGGTTTGGGGGCCTAAGGGAAGAAGTAATGGAGGATTAAGGGAGGAGTGAGGAGAGGTCTTTCTTTCTGGAATGTCTCTGCTGGCCTTCCTCGAACCTTGGGGATAAACGACCTCCTCCCCAAGTTCTTGAAGCAACAGTCTGGGAGGTCCCCCTCAGCTCCGTATATAGTAGAGGGGGCGAAGAGAAAAAAAAAGAGCCGGGGAGGGGGGGGCAGCATCTTCCTAACAAGTTTTGACGAGGACAAAGAATTAAAAAAGGAAAGGGGGGTATTACGGGAAAACGGCTAGAAGGACGTCAGGGGCTCAAAGCGGAGAGGGGGGAACGTGAAGGGGAGGACGAAGCCTGGGAGAAAAGAGGTCAGAAAGTATCAAAAACGTAAAATTGGTAGAATTCGGTGGGAAAAAAAACAAATTCGGCTGAAGCTTTGATCTAGGGGGATAAACGGGTTGGAAGGCCAAGGTAGTCCAGAGGACTGCACTACTGCCACGGTGGGGGTCTAAAGGAAATTGGGAACGGTTCTAGAAATGGAACAAGACACATTCACTCTCACAAGAGCGGGACAGTAAGAAAGTAGTACAGCTCAAAGAATCTTGAAAGAATCATCAATCGTTGAGACACGGGTGGGAAGGCCCATAAATCTGGGAAATGTCTTTTACTGAGACCTAACCTTATTCCTGGACCTATCGGGGGGACTTCGGGGGGTGAAGAGGTCCTTACTAGGATTGAATCTGTCTAAGGGAAACACCAAAAAAAATAACTTCAATTGTTCTCAGTCAGTGGGGATCGGAAAAAGGTTCAAAAAAGTGGGGGAAAATAAACCCAATGGAGTAAAAGAAGGTTTTGGGAGGGGGAGACGACACAGGGGGACGTAGTGCCAGGAAGGTGACGGGGAAATGCGAGGAGTGTAAGAGAGAGGGAAGCACCTTCACTGATTCAACGAAACCCGGGAAAATCCATATCCACCGCCATTCTCTGGTCTGGGTCGAGGAAAAAAAAAAATTCTGGGGTAACGCAAGTCCCAACTAGAACCTTGTCTGGGCTGCGAATCAAGATATAAAGCTTGATCATTCCAAAAAGGTTCACAAACCTGATAAAAAAGAAATAGTTTGTCGGAGAGTGGACAACTAGGAAAAAGCAGCTCAAAATTTGGTTGACTTCCATGAACAAGAACGAATGCCCAGGCTTGGACCTCCGGGGGGGCCAGGATGAGGGCGCTCAGAGAGTCGGGGACGGAAGGGATTTAGTTGGTGAAGGGAATGGGGGAGAAAGAAAACCATCAAAGACTAAGAGCCGTTGACTGCCTAGTGGGGGAGGGGACCCTGGATAACAGAAAGGCTAGAAGGAGGGGAGAGCAGGGAAGGACCCCGGGCCAAAACCCAGGCGTCAGGGATTAGGATCAGGGAGAACAGAACAAGACCTTAGTTTTGGGTTTCGCACGTATTTGGAAAATTCTGAGCAGGGCCGAACTCAAAATTGAGGGCCCCTAGCGATGAAAGGACTGTTTACGCGGGCTAGAAAATCTACAGAATTGTAAAAAGGAGAAGCCGCCCAAAAAGCTCATTTGACTCTATAGATCGGTTAAAGGAGATGGACGCCCTTACAGTGGTCTTACTCTGAAACACGTGGGTGAGTGCATAGATAGACACCTATATGGATATGGGATAACCGTGGAGAGTAAGGGGTGGAGGTTGGGCGGCGTAGAAGTACCGGTTCGTAATAAAGAAAAATAATGGCCCCGTAGTAGTGGACTGGTCTTTGGGTGGGGATAGGACGTTGTCCTAGCGCTCAAAACTTAAACTCTAGGGGGGGGCTCACGCTTCTAAGGAAATTTGGTCTGAAGGTTTTGTTGTCCCCACAGAGTTTCCGTTCTAAGGGTGTCGAAGTACCTCGACCAGCCTGCTCTAATCGCTGTTTTCTTGGGGGACAACTTGGGGGATGTAAAAGGAGGCCCCAATCTGAAAGTCGGGGGAAAAGGGAGGGTGGAAGGTTCGAGGCCCCTAGGGGAGGGGGTAACAGACGAGCGAAGGAGCATTCTGTGGGCCAGGGGGGACTTCTGGGGGGCTCCCTTTGGTCTCTGATGGCTTACAGTGGTCAGAGTGGAGGGGAGCTCCTCAAAGCTTCTAGGAATTTTTCAGTGGGGGAAGGGGACTCTGCAGGGTAAAAGAGGGTATACTCATAACGTACGGACATCAATCTCAACAGGTCATGGAAAGGTTCTTAACCTAGGCAAGTAAAAGATCGCTAGGAGTAGCTTCTTAAAAAAAATTCAGGAATGAGAAATCTCGAAGCTGTAGTTGGAGGCTAAGAGGTGATCTCGGGAGAGCGTCTGCTCTGGAAAAAATGTGTCAGGTTCTCAACATATAAGGGGGGGTGTTTACCGTGAGCTAGGAACCAAAAACCAACAGGAGGCTCAATGTTCACCCAAGCCAGCCCAACACGTCGAACTCTCGAGCCGGTCCTTAGAAAAAATGTCTGGGTCAGGACCAAAACTTCTGTATGTAAGGTCGTTCCAATTCGAAGGATGCGGTCGTCGTGGGTTTCCAGGTTCTGCGGGAAAATCGAGCTCTTGCACCCAGGGTTTGAGGGAGGGTAAGGGACCGTTTGTACCGTCAGTGCGGGGGTCTGAACAGAAACTGGGGATTTCAACTTTCTCTTGGCTGGGGGGAATGCAGTGGCTGCTTGGACTGGGGCTCCCGCAAATCCCTTGGGGGGATTTGAAGGATTCTGCGAACGGTTTCTCTGGGATTCGGTTTTGCTTAGCGACTTCTGTAGTCTCCTCCGGGTCACGAACGGGGAACGGAAGCAGGAACGAGGGCAGTGGACAGGAGGGGAGGGTCAAAATTGATCTTATCACCATCTTGGTGTGGCTGCGTCGTAACAGTCTTTAGGCACTCATCGCAAAACCGGCCCCTGTGCTAGTGTCATGCTCGTCTAGGGCACAGAAAACGTCCAGACTGCACTCTTAGATGCGCCTTTCCTTAGGAATCTGGACAGTCATCAAAAAAAACAAACGCGTGCGAATGAAAAGTATATATACCAAAACCTCCCCGAAACCAATGGGCGACTATTCTAGTCTTCGAAAGGGGAGGGATGTTCCCTTACGATCATTACCAACTTTAGGGCTCTCTTCAGAACGGGGCTGACTTGGCAGCGTTATCGGGGAAAACTCAGGAAAAAGCAATGAAATCCGATATTCCGCGGCAAAAAGAAACCGAGCAAAATGGATCAGCGTCAATTATTAGCGGGGAGGCCTCGGGAATGTCAACAGACCCCCTGAAAGAGCACGGCATCACTCACAAAGGAGTCCAATTTATGAAAAAAAAGAACTTCCAATCAAGCACATTTGACGAGGCTATAGTTCAGGAAGTCAAAAAAGATTGTGAGGGAAATTCTGTGCATACTGACAGACCGAGAAGTCAGATCGTTAAGACAAGAGAGAAGAATTACTTTTGAGTTCCTGGATCGCTGAAGCTCTAGGAGAAAGGGGGCGTCTTTTTGTGACCACTTCGAGGAGGGTGCTGTGTCTTATAGGGAGAAAAACGATCTCTTTCTAGGAGACGAGAAATTCTAAGAAAAGCCTCACTAGAGCGCAGAAATCGGTCCGAGCTACACGGGAAAATACCGTAATCTGTAAGAATAAGAAGGGCAAGGAAAAGAGGGGTCCTAGGAGGATCGATATGGGGGAGACGGGCAGCAACTGAAGACACGTGGGGGACTTACCAAAAACGGAAACGGAAAGCGATAACTGGTGAGCTAAAAACGTTCTCTTGGTTCCAAGACTCACAAAGAACGAGAAGTAAGTCGAAAGGGGCCATACCAAAGGGGGTACTCTCATACCGGAGGGTTTCTTCCTGGTTCGTTCTCATGTAATTGGGGGAAAAACCTTTTGAAGGCTTCTCGAATCACGTTCGGGGAGGATGGGGTTGGGTTGTGGGGGGGGGGGGGTGGGGGGAGGAAGAAGACTTCGAAAGGGCTGTAATAAAAAAAAACCGTACGGCTTTCAAAAAAGATCGTCTGCCAAGGGGGTGCGAAGTAGAGGTCAATCAAAACGGAAGGGAGGGTTCGTCGAGGGTTGAAAAAAAAAAAGGGGGCTCGGGCCGTCCTTCTAAACGCCCAGGGGGTTATACATATGAATCTAAGGGGAGGTCTCTGAACGACAATGGGGGAGCCTCAACTGGGGGGCGCAAGAAGAGAAGGGGGGGGGGGGGGGGGGGGGTGTGGGGGGTGCTCGGTTGCCGCACGAATACTTCCTGCCACGCGGAACATGGGAGGACGCGGGGAAATCGACATTTTACCGGATGTGATGGGGGGCAAAATCGTAAATCATCGGGAGCAGGCGATGGGAGACCAGAAGAGGGGTTAGTGTCAGGGCCACTGCAAGCCTCCAAAAAAAAGCTGAAAAATAGCTGGCGTTGTGAGCAGTTGGCAAGGATAAAGGATTTACTGGACCGGTCAACGAGTCAGTCCTCTATCCTGAAACACGCTTGATGGGAAACAGGGACAGAAGGAACACACCAACGTAAGGGGATCTCAACTGAGGGGAAAACAGTGGGGATTTTGTAACACCGAGCACGGTCGGAAGCTCGGACAAGACTTAAACAGAGTCAAGGAAACAACGCCAAGAGGTCAAGTAGATCCAAAGCGGCTCGAGCGGGAGATCACATCCGGGGGAGCGCCCTACCCTCCAGGGAAGGGATCGCGGGGTTCTGGATGGCACTAAAAAGAATGTGAAGGGGGGAAAAAAGAAAACAAACAAAGTCGTGAAGGGGAATGTCGGGGGAGGAAAGGCTCGAAGTGGGAAAAAAGATCCTGAGGGTCTTGTTCTGCCATGCCGGGTTGTGACAACATCCACGCAAGGGAGTTGAGGAAAAGGGAGAAATCTCTATTTAATTGCTGTTTGTGGATCATTAAAGGCAAAAGCGCCGGGTGGGCGGGGCCGGGTAGAGAAGACTAGGAAAGACCGCCGGTCAAACCACATCGAAGGGGGAAAGGGTGATGAACAAGGGAAGGAGGGCTTTAACCCCTCGTGACACCATCTCCCGTTGGCGGCCAGGAATCAATTCTCCAGCGCAGGAGGAAAACTTGTAGAGGAATCCGGAAAATGAATGGGCCGAGGAGTCGGCGGGGCGTCGTAAAGAATCGTCCAAACGAAGTTTCAAGGAAAGACATACAGAGGGGGGGGCTTGCGGAAAGGATTATTGAAGCGGCCGAAGGAAGCATAATAAGCCGGCAACTGAAGTTGAACGTTTGACTGGGAGTGGCGAGATGGACAAAGCCCTTTTGCATCTGTCCGGAGATCGGCCCAAGGGACCACGACCACGCAAAGGAAGGAGATAAGATGAAAGACGAGGAGCCCGTCAACGGGCGAAAGACCTGGAAGAACTCCAGGGAAATGTATTACACTTGGTTCTTGGGAAATGCACTGAAAAGGCTGCGGAGCACGAGGAATTGATCGTCAACCGAAAGGGTCATAGGAAGAGGGGGGAGGGGTGCCTATACCACTGGTCAAGCTAGTGAAAAAAAAGGTTAAGGCGTAAGGAGCGTGCCCAAGAAAGAAAATGGAAACTTTCGGATGCAGATAAGAGGGGGATTAAAAAAGCAAAAAGGAAAAAGGTTTCACAGCTCAATCGAGCCTGAACCCCCGGAGAATAGAGAAAAATTGGATAGAGAAAAACTGCAGCCTACGGCTTTCGTAGTGAGGGAATGAATTGTAAAAAAAGGGCTCATAAAGAAAGGAGATATGACGTTGCGCAAGTCCTTTCAACCGCTCGCGGCGAGGAGAGAATAACTTAGAGAGAGCACCAAGGAGGAGGGGGAAAATAGAAGGAAAATCCGGAGGAAAAAAACGCGGACGCGATCCGGTGACGCGGCAAAAGGAAGAAATTGCGGAAAAAAGTGGGAACTGTTTTCAATGGGAGGGGAAAGAAGAGAAAAATTCGGGGCTGGGGGATCGCAATTTGAGAAGGTCTACGGTGAGTTTGACCAACAGGAAGGGATTTCCGAGGACCAATCAGGTAAGGGGGGAGGGAAGCTTGTTATGTGTCCGTTACATTGGGGAGGGAAGTATATTCCAGCGTGGAAAAGAACGGAAATATCACGAGCGGGAGGTATCAGTCGAAAAACCTTACAAAACTTAACCAAGGGGATTTCTGAGAGCAAGAAATGACGAGGGAACCGAGAAAAGTTCCTGGAAAAAACCTGCCCATTGAAAAGGGAATTTCAGTTTAATCAGAAGGGAAAGAAAAGGTTGGACGGTAGCGCGGGGTCACATGCCACGGAGGAGTGGGAAAGGATTTGCCTTACGAAACTCGGAAAAAAGGGGAACAGGGAGGGTTCGAAAATAAAAGGCGCCACACTCGTAAATGAGGTGACTGAGACGCAAGAGGCGCGTCGGCAGCTTGAAAATTGGAAAGAATTAATGGGGAATCAGACCGTGTCTTTAATCTGAGAAACGAGGGGGGGATAGGAGGGGGACCACTAAAACTCCTTTAGAGAGGAACCAGTCAGACCTTTCAGGGAGGTTTTCTATGCACATTATGAAAAGCGGCTAGGGGGAATCTAGAGCGCAGCAGAAAGTTTATGTTCGTCGGGGTACTTTTAAGCAGCTGGCAAGGAGATCACCGGAAAAGCTTTTGGTGAAGGCTTCTGCATACACCAAAGTGGAGGACGTCAACTCCAACAGGCTCTCAGCGTACTGATTCAAAAAAAAATGAACCAATGGGAGCTTTCTGCTCTTTCAAAGAAGCCTGAGTGCCAGGGACAAGCCCACGAAAAGACAAGCGTTTTCGGAGCTCTTCGAAAAGAAGAAAGACTTTAAAAACAGATCAGAGACACGTAGTGTTGGGGGTCTTGAAAATTCGGAAAAGTTCGAAGCAAGTTCGCACCAGAAATCAGCAGCGAAGATAAGGAACTGGAGTGATCTGGGAGGTCCGAAAGGGCTCAAAGACTGTACGACTCGTAGGAAAACTGATTTCGCTATCGGAAGGGAATTTAGGGGAGGGGGAGGAATTACGAGGTGGAAGTTCCCGGTGAGTATAGCGGCGGAAACCGGGGAGAGTTTCAGAAAAAAAAATCACCGGGGGGGCTGAAGTTGAGTCAACGGGCCGTTGGGGGGCTGAAAGGGGTGAAACCATTCACATCCTCGTGGGGATAGATGAGGCCTTAGGAGGGGACAGGGTCAGGGGAACCATTCTTAAGCTGGAACGAGACCACCGAGAGATTGGGGGGGAAGATTTGGGGGGGGGCCCGTAGCAGTGGCCGACATTACCGAATGGATGGGACGTGACCCGGCCTTCACGCGGGGGTTTGAAGGAGGGAAGTGGGAGGGGAGAGACAAATAAGAAGCCACAGAAACAGGAAGTCGACGCGCGCCGAAGGGAGCGAGCGGCCGGGGGGTGAAAATCTCAAGTCAATCATGGGACCTGCTTGACACTTGTCGGAGCAGGTTGTCGGTGGCAGCTAGGCTACTAATAGTTAAATGGAAGACCTTTTAGGGCCTTGTTCGGAGAAGGGCCGTAAACCGAGAAAAAGGCTGGATTCAAAAAAAATCGGTACTTTTGAAGGAGGTGAAATGAAGAACCAGTTTAAAGGAAGATCAGTGGCCGAGGGTTGGCGCTAGTGGGGAAGATCCAGAAAAGCGCTCCATGGGCCCGCAAGGGGACAAGCCCTTCATCCTATCCTTTTGGTGGGAGGGGAAGGTTGGTGGCCATCCCTTGCAAGAGAAAGTGAGGGAGTCAGACGTGTCGATGGGTCCATGAGTAGACGCAAAGGTTGATAGACTGGGGCGACTCTCAGAGCGGTTTATTTGGGGAAGACGAGGGGAGCAAACGAGTATCGGGGGGGCGAGTTTCCGACGCATCGCGCCAACGTGGCAGTGGAAGGTGAATGCCCGAGAAAGAGAGCTAAACGGCAAAAGGGAACTCGGTAAACTCCTTCGCATTTCCGTAGGGAGCGAGACGATGTTTTGTAGGAGGAAATTACGGGAAAGAGGATAGAGGAGGAGGGGATTCTGACCCCCGTCTGGAGGGAAGAACCAGATCGGGGTGGGTCGAAGAAGGGAGGACAGTCCCATTCAAAAAAATCCTCGAGAAAAAAGATCGGTCTCCTGGGGCGTCCCAGAATATCATTTGGCAGGACGCTGCGGTCGGGTCGGGTCGGGCAAGAAAAATCTCATGCTTGGGTGGAAGGAGTTAGGATCTATCGCGGCAAACTGATGTGGAGGCGTGGATGGCAGTTTCCTGACAAGGGATTTCTGAAACCAGCTTTCAGGGGAGTTGAGTTGCTGTAAGGAGGTCTGCGGACAATATAAAGGAGGGAAGAGGCATCAAAGAAGGGAAACGTGGACTGGCTTTCGCCTCCGGAGAATCACCTATTAGGGGGGCTGTCCCGCTGAGATCTGGATGAAAACAGTGAAGAAAGAAGGACGACTTGAACCGGGCAAACCGAAATTGAGGGGGGGCAGGATAGGGAAAAACTAACAGGGGCGCGGATCGATACTGGAATCCGCGCTTGGGAACGTGAGGAGGA
>Ga0179593_1647463_pt1 | contig 11389 bp, 9 predicted proteins | sample CZODoug2_1_08_16_FD_185931 | JGI IMG/M metagenome (GOLD analysis project Ga0179593, IMG submission 185931) | Vadose zone soil fungal communities from Angelo Coast Range Reserve, California, USA - CZODoug2_1_08_16fungal (PacBio error correction) | ecosystem: Environmental > Terrestrial > Soil >...
AAAAAAGGCCAGAATTGTTGGGGTCCCGTGGCGGAACTTCACCTAGGCTACGATAAAAAGGACGGAGGAGGGGGGATTCTGGATTTACAGACGGTCAGAATAGGCACGTCGGAAAAGAAAAGAGGGGTTGGACCTCGTTTGGCAGGACTCTCCTCGCCACATTAAAAACAGAGAAAGAAAGAACCTGTATGCCGTGCGCGAACAGAGCTGAAAAAGGGAAAGTCCTCTCTCTCAACGGCTAAGCGGAACCGATGCAGTCGAGGTGGGAGATAGGGTGAACTCGAGGAAAAAAATCGCCTTCATAAGGGCTTTACCGAGGAGGGAAAACCAGCTCGCCCCTTCCAACCTGTGGGGGGCTACGGCAACTTGACCCGCTTGAAAGCTCTCTCAAAAAGAAGGGGGTTCAAGGAAAAAAAGGGGAATCGTACCATAAGGAATACTCAGCGTCGCCGGCGGTGGCAGCTGGGGGGAAGGAGAGAGGAAAAGGACTGCCTTCTCGCCCGACCGTCGCGTATCTTAAAACTACAGGGGGAAAGAGAACGAGAACAAGCCTCCTTCTGTCACAACTCTCGCGAATCTGGGAGGGTCGGGTTTCAAAACAAAAAAGAAGAAAAACGAAGCCCGCAAGAACACAAAAGGGAGTTGAAAGGGAGAAAGCACAAAGACCGCGACTTCTGCAGGAGATGCATGTTTGTTGGGGGGGGGCGCGCGCATCGATAACCAATTAAGGGGGCTAAAGTGAAAATGACACCGGCTCCAATAAATGGGGGAGGGGGGATGCCGTAATGAAAACACACGAATTTGAGCGATCGGGGGCGCCTCTAAGTTTCCGGGGTGCAAAGAAGGGGTTGGAAAAAAGATCAAGGAACTATCTCGACATCTGATACGCCGCTGTCGGCGGTCGATGCCGAGCGCAACAAGACCAGCTACGTGCCAAAGTCTCGCGAACCCGGTCTGTTCACCGCAAGCCCAAGGGCGAAAAAACGGCCGGCCAGTGGGGGGAGCACGAGCTGCTCAGATCTCAGGGAAAAGAAAACGAGTCGAACACGCCCTCCAAGTCCCTGCCGGCATAGGGAGGTCTACGCCGATTCCTTGAAGAGACTACGGGTGCCGACGAAATTCAAGGGGAGGACGCAAAGACGAGATTCCAGCCCCGCTGGCCCGGCAACTCGAGCGGCGCGGAATACAAAAAAAAAAGAACGAAACAAAGGCGGCTTGTCTTTTGCTCCGCAGGGGCGCGACAGAAAAGGGGGACAAAAGAACGGGCGTGGACGAGTCGAGCGCGGCCGCAGCGGCGAAAATCGAAACAGAATAGTCGTCGCTTCAAACGTAAGCAAACGCGATAAAAACATCGGAACGTGCGCACCGGCCTACGTCAGGCCCATCCGGCCATCAAGTGAAAAGATCTATTCCTTGGGAAGGTACTGAAAGAACCTCGTCTGACAAAGCTGATGGAAAGAGGGGGAACTACAAAAGGGCGAGGAAGATCTCGTTATGCTACAGATACGAAGGCCTGCGGAGGAAGGGGGAGAAGGCGAGTTTCTTCTTTCTGGGAAGGGGAGGGTACAAAACCTCCTCAAGACGCTCGGAGAGGGGGGGAAGAAGAGGCTTCGGAAAAAGGGAAATGAGGGCTGCCGTCTCCTCTCCCAAGATCTCTACTAAGAGAAGAGATCTTGCAGATCGGAGAGGCGGATTCCAGCCATGGCCCTGGTGTAAGCCTGGTCTCGGCGCAGTGGCCAAAGAGACTGGAAAGAAAAAGCGTGCCTTAGTGCCTAAATAAGCGAACTCTAAAAAACCGCCCGTATAGACCGAGGCGGACAAGACGCTATCTTCTGAAGAGCGGGACCGAGGTCGGGGATGTCACCTCTGGGATCCTCGGGGAAAAAAAAAAAGATGCGTCGAGCATTATTGAAGCGCCGAAAAAGGGGGGAAAAAGCTAAGGGGGGAGGGTCCGGCGGACGCATAATAGGGGAGGGAAGATCCTTTTTAAAATGGCGGAAAGAGGACGTACCGCTTGCACCTTCACTATAGAGCGACGCCGAACAGGGGAAATTTTCGAGATGACGCCGTTACCCTTCCGTGGCTGGGGCTCAAGAGAAGGGACGAGGAAAAGACGGAGAAAAAAGGATCCCCCCGCCGCGCGGTCCAGGGGGGGGGGGTTTGAGTATTCCTTCTAATAGTAAGGGAAAGAGACCTCGCGCATGCCCCCGGAAAGGAAGCGAAGCTAAGAAATCGTTGGATTAAAACGCGGGACTGCTGGGCCTAAGTATCTCGGATAGGGAAAGCCGAGGCAAGCATTGACTTTTAGATGAGGCGCGTCGAACTGCTGTCTCATGCAATTTCCTCTTTCAACTAGAAAAAAAGAAAGGTCTACCTTTGGTTTTTGCCGTCGTTATAAATAGAGGGGCCGAAGCATATCACTTTTCTAAAAGAGGAAAGGGGCGCTCTGCAGATCGGGGGAAGATATAGACGTCTGGAGAACCCAATATGTATGCTTATCATGGAATAGGAGACCAATTCCTCAGCAACCGGGCTAAGTCCCAGCTTATCTGGGGGAAAAGGGGAGGGTGCGAGCGAGCCTACTGTCGAATAAAGTGGGAGGGGTCCACCCACCTCTTCTTAGTCCGGTGGAAGTGAAAGTCAGAAAGAAAAAATCTCCCTGCAGGCATGTTGCGTGTCGGTATAAAGCAGAGAAAGCGGTGGTTATCCTGGTCGTAGCTTGTGGGAGGGAGACACCGACGGCAGAAAAGAAGTGGGCAGATGAGGTTTCCGGTTACAATGGGTCCTTTTAATCGTTTTCATTACGCTGCTGCACATCTTTAAACGACTCCTCTTCTCGACTATAAAACATTTGCCCCCAGAGCGCGGGACTCGCACGAACTGCTTCTTCCTGAGGGGGGCGACCGAAGGGGGGGGAGGTGCAGCCACCGTATTTTGGGGAGAAAGCCCGGGTCATCTCACGAGGGGAAACCAAGGAGGAGCGATGGACCTTGACCCCGTTGTGCGGTAGGAGCCCCAAGAAACATTTAAGGGAGTAATATCTCAAACGGGTAAAAATAAATCGCAGGGTCCCAAGGAAGAGGGCGAGAATCCCCCTTTTTAACAAGGCTGTGTCTACGAGAGGGGGGGGAATCACCTATATAATGTATAAACGTGAATCTTGGCCACCTCTTTCAATTGAGGGGGGAAAAAAAAAAAAACCTGTGGTAAAGGGGCAAATGCTTCACTTCTTGGCGCGAGAAAAACAAAACGCCGAATATCTATATTGTCGGGTGGGGGGGGGTGGGAGTTCAACGCAGAACTAGGCGGGGACCGAGTCGGATCTTCAACAAGGATGAAGAAAAGGACATCAAAGCGGAATTTTTGTGGTCTGCAGCTTCAACCTCTACGATACTCTTAGTCAGGATAGAGGATTGGTCGTTTGACGACAGGCTCAGAAAACCAAAGCTCTACCAGTACGTCGAGGAGGTATCCTCTCCTACCAGGGGGATTCGCTGAGAAGTCAAGGAAAAAGAACCGCTCTACCACGGGAAAAGTAATCATCGCTATAGAGAAAAAGAAAGATGGTTAGATGAGTTTTCAGGGGGGGAATCAATAGGAGCCCTGTTCGAAGGGAACTGAAAGAAAGGTACAAAGGGAAAGGTCCAGGCCCTCGGCCAACCTGCATTGGTTGCTAGACAGGCGGTGCGGAAAGGAGAATACGAAATGCACATTCCCTATTGGCGGCTGGTAAACGAGACGGCGCGGCTGTTGCATTTGGGGAAATACAGAAAAGTGCGGGCCCGCAGATGGCGCCGGGCCACTTTACAAGAAAAAGCAAGGGCGGGAGTAAACCGGACAAAGGGAGAGGAAATCTATTTCCTCTGCTTGAGGGGTATCGGAAAAAGAAAAAAAAAACTCGGCTCCTCATCACCCGCTTCGGGATCTAGGCGAAAAAAGACGACGAAAAGAAATTCTGATGAAGAGGAAGATTTCGCTCGATCGATCAAAATGGACGAAACCGGCCAGGCTAGGGGGCTAGGAGGGCTGAGTAGGGAAAACACACCGGTTTTCCACGATAGGAGTCCCTCAAAGAAGGGGCGGGACCGGACAGTTTGCTGATCGGTTGGAGGAGGATCTAAAGCGGGGAGAAATCTAAAGAAAAACGCTCTCCTGGTGGGCATTAGGCGTGCGCACCGTGATCTGCGACGGCGAGCACGAAAGGGGGACAGGGGTAGATCAGAAGATGCGGCGTTTAGGAAAGGAAGAGGAGAGAAGGCGACGACGCGCCTGGTGATTAAGACAAGGGCCTGATACCGGGGCGTCAGAGAGCATCACGCGCAGGTTTAAAAAGGGAAAAAAGGTGCAGTAATTTCTTTACGCCCGAATGCGGTCAAACAGCACCACTGAAGGAAGAGATAGGCGGGATAAAACGGGACCAGAGCTATCTCGCTCCGGGGATGGTAAATGGCCTAAAAAACAGGAAAAGAGAACGGACGGGCGAGCGCCATCACGGCACTGGTAAGGCAGGAACTAGCTAGGGGTCTGCCGGGTAGTATCTCGAATGGCTGTGCACTAAGAAATAAGACGAGAAGAAGACGGCGCCCTCTACCTTAATAGGTTCCCAATAACGCCGAAAAAGTGATGACGGGACAGAGGAAGGCTTCAATGTCATAACTAATCAAGAACAAGAGGCTTCGGCATCTTTTAAACCCAAAAAAGGGAGACGAAGAGCGGATCGACAGTTCGCGAGTCCCGGCCTGCTCAGGCGTGAGGGCTATTTCGTATCTTTCAGGCAAAAAGAAAAAGAAAAGAGAAGTGACCTCCGCTAGCTCTGAAAAGGGGGGAAAAGATAAAAGAGGAAGGATGTCTGGAATCCGCTTCTCGCTCGCGCCAGATCTCTAGGAGGAGGGCAAGGAGGCCGTATGCTTACAGTCCCATGGGGTCAAAGGGTTCTCGGCGGGCAAAAGTGCCGAGAGACTGGCGAGGTCGCCGGCCGGAGAAGAGAAAAAAAAAAGAACCGTCTAAAGCTGCAGACCGGCCGCCTCTATCTGTCAGGGGATCCTAGAGCAGAAAAAGGGAAAGCTGGTCAGGACGTCGAAGCAGTAGAATCAGGACCTTTATGGTCAAAGAATCACGGTGCGGGAACTGCGAAAGGAGTACAATAAAGTTGTCACGTCTTACTCGGGTCGAATAAAGGAAAAGGGAACTTCACAACAGCAACAAACATTCCTGGTACATCGTTGAAGGGGGAGAGAAAATGGCGGCCTCTCTCTTCAGGCAAGTGCTGAGCCGGCTAAAGTTTCTACAGGAAAAGGAGGATCAAAATACCAGCCAACAAAAGCCTGCGAAATCGGGGGTTTCCTTATTCCCGTCTAGGAGGATTACGAGGAAGAAGGGGGAAGGAAATCCGCATTCGTCCCCCGCTTCGTATATAAGGAAGATAACGGTTGAAAAGACTCTGTCGACTCTGGAAGCAAAAGGGAGAGAAGCACACATGCGGCAAGTGACTTGGAGAGGCGGCTGCGGTCGAACAAAAGAAAGACTTGAATCTAAGGGCCTCGGGAAAAAACTCAGACGCCGTCTGTTCTACCTTGGGGTTTATTTGGCAAGGGTCGGAGACGGCCAGGTCTAAGATCACGGGCTAAAAAATCGCTTGTTCTGGGGCTCGGAAGAAGAGAGGAGCGCAGAAGGTCGGTCGAGATGAGGGTTAGCTTATTCGCGGCAAATCAAAAATTTAAAAACAGCCCGGCCGCACTTCGGGAAAGGAGCGGGCGTCAACACTGGTTTTTGAACGGGAATGCGAAAAAAGAAGTCTCCATTCGAAGACGCGCCTGAAAAACCGCAGGGAAAGTCCGGTATCTCAGATGCGCCATCCAAAAAGTAATCATGTTCTCTTTTAATTTGGTAGTCCGGCTCTATCCCTATCTCGGGGGATGAAGGAGGATGACTAAGAGGGGGGGAGTGCGCAACCGCTAAGCATCCGGGGTGTCAAAAAAAGGGGGCAGGTAAAGCAGACTTTCTAGGTCAAAGAAGTTTATCCATATCAAGGGGAAATCAGGGGGACGAGTCATTACGAAGAGAAGGAGCCAAGACCTGGAAAACAGCCTCTCCCAAAAGCGTGTCTTCTCTGGAAAACTCCATGGGGAAGGGTGGCAGGGGCACAACAGTGGCGCGAGCAACTTGAAAAAAGGACGTCCCCAAAGAGCCCCACGGTTGGGCCGTGCGAGCTAGCAAAAAGCTGGGGGGAAGCGGTATCGCCGGGTCTAGGAGGGGTCGTCCATCGTCCTCGGCCCCACGAACTCTCGAAAAGAGAAAGAAGCAGTTCCTCCAACAAGGAAAAGTGAATCGGCAACAGGACAAGAGTTCTGGTCGCGAACGGAAGAAGATCGGAGACGAAGACGATAGTAGGCCTTCTCTGAACCGGGACTAAAAAAAAAGGAGCGCAGTTCCTGGAGGCGAAAAAAAAAAGAAGCCTTCGGAAAGCAATCCACCCGCCGAAATAGAGGGTAGGTTCCTCAGCACGGAGGCTAACCACAATTCGAGCGGTGGTCCGGAAGGAGGAGGGAAAGGGACAAAAAAGAAAGAAATCCGGAACATCGAATTGGTTGTGAAAAAAAGGAGTATGGGGAACGTCCCACGAGAACACTAACGGATAAAAAAGAGAGGAGGGGCTGTCAGGGGGGGGTTACGAAAGGTGAGACGGCATCCCCGTAAATCTCTACCATTGTACCCGAAGAGGAAAAAGCAAAGACTAAAAGGAGGCTGGAAAGGCCGCGGAACCTACGAGACGTTCGGACCAGGAAGGGCCTGGGAGAATGAAAAGAGGGGAACGCTACCTGCTCTGAAAGGCCACAAGGGAGCGCGGGCAAGGGTTAATCGAGGAAGACGGGGCCTGGTCTAAGGGCGGGAATCAGACGAACAAACGGCGGTGTCCAATGCAAGCTCAACCGCCACCTGCAAAAAAAAACGCAACGCGGAAGCCTTCTTCCTAAAATACGGTTGTGCCCCTGGAAGGGCCCTCGGCCGGTAAAGATACTTTCGTCGCGCGTTGTGTGGACACGGGAGTATGAAAAAAAAAGTGAAAATTCTCGTCCAGCGATTGGAGGGCAGGGAAAAAGTTCTTTCTCAACGAGGAGGGAATAGAGTTTGGGGGGTGGGGCCAAAAAAAAAAAAAGGTAGGAAAACTGCCCCGGAAAAAGTCAGTCACAACTGACCGTCGAAGGGAAGGATGCTTGGAAGCTCAGGACCGCCGTCAATCACCCCTGTCGGGATGAGGCGACACAAAGCAGGAGAGGGGATGGGTCTTTATGGGGATCAAATGAAGGTGGCCTACACCTGGTCGAAGGGAGGAAGAAATTCGAAGAGGAAACACACGCCGTTTGGCCGATACGGTGGACGATGGGAAGGGATTATTACAGGGTCCGGGGATATGAGAGCGATCATGTCAAAGAGAGAAGAATCGTCGATTCTTATGGGCGCGAAAGGGAGCTAAAAGGGAGAGTTGATTTATAAGAAGCAGGGAAGAGACGGCTCTATGCTTTCGTGTTGAAATAGGAACGGAAGCAAGAAGACGACGATTCTAACTCCTACTCCGTCACGGGACATGTGCCGGAAGAAAAAGAAGGGGAAGTACAAGTATCATCCCCGTAGGAGGGGGGACATTAGTTCTAAAGAGGAAGGGGAATCAGGGGGCACTTCCCTTCCTATACGCAGGGAACGTCGCAAGCGAGGCTAAGGGGTAGGTTCTCATGGTCATGGGGTGAACGAGAGGAGAGCCATCACTTCACGGAGGGATCTAGGCGAGTAAAAGATAGTAAGAGAGAGTCGGAGGGCGAAAAAAAGTCTCGTGAATGGGAAAGAGAGGATCTACGACTGCATAGACGATTCTCAACCTTCGATCCCGTAAGGAATGGCTGAATGGGGCCCGCCGGATGATCTTGCAGATGAGTAGGCTTCAAGGGGAATAAAGGAAAAAAGCTTCGAGAACGGCGAAGAGTATCAGAGCACCTACATTTGGGAAGAGATGATCTCAGGGGATGAACAGACGTCGCCCCTTTCGCCTTCTATACAGGCAGGGAGCTAGGAATAGGAAAGGTGACGAAGAGAAAGGAGACTCCGGTTCAAAAACGTCTGAGCAAACCACTTTTCCATGGTCTAGGGAAGGAGAGAAAGAAAATCAAAGTACACGGGGTGTTAGTAACAGATATATATCTTGAGAGAGGAGCCGGAAATTGGGAAGGGTCATGGAGGAAAATGAATCGGTCGGAAAGAAGAGCTCCTTTCTCTGTCACCTGGAGAGGTAAGAAAAAATTGAGAAACTCTCCCGCTTAATACCGGCGGCAGGACAAACGATCCTGTCTTAGAAGAGTAGGAGGAAACTCTAGGGAAAAAGGTTATTCACCGCTGCCAGAAACCGGGGACTCGTGACATTGACCTTACGGCCGAGAAAGACGAATCACTTTGCGATCGGTAGGAACGGACTGACTTATACCTGGTGTTAGTCCAAGTATAAAGAGATGAAACTGGGGAAGAAGGATCGCGTTGCAAATGCACGAGACATGCGAAAGAAGCGTTGAAAGATTTGAGATAGCAAACGAAACCAACGGGCGTTTCGGGAGAAGAGGGTACGCGTACTCACCGTATCAAAGACCATCCGGCGGAAAGCTCAGGGGTGGTTTTCAAGGGCAAAGGAAAACATCGTTGCTGTAATGGAACGAAAGGAAGAGTCCCCGTCTCAGAGAAAGACTTGAAGCGAACTTTAAAAGACCCTCGCGAGGGGAACGCGGGCGCCGGAGAATGCGAATGACGGCGCGGGAGAGAAAAGGCGAGAAAGAGGAGAGATCCGCGCTGCATGTCAAAAGTGCCAACGCCCCCGAACGTGGAATGAGGTCTCCCTTGGTTGAATGTGAAAAACCGGAAAGACTTCTCATATCAAAGGTTTGAGAAACCGGCTCAGGGGGGAGGCGCTCGCTCTCTTCTAGAAGCGGGAGCTGGGGGCTGCTCCAATAGGAAACAATTGAAGGCAGCCCTGAAACCTGACTGACGAAACCTAAGTCGGAAAAACGTCGTTGTTACGGAAGAAAGGGCGGTAACTGCGCAGGGGGATAAGAGTCGGAACATGGCCAAACTTGTAGCATCTCCGCATCTCCTTCCAAAGAAGACTAAGAAAGTTGCAAAGCCTAGGAGAAGGAGTTGGGGACCGGGGTCTCTATCTTTGGTTATTGGCACCGCATCCGGAAATAGAAGAGACAGACGGAGGGAGGGGAAAACAACCGAGAGAAGCTCTCGTGGAGAGACCGGAAAAAGGAGCCGAACGATCATTCCTAATCTGGATTAAGCTCCGGGTGCGCGGAGCTGTATTCCTTCTGTGGACGCCGTGGGACAAGGCAGGGAAAAAATTGGAAAAGGCATCAGAAAGGACTCATACTGAGGAACACGGAAGGTTGTCTGGGTCGAGCGGGGGAAAAAAAAAAATTAACAAGAGGCGGCCGTAAATAAGTCTGACAGTGCGATGTCTTGTCGGAAAGGAAAAAAAAGAGAATCGATGGAGTGTCCCCCAAGGCTATCGATTAATGCCTTCCCTCTGGTAGAACACCGGTTGTCGCGCACGCATAGTATGAAGCCAAAAAAAAAGGGTGGGAGCAGTCCGGTCAACCTCTTCAAAGGTTAATTAGGAGCTACCGTCATAGTGCGGAATTCGTCAAACCGACTATCTCGAACTAGAGAGGGGTGAAGCAATGAAAAGCGGTGCAAACAAATTCTTCATTGGAGCCTCTCCGGGAACACAACAAAAAACACGGAGGGGGGAAGAACCGGACATTCCGCAGAATGTGGTCAAAAGAGGTCAGAGAACGCGGATCTATAGTCAGGGAAAATGAATGGCGTCCCTGGAGTTTATTGGAAAGAGGGAGTCAAGAAACATGTACGCGGTTTCATGGGACGCGGAGGAGGATGAGGCGTAATAAAGAAAAAGCCGGGGAGAGACCAAACCTCCTTTAGACCAGCTGGAATTCAGACTGTCTGAACTGTCTTTGAGCGATGCATGGTAGAGTAAAAGGGGTAAAGAGGAATACATCGAACCGTTTCAGATGGGGGGGAGGCCGGGGAAGAACGTCTACAACCGTCGGACAATTTAGCTCGCCGCAAAACTAAGGCGCTTACCCGGCTTGACGATGGCGAGCAGTAAAACCATGCACTAGGGGAGAAATGCTTACATAAACTTCGGGAGTGTGTCACTTCGTTTGGGGGGAGGCGAAACCGCTCTGGACTTGATCGCCGCAGGGTCCACGTACTAAGACAGCTTTACCTCGACTGTTCGAAAACCGGCACCTCCAGACTCTTCTAATCCTGCTGCGTCGGGGTCGCGGGGCCAAAGGAAAAAAAAAATAAAAAAAAAGAGATCGATCCGAAGGGCAAAAAAGTACCGAAAAGAAATGCTGCATGATATGGGAGGGGGATGCGCAGGATACCCGGAGAACGATCAATCGAGCAGGATGAAGCATGGAACGACTGAAGAGCCTCCACTCCGTTGTGACCCCGATTATAAGGGCAACTGCACATTTTGCTGATCGGGTTCTCAAAGAAACTTAGAAAAATCGTAGACGCCTAGAACAAAAAGCGGAGGAAACATCTCTAGAAATCTGACTGCGATCTGTAAAGGCGAGGTGGGGGATCACGACGGTCAAATACCATGTCGACCGCGACGACCGAAGCAGGAAAAAACGAAAGGCAGCAGGGAGAGACCGGGGGCAACTGGGGAGCTCCAATTAAAGATGCATGGAACGCCGAATCGTATTCCTATTTCAGCACAGCCGTTTTATGCAATTAGGAAAAAACGTGGGGGAAAAAAGGAATCGATATTTCAGCCTCCCAGTCTGAAATCAGGGCCTTTAATACTTCACCATATCGAGGGAGAGACGAGGGCGGAGCATGGTCACGATCGACCCTTATACTTTCAGCAATCGCGGTGACGACGGGAAAAGGTCTAAGGATGGGGAGGGAAAGGAACGCGTCCTCTCTATCGGCTCTTTTCAGGTGCAAAAGTGGGGGGGGGGGGGGGGGGGGGACTCCGCCTCAACGAGTCGCGGGGAAGGCCGATACCTTCAGGTTGCAGAAAAAAAAAAAATCCTCAACCTTTTATTATGGCAAGAATAAGGGGTTCGGAATGCTCGTCATCGCGCGGCAAACGCTGAGGGGCAGGGAGAAAAGAAAGGTGGCGATGGAAGGAAGAGACGGATTCCTACTAAAAAACTGTAGAAAAGGCCTGGGGCTCCGGCGAGCTGGAGGCAGATTGAGTATTTCTGAGAGGAGACCGATGGTGACCTCCGCGACGGACGGCGGTGCTGGCTCGTTATAAAAAAAAAAAAAAATGGGGAAAAGGGGAAGGGACCGAGTGAAAGAAGCGATA
>Ga0179593_1290189_pt1 | contig 11388 bp, 16 predicted proteins | sample CZODoug2_1_08_16_FD_185931 | JGI IMG/M metagenome (GOLD analysis project Ga0179593, IMG submission 185931) | Vadose zone soil fungal communities from Angelo Coast Range Reserve, California, USA - CZODoug2_1_08_16fungal (PacBio error correction) | ecosystem: Environmental > Terrestrial > Soil >...
GACAAAAAAAGACACTACCGACTCTCTTGCATAAAGGCTTGAAGAAGAGACTTATCTCTCAAAAGAGGGGCGAACAGAAAAGACATGTATCCATTCATCGAAGATATTCAGGAAGGAGGAAGGGAGATGAAAGACGGCTCACAGGTGGAATTCGCAATTCTGTTGGGGGGGGGAAAAAGAGAATGTCTCGGGAAAGAGAAACACGAAACTCACAGGGAAAATCAGAACAAATATAGGGAATAAAACATCGTAGCCGGGTGCGCAGGGAAAGAGAAGGGGGAGTATGGTCATGCATATTCAGTATTGGTCGCGAACTATGAAAAAAATCAACGTCATAGCGCACGAAGGATACAAGAAAATCCCAATTCGACGTGGGAAAAAATAACTAGGTCAAAAAATGGGATAAATGATGCCCCAGAACAAGCGCTCTCAAAAAAATCAGCAAGCAAAATCTGCGCAAAGCGCGGCCATCCAACACTTCAACGCAAAGAATCCAAAAACTTGTATCCCCCAGCGAGGGAAGGGGTTGAGGGGGGATAAAGGGTTACGGGTGTCCTCGTCGGGGACATCAAGGGGGATGGACGGGGAGGGGGGGGAGGGTGGGACAGAATCCAAAAATGAGTAGGGGAGTAGTAAGAGGGAGGGACACGTCAGAATAGCTCGGTTCAGGGGGAGAGAAAAAAGTGCGCAAAATGGGGAGGTCTCAGAGGGTGGATAATGGAGGGGGATTAGTGTAGAGTAATAGGGGGATGGATCTGGGGGGTTGAGGTAATCGCCCGGGATGATTCTTCTTAATGTGTGGAATAGGGTGGAATTGATGAAACGGAACTTGTGACACTGTCGGAATAAAAGAAGGGGGTTCAGGGGGTTGGGTGGGATGAGTTGGGGGGCTAATGATGGGGGGAGTAGGGGGGGGAAAAGTGTGAAGGGAGAATGGATCTACGTAAAAAAAGAATATCTGTGAAACAACAAAAACAACCCCAACAACAAAAAAAAAACAAAAAAAAAAAAAAAAGAATAAGTCGACTAGAGTGATGTGGAGGACGAGCTTAAATAATTTCATATCTGTACATTGGGGGTGTGAGTGAGAGGAGGGGGAATTCGGGACACATTATAAAACTTATCTTCTGGAAAAAAGGGAAGTGGGCGGATAATGGAGGGGTCGAAAGGAGGGGTATGATGTCTGGTCAAAAAATACAGAACCTAACTAAAAAAAAGAGGGGGGGTGGAACATGGGGTGATCGAAGAAGACCAGAGGTCGGGGAAGGGGGGGGTTACGAAAAAAAAAGCGAAGGTCGGAATATTAACTAGAGAACTAGTCGGGCCCGGCGATAAAAAGGTCTATCCGATCCAAAGAGAAACAGAAGCGCAAACACTGGAAAAAAAATTGGGAAAGTATTAACGGCCGAAGAAGCTTTCCACGGCAACGCGGTCACGAATGATGGGGAGAAAAGAATTTGATGGTAAGTGGGACGGCAGTTCGAGTCGGGTAAAGATTGGATAAGTGTTATGGTTCAATGACTGACCAGGAGGGTAGGAAAAAGGGATAAGAGAAGGGGGGCATGGCAGGAAATCCAGTGTTCTGTAGCAAATAAAAGGGCCGGGGCAAAAGAAGGTCACAAGAAAAGGCTGGTTCCTGAGAAAATAAGGGTCAACGCTGACTCAGAAGATTCAGTGAACAAGGCAAAGGGGGGGGCAAAAAGAGCATAAGAAAAAATGGGGTGAGAAAGAGAAGGAAGGGGAAGGGGGGAAAAACTCGAGTCCACGTCAGAGGGAGGAGACGCATGCATCATGGTTTGAGGGCGAACAAAAGGGAGTTTCGCATTCAGAGAAAAGATTGGGGTTGGACAAAGATAGGCGGGGACAGGGAGGTCTCGGTAATCTTTTTCTAAGGTGATCCCGATCGGGGAGACGATTGGCTCATATGTCCGCAGGTCGGGGAAAATAGGCGAAAATGCAAAGAGGTGGTGTTGCAAAAACTCGAAGAAACGGGTGAGACAGCAGAATCTGACGAAAGAGACTTCTTATGGAATAATTAAAAGATAGAGGGAAGTGAAAAAGAAGGGTAGGTATTGGCCTGTACGTGCTGATCGGAGGGGGGGAAACGGGAATTAGAAGCTGGGGGGCATACATTGGGGGGGCTGGGAGGGATGGTTGATAGGACACGTCAGCTTCCAATTCATGACCAAAGTAAATCTAGAGACCAAAACCCTAAAGGGAGGGGAGGAAAGTACATGACTGAGGGAGAGGGAAATTAGGGCTGCGTAGATATACAATAAATGTCATTACACAGGGGGTTGCAGAAGTGAAATCAAAGTTGAAAAAGTAATAGAAAAAATAAAAAAACTAACAGTGGTCAAACAGAAGAAAAGTGACCTTAGAAAAGGGGGAAGGGAGGAAAGATACTCGGAAAAGGACAATCATAACTCTTTCAGACAAAAAAACGTGGTTGGACGGGGGGGGGGGAAAAAAAAAAAAAACGGCCTAGTCTAGCAAACAAGAAAGCGGATGTCTGCCGAGAAGGGAAGACAAAAAAGGCGTAGAGAAGCTCATAAACTTTCTATTTCGGTGGCAAACAAAGATAGCGGTTTGGTTGGGAATACGAGGTACAGGAAATTGATGACACTGCGAATAGAAGGATGACAAGGGGAGTGGGGTCTCAGGCGGTAGGATGAGAACCCTAGATAGGGAGTGTGCCAGGGGAAAGACTGTAGTGGAAGGTCCTTCCAAGGTTGAAAAAGGGGGAAATGAGCTAAAATCTAGTTTGCTCCGAGGGGGGCCCACAGGTGCTGGAATGAACAAGGATGGAGGCCGGGATGACATAATAAACTTTTCCTACACGGAGAGATCAGGGGGAATACTTCAGGAGGAAACAAGAAAAGGAACGAATGAAGATCGACAAGTGTGGGAACACTTCTTCTCCTATCATCGATCGTGGTGTGCGGGAAGGGGGGAACGGGGGGGGCAAGCTGGGCGAAATCTAATTCGTAGAGTGCAGAATAAGGAACCGGGGTTTGGAGCAGGCTTTGGTTACGGTGATGGATGTGCGGCAGAGGCGCGTGTCGCAGTGTCCAAAAAAAGAGTATCAATATCTCATGGCGAAAGGAGGGGGGGGGGGAAAACGACTTTGAAAAACAGATACTTACGTAGGTTAGAAAGAGAAATAATGGACCGTCTATAAGGGGGGGCGTGGTTGCGGAGGGGTGACGAAAGAGAGAACAGGTAACTCACTTCATCAGCCAACGAACAGTGAAATTTTGTAGAAAAACGGAATTCCATAACTGAAAATGGGGGGAGTCAAATAGCATCAGCCAGGATGGGAAGAAAACCAGTCAATGGAGAGGAAGAAGGTGCCTGGGAGTCCATTGGGGGAAGAACAATGGGAATAGTAAAAAAGGGTAAAATGGGAAGGATAGTTATGAAGGGATAGTACATAGCAAAAATTCCCAAAGTAATGCTACCATACGGAAAGGCAAAACTGGACACAACAACAATAGATGATCTTTGGGGGGCAAATCGCGTTGGGAGCTCTGAACGGTGAAAAAAATGACGGGAGCAGCAAGCATCATCTAAGGAAATAAACAGCCCAAAAACTAAAATCAAAAGACTCAAAGAGAGCATAAATCATGGAGCCACCCAGGTCTCTCCTAGAACCAAAACTTGGAAAGTCTGAATGCACTTCGGGGGAGAAAAACTTCGGTGGAAGAAAAAAATTCGACAAAGGCTGAGGGGACCACGGGGAGTTGAAGGGCACAAGAAACTCGGCTGGCCATGCCCCACCAACAAACGCAAACCGAAAAAAGAAGCAAGTGACAGGACAAGAGTATTGGGGAGAAAGTGAAAACGACGGGCTAAACTAAGGCGGGAGAGTGATACAGAGGGTGTGTGTTAAGTGAAAGCTGGCGGGTAGAAAAGTATCGTTTGAGAAAAGGGTTTTAAGTGTGAAAGGTGGATCGGGATAGCAGTTGGGGGGGGACAGAGTTTGTGTTTTTCCGAACCTAAACGAAAGCGGAAGGGGTGTGGGAACCTCGGATAAACATAAAGAAATTTTGGACATACAGGGGAGGTAGCAGGTGCAGGAATGCTAAAATAGGCATCACTGGGAAGATATAGCAGAGAAAATTTCTTCCCAGGAAACCGGGAGAATAGGGGGGGACCCTATGCTACGCCAGGTATAAAACAGGAATGAAGAAGTCCCCAACAAGGGGTAAGAAATCAAAGAGTGAAGCTAAACGGGTGGAGAAACCGAGAATGTACAGGGAAGAGAAGCGACAGAAGGTATCAGACCTGGTGGGTCGATGTGGCATAGGAGAGCCAAGTCTTGCAGATGGGGAAAGAAGTGGTCAAAGGGAATAGGTGGGGCTTGAGAAGGGGGGGGGTGGCGTTCCGGGGGCTGTGTGGGGGGGTGAGGGCAAAGGGGAAAGGGTGAGTAGGATCTTTTTCGGGGAATGAGAATGGAAAAGAAAAGAAGAAAGAGCGGAAGGAAAGGAGGTGGTACTCTGATTTCTTCTTGGGATCGAACAAAAAAAATGAGAGTGTTTGAACCTCTTAAAAATGCGTAGAACACAGCTTCCGTCTCTGGGGGGAAGTTATAGGTACAAGCCAAAAGTACCTCTCTGCAGCGAGCAAACCAAGAAGCATTTAGGGGGGACACAGATGCCGAGGGGACAGGGGGGGTTTGGGGGGGGGGGGCTTCAGAACGAAAAAACTACTTGCAGGCACAGCGACCAAGAAGAGGAGCTTCGGAAACAAACTGACAAACGGTCGCGCAAAAAAAAAAAGATGCACAGCCTAAAAAAGATGTAGGCAAAAGTGCCTGGCAAGGGGAAGCATCACGACTAGGGGGGAGGTAAGAAAAAAAACGTTATGCGAGTGTTTTTGTCAAGGGCGGCGGCATAAAAGGATATCTTAAAATTCATGCAGGCGGTTCTTAGGCTATTAAAAGGGACACGGGGGAAAAAAAACTCAAGGGAGGAAGGAAACGCTATCACGGGAATGAAAGGTAGCGCGTGGTAAACATTAAGCAGGAGGTAAAAGGTGTGAGAGAAGGAAGTGAGGGAAAGAGGGGGAGTGAAACAACTCTGAATCTAGGACGATCTTGGGCGGGGGGGAGAACAAGGGGGGAGGTGGTCAACACTGCGAGTGACGGGACGGTTTCGGGGAAGGCTCTCAAAAGCCAATAAAAAAATAAAATAGCAAGAGGAGATAACTCTTCTAAAACGTAGCTCAAAACGTCGCTACCAAATGAGAAAAAAACCAAGGGTAGTCATCCCGAAAGGAGGGGTCTCGAAATCTATCTGTAAACAGGGGAAACCTCCAAATCTGAAAAGAAAATTTACAAAAAACAGGAGCATGATCAGGCGGAATGGCTTATTTTAATCCAGGGGAAAAGATGTGCAATGGGGCGTTTAAAAAGAGGGGACTCCTAAGGGGCAGTGTCGATCTTGACATTCAGGTGAGGAGGAGACTGAGAGAAAAGAGTATTAAATAAGGAAGCCCTTCCAAAAAAACAATAGACAAAACGATAGCGAAAACAAGTTTCGGAGCCAGAAGGGGGGAAAGAAGCATGAGAAAAAGGAAAAATTCGCGGGAGGAGGAATTCAGTTGGGAGAAATCGGGGTGGAGAGAGTGAAGGATGGGCGGAAGTATTTCTTTCTCTTGGGAGGGGTAGAAACAAAGAACAGCATTAGAAAGGAAATTAGGCTCTGGGGGGAGAGAATGGGGGGGTGCATCCTCCTTAAGCGCTTATAATGAACATGAAAGTAAGGGTAACATAATAGCAGGGAGTTGACAAACATCCCTTTTTTTGTAGGGAAACCAGCGAGGAAAGGATTAAAAAAGAAGAAAGAAGCTCAAGTCTGCTGGAATTCGTCATGGGGGGCGCCAAAATCATAAAAAAAAGAAATAAAATGGGATAAACTACAAAAAGAAGGTCCAGTTATTCAAGCAAAAAACCTCTGACTAGAAACAGCCTCTTCCCCAGCCTGAAGACACGAAAAAAATTCGGGGAAAACTATCGAGAGGACTTCGAGGTCGCCAAATAAAGCGCAAGGAAATGTATCATTGCAGAGCCATAGCTCGGGAATGAGGGTGAAGGAGGATAATCCCTCTTGAGGGCAAGATGGTTCGGGAAAAAAGAAAAGTGTGTGCAATCTCTCATTGGGGCGGTTTGGACAAGGCGTATCATGGACGCGGGGAATAAAATAGTAGAAAGTTAATCAAATAAGGTATAAGATTGAAGGGGGGGGGGTGCACAAGGCGTGTTGGCCAGGGATGGGGGGAAAAAATCTGAGAGAGAAGAACAACCTGTTCGTGCAATGTCGAGGGGTAGACCAACCGACAAACTAGGGGGAGTGTATTTTAAGCGGACCCTTGGGGACAAAGGAAACACGCAAAACAACGCTCTTCTCGTCAAAAGAAACAACGCAGGGTCAGACACACGTGAAGAAAACTGGGAGAAAGAAGACAGAAGTGGATCAAGACCAAAGAATCAAAAAGCGGTTCGGGAAAGTCAAGTAGTGGAAAAAAAAATGGAAGGGGTCATCTTCAGTGGGAGCGAGGGAGGGGGGGGGGGCGGGTGAAAGAAGAAATGGGGAGTGGGTCGAGTGAAAGGCTGGGGGCAGCGCCCCGGGACACTAGAGGGGGCAGTCAGCGGTGGTCAAAAGGGTTGATGAGAAATTCGTGTGGCTATTATAGAAAAGGGGGGATAATGGCAGGGGTATGGGGTGTGGTAGTGACGGGGGTGAATGGACTGTATGGAGGAGGGGGTAAGGTTGGTTTTAAAAGAAAAAACTTACCATACTCGTAAAAAGGGTTTAGGGGGATGTGTGTGATGGATGGGGGAGGCGATATGGGTATTAACTGTGGGTGGTGCAGTGATCAGGGGGGAGAAAAAGTACTAAAGAGCTTCTTAAAATAAGAATATAAGGCAAGGGTGGGCTAAAGATCAAAAAAAGCGCAGAGGAACAGGAGCAAGTGGTTGCTGGGGGAGAGAGGGATGATATGATCAGTAAGTGGGAATCTGGGGAAGGACTGAATCAAAAAATGGTAATGGGGTAGAGGAATTTTTCATTATTTGGTAGATGTTGAGAAAAGAGCAGCAAAAATAGACAAAAAAAATATAGGGTGGGTAGGAAGGACTTTGGTTGATATTAGACAAACCTCAGGTCGGACGGGGGAAATAATAAGTTGAACTAAACGGTCCATCTCGAGCAGGTAGAAATAAAGCAACAGGGGACAACGAGGATACTCGAAAAAAAGCGTAAAATGAGCGAAAAAAAAAAAAATCACTGGGGGGTGACGGATCGAGCGTAACTAAACTGGCTGGATACCAGCTGCAAAACAGGGGGCATAGCCAGTAAAAGGGAGAAAAGGGTGGAGAAGGAGGGAAAAGGGGGGGGTCGGAGGGTCGAGTCGGTGTTATGGAGACGTGTTGTGGTAAAAGAGTAGACGGGGGAAGAGGAGGATACTAGGGGAGGATATGAGGAAGTGGGGTGTTTGGGGGTGCTGACGGGCCAAGCATCTGGTTACAGATAACCTTACGGGGAAAAGGGGGAAATGCAGCAAAAAGTTCCCGCAGTGCCGGGTGGACAAACTGGGCAGGCCTCAGAACCACTACATTGTTACGTCGCCACTCATGGCACGACCCGCGCGCCTTTCTTGGTCGGGCAACTACAGGACGCCGTAAAAAAAGAAAAAGTCAATCAATGAGAGAAAGCACAAAACTAGGTGCCCCAAGTGCGGCAAAGCGATTTGACCAAAAAAAGAAAAGTGTTTGTTTCCACGCGCGACGCACAAAATTTGATTTATTCAGATACACTAGGCTCTTTGGAGAAAGAGAGGGGCATATCAGAGAGGGGGCGTTCTTGGGAAAAACAAGTCGAAAAGGAAAGGACTAAAGTGGGTGTGTCAACGCAACGGGGAAAAAAAAACAGTTCGAGAAAGAGGGGAAAGCACGGTTGAATGAGAAAGAAAAATAGAAAACCTGAAGGGATGTATAGGGACGGTATGCGGCTGATCCGTTGGATGAGAGTGGCTTGCTGCAAAAAAGGGAACATTGGGAGGGGAGGGATGGTTGAATAAGAACTGACAGCTAAGTTAAAATTCATCAAACATATGTCAGGAGAGCTAAGAAAAACGGAGGGGATGGATAAAGAGATGAAGGAGGAGTGTTGATGGGAGATTTCAAAGAGAGGGCAGGGGAAAAAGAAGAGCATCAACATGTTGGACCAAAGAAAAAAAGGGGATGTCGAAACAAGTCTCCTTATCAACTATCTATTTCGCATGGAGGGAAAACAAGAGACATAGAAAAGTTAACTGGGGGGGGGGAGAACGGGCCTAGTAAGAAGGAATACCTTAAAAGCTTGCGACAGTCTGGGGGAAAAAATGTTGATGCGGGGGGGACAACCAAGGGAAAGGGAATTAGACGAAAAGATGATCTAAAAGAGGGGAGAAAGAGAGTAAAAGTCGTAGAAATGTCAGGGGGCAGGTCCACAAGATCTTTGTGGGACTAAGAATTGGGGAAATGGTGGGAAATGTTAGCGTAGATTGTCTAAGATAGGATTCCCGCAGGCAGTATGGGTTTCTGAAGCGGTAGAGCGAAGCCCATGGAATGCTGTGGCAGGTGGAAAAGGGGACACGGAAAACTGAGGGACATGATGAAAGCGTTCAAAAATAGCGAACCTTCATCAAGGATTGTGGAGGGACCACTTTGGCAACTAGGCATGTCTATTATTAGGGAAAAGAAACAGATTGGCCACCGGGACGGGAAGATAATCCGGAAAACTAGAGCAAGCGGGTGGAATCTTGCATCTTAGATCATCAAGAAGGGAAAGAACGCAGGAAAGAAAAAAATACTTCATCGGCGACTCGCTCATTGTCGTGACTGGTGGACGGGGGCTCCATGTAAAGTTAGGGGACTTGAGATCCGTACAAAGGTGTGGTTGGAAACGCTTGTGATTAAAAAGGGGTAGAGTCTTTCCTTTGGCAAGGTGGGAGAAGAAGTTGCGGAAAAGGTGAGACTGAGGAGCATACGTAAAGTGTAAAAAGACATCAAATGGCGAACTGGATGGGGTATATGCTAAAAAAAGGAACTAAAGATAAGATTTTGGTTGGGAGGGGATGGAGGGTGGGAAAACGAATCTAGAACATAATTGAAACGAATTAAGTGATAAAAAGGTGGAAGATCTTTGGAAGGACGTTCACGGGATACATAAAAACGTATCAGGCATCCAAACAAAAAAAAGAACTGCTAGCTAAACAAATGTAGCGGAAGGCAGTGCTGAAGGGAGGAGTTCTCCTAACAAAGGGGAACGCTTAAAAACGATGGGGAAAAAGAGATTCGGGAGGACGTAGTGATCAAAAAAAAGAAACTGCAAGCCAGTGGACCAAAGATCGTCAACGAAAAGGGGGGTCGGGAAAATCAAATGAAAAGAATACAACACCAACAAAAAAAATATCATTTAAAGGTGAGAAACGTTTTTCTGCTCAGGTCCTGGCAAACAATCCATAGCAATATAATGAAAGCAAGGACATAAAGAGAGAACCAAGAAAAAAGGCAAAGGTAGGTACTCGAGTAGCTCGCCGTCCAGCATAGATCGCCGGGTCTAAGCGCTAGCAGAAAAAGCACTGTTGAGGGGGGGGGGGGGGGGGGGGGGGGGGGGGGGGGGGGGGGGGGGGGGTGGGGGCTGGGGGGGGGGGGGGGGGGGGGGGGGGTGGTGGGTGTAGAGGCCATTCTCGAGGATAATGAGTCCAAAGAAGAAGAGTGTCCACGTTGGACATTCTAGTATGACATGTGAGATCTCCTGACTTAACTTCCTTCATCCCATTAGCATCATGATGATTGGGAGAAAAGGGATCTGACGGGGGATAAAAGATGGAGATTAATTTTGGAAGGCTTGTCAAAAGTTTGATGGGAAAATGGTAGTACGGGTATACAGTGTAAATGTGTGGTGGGGAAAAAAAGCTTCATGGGGGGGGTTCCTTCTGAGATGACGGGTTTTATGGTACAGTGCGGAATTATTACATATGGCACCAGGAGGATGTGAGGGAAGTGAGGCACAACCCGGGAACAGAGGTGTGGTGCGAATCAACAATGACTATGAAGAGGAACACAAAAAAGAGCTGGAAGCTGGGAGAAGCGGTGAGAGAAGTGTAAAAGATTCAGAGGAGGGTGAATAATGTAATGCGCGAAGGGAATGGAGGGAAAGGAACATATAGATTGTTTGTTTCAAAGAAGGGGGACGAGGAGGGTGAGGTGGCTGGGGAAAAGAGGCAGTTTGGTAGGTGAGACCGGGGCGTTGGTGGGGGGGGGTCAAAAGTGAAGGTGTATGGAAGTATGATGGCTTACGGATTAAATGAGAGAGGGAAGAAAGAGAGGAAGGGGTAAGAGGAATGGGGGACTCATTGAGGAATTAAGTATCGACACAAAGATGATATGGGGGTGAAAAAGAACACTTAGCAGGGCTTAGTGGAACCTGACTGGGAGGCAGTGCTGTGGATAAGGTAGCCAAGAATGTAGTCTCCACCAGCAGTTGGTTGTCAAAGAATGCCCTTGGGTACGGGGGGTGTTTGTCGAAACCGAGCAAAAAAGGGCTCGAGACGAATAAACGCACACTCGTCAAGAGACTCTAGTATATCGGAACAAGGCTCGAGGACATAAAAAACAAGTGGCATGCTCACCGCCGCCAAAGGCGCATTCTGATATAGTAATAAATGCCTGTCATGGGATAAAAGACAAAGTGAGAGTAGGCAAAACTAGATCTCTCATAGGGTGTGTTTGGAAAGGATTGCGTAAAAGGCTTGCATCATCAAAATCGCGGACTCAGACTCAACACTGGATAGCAATTCATAAGAGGAATAAGGGGGGGTGCTAAAAAAGAAAAAAAGGGGGTAAAATCACTGAGGGAAAAAAAAAAAAAAAATGGATAAAGTCGTTAACTGATTGCAGCAGTGACTTAAAAAAATGGATGCCGGGGAGTTAAAAGATAGTTATGTGGGGGGGGGGGAACTTAATTTACAGTAGCAGAAAGTACGGGAAGAGCAGATTTGGTGGAGTGGGGGGGGTCCGGCTCTGGGGGGGGATGGGAGGAGGGGTAATTCTGTGACAAAACAAAAATTGAGAAAAGGTTATTACATCAGGGGAGGGGGGGAAACATGCAGGGGGCAAGAGGGGAACGGACCTCCTCTAACAACTTAAGTGCTGGGGCACGCAAAAAATCATTCTGGAGAGACCGACTGCACAGAGTTCGCAAAAAAAAAGAAAAAAACCCTGTGATACTTGTACGGAATACAGGGAAGGAGGGGGTTAAGGCGATTCTCATTGATGTTCATGTAATTTTGTTAGTACTCTGAGTTAGGAAACAGTGGAAAAAAGTCGATTCAAGGACG
>Ga0179593_1389803_pt1 | contig 11388 bp, 17 predicted proteins | sample CZODoug2_1_08_16_FD_185931 | JGI IMG/M metagenome (GOLD analysis project Ga0179593, IMG submission 185931) | Vadose zone soil fungal communities from Angelo Coast Range Reserve, California, USA - CZODoug2_1_08_16fungal (PacBio error correction) | ecosystem: Environmental > Terrestrial > Soil >...
GAACTTCAGTTACACTGACCTTAAAGGGCTAAAAAGGGAGCGAAGCCCTACTAGGACAAATGAATAGAGGTGCACCATCACGCCCTTGGGATATCTTCTGAGGGCAAAGCACCAGAATTGAAAAAAAAAAAAAAAAAAAAAAACGCTCGGAACCGCGGTAGGTTCAGGGGGATCACAAAACTATTTTCAGGGGGTACCCCCACCAGGCGCAAGTAAGGGTGAATAGGACCAGAATCAAGGGTTTGGAAAAATGGAGAGCCAAAGCAGTAACGAAAAAAAAGAACCAAGCTGGAATTTCGCAGAGTCCTGGATTCAACACAATCGTTTGTCCAAAGGGAGGCAGGGGGGTTTGGTACAGGACCGACAGACCGTGACTACAACTGGAGATGCCGAGGCTGGTGGGGGTTGGGGGTTCCGGGGATCAAAACCTGTTCCGAAGAACCGGTCCATGCGTTGGGTACTCTCTGGAAATTCGAACCCCGGACAGACTAGGCCGGAAACAGCTGTATTGGAACAGAGGACGTTGCAACAAAATTTCCGGGTCGACCTCTAATAGGGACTGGGTCCCCAAGAAAGAATGCAGGGGGGCTACAAAACACCTCTCGATCACCCCGGCGCGGGGGGAAGGGGAGGCACATTTCTCTCGGGGAGGGGGGTTGTGCCCATGAATGGGTACGCAGGGGGGCTCTATCTTTGAGGGGGGTGTTTAGGGGGTGGTGGGGTAATGGGGTTTGGTGGGTGGGGGAATGGGAATTATGGACGAAGGGATGAACGGGGAAAAAAAAAGCGAAAGTGGGATTCTGGCAGGGTGTTGGGTTGCCCCCTATCAGGGGAAGGGAAAGGTGTAAGCGTTGGGAATCGATAAATTTGTTGAAGGTGGGGAAGAAGTGGGGTTGTGGAAGGGTTGTTGACGAGGAGTGGGCGAAGGGGGGGATGAATTACCTAAAACCAGTGAAAGGCCAAAGGCCCAACCAGTGTTGTGTAGTTTGAGAGCGGGAGACGAAAAGCGGGGGGGCAACTGCCCAAAACCGCAGGGGCGCCGACATACAAGACCAACCACCGCGAAAGTGAAGAGGGAGGGGGGGGAGAGGGAAACGAGTTTTCGTGGAAAGGAGTACCCAAACATGGAAAGAGGGCGTGAGAGGGTTGAAGGTCAATAGGGTTTCACTCGAGGAAGAAAACCTGCGCAAAGAGGGAGACAAAGGGAAAAGTTGGCAGGCGGAAGATGTGGACGGTTTTCCCCAACTTGGTCCACGAGCAAAAGGAACAAACAAAAAAACATGGAGTCAACGAAGGGGATCCGATGGAAACGATAAAGTACCTGGGAAAAGAAGGGAAAGAAAAAAGGTTTTGAAGTCATTGACCAAAAGGTCAAGTCACGCCAATTTAGGAAAACCCAAGGCCAGAAGTGGGAGAGGTCACTGGGAGTGGGAAAACAACGTAGAAGGGCCCAACCTTGGGATTTAAAGGGACCGAAAAAGAGGAAAGAAGACTACGGGAGCAGGAAAATGCAAGAATTAAAGCAACCACCGTTCGAACCAAGTTTCAGACGGGAACCAGAGGGGTACGTGGGGGGTGAAGCCACCGGAGGATTGGGCGATCGAGAGCAACAACAAAACATGAGGAGGAGAAGAGTCGACAAAAAACTAAGCTGGGGAACAAAAAAACGGGAAAAAGAAGGGGTTGGTCCATGGCGGTAAGAGTGGCCGATGCCCGACAGGGAAATTCATTCGCAGCAAGGGAGAGGGGTAAGCCGAGTGGGGGTGGAAGGACCAAAGGGGGGGGGGAAAGCGGGTTGGGGTAAAAAAAAGATTGGATCGTGGAAAAACCCTAATACCAGGGGGGGAAAATGCTTTAGGGTGGGTCTTTGCACTTTGACCTCCTAAGTGTGACAACCTGGAGTTGGTGAAAAAAATCAACAAGGTTTGTGTTAGTGCGTGGGTCCCGGATCAAGGAATGATGAGAATTGGGGTAAAAAAAAAAAGCAGGGGGTGTTGTATGAAATTTGGCGCTGGAGACAATGGGGTGGGGTTTTGTCAAAGAACAGAGAAGCCTAACAAACCAACAGAATTTGCATGGCCGCAAGCCCTGCCGCCATAAGGACCTATTGCACAAGTCAGAAGTTGGACGAAAAAAAAGCGTCATCACTCCCCGAAGATCTGGCCTAAGAAAAGGCCCCTCTAAACTCCATCAAAAAACGGAATGTTCTTAAGGGTTTGGGGATGTAGAGGCCTCCCAGCATGGGGGGGGTTACGGGAAGCTGTGCTTTTTTTTCAGCTCTAAAGACGAACTTACATGTGGCCAGGGGACAAAATGGACGGAAAAAACTGAAAGGAAACATCATAACCATAAAAAAAAGAGTCGGGGCAACAACCGCCCCACCAATGAGGTTCAAACAAAAACAGAGCGAAACACGAGAACGTCCCACCACCAAGCAAAAGCTCATGAACCACAAAAAGGCAGGATCAATTAGAAAAACAGCCTCGAGGGGAAAAAGAAAACAAAAGGTCGCAAAAGAAATCCAGGAAAAGGTGTTCAACGTGAACTTGCCCTGTCAAGCCTACATGGACTTCAAAAGAACTACGAATAATTATTCAACCAGCAAACAAAAAAAAAACCGGGAAAAAAAGGTCAAAAAAGGGACACATAAGGTAAAAGGAAAACCGAAGGGGGGGAAAATTTCACCCACTCGATCAAGACCGGTGCGCCAAAGGTGGGTTGTTGGGGCAAAGCCCGCCGTGAACTGGGGAGAAATAGGGAACGAACCATCGACTGGCCTCTTTTGTTTTTTTGGTCGCCTTGCAAGATCTCTTAGCACTTTCCAACCCAGGGGCCAAAAAAAATTACCCGAAAGCAGGCGCAGGTGTCGGTCTGCAAAGGGGGCGAAAGGGGGAAACGATTGGCACTGTTGTCAACAAAAACACAAAAAACGCACCACGCCCCTCGGGACCAGGGGGGGAAGATGGGAAAGGAGGGGGATTCAAAAAGTGACAAAAAAAACACATCATCGGCATCTGTCAAAGCCGAAGGGGGAAGGGCAGAGTTCCGAAAACCGCGAAACGTTCAAAGACATTGGGGGGGGAAAAAAAAAAAAAAAGTCCAGACAGATCGCAAACTAACCCCCGCACGCACAGACACGCGGGGAGATCCGCGGGAGGCGGAATGGAGTATGGTAGAATGTTGGAAACGGAGAGAGGGCAGGCAGGAGTGGGGTAGCGTACCACGGGCCGGGGAGTGGGGGGTAGTGGTGGGAAAAGCAGAGGGGAACGGGAGGGGCTGGGGGGTGGGACCCCAAGGCGTGGGGCAGAGGGGGGAAGGGGGAAGAGGGAGAGTTGATGCATGCGGAGGTATGGGGGCTGGCGAAGTCTTGGTCAGTGGGGCGAGGGCTCGCAAAGCAAAAATTGTTTCTTTGCTCGGTGGTCCAAATTTCAACGTACGGGGAATTGTTGGGGTAAACCAGGGACCAATAGGGGTTGAGAAAGGGGGAACTACACGGTTTTTTCACGTCTGAAAGGAGGTGGGGGTAGAAAAACTCAGGCAGGTCTAAAACTTCAGGGCAGTCGTGGTCCTAACTAAAAACAGGGGGAATCTGGGAACAAATGGTTAGAGGGCGGGGAAGTGAGTTTGGCAAAAGGTGGGGGGGGTCGTCGTACAGGGGGAAAAGTAGCTTTACCAAACCCGGTCTAATCCGTAGGGGGGAAGAAAAAGACCGGGGGGGCCGTGTCATCGTGAACTTGAGAGGTGGGAGCCGGAAAAGGGGGGGAAGAGGAAAGAGAAGGACTAAGAAGGGAATGAAAAGGGGAGAAAAGGGGTTCCCACTTTTGCAACCCAACAGTGGAAGGAAGTTGGTTGACTGGACGAGCTACTTTGGTTGTTGAACCACAACCACAACTATGGTGTGCCGCTCTTAGGGGGGGAAACATGCCGATGTGAGTCCACAAGTCCCTGCTAGACACAAATTCTGGGTGGGGGGGACCAACAGGTGGCCACCTCCCATTGTTTCGCCCAGGCAAAGGGGACGAGAGCTGTACCAGGGCGCCGAGGAGCATGAAGGAAGTACAAAAAAAGGGAAAAAAGACAAGGGAGGGGGGGGGGCAAGGATTAAAAAGGGAAATCAAAACAAGGGGGGGGGGACAAACAGGGGAAGGGGCTGGGGGGGGGGAAAGGGCTGCACAAAATCACACTTCCCAGGAAAAAAGGCGGCAAAAAAACGAAACAAAAAAAATAAGCCCATTGTCCTGTTCTAGAGGGCTGTTGAGGTTTCCTTCCAAACCTTGGGGAAAATAAGACAACACGGCCAAAAAAAAACAGGGAGGTAAAACAAGGAAAGGGGTGGGATGGGAAGTAACCCCACCCCCCGGAAAAGTGGAGAGCGGGTTCTCAGAAGAGGAGGGAAAAAAATCAAAGCGTGAGGAAGGAAACCGGCAGCAATGGGGACCCCCCAAGAATTGTAGAGGAAGGTCTGCCCTGTTTTTGCATGCACCCCTATGGCGGGGAAATCGCTGACTCCGGAAAATCCACCCACAGAAACTTAAACACCACAGGATAAAAGTCAAAAAAAAACGTGGAAAGAGGGGAAGTCTGGGCATGGAAAACTGGCTCGCCCCAAAAAAAATGGGGACACGGTGGGATTAAACTTTTTGTGAAGTACCAACCTTAAAAAAAGCTTCATGTAACAATGAACACAAGAATGAGAAGCAAGTAAATCTGCCTTGGACCCAAACCAAAAAAAAACAGGGAGTCGGGGAAAAGAGAGATCTGGTCAATAGCAAAGAAGTGGGGTAAAGGGGAGGACCTGAACATGGTGTTTCAGTGGGGCAAAAACCGTTCCCAGTTCGGGGTCAGGGGAAGAAAACCTAAAAAGAAAGCAATGATCTACCCTTGGTTGGTGGGGGGGGGGGGGCCCAACGGGAAAAGCCAAAAAGCAACGACGAAAAATGGGGGAAAAAGTTTGGGTTGTGGGCAGTGGGAACTCCTGTGGGGTTAAAAAAACGTTTGGAGGGGGGGGGGTGTGTTGGGCCCAAGCAACTAATGAACAAAAGAAAAAAAGTAGGAAAAGCAAGACAAAAAAGAGACGAGGGGGCAGGGCCCCGCACCTGCCCGGGGTTGTTAACAAAAAAAAAGAAACACGGGGGTGCCTCCATTGCTAGAGACAATAAAAAAAGAGAAAATTCGGGTGGGGGTTGGACTAATCCTCCGAATACCAGGGGGGGGGGCTGCGGGTGGCGTGGGGACAGTAAATGGGGGTACGGTCATGTGGAAGAAATTGTGTTACTCACCTGTGAACTATAAAAGGGCCGGTGGGCAGAAAAAAAAAAAAAGGGGTGGGGGAAGGGGGAACGGGAAAAGGGGTAACGTCCTCCGGGCCCTACGGTTTTTGGGGGGATCGGATAGAGAGTGACAGGACAGAGAAGAAAGGGAAAAAACTCACGCATGGAGCAAAATGTACACCCCGCCTGTGGGAAAAACAACATGTTGTGGGGGGAGCGAGGGAACGCCGGCAAGAGGTTGGAAAGGTATGAAAACCGCAAAGTGGGGGAAAAAAAAAGTTGCCCCCTGACCCTCGAAAGAAACGAAATGCGCTCGTCTCACGTACGCGGAGCAAGCCGGGACAGGCAAGGATACCAGGAAAATGGCAGGTTCCTTCCCCGTAACGATGAAGGGGAGATAAATAATAGCCGAAAACCAAAATTAAATCTGGCGTTAACAGACAAAAGTAACAGGTGATAGGATCTTCGACATCCGCTTGTGGTAAAAACCTCGACACAGAACTTGTAAGGGTTTCCTGGATCACAAAGGGGGAAGGGGGACAAAAAAAAAAAGTGAACGAACGGGGTACATTTGATATACTGAAAGTAGTTTGAGCGTGAGAGCCTACAAATGCACGCACGAGGATGTTCCAGAAGGCGGGATCAGAGACTTTGAGGCCTGGGTTGACGCAAAGTAGAAAAAACATTTGACTGGCGGCCACCGGGGAAGAGGGGGAACGATCTGGGGGGTGGGTTGCGCGGATTGAAAAGGGCAACAGGAAAAAAAATCCCCGGACATGGGGCGGGGATGTGCCCGAGGGGCATTTGAACTTTGAAAACGGACACCCCAGGGGCATAAATCGCGAAATGCTGGAGTTTCCTAGAGGTCAAAAAAAAAACGTCCGCAGATAAGGGGGGAAAGGAACAAAAAGGAGGGTCAATGGGGAGGGGAAAACCCTCTCACAAACCTCGCGGAACTGTCCAAGTTTGGAAAAATCAGAATGGGGGGGACCGATGGGAGGGGTGTGAACAGAGTAGCTTATGAGTGGAAGTTTTGGTTCCGGGTGGGTTGGGTTGCTGTGTATCCGATCAAGGAGAAATGGGACCACGGGAAAAAACGGAGGGGGAAAAGGGGTGATGTGCCCTTCATAAACCGCGGTGTTCTTGCCACCGAGGTACTAAAATGTGATCAACTCATGGACACCCGGGAAAAAAAGGGGGATGTGGGGTCAAACTGGGGGAATAAATTGTTGGAACATGGGGTGTGGTTGTGGGGGGATCCGGAGGCACACTCTGTGAGGCAGGACAGGGGACAAAGAAAAGCTCAGGTGGGGGATGGGGAGCAAGACAGCTGCCCGGAAAAAACCCAAAGCGTGGGGGGCCGGACGGATACAGACAAAAAAATTCCGCCATTCAGTAGTTCTTGGAATAAAGAAAACGTTCAACATCCAAAGACTCTTCGTGGGCAAGAGGGAGGGGGGAAAAACAAGGTCTGAGTTGCCCAAGCTGCGCAAACTGGCAGCGCCAAACCCAAAGGAAATAATTGATTAAGGACGAGAAGGGGACAACAAGTGGGGAAAAAACTAAGCCAAGTCTCAAGGCGAACGGAGCAAGTTAGGGAAAAGACTTATACAGAAGGTCCCGAGGAAGGAACCAATGAAACGGAAAAAGAACAACCTGGGTTGAGGTCATTTCAAATTAAACGAAACCAGGAAAACCCTAGGAAAAGTGCCCAGCCGGACAGAAATTGGCCCCCTTTGATTGGGAGCCACGCGAATGCCAAACAAAAAACCGTGATTTCAGTCCGTACACCAATCCGACAGAACACCGGGAGCAGGAAAACGAAGTATGTGGAAACCTTTCGAAGCCCAAGTTTCCTGCAAAAACCCATGGACAAAAAGGAGTGGAGTGGGGGTACACAACAGCCTTTCGTGGATTGCTAGCAATAAAACTAACAAAACAACAGAAGAAGAAAAGGAGAGAATGCAAAAGACACAGATGCTGGGGTTGGGGACACCGTACCCGAAGGGGTGGGGTTCCATGGGAGTGCGTGGAAAGGGCCGCAAGGGTATTGGCAATGTTCCAAAGGACAAAAACGGGAACAGTTCTCCGTTTGGGGACGAGACGGGGAAGCAAAGGGGGGGGACATGATGGGGGGCGTTGGGAAAAAACCGAAACCAGGGGGGGTGAGTCCTTTTTTTACTCCAAAAAGAAAGGGTCAACATTGGGTGAACTCCAATGGTGAACGGGCCCGAGTTTGATAAAAGAACACTGGGTTTGGGGGTAGGCGAGTCAGGGCCTGATAAAATCTCAGGGGGAAAGAATACGCGGCGGTAAACAAATAAACGGGGGTTAGGAAGGGAGTGGGACTTCCCGGTCCGTGACAAGGTTTCGGGAAAACAATAAAGCCCGCAAATCATGGGAAATGGTTTTCAAGGGCCCGGATACCCTTGTTTGAGAAACGGTCCGCCAGCCAAGCGAGGTTGACAACGCGAAAGGAACCCCAGGCCCCAAAATCTCACAGCCAAAAAAAAAAAATATAAAGAGACGCAGAGCTAACACGACCTAAAACCTGAAATTTCTGCAGGGGGGGGTTTTAGGTGTAAGCAAAAACCAATAGTGGGTTGGGTGGTCGGGTCAGATTTGTTTCGAAGGTCCTTACTATCCCGCCCCCCCATTGTAGAAGTGTTGGTCGCCTGTCCCAGGGGGTCGTGGTGGCGTGTCGATTCGTGCGGGAGGGCAGCTTAAGTGAAAAAGAAAACCAGTCTCTCCCCTCATATGAACAACCCCCTAAAAACCCATTTTTTTTAAAAACAGGAAAAAAAAAAGCAAAATTCCCAACTGACCGGGCTGAAACCCCACGGGATCAATTCTTAAAGATTAGACAACAAAACCAGTAGCATCAGGGAAAAAAAAACCAACGCACGGTTCAACGGAAGTGAAAGCAAGGCTCGCCGATAAAAAAAAAAAATTGGAAAAAACTCACAAACAAAACTTAACAAAACCGTAAAAGAAAACTTCAGAGAGAGAAAAAAAGAAAAGAGTAAAATTACGGTGCCAACAAGCAGAGATTTGGACGAACACAGCGCAGGGGGATGTGGAAGACTCCGTATCCCTCTTTTGTCCCGTAATCTCGGTTCTATTGGTGACCAAAAACCAACCCCCGTACCATAAACGGACAAAAAGAAGGTGACCCGAAGGGGCTGACACCCCGGGGGCTAAGAAAATGTACAAAAAAAAAAGAAAAATCAAAGGGAACCGGGTGCCAATCGAAAGGGGGGGGAGTCCTGGAAAACAAAAACACAATAAGGAACGGGAAGATGCCCACCAGACGAGGTCAAAGTGTTCTGGAGGGGCCGTCACAAAAAAACTAAAGGTGAAACTTAGGTGTTGACAGAGATGAGACAAGCAAAAACCTCCCCCAGCCCTTTCCCGGGGCAGATGAAAAGCCACGGCAAAATGGAAGGTCGTGGGTGAAAAAAAAAAAAAAAAAACCTGTCAAAAGGTGGAACTGCGGGGCCAAGTTTGTACCTCCCAAAAAGCAGTTGGGGGGCACAAGGCAACTACATTTTGCAGGGGGCTACGACGGGGTGGGGGGTTTAAACATTTAATCGTCCGGCTGGGGGGGCAGGGCGAAGGAAACGATAAAGAAAAGTTTAGGGGGCGGGCCTTTCGGGGGGGTCGGGCAGTGGGAAGGGGAGGAAACTTACCGTGAGCTCAAAAGTCGGAAGCACAGCTAGGCCGGTCATAAAACGGGAATGGCCTAGGGGGTCGAACGGGAAGAGTCCGAAACCACAAAACGACGCAAAACGAGTCACAACTGATATGATCACGTTGGACACACGGGTTGGGGTAAATTTGCGAAGCCCTGGCACGGCCCTTGTCCACGAAAAGTTGCAACGCGCCCTCTTGGGGTACCAATCGCTTCTGCATCCCGACAAAAAAAGGAACGGTGGGCAACAAGGGGGGGGGCTCAAAAAAAAGATTCTCATGCAAACTAGTTCAAGGCCCCTGGCGATCCCACAGGAACTCCCCCCACGGGGGTTCTCCAAGGCCTGGCCACTAGACCGGGAGAAAAAAGGAAAAACCAGGAGACTTGGCAACCAAGGGAGTCCTGACTAAAAACTAGCAAAGGGGGGCAAACGTCAACCATTTTTCCCACATCATTCAAAATAAAACATGAACCGGGAAAAAGAAAGGGGGACGGAACCCCTCCCCACACCGACCACCCAGTTGAAAGTCGGAGTGAAGCGGGTGACAAACCAAACCCACTTGGAAGTTCTTCACGGATAGAGACCTTGAGGGGGGGGGAAACTCAAAATGATAGGAAATTGCACCGGCCCGGCCAAAGGGAACCAGAAAAAAAAGGATCGGTAGGGCCCCTGGGATGACGCCAAATAAAGTGAGGATGGCCGCGGGGGGAAAAAAACCAAAAAACACAACCCCGAAAAAAAAAAGAAACATGGACAAAAAAAAAAGTGTGGACAAGAGTCCGATGTGAAAGTGAAAGAAAAAGCCCCAGAAAAAAGGCAAGAGGCGGGATATTGTGCCACCTTTCGAGGGCGAACCGGAAAAGGAAAAAAAACGACGGAAAGGTAAGGAATGAAAAAACCCGGGGGGATGTATAATAGGAAAACCACGCGACTACGCCCGAGTGTACAACAAAAAACAACTAAAGGATTGGGAAGGAAGAGGATACTTTGGCGTCCGAAGACGCTGATGGGAGGACTTGTTTCAGTGGTAAACGGGTCTCTTTCGCCTCACCCGAAACATCCCGAAATGAAGAATACTGTTTTTCTGGGGGGGGGAAGAAATGTGTCAAGCACATCGACAGGTCCAGGGGTGTGGGGTTTTGTGGGTTAATGTGTCTCCAGTTGTTCCGTGCTGTGGGGGTGTGCATTGTTCCGGACCCCCCAAACACACCCCACAGCCGCCCCCACACAGCCCCCTTCGGGGACCCCAAGGGCACAACCTGGTGCGACCAAGCAGGCAGCCCCGACGGAACCACCCCCGGCTCGCGAGCAACCCCGCACACTGTGGACGAAGACCAGAGTTGCGTCCAGCAAGGGGGAATACCACCAAAAAAATCACAAAAATGGCCGTGGGGCCGCGAACGGCCTGCTGAAGAAGCAAGTGGGGGTAATGTCTAAAAAGGTACGGGGGGCCAATACGACAAAATGACGGGGGGAAACCAATGAAAACTGACAAAACGATAACCTTTGGGGGGTTGAGGGGGGAAAAGGGGTGACCAAGCACCTGGGAGTTGAAATGGGTTAGAAATGGTGTTTGAAGCCCCGTGACCGAAGTGGGAAAAAGCAGGGGGGAAAGGAAGGAAAGAACGGGTTTGTAAAAGAAAGGGGGGAAAGAAACGTGGCCATTAGTCACGAAGACGCATACCGGGGGTATTGGGGTGTCAAAGCCTGAGTCATTAAAAGAGAAAACCCAGTTAGGAAACTGGGAAAAACAAAGGATGTGAACAAAAAGGTTGGGGGGGTGAAAAGTGGTATCGTTTGGGAAGCGCCCAGACGGTTAAAAGGGGAAATAGGTCGGCAAAAAAGCCTCCAAGTGTGGAAACGGCCTCATCTACAACAGTCCCTTAAACAGGAAAGCCGAACTTCAGGAGTAACCCGGAAGCAAGAAAGGGGGAAGTAAAAAAAAGTCCTTCGGGGAGGGGGAATAAAAGGCTCACGGAAAAAAACTGCCCACTACGACGGGAAAAAAAAAAAAAAAAGGAAAAAAACAAAGAGAATAAAAACTTCCCCGCAAGGAACTGTTGAAATATCAAATCGCAACCAAACGCGAATTTGAAAAAAAAAACCGCAGACAACTGAACGGAAGTGTCCCCCCGGGAAGAAAAACAAGGGTTTGACCATGAACGAAGTTACAAGCAGTACATTAAGAGACGAAATTTGCCCGTGAGAGCCATCGCACGCCAACGGAGGTAGCAAGAAACGGGAATCACAATTCGGTGGGGGAACGTGAGCCGGGGGAAGGGAAAACGCCGGACAGTGGGGTTCCCTTTGAAAGAAAGAGGGGACTATCGTGTTGGTGGTTCACCGGAATACAAACGGGCCGGGAATGCACCGGGAAAGAGGGGGGAGTGGGAGGGTTAATCAGAAAAAGCAGGAACCCGGGGGAC
>Ga0179593_1517075_pt1 | contig 11388 bp, 11 predicted proteins | sample CZODoug2_1_08_16_FD_185931 | JGI IMG/M metagenome (GOLD analysis project Ga0179593, IMG submission 185931) | Vadose zone soil fungal communities from Angelo Coast Range Reserve, California, USA - CZODoug2_1_08_16fungal (PacBio error correction) | ecosystem: Environmental > Terrestrial > Soil >...
CAAAACCCAGGTGGACAAGGGGAAAAAAAAAACAACTGTTCTGCTTGAAAAAAAGAATGTGGGAAGTACTGTCGCCTAAAAAGGGGATGGAGTGGGTGGTACCCAACAAAAGCTTCGTAGAGGGGAAGGGGGCGACTTAGGCCAAGGCAACGACAAAGCTAAAAGGTAAAGACATGAACTTAGGACACAGCAGAGACGCGGTCCAGCAAAGGGGAGTGATCAGCTCTTAACGAACATGACGGACAGGAAGACAAAGAGTGTTTCAAGAAGGGAAAACAGAAAGAGAAATCAAGAGGGAGGGAAAGACGAGTCTAAAGGTTAGCGCGCGTAGAAGTAGCGAGCACGGACATAACCGGCAGAGCGGACGTTTTCGAATGGCTGCGGCAAACTCCGCTTGGGGTGTAAACCGCTGGAGCACCCGGAAAAAAGAGGGGGCGCTGGTGAAAAGAGGGAAAAACAAGAAGACGTTCGAGGCTTTAGAAAGAAAGATTCTTTAGGCGGAAAGAGAGAGCCGGCCCCTGTAGAGAGAGAAGAGTCTTACTAGCCGAAGAGGGGAGGGAGAACTCCTCGTAGAGCAAAAAAGCACCGTCATCTCACCAGAATGGGATAAAAGGAAGCAGAACGTGAAGGCACGCGCCTTCAGCGTATTCATCCTCCTCCACCGCGAAAAGACAGAGAAACAACAAAAGAGGATGAATGGGGGAAAAGGGAGGAAAAGGCGGGGATGAGGCTTGACCAAGTGTCGTTAGGGGATCTCTTAAGGAGGGCTGGATCTCGGGTATAGGAAATAAGCCAAGAATCTCAAGCGGGAAGAATTTAGTGGCAGCACAGGGAGGATTCTAGATATGACCACAGAGGAGATAGTCTTCGAGATACGCGAACTTGAAAAAAAAAAAAGAATCACACTAAAGGAAAAGCTCGTTCTGGGGAGAGACGGAAGGAAAACGGGAAGAGGGGAACACTGAAAGATCCGGAGAGAGTTCTTTCGCCATTCCTGGCAGGGGGAAGAGGACTACGCAGGGTGGGGACAAAACGATGTGGGGAGTCTCTTCCTGGAAATGCTTATTTTTGCCGCAAGCAGAGGGACTGAAATGGGCTTTCCTGACGGGGAGGGGAAAATCAAAGGAGGGGAGTCCTGAGTTACCGCAAGTGGGCAGGGTCTAAGGAAAATCTAGAGTTAAAAACGTGGAATAGGGGTGAGCGTCGAACAAGAGTGGAATTCGCGGCAGGCGCAAAAATTTTACGAGCGGGGGGGAGAAGGCAAGAAGCGAAGTTTCCCCAGGGGAAAAACGGGACTGTTATTTGGACGGGGGGGAGGCAAGTCGGGGACCGATCATCCCCGGAAAATATAGGGGGCAGCTTTTCCAAAATAAAGGGAAGTGTGCTCATAGAAAGTGGGGAGGGGGGAGTTAACGACAAGTTATAGTGTAGGAAAATGTGACTCTTTGGTAACGAAGAAGAAACTTTCTCCTTCTGCAGAGGGATATAGACCAGTTCTAGGAGGGAGACCCCAAAGTGTAACGAAACCACCCAGCAATTTGCCATATTTCAAGAGCTAACAGGGAGGACGGAAAGCACTTATCGACGCATAATAGAAAAAATCTCTCTCGAAAAAGAAAGACGAGTGTGTCAATGACGTTCGGCGTCAATGAAAAGGGAACAAATTATAGTAGAGAGGGGAAAAGAGCTGGGATAGTTGTTAAAACGGGGAGCTTAACCGCTTGGTGACCACCGGTCCAACGACGGGACCGGTGCGATAGGGGGCTAGGGGAACTAACGTTTAAACAAAGTGGGAGGGTAAAAGGAAAAAAAATCCGGAATGCGGGGGTGTGATGGGAGAAAACAGGTACGGGGGGACTCTGACCATGGGAGACCCCTTCACGCGGCTCCAAGCGGGGCAACCAAACACCTTTGGGGGGGAGTCGAGAATTCGTTAAATAAAAGAGGTTCAAAACAGCTGGCACCCAGGGTCCCTCAGCCGGACAAAACTCCTGTCGCAGCAAATAAGCTAAACCCCCACCCAGAAAGGAAGATACGTCGGACGGTCAAAAAGAGACTCAACACACGCTCTGGAAACGGAATAAAGAAAGGGCATAAAACCCATATTTAAGGACAGAGGAGAACCACTGGATTTAAGACCACGCGGAGTGCACCGGTCCTTCGGACCGGAGGGCCGGAGGTCACAATAAATGAAAAGAGAGCACGATTCAATTAGGGAGAATCAAGCAAAATTCAATCAAAGAAGTTAAGACGCACACCAGCGAAACCAACTAACAACTTCCGGTCACTAGACTGGGGGGGGAAGATACATGGCAACACTTTATCAAAACGTGCTGGCAAGGGTTGCGGGGGAATACCTCGTCTATTAAGAGGAATTCCATTGTGGGAGAAGACGTCCAAAAAATAGATGAATACGGGGGGGGAAATTCCCCCATAACTCAACCCAAAAAAAAAAACCGATTTTTGAAACGGGGAAACGGGACTACTAAGGCCGAAAAGTCCTCGACAACCCGCTAGGAATACAAAAAGATAAATAAAAGCGGGCTACGGAAATGAGCATCAAGATGGATAAAAAGATAGGGAGATCATCCGTTTTGCTTGCAGTATATGGTAAGAGAGAAAACAGTCTTCGCGCCTTCAAAAAAGAAAGCCTTGTTGGGGTGGGGGCACGCTAAAACCCGGCGAGGAATTTGCACAGAACGTCCAAAGCATGGAAGAAGAATCCTCGTAAGGAAAAAAATACCCCACTGAGAACCTTTCTTCCAGTACATTACTATTGAGGGTCCTCTTCTCTATGAGGATGAGAGGGGGATATATCGCTTAGGGAGCACTATTTTTAAATGCAATGTAAGGTGGCGACTCGAAAGATAGGCCCTGAATGGGGGAAATTAAGGGAACATGTCCTACGACAAATCGTGCCCTCGCACAAAAACAGCCCTGAAGGCTCTTAGGAACATCTCAGAAAGAAAGGGGATGACCTTGGGGCCAAAGAACGCGTTTTTTTGAGGAGAGATTTCCCGAAAGGGCCCGGTGGGACGGGGAGGAGACCTGCGTGGAACGACCGGACGAGGGAAGAAGGGGGCCTTAGGGAGGATCTAAAACGGATGGGGCATACTTGAGGGGTGCAATCGGGTCCGAAAGCATGATAAAGGAAAGTTTGTTGGGGGAGACACACTAAAAACGCGACGGGTAAAGGGGAAGTACTTGACCGGGGAGCCCAACATGGGCATGGTGTTTTTTCATTTTACGAAAAAAGTGGGTTCCCTGCCGGCGCAAAGGAAAAGGGAGGGGGGATCTATGCCAAGAAGGGTCTTCATGAAGCCTACCAAGCATACTAGGTATAACTCCCCGTTCAAAGAGAAAGAGAAAGGTAAGGGACGAAAAAAGGCTTCGATTATATTATCGAAAAAAAAAAAAAGTAGATCACCGGTAGCAGAGGGAAAGGCTGGGGGGGAGGGAAAAAGGGGTAAGGGGGAGTAGGAAAAGACTGATTGTAATTCAATTCCGCTTTAAGCCCAACAAGGGAGTAAGGTTCTGCTGTTAAAAGAAGGAATGCTAAAAATGGGTTGGCCCAAAAAGATGTTCAGGAAAATCCCCGCTACTTCGAAGCTTCTGGAGGAAAAGAGTGGGCTAACCTCTCGTAATGCCCGAGAACAATCATCGTGGAGCTCTCATACCGGAGATCCCCATATGGGGAAAAAGACTGCGGGAAATAAGTCTGGCCTACCCAGCAAGAAAAGAAGAATCTTTGCAACGATCAAAGTCCGTGCAGGAAAAAGGGGAGACCATTAGATGTGGGGGAATTTATTTTGTAACTGCCTCGTAGCGGACAAATTTGCCGCCACCCATCGGATTGAGGGGGGAAAGACTAGTTAGCAGGGCCAGGGAGTACCCGCAGGTGTAGTCAAATCTTTTTTTCAGAGAGAAGAATAGCTCAGAAGGTGAAGGGGACTATCATCCCTGCACAATGAATTAGAACTGTGAGGATAAAGGGTACCATCCCAAAAAATCTTCACCTCATGCAGCCGCCGGAGGGTAAAGTCACTCTCGAAAAAAAATGGGGAAGAGGTGTGGTAATTAGTCTTCAGGCACATTCTGAGCAAGAGGGGAAGTACAGGAGAAACTGGCAGAAACACCCGCATCGCCAAGTAAGGCGCCGGGCTGCTCGAAAAATCCTCCACTTCGAGGGAAGATGTGGAGAAGAAGCTGAAAACTCTACCGCCGGAGATAATGGGCGGGCCGGAAAGGGGAAGGGAGTGCGAAAAAAGTAAGGGGCGGAGATGGCACCCAAAGGGAGTTCCAAAGCGAGACATATTCTGAATGGGAAGACGGTGGGGGGACAGATTGACATCTACACAGCTAGAGGGGCCGCATGCCGGTGCGTATTAAAGGGAGGGGGCTGGCTGGGAGGAGTTTTGGCTTCGAATAAGGGTTTGCTCTAAAATATCGTGATAGGAAAAATTTGTTCTACGGGGCGGCTCACCATTCACAACGATTGAGGGTCCTGGCATTTTGTGGGGAGAACGTGTAATGTAAAAAACGGTCTTTTCTTTAATAGGAGAGGCTGTTTCTTGTCCGATCCACCTTCAAAAAGGAGAAAAAACCCACGGCAAAGAAACAAAAAAGCAGAGCCAGTTTGAATGTTGCCACACGGGACCGTAACGGTGTTGTGGGGCAGAGAAGACAAGGGAGGAGGGCGTGGCTGCAAGAAGAAGGAAATCGACGTACTTGCGCGACAGTTGCCGTCAACGAAGAGCAACCAGCACACCCAAGTGTGATAATCTTCAAGGTTATAGAACTCTACGACATCAGAAAATTTAGGAGAATCCTGAAAAACATCTGTAAAGCACACGGGGAAGTCATAGGCGCTGCAGCACAATTTTAGTATGCTTGGGGGTGAGGAAAGCTGTTTGACTGACCTCTTGCGCTTAATGGGGCTATCCCGGTCAACAATTTGGAGAAAGGTAAGTGACCAAGGGGGGGGGTGAACTGTAAAAGGTCGATCATATTGGGGGGGGAGATAAGCTCAAGGTACGCCCGGGAAGGGGTTAGAAAGAGAGTGGATCCCTGTCCTCGGGGGGAAACAACAAGTCGATTAATTTTTCTGGGGGAAGGGAAGGGGACAACATCACACGAAAAAAGATGAGAGTTGATCCCTCAGCGGAGACGCAATCGCAGTCTCATCCCAGCCACAGGAGGAGAAAACTGCGAACAACAGACACGAAACCACTCTCTGTGTAGGCAGCATGGACCTTAACGAACGGGGGAAGGGGGTTTTCTCAATATGGGCAAGGAGGGAGGGAAGGGAAAGACGACGTCGTCGGACCGGAAGGGCACAATCCGGACCGGATAACAAACTGATATAATCTTTTCTCCCGACTCCCTGATAATCCCTAGAACGCACGACGGAAGAAAAGTAGTCTCCCGCTGTCATGTCCTCGAAGAACCGTTCTCGTTGTCAACCGAGATCTTTCTATCCCGTCAGAGGCCCAATGATGACCTTCCCCTATTCGGCACTGGACTCTTTTCGTTTTGGCAGGATGCCCAGGAAGGGTTTGGCGACGCCTGAAATCTCGGGGGAAAGCGCTGAACCACACGGCCGCACCGCGGGGGGGGGACGGAGAAGGGATTTTAGCGGGTCTTACGGTGGAAGATAAATGCACCTACCAGCTCTTAGCCCGGGGCCCAACGAGCCTCAACATCGAAAACGGAAAAAATAAGATATAGGCTGCTTTCCCGATTCCCTACAAAGGTGCAACATCCGGGGACCGCGAGATTACCCAGAAACAAGCGGAACGAGAAGGAGGGGTGAAGGAACCTCGACACCGATATTCGGAGGATCCGTCTCCAAGCAAAAGGGCCGTCCAAAAAACCAAACGCTGCCTCTGACAAGTCTCAAAGGTCTAGTTCACGGTCGGAAGAATGCTCAGAAAGAGAAGATAGCCCTTCTGGAAAGTTTTCCCGATCATGAGAAGGAGCTCCGTGGTATCCGTGGGGTGGGACCCTACGGTTAAAGCAAGTGCGCACTCTCACAAGCGGACACTCCCTCGGCTATGGGAAACTATATAAAACAGGGGAACCTTCTTTCTACCGGTAGGGAGGCTAAAAAGTTTATCTCAGAGAATAAATGCGAGGGAAGGGAGGAGACAATATACGCTTGACTCTGTTAGAAGACGGTATCCCACTTGAGTGTGGCAGCGAAAGACGCCTGTATCACCCACCCGTGGAGTACATCTAGAGACCGAATCGGAGTCGGTGAGCTTGACCGGGGAAGCCCTAAAGGGGGGGGGGATTGGTTTTTAATTTCGTATCCAATAAAAGGGGGGGAGCCGTCAAATCTGTTGAAATGCCATCAAGCGCAAACTGCATTGAGATACCAAAAAGGAAGGAAAAAACTATGATTAGAAGTACCCGACATCTCCTATGCTGAGACTCGCTCGGTCCGCGGGTCGAGACGCGCTCTATTATGCGTCGCAGAAAATAGGAGAAAAAAAGGGGTGCTTGTGGGGACCGTACTTCGATTGGGGAGATGGAAGGAGCTATCCGGAAAGGGATTGGACAAAAGCTGACCGCTGCAGTTACGAAAAGGCTGAGCATTCACACTGGCAGGGGGGGGGGGGATTGCGGAAAGCCCTACCGGACTGCCTGGGCTGATCGGAAAGGAGGGGATAAGCGTCTTATCAATAACGGGCTCCTAAGCGGAAAAAAGAAGAAATAATGCCCTGCCTGCCGGAAAAAGTGCAGGTTGCAGAAAGAAAAATGCAGCACAAGATTTTTCAGGGGGCGTGAACCGGCGCTCCCAAAAAAATCGCGCGGACGAACGGAGGGATCACTTGTCGCGTCAAGTAATAAGAAGACTTGAAAAGTAAGAAGTAACGCCCAAAGGAGTACGCGGTGCCACTCGGAAGAAGACCTCGTTCAAGAGGCTGAAGGGGGCACTTGGGGACGGGGGTCCGGAGGGATTTCAGGCGTGCAGCCTAGCGCATAAATGAAAGAACAAAGGCGCAGAACTCCCTATGGCGCCGGACCGTTATATGTACCGAGCATCCATCGCTCGGCACCAAAAAAAAAAAAGGCGTCAAAAAGAAAAAAAAAAAAGATAGAAAAAAACCGCTTATTCACATCGGTAGCTCGGAGAGTGAAAGAGGGGACAGGGCTCCTCCTCTTTCAAAAGCGTGTATGTTATCTATACTAACACTGAATGAGTTATCATTAGGCAGGAACGAAATCCCAAGGGAACCTTAATCTTCCTCTCGTCGTCAGGGTGGGAGGGGAACCCTGGATCAGGGGAGAGCATGAGGCGGAGGGGCAATCTGCTTACTCACACGCTGTAATTCACAAACCTTGCGTGTCTGATCGTATAAACCTCCCTGGGAGGGAGAAAGGGGGGGGGGGGGCTTGGAGAAGATCGTCTCTTCAACGCTCTAATCAAGATAAGCATTTATCCAAGCCCGAGAGAGCTCATTAATCGCAATCGGTTCGATTGATCTACTGTCTAGGGAGGGGGGAGAGGGGGACATAAAAAAAAATGTGTAAAACTACAACTCATGTATCCAGAGGCTCCTCTATACGCAGGAAAGGGACATTTAGGTTAACTGATTCCGGTAAAAAAACCCAATTTAGCAGAGACTAGAAGGATAAAATACTCTGCTTTCCCTGGGAAGAACGATTGGCTTAGCCTCTAAATTCGTCAGAGAAGAGGGAGGCACATATCAATAATAACCCAAGAGCCATGGGGGGAGCAACCAGGGAATGAACTGTTTTATCGGTAATGCCTGTGAGGGAAGTTTCAGATGTATTAGGGTAAGGATCCCACGAACGAGCGGTCGCGCCTGGTGATTCTTAAGGCATGCATGGAAGACCGGTGGAAGCTACTTTACTTTTGACTGTCGAAGCCCGGGGGGGGAGGGGAGCAAACAGTGGGGTGGCGAGGTGGTTCTACTATCATGACGCAACAGTCTGAATGGTGCCAGGAACGTAAACCGGTTCTGCGTGCAATGTTGTGACGGGAGGAAAAAGTTAGCAAGGGCGCAATCCATCTTCGACTTACCATGGGGGGTGTCATGATCTCATAGTAAAGGGGGCGAGTGATAAAACGCGAGGTTGTACAAAAAAACGTCGATAACTGCCTCTGATAGGGAAGCGGGCTGTTTATTGGATAAGGTCGAAGGGGACTGGGGGGGTGTACATGAATGTTGAAACGACTCCTTTTTATCTGCAAAAGGGTGTGACATCTCATGTAGAAAGACCACTACCAATTGTGGCAAAAATCCGCATAGGGGTTTGGAAAAAGGGTGGCCGTACAGTCGCGTAACGGGTGGGGGGTGGCTCTACTTGGGGATGCTGATATAAAAAATGAAAGGCTCGCTTTCAGTCTCTCTTTGCTTGGCTTGAAGGGGGAGGCACATATGCCTTAGTCTCAACTGCAAGACGAATGAACTCTGTTCTTTCACCGCTGTGTCAGAGCGGAAAAACAGTGGGGGGGGGGGAACAGAGGACAAAGTGCAGCATTTCTTGATTGCCTACAGGAAGTACTTGATCGCTTCCTATTCAACCCGATAAACTTCTATTCATATGTGTATGTGATGGAGGGGACGGAAGGAGGAAAAGCCTGGCTCCGTGGAGAACAGACAAGGAATGTGTGTCCGCTCAAGGGAGGCATGATCGGTTAGGCTCACTGAGTACAGCCGGGTGGGAAGTGGGGGGAAGTGCAGCCAACAATGGTACTAAAAGATGAGCGAGCACGAATAAACGAGGTCTCTGCGCTCCAGGGCAAGAATAGCGAGGGTGAGGGGGGGAACGGGTAATTATGTGCGACAGTAACCCCAGTAAAAGAGCAGGTTGGGGGTTCCCGCTTACTCTGTCAGTAGCTACTTTCTCCGGAGAGGGGGCTCGCCTTCTATTTTTAAAAAAGGGGGGGGGGTTTGTGGGGTCAGGGAGTTGAGGGAGAGCATTCTCGATGTCACCTCTTGAGGGGAATAAGCACGGGCTGCATTCCGGTGCAGCGGGAAGTTTCTCCGTCTTGAGGGGGAACTGAGAACAATTACGCCCTGGTCACAGCACGATGAACCGTTCCGCTGGGGACTCTCTGCTTTTATTGGGACTCGCCGTGGGAAGGTAAAAAAAGAAAGAGTTTCTTGCGGGAAATAAAAATATGTAGCTAACCGTTCTCACTTGTTGTAAAGGTTCACGAGTCTTGATTTTGCAGGGTTCTCATTATTTTAAAGGGAGAGTGCATCGGTACTGAGTTATACCATCGATCTTTCCAAAGGGCGAGATCGTTTGTACAAACCTTAACGGGAGGGGCTCATCCAGGTAGGCTGCGGGTCATACGCTTAGCGCGGAAAATCTGGTGCTCAGTCATAGACGGCTAAGGGGGGGGGGCCATACCACTACGGTGAGATGTTTCGATCGACCATATTTCAAAATGGCATTACATATTCCAAAGCGGGTTGGGGGGAGGGGAGACAGATGTGCTACATGCTTTTTGGGAGACACAATTGGTCGGCTCGAAAGGGGGGGGGGGCCCGACGCAGCAGGGGAACTTAGGAAAAAATAAATTCAGGGAGGTATCAAGACTGTGTCATGTCTACGTACCATCTCACAGGAGTAGGGGGGGAATGCTTTCTTGGTAGTTATGGTGACGGTTGACTGGGATACCGGTCTGAAGAGCTCAGGGAGAAGACGAATCAGGATTATCGGCGCAGGGGAACAGTGGGGGTTCGTCGTCAACCTTTCAAACACAAAAAACAGAGTGGGTATGAGAAAGAAGGAAGGAAAAGGAAGAAAAAAAGATCGAGCTACGATTCGGGCTCTCTCTGGAAGGAGACTTCGTCTCCTCCTCAGTAGAGGCACGGGCGTACATTTGATAAGCAGACGACTGAGACATTCTTTCGGACTATATATCCTCTATTATTAAGGTATCGCACTTATCCTATTCGTTGCAAAAAGCCGCGACTGGGCTCGGTGGAAACCGAAGGGTAGACATAATGCTTCTACATACCTCTACACCCGTCGGGGGAGAGCCCGTGTGCACTCTTAGCCTAATCGGGAGGGGGGGGGGGGCAGTTTACTTGAATGGTCTTGTTAGGGGGAAAAACGGGGGGTACGGTCGGGGAGGAGGTAGGGTCGTACTATTTGAGTCAAGGGACTGGGGACAATTTTTCTTCGAGGCCGGGCTAGAGAGGGGGTACACTATGCTTGCCAGCGTCAGAACAGTAACGAGAAAGGGCTAACAGAAGGGGGGACTTAGAGATCTAGCTGTCCTTCCTTTTTTCGTAGCTTAAGGGGGAGAAAACCCTTGAAATTGGAAAGGCGGGGTATGCTCCTTGCGTCGGTATAGCAGCAAGGGGGGGGGAATCGGGTAGGCGTCGAAAATAGGGGGGGAGCCTTAAAATGGTTCCTTTTCTATTACCATTAAATGTAACGGGGTTCATGGCTATATTTATTACTGGGGAAGGTTTCCTTTTGCTTCTAAACAGATGTAAGACAGAAAAAAGGGGGGAGACCGGCTTTATGAAAGGGGAGGTGTAGCGGAGACATTGATCTTGAATTTGTTCTATTCGAGGGGGGGTGGGGATAGCTACATACGGTATCACCCTGTAGGCCTCTTGTTAAAAGGAAAAAAGAACTTCGATATGCGAGGGGGTTTAACGCGGAAAAAAGAGACGTACATGTGTTGGGGGAAAAAATCAATTTGCGGAGCTTGGCATGGGACCCTCTGTAAAGAGAATCAGTATTATATCGCGAAGAGGGCGGCAAATGCTTTCCCCTAGGTCGGAAATCTCCAACTAAAGTCAGGTAAAAGGGGGGCAAAAAACGCAAGGTCACTATGGCATGAGCAAGGAAGAACTGGTCTAGCCTATATTGCATAAATACGTGTTAGCAAGGGCAAGTATGTCATGCTAGTGGCGCGTTATGACGTGGGAGAGGAAAACAAAAAAAAAAAAATATATCGCTCGGTCGGGAGGCCTGGGGATGTCAAGATCGGATATTATGAAGGAAAAAAAAATGAAATTGTAATTATATATTGCAGGGACGGGTAAGCTAGAGGGGTGTGAGGAGCAAGGGAGAGGAAGAAAGGCTCCCTTAGGGACCTTCATTAATGGGCGGATCTGGAATTCATATCAACATATTGAAGCTGATCATAATCGCAATTAGGACGAAAAAGGGTGTAACTACGAGCAGGGGAGGAAAGGCAATTCTAAGACTTGAAGCTGATAAACCCTTAGGCTGTCAGGAATCGTCTAAGGGGGTTGACGTTGTCCGGGAGGGAAAGGGTGGCGGTTGGCGAAAAAAGGTAATTTTTTCTACTGGCCTTACCTTGCACAGAAAAGTACGTGGGTGCTGTGCGAATGGTCTGTCCTTAAACCCCTAGTGGCCGGAGCC
>Ga0179593_1554397_pt1 | contig 11388 bp, 13 predicted proteins | sample CZODoug2_1_08_16_FD_185931 | JGI IMG/M metagenome (GOLD analysis project Ga0179593, IMG submission 185931) | Vadose zone soil fungal communities from Angelo Coast Range Reserve, California, USA - CZODoug2_1_08_16fungal (PacBio error correction) | ecosystem: Environmental > Terrestrial > Soil >...
TCTAAACGGGAGTCAGGCGAAGCCTTAAACGGACATTGAATCAGGGGAAAAGAAGGGAGGGACTAACAAACCTTAGTGACGTTTTCGGATCAAGTCTAAATCACTATTTCGGGGTGTACTGGGGGGCCAAAAAGGGGAGGATGATGGCCTTCCTCGATAAAAGGGGCTAAGGGAGCTCTTCCACAAAAAAACTCAAAATAGAGAAATTCAGGTTCGTCTTCGACAAGAGGAGGTCAGGAGCAATACGAAAATATTGTAGTTACCATTTCAATATGAGACCTCAGAAGAAAATTATTCAAAGAAAGAAAGTTCAGGTGGGAGAACCAATTGTCGGGGAGTGCACAAGGAACGACGACGGATTTACTGTCGAGGACGAAAAGAGGCAGGTTATTCAAAACAGCCGTTACCAGTCACATTGCCATTGGGGAAGTAAGGGGGTGCATAAGGAAAAATGCTACAAGATTGGGACAAACTGCTTGTTGCTCGTTGGGACTATCCCGAATAAGCTCGCGCATCAAAGAAGAAAAACTCCAGAAGAGGGGATCTCAGTTACGTACGTCCTGTGGGGTGGAAAACAGAGAGGAGTCAACACCTTGGAGGGGAGAAGTTGGGGGGAGGATACGGGGAAAACCTCATCAAAAAACGAGGGGCCAGGAGGAAGGCACGGATGGAGAGCTTTCGCAGAGGATTTTAGAAGATCCAGCCACCGGACGTTTGCCTCCGGACGCAACGCAAGGTTGGAACTGAACAAGGACAGAAAATGGGGCTTGGAAAAAAAGGGAGGTGAAAAGCACAATATGGGGTCAACTCCAAAAAAGATGGGGGGCTTTAGAAACTTAGAGGGGCCAAGACGCTGGGGCGCAGTCGAGAGGTGGAACGCAAACGCCATTGATCGAGTAAAGGTACTTGTAAAAACATGTGTCTCGTAAACACGGTGTGCTTCAGAATGAAAACGAAAAGGGGGAGGGGCCTTCCACGCTTAAAAAACTTCAGGGGATCTCTCAAATGAAAATCCCTCTTCAAGCCTTTTGGGAGGTGACTACAGCCGCTCAAGGGGATGGGATAAATTTTAGGCCAGAAACAGTTTCATTGCAATTCACACCGAAATGGTGGGTCCCGGAAGACAAGGAGAAGTAAATCACCTTGTGAAAAGCACCGGAGGCAGGGTCTTGGAAACGGGGGGGGGGGACGACGACACGAACCTAAAAAGGGCAGCAAAGGGGGGAAATCAATCATACTCAAAAACAGGAGAGTGGTAGGAAACACCGGGGGCGTTTATGCATTATTGTATCTCACAATTGAAGACACGGGGGTCCACGGTCCGGAGCCTCATCCACCATGGCCATTTTCAAGTTATGGGGGGAAGGACCATTTTCCCGTGGCGGGTTAAAGGAAACGTACGCGGAAAATACAAACGTTAGAATCGGTACCATGCGACTTGGAGGCTCCGCCAGCTTGTACAGAGAAAAAGGAAATTCACTGCGAAGGGGGAAGAAGAGGATAATCCGAGTAGCCGGGTAACCCCAGGAATGAAGAAAACAGGGTCGACCGGACGTTAAACATCAAAACAAAAAATCAATGCGTTGCTCACACTGAAACGATCTCTTTCCCAGTGGGAAGACGCAGAGGCTTCATGATCTAAATCTAAGCCAAAACATCACTCGGGGTTTGGGGTCGGCTGTCAACAATGGTGGGCACTTGGGGTAAGGATAGAATTGCTCTTCGAGTGACGGGTGCAACAAAACGTGAAGTGAAGAAAGGGCAAAAGGAGGGGATTGCTTGGGCTTAAGTCAATACATGGCGCCCTCACTTGGTCACGACAAATAGAAAAAAAAAAGAACGGTGATGCTTTCACTCAGAACAAAAATTACTACAGTGGGCGCTTCTGTTAAAAAAATAAGAAAAGGCAACAAAGATAAGGACAGGAGGAGTGGGGGGGGGGGGGGGCTTTGTAAGACTCATCAAGGGGAGAGTCAAGGGCAACAGCGCGGTCAAATTTGATATGGTCATGAGGGGGGGAATCTGCAATCCGCAACAGTAAGAAAATTAAGCCATGACCGGGGGGGAATACTTGGGGGTACCAACGGCAAGTGATAACAGTGGGTAAGGGCTACAGAAGCCGGGCAAAGTCCAAGTCCGTCAAAGAAACCAACTGCACTAAGAAAGGGTGTGCGAAAGTAGAAAAGAAGGGTTTCTGAAAGACCTTTTAATCCAATCCGAGGGCGGTTGGAAGAAAGCATTGGGAAAGTGCACTAGAAGGGGCGTCTGGTTCTCTACTGGCAATCAGGGGGGGGGAAAAGAAGACGACGATAGGTCATCGATTTTGAAAGAGAGTTGAAATGGGGAATAGCGCTAAAGGAGACGGGGAGCGCGGACGGCGTCGGACTTCGTACTCTCAAAGTTATAACTTGAAAAAAAAAAAAAAAAACGACGGGAGGGATAAGGGCTGAATAAAAGGGGAAAAAATCATGAAAACTGGGAACTTAGTCAAATGTCAAGTTACGGATGGGGGAGTCTAAGCGAGAATTGAGGCAGACTCGGAAAAAGTGGGAGAGGATGGAATAGTAACTACAGGGATTCGCGAGCCTGTTAGTATAAGTTTTTCGGGAGGGATACTAGGAGAAAAGGAGTTAAGGAAAAGTTCGGGACATCAGGGGATAAAACAGAAAGTGGATCTTAGGTTGCTAGGCTATTCTAGGGGCTTAAAGGTAGAGGCCGCGAATCGCTCTAAAAAAAAATAAGCGGCGTCGAAAAAAGCGGTCCCTGCAGTTAGGAAAGATGGGAAAAAGATGCGGGTCATTCCACATAGGGGGGGGGTGAAGGGAAAAGGACAATCGAGGATGAGTTATGCCAAAGGCTAAAGTAGCAACTGGGGAGTTTATAAGGCGTCCCGAGGCTGGACAAAAAGTTACGGAAGGTCGCTTAAACAACCTGGTTAAGAAACTAGCGGTTACCGTCATGAAACGGGGTCCCAGGTGCATGAAAATGGGGTAGGGGGGATGACCATCGTGACCATATGCTGAGAAATTGTCACAGGGGAATTGGGGCAGAGGGGCATGCTCCCATCGGCTCCGACCACTTCCCCAGCCCGAGCTCTTGAAGAGAGGGAGTGCAGTAAAGTGCTGTGGGGTACCAGAAGAAAAAAAGGGTTTATTAATCAGTTTTGGGGAAAAGGGGGGGAAAACGTTTAAAGGGGGGGTCTGGGGGGGGGAGATCCTATCGGGAGTTAGTAACTAGAACTCTTGTGGTACTGGGATGAAAGACACAACGCCCTTCCTGTCGACTGACCTCACTTTTTTGGCCAGACCTTACAGAAGGAAGAAGGGGAACTTGCGCTATTAAAAGCAAGAAACTCCGAGACGCGAACGTCCAAACGGTGATGGGAGGAACGCTCGGTCGCTATCAGACGGCCTTATGTACAGAAATGATGGAGGTGCTCCAACGCGGATCGTTGGCGTTGTGACGAACAAAAGGGGAAATCGACCCGGTTACTGGCCACGGTGGTTGCTGAAGAGACGAAGGGCGGGGGGGCAGGGAAATTTTGATCTGCACACGCTGCGAGGTGGTACTCCACTTAAGCTCTGAAGGGGTGAAGGGACAGGGTACTATCAAGTGGTACCGCGTACCAGTTTCACAAAAACATTGGCAACGAAACCTTGTTGGGAAAAAAAACGTAGGGAAAAAAAGTAAGAGGTGGATGGAGAGGTGATCAACTTTTGGGGGGGGTGGGGGGGGCGATGGAGAAAAGGGCAGGAGCAGGTGTGGAATATCCTACTCCAATGGATGAGGAAAAGAGAGATATAGTAAAAAAATATGAAGAGTTATAGCCTCTCCACAAAGTTGAACAAGAAAGGGTGTAAGAAGACCTGGAAATCCACCTTGCCCTTTAAAAGGCTCAGGGGGGGAAGGGAAAAAAATTGGTTCCCTCTTCGGTGAATGACTAAAGAAACATCCAAGCTGGTACCAAAAAAATCTAGCAACGAAAACCGAGGGGATCTGGGGGGGAACACTGGGCAGGGTGGAAGTAACATGCAAGTCCCACAAACTAGTATCCTAAGGACCACCCTTGGGAATGGAGGGACTTGTAAAGAATTCATTCGGGGGGAAAACGGCACAACTCCGAAGAACATGGCGTTTAAAATGCCACATAAGGTACATTTGTCTTCCACGTCCCGCAATTGTAATCCTCACCATAAAGTCTTTGGTCTCAAGGGGGGGGAAAATATAGTCATTTTTCTTTATGTAGGAAACGCAAGAAATGGATCTAAGGGTCCGGGGAAACGGGGGGGACCAAAAAAAAGGGGGGAAATTGTTAGTCCGAAGGGGGTGGCTTAAGTCAAACACTACCTCGGAAAAGGATTCACGCGCATGAAAGTCAAAGACGGTGAAAGGGAGTAAAGGATCGCCAACTTGTACTCACAGCTTTCGACTTCGTGTAAAAAGAGGATGAGGGTCTCTATCGATAGGTGGGTTCTTGATAGGAAGGGAATGAGAAAAAACGCGGCAAAAGTTCTCTGGAAATAAAATTGAGGGGACACCGTTTGTCAGAACAGAACAGGAGGGGGGGCCAATGAAAAAGGCCAAAATAAACTTGGGGAACTGGTACGGGGACAGTTAAATCGGGAATACTGTGAAAAATCTCGCCGGAGAGAGGGAAAGGGGAACGGGGGATGTTGGAAACTGCCCTGCAATACCGTGAGACACGTATATATGAAGGTGGTCAGAAGGTAAACATCCTCGCTTTTTAGTGCCATAGGGATGGTCAAAATAAATTCTTCTGGGTACGGGAGGAAATAAATTTGGGTCGTCATAAAAGAATGAGGGGGGGGGGGTTCGCGCGCTTGGGATTGGAACTTCTCGTCGGTTCGACGTTATCGGGAACTCATTCCGGTCGAACTCAAGAGGAGACTCTGAAGGAGGGGGAAGACGTGCTGCCGAAAATGTGGGTCAAAAACAGCTTCAAATCGTCGAGTCATAATTGAAAAGTTCCCCGTAAGGAATTCAAATCTCGGAGGAAAGGATAGAAGGGAAAAGGAGCAACAACAAAAACAACGGGGGAGAGGAAAGTAGAGAGCAGCCAGTCGCTGAAGTTAAATGACGGGGAAAAACCTAGATGATGTAGAATGGACGGGGGGCGAAGCACCCCTGAGTGCCTTCCATTTGACTGTCAAACGATAATCACGAATTTGGGGAGGGGGGGAGGGATTCGGCAAGGCCAGAAGCGATACAAAAAAGGAACGACAGAGGGAAAAACCATCAAACCGCGCCGACAAACTTAACCTCGTCTGAAAAAAAAGGATGCAAGTCAGGAAATCCCCGACGCAGTGGGCATTTGAAGATGGAAAGCTCTAAAAATGGGGATTAGATTCTTCAAACTACTGGGGAACAAAAAACAGGGGGGCGGGGTTATGCGGGAGGGACAAAATGGGAACTGACAGGGGACTTTCTGAAACAAAGGAGAACGAAGAAAAGGTGATTCAAGACGTGCCGGAAAAATCACAAACATTGGGGAAACTTCGTTGAACTTAGGGGGGGGTGAACACAAATCGTTTACGCATATCAATTAAAATGGGGGGGGGGCCGCTCTTTTTACTCACAGTGGCCGCCCAAGGCTCCGATCTCCCACACCAGGGCTGGAAAGTAAGGGGCGAGGAAAAAAGGGGGGGCCTACTGTTCACACACTTCTACAAAAAAAGGCAGTGTGTGACTCCATTTTGTGCTTGACCAGGGAAAAAAAAGAGTTTTGAACGGATAGCTGATTTAAAGGTCCCACGGCGTCAAAAACTATGTGTGGGGAATAATCAGACAAGTTAAAGGGGTTCCGATAAAAAAGCGAACTCACTTTGGTGGAAAAAAAATAAGAGGCATGAGAGAATAAAGCAACCCTGGGAAAGGGGGGGGACGAAGGAAGAAACGCAAAAGGGGATGTGTTGGCTGGTACTAAGTCGGAGTTAATACGACTGGAAAATTTGACATGTGACTGCGCAACGCCAGGTCGCCGAGGGGGCAGGGACCCGCATGACCACAGTAAGAGAGCCAGAACTTGTGGGGGCTGACTAAAACTAAACTGATAGACTTCAGGAAGGAACCACTCTGGAAAAGGTCGTTGGGGAACTCCCTTTGGAAGGGACAGTAAAGCTGAAGAAGCGGCATGTATAAAGGGGACTGTGGGGAAAAGGAAAGTGGGGGAATTTCACGAAGACTTGAAAAGGGTTGTGTCCCTACGGCTGAAGCAGATGCAATGTTTGGAGGGGAGAACCGGAGATGTGCAAAAGGGTTTCGTAATTGTTGGGAGGGGGTCCGGCCTGAAAGCAGGTGTGTAGACGGCCCACCAACAAAAAACGGAAGAGGGGAAATATATAGACCACACCTGGGTTTTATGCAAGGATGAGAAAAAGAGACAAAAAAAAAGCGTGACAATAACTTTGTTCCCAAAAAAAAGACTCCCGACACCATTGAATTGTACTCCGTGGCGTGTCAGTGACACCCATTTGGAACTTTAAGGGAACAGGGAAACTGGTACGGCAGACAACTTTATCACAATCGAACCCGAACGCTACCACAAAAGGATTTAAAAGGGACAGGAGGGGAAAAAATGCAGCGTGGCCGGGAACATTCAGTAAGCCTATATCCTTGAATTACTAAAAACCAGGGACCTTAGGCCCCGTCGATGCTTCGTTTACAACAAGAAGGGGCGATTCAGGTTTGCCTCCGCTTGTAAAGGACACAAGCATGAAAAGTTAAGCGGCGTAAGCCATCAAATCGGGGAAACTTTCTGACTAGAGGGGACAAGGGTGTCTTGTGGGGGGAATACTCAAGAGTGGACTTCGGAGGGAAGTTGATGGGGGCCAAAAACGTGTTGTCTCTTGAAATGCAAAGGCAGGAAAGTTTGCGTGGGGGAATAAGAGCAATCGGCGCCCGAAAGGAAAGGAACTAGCGAAGTTAAAGGAAAAACATCTGGGATTCTTTCCAAAGGGGGGAGGACCAACATATTAACACACACCCGGGGTGGAAAAGTGGGAAAAAATCTCGTCCCAGGAAACGAGAATGCCATCATCTTTTTGTTGGAGGGGGTTTGTGTGGGGGTGGGGCTTCGGGGTCGATGGGGGGGGGAAAGGGGGTGAAAGAGAAACCTTCAGGGAAAAGGGGAAAGCATGAATTTAGCCCGTCAAGGGAAACAGAAAAAGAGTGTCTGCAATGAAATTGTTCTTGGGTGTGTGGTGTTGGACCGAACGAAAAAAAAAAAGGGCATAAAGTGATGAGCAACGGCCAATCCAAGGCCGTAAAAGAAGGAGGGGAACCGCACTAAAAAGACAAATTGGAGGTGGCAAACGGAAGAAAGGTCCTGAATGAACTGCCGCTTGTGGGAAGGTCATCGGAAAAGAGAAGATGAAGGGCGGGGGGGTGTGGAGGGTGTGTGTTTGGTTACGCATCTCCTGTTGGGGGGTTAAAAGGGTTCAGAGGGGGACTCTAAAAGGTTGAGAGCTCTTCAGGAGGAATGACGAGGGGCAGTCGCGAAAAGAAACGAAAATCGAAAGGGTTGGGGGCATCTGTACACGAAAATGGAGTCAAAAAAGGTGCTGCAACCGAGAGGGAGATGGCATCCCCGGTTTAGTGAAGGGAAAAAGCGGTCGCATATCGCTCAACAACTTATTATGGGGGAGAAAGAGACGAAAGACGTCTGGAGCCCGTTAGAATCAATACTGGTGAAAGACAAGGGGACTCTATCACCCGAAAAAGGGAAAATTTTTTCCCGAACAAGGAGAAATAAGGAGTCATAAAAGGATCGAGTCAAAACAAACAAACACCAAAAAATTGATCGGAGGCCTTGAACCGTGACCGACCGAAAGAACTCGAAGAACGGAGAGACAGACACTCAGGCGTTCGGGGAAACTGTCGCCAAATTGGAAAGGAATGCATCCTCCAGGAGCAATTATACTGCCCTTTCAAGAGGGAAAAAAGACCTAAACAAAGACAGGGGGAATGGGGAGGGTCATACAACAGATTATTCTACCTTGGAGGAAAAATTTGGGTAGGGTGAGTGCAGGAGGGCACCCGCAAAGGGTACGGTCGATTAGAACGGAAGAAAGGAGTGATCATAACGCTCAGGGAAGCCTGAAACATGGGACAGCTTCATTTCCGGAGGGGAATTGGAAAAAAGAGGTGAAAAAGAATTACTCATATAAATTTGGCCCTCTGTTCTCTTTGCCAAAACAAAAAAAAGCAAACGGCCCTAAAAACGGAAGTGGGCATAGGAAGGGAGTTGGGTAATCTTAAAAAATGGTGAGTATCAGGTTTGCAAAATATCAGGGAGAAAAAAAGAGGAAAAAAAAGCGCGAAAAGTTGCCCGGGGACGAAAAAGGGTGGGACGTAAAGCCAGAATACGTCACGTCCGATCTGACACTGTCAATCAAGTTTTTGGAAAAAGGGAAAGACGAGGGAGCAATTCTTTCGAGAAGGAGAAATAATGCACCCCGGAACCGGGGCAGAGAAAAAAAAGAAGGGTGAGGTTGGGCTTTACAACGATTCGCGGAGGAGGGAGCATGTACGGCGGGGTGTGTTATCTGAAGAACCGAAGTTATCTCTGGGGGGGTGGGTGGACCCCTACTTGGGACCATTTAAGGAAAGGCAACAGGTGTGACTGATCTAGAAAAGAAACGTCTACGTAGGACTTGAAAGGGGGCTCAAAGAAAGAGTTTACTCTCCCTGGCATCTCTAGGGGGAGGAAGATCGCCATTTTAACTGGGGGGAGGAAAGTTTGTATGCCGCGTACCACGGGAAATGGTCAAGAACGTTCAATTTTGGTACCAAAACAAAAGGTTCACGGAATTCAATGGTTTAGGTGCTGGAGAACACAGGTTTCCCCTTCTTGGCACCCTTGTATGTCCATAATTGTCATGAAAAAGATGTGGGGGGAAGATCGAAGCAACAACAAGGGGAGGGGGAATGTAAACACCTGCGGGGATGAATGGTGCACCTAAACGTTACAGAATTGGTTGTTAAGAGAAAAGGGGGGCCGCATAGTGCAGTTACTGTACTAACGCAGTTGGGAGTGCAACAATTCCCGTAGTCGGTGAAAAGCGCTGACAAGAAAACGAAATTGTACCTGATATCTAGAAAAAAAAAAGAAGGAAGAGGCCCTCAGGGAGATGTACACGCTTCAGCTGGACGTAAACCAGGAGGGAAACGAGGAAAACATTGAGGTAATGCCAAACCCTAGGAAGGATACATGCATGCTTAAAAAAAAAAAACTAAGGCGATCATTTCGGGTGAAGCAAGCCTGGGTAATTTAAAAAAAAGTACGGAAGTCGGGCGTAAGCTAGGGAAGACACTCAAATCTGGGGGGAATGGAGGAGGAAGGTGAACGGGGTGCTTTTTTGTATGACGCATCAAGTGCGAATTTCTGGTCGGGCAGAGGTGTAAAAAGTTAGTGGGCACTGGGAACGGCCGGCAGGGGGGGCTTTCTTAGTAATCAAGGGAGCAAGGGGACCGGCTTTAACGATCTATCTTCCGTGGGCCCCCCCTCAGGGTATGACGGTCAAACCATGGATCAGCAAAAAACCTTCTCCACAAAAGTGGTAAGGAGGGTCACAAAGCGGCCGGCCCGATTACAGGTCTAAATCGAGAGGGGGTGTCTTGTGAGAGGGCCGGAGAGAATCAAATATGCTTCACAAGGTTATAAAATTAGATTTTCATCCCGAAAGTAATTCCATTAGACAAAGGGGGGAAAGGGGGGGCATAGGGAAAGGCCAGTTATTATCGTATCAGGGGCCATCCTCGCCCTTCCAAGGTCCCCTAAACTGGCGTGGTTGAACGCCACCTACAATTGCAAAAACCCGGAAAAGGTTAATAAGTTAATAACGGGCAATCGGGGGGGTTCTTCAAGGTAAGGGCAAACTATAGTGAGACTGTTGAGACTCAAGAACGAAGTGAAAAAAGGGTTGGAAGGCGCGCGTCAGCTTCGATCACAAAAAAAAAATCGCTGAAGGCCCGTCTAAAAAGACGCACGACGTATCACGACCTGTAATTCTTCTAAATGAAGCCGGAAAAGACAAATGGAAAAGGATCGAGTACGACCGCACCTTGTCGAAGTCAAAGATGGGCCCCGTATTGATCTACGGGCGAAAATCGGGTCAAGCTCGGTAACAGAAGGGGGGGGGATAAAGCATCTACCCGCGTGGGGGGGAGGGGGGAGGAGGAGGGAGTAGGATATCGCGGGGTAGGCGTAGGAACGAAGAGTGAATCATAATGGGGACATTTGAAAAACATTCGACGGGGGACACCTGAGGCGTCCCATTGCGGGCAGCATCAAATCTGGAAAAAAGAGCAGGGATACGTAGGTGAGAAGTTCCAGAGTCTGTCCGCGATCACGGCGACCGGGGAGACTCGAGAAAAAGAAAGAAACCGCGAGCAAGAACAAAACTCGATACGGGACGCCGGGATTCGCATTGATTCTCCATCCTCGAGTTGCCTTTCAAGAGAATGCCAACATGAATGAAAAGGTTATTCAAAGAAGAATATGAGAATTTGGAGAACTCCAACAGGGGTCGAGGGAATTGGAGACACAAAGCTGGACGACTTTGACGGCGTGGAGGGCCTTATCTGCGATGAGAACGCAGGAGTTACCAAAGTTTCAGGTGGAGTTGGGTGAAGTTGCGGGATTACCATAATAAGGAAATTTGCCGTCAGAGGGGTCGGGGGGCCTGCTAAGGAGGAAGAGCAAATAACCTCCCCGATCGCAGGGGTCGGAAGGGTTCAGGAAGGCCGTTCGGGTTTGATGACAAAAATGGTAGTGAAGAAGGTGGGACAATGGGACCAATCGGGCGGCCTGATCGCGTTATTGCAAAGGGACAAGGAAAAGCCCCTTACTGCAAAAGGACTGTCTAGCGCACAAAAAAGTGGTTGGGGACTGGAAAAAAAGAAATATCATTCAGTGCGAAGGTTGAACCAGAACCAAACCAAACTTTAACGGCTATACGCGGACGCGCAAAAAGATGGATGGGGGGGGGGTACTGACGCTTCGCGTGAACTGACAGCTTCTGTGGGGATCTCTCAAGAACGACCCAAGTGGATCGCTGCGGTTGTTGGAAAAACTAAAGCATTAAGGGTAGCCACTGACCCTCAGGCAAAGGGGTGGCTGAAGGACAGACGCTTAGTGAACAGGTTCAGGTAAAGGCGGGGGCTCGAAGGAAAAGGGTCAAAAAGTGCCGTGAGCAATCTCGAATTACAGGGGGGGGGGGAAAGTTGTCTGCCGATCAGGGAACGAAACGGGAAATGGTTGGTCCTCCAACGTTCACGTAGGAAAGTGGGGATTAAAAAAGTCAACCGATAGGCACCCATGGGAGTTGGGTGTGTGGCGAGGGTGCAAATAATAAACGCATGTGTGGA
>Ga0179593_1255865_pt1 | contig 11387 bp, 14 predicted proteins | sample CZODoug2_1_08_16_FD_185931 | JGI IMG/M metagenome (GOLD analysis project Ga0179593, IMG submission 185931) | Vadose zone soil fungal communities from Angelo Coast Range Reserve, California, USA - CZODoug2_1_08_16fungal (PacBio error correction) | ecosystem: Environmental > Terrestrial > Soil >...
CCTCAACAAGAGATAGTGCCAGAGGTCTGTACCCATCGGCTGCCTGAAGTCTGCGGAAATTATCGAAGGCCTACTCGAAGCCGTTCGGGAAAACGAGAAGACAACAAAAACAACTGAGGAGGAAAAGTATATATGGTGTGTGTAGCCTACTATTATTAAAGAAAAAGACGAAACAGAGAAATGCATGCCAAAGGACAAAACGCGCGGGGTGAGATTCTTAAGTAATCAAAATCACTTCTCAGGAGTCAGGGTACTCGAGGGGACTAAAAGCCGGCAGCAGCATTATCGAGACGGTCACGTGCTCGAGAAAAAGATCCCGAAACGGAGGGAGGGCCACCGTGTAAGGCTTTCGCCAGACCGCACAAAGGGCACGGATTGAGCTTAATTGAATGATATCGGAACACAAAAAAAGGGCAGTCAAGAGACAACTAGGAAAGAAGGACAGAAAGGACAGAATTCGCCGGGAAAAGGCGCCACGACTCTGCTCAGAAAGAACAGGCACTGAAGGGGCTAAGGAGGGCAGGGACGTGAGGAGTCGATTATTTCTCAGGCATGCGGACGCGACATCCAAAATCTAGTGGGGGCAACACGTATCGAAAAACACTCTCCAAAAGATGTAGGACGAACTCGAACCGGGTTTCCGATGCGGCCTTTGGGCCTCTGGGCAAAGCCCTGGGCGTCCGAAAAAATCGGTTACGGAAACTGTAAGAAATACACATTATGCAAAATCGCCCAAATCGGAGAGAGGAAGACGTATGGAAGAAAAAAAACCGAGGGGTGGCAGGACCTTCAGATTCGAAGGCGGCGAAAAAGGTGTTAATGAAACCATAATGCACGTCGGGCAAAGGAATTGGGTGTGCCTGAAAGGGCGGACTAGGATTCGCACAGGGACGATGTGAGGTTTAATCACACCAGGGGGGGGAGACTCTCCCACAGAATCCCGGCGCCCCCTACATCCCTCGAACGAACTCACAGGACGGGGAACCAAAGTTGAGCAAAAAGGGGAATAAAACGACATACTGAAGGAAAAATAATGTAGCGGCCGAGCAAGGCGTCCCTCTCAAAAGCACAGCGAAGCGGACTAGAACGGTCACTCCGGCAAGCATAGATGACATCCCTCCCTTGAATGTCTGATGGCGCGACGCTTGGAAAGGAAACATGCGCCGCCACAAGGGGAGAGTGGGGCGGCTTGATCTTCATTGGGACAAAGGTTTCTCGGAGAGATAACCGAAAAACCACCTGATGTCGCCCCGCCATCACAAGGCTAATTCCTCGCTTCGCACAAAACGGCGAGAAAAAGCAGCTCGTGAAGACATCTTGGGTTAGGGGGAGAGAACCCAGGAGCCAAGATAGGGAAAGGAAAGCGGGAACCCGTTTTTCCCCCACAGTTTAAGAGGTAGGTACGGCAATGGGCGTACATGGTGAACAAGCGAATGATTGAACGTACAAAGAGGGGGGCATCTGCTTCTTCCACCATTGCGTGAAGGAAGCATAAGCCGACGGAGCGGTGGGACCATCCGGGAATGGGGACGTGGCTAAAATTACCGCGCCCTCTTCACAAAGAAAAAAAGAATTCTTCTCGTCAAGGAGCGCGCAAAATCCGTAATCTAGAGCGAGAGTGACAGTCAATCAAGGGTGAACCTTGGGAAATCATCGTTGCGGACAAACAGTACCTAAGGGGTAAGAGGAGGGAGGATGACCGTAACTCGGCACTTTCGGCCTCACCTATACCCGACGGAGAAAAGCGCTGCTTCCACGAGAAAAGTGTGCACAGAAGGAGGGCGAAAAGGAGGAGTGTAGCGGAAGGGGGGGGATGAGTGAGAGGCAAATAGTACGTCCGGTGGTCTTCATAAGGAGGAAAAAACATGGATAAGGAGAACTCTCGTGACCATGCGGTAGCAAACGACATAGAAAAGGTGCTCGAAGAGAAGCAAACCAAGAACAATAGCGGCGTACGAAAGATCTAGAAAAAAAGTGCGCCATCATCACTTGAACGGAAGAAAAAAAAGAACATATTGTTTGGGGTGTGGACGGTCACCGAGGGGAGAATCGGGGAAGACTCCTGGCGCGACAGCCGGAAAAGTCAAAAGAAGAAAAGCAACAAATGAGAAAAGGCAAGAAAATCTCCAAAAATACTCCTCACCAAGTCTGAAATAAAGCTGCACGGCGCAGGTGAAGTTTCCCAAGAGAAGGAAAGAAGAAAGCGTGCGCCGGAACGGACAGGAGAATAAATAACTCAAAAACAAAAGAGGGGAGAAAAGAAGAAGAGAGATAGTCAAGAGTATTCTCCTGGCCCGAAACGGCGAAAGAGAAGAAACGTTCCCGTTGTCACCCCTCATCGAAAGGAAAGGAAGTGCCGCCAAAACGGAAGAGTTTATAGCTAGGTTCAATATTGCAGGGATCAGGGGGGGCTGAAGCGGGCTGACAGACGCCAAGCAGCGCAAGGACAGTCTAGGATCGAAAAAAACTTCGACGTCCACCAAAAAAGAAACAAGGCTTTGCACAGAATTGATGGAAATAGCCGACCATATTCCAGCGCGGGTAAATCCAGAGATACTTTGGGGCCTGGCTGTAGTCATGAGCAACTAGAAAGGTGAGGAGACCAAAAAAACGCTACCCCTGGGGCCACGGCGAAGGGTCACCGCAGGGTCTACTACTTGAAGGGAGAAAAGTGAGAACGGGAAAGCCCAGGCTATTGGGTGGGTTGTTTTCCAGACCTCCACAGGAAAGAAATTACAAAGAAGAAAATAAGATCCCCAAAGTCTTGAAGCGGCATGCAGGAAAGCTTAAGGAGCGGGGAGAAAGAGAGAGGAAGCCCTACGGAAAGCCTAGGCTAGAACAAAAAGCTAAACCCGAAGGGAAAGGAGCATTGCCACCTGTAGCCCACTTAAACCGGGACTTCCAGGCCAGAACAGCTACACATAGAGTGGAAAACAGGGGACTGCATAGATCGAAAACGCAAACTTAGAAGGGGAGGGCCGCTTGCCAAAAGTCCTACGCCGCCACGCCCAAACATGTTCAAAAAAAAGCAAAGTAGGAGGCGAGCCGCAGGGTCAGAAAGCAACGGGGTGAGAAAAAGTCAACGATCTTTACAGAATCAAAAAAGACGGAGAGGTGGTACACCTGGGCGCGCCAATGCGCGATGGAAAGGGTTGCGCGTGGTGGAAAAGGAAAATGCGGGGAGGCGCGCGCAGGGACATCCGAGTCGTTGGGACGACGGGGGAGAGGGGAAATCCGACAAAACCTTGAAACGCTACGGGTCTCGCTGCTTGTAAGAGCGGGAAAATCTGATAGAACCTTCTCTGGGTCGCAGAAGCGGTGGGGAATGGGGCAGTGGAAGGTGGAAAGGAAAAAAACCTCTAGCCAAGCAAATCAGGTGGAAATTAATAAGATCAAGGCTCACAACGTGGAAACGGACGCGCACACTCGGCAGAAAACCGGTCGGTCGAGCCACAGGACAGGACCATGCACCGCGGAGAAAAAAATAATAACTCGAAGTCAGGAGGTCCCCTGCTAGCAGGCCAAGAGGCTAGGGGAAGAAACGAGCTTTAGTTGCTCCGATGTCAAATCACTCTTCAGGGCAACTCTTGGTTTAGGTCTGCACAAAAGCCAGGATAGCAACCTGAAACTTGAAGAAACTTCTCCGGAGTTGGTATGCAAGGGAGGGTTATTGAACGAACGCCGTCTGGCGATTCGCACAAAAGGGGATGGAAAAGAAAATGGAAACTGAAATTGTGAAGAAATGGATGTCCGCAGCGTCAACCAAAGGGGTCACAGACATGCTAACTGTTCCTTTATTAATTGCACTCAATTCTCCTCCGGTGACTACTTCCCTCAGAGGACCAGGAAGCTTACTCCTCCAGCTGCGGAATCCCGTCATTGAACGAGGAAGAATAGAAAGAGAGCTAGGCGTCCCAAATGCGGTTAGAAACCACAAAGGATCTGACGTACAACCAGGAGGAAAAGGGCAGCACCAAAGGATGTGAGGGTACGTACCTCCGAAAGGTCACGGGGGAAGGACCGACTCGGAAACACGGATGATGTAGCTCAAAGGGGGCGAGTGTGGGAGGTATCACGATGTTTTGGCACACACCCCTGGAGGCGAGATCAGCTGCAGACGAAAAATCGGCACTAAAGCAGAGGCAACGACCAGAAGTGAAACTAAGAGAAGAAGCGGAAAGGACGGGTCTAACCGCAGTATGCAGGAATGAGTCATTCTCTGGCGCGACATGAGGGGCCTGCACGTGTGAAAAAGCCCCGGAAGAAAGAAAGGGCCAGCGCAAGTGGGCGTGCTGGGCCAAGACGGGAGGGCGCCAAATCTAAGAGCTGGAGGGGTCGGGTGCCGCGAGCCAGTAAACGATAGAGGCGAAGAGGTGCAGAATTAGTTGAGCAGGGAACCCTTCATGAAGTGGGTCCGAGGAGAAAAGAAGGGGGAAGGCCTAAAGCCTTAATAAACTCAACTTCAGGAAAGGGCCCCTTCGATAAATATGATGCTTCCTCTCAGAGGATAAAGAAAATAGCGACGTTCAAAAAAAACGAGATAAACACAACAAAGTATTATTAAAAGAGAGAGATTGGTTGTGACGGCGTCGAGTTGTAATCGAGCGCGGCTAACAAAAGGTCGAAGCGGAACGACTGGAAGAAGAAGAGGGGGTGAAGATACAGAAGTCGACCGGAAGAAGTCATGCCGGGGTAAACTCTTCCCACGGAAGCAGCTGCTCAGAAAAGAAGGGCTCAAGCACCGAGCAAAGAAAATCGGGGTCGCCTCACTGGAGGAAAAAAGAAAGAACACGGGTCGAGGGGGAGCTGCAAGGAATATAAGCACCCGCCAAACAAAGAAAAACGGAGGAAAGGAAGGCAGGAGTTTACGTTCTAAAGAGAAGGGAGGCAAAGAAGTTATACTCGCATAAACACTGACCCACGGGCCGTGGTAAAAAGGCTTCGATTAGTTAGGAGAATGAGGATCAGCCATCCGTCGTCGGTGTGAAGTCAATCGGTCTAAAACACTACACCAAAATTATTCACAACCTACACCTTGTTTGCCGTGGTTCATTAAACTGCGGGACGCTATAAAGAAAAGGTAAACCTCGCAATGCCAGGTCTTAAAGAATAGGGGGAAGGAGATTACGGCTAGGCGGAACGAAACTGGGGAGGCGAATTCGAGCGCGAGGAGAGAAATCGGAGCAGTATTCCTTCGTACCCCGATTGGGTGCGGAGTAAGCAGGAAGGGAAGAGAGGGAATGAGGAGGTAGACACCTTGATTTGAACAAAGGCCCCCGTAACGTCTTACATTGGTGTTGCGAAGGGAGGGAGGGAGGGGCCTTGTCGCACAGGAGTGACCTGAGGGTGAGACCCTTTGGGTGAAAGAACTCGCCAGGAGAAAGGGTTGTCCGCCCCTCCCGGCGCCAAAACGCAAGGCGCAGTCAAAGCAGGTTGAGAAAAACTTGTGGGAAAAAGAAAAAACCATGGGAAAGCGGGACTCGTCAAACTCGAGGTGAAAAAGAAAAGAGGACGGAAACTAAAAAAGGCGTGACGTCCCAATTCCTCTTCGGGGCATAGCCCGGGCAACCATCCGGCACGTCTAGGTTAGGACTCGGCAGAACTGGTAAGATTGGGGAGAGAGGACAGGGCTGGCAATAGGCCGGAGGCAAACACGGAGAAACGGGCGTCATTTATTTCATTACCATGAAGTGAGGAGAAGAACCTCCAAAACAGGGGAAAACGCGGGGTAATCAAACCAGATTCGGGCGCCTGGACCTGCCGGCGACGCAAGACGTTGAAAAAGCGGGGAAGTAAAAACCGGTCGGACCGGTGATCGGATTACAGATAAGAGAAGAAAAGCAGGTGAACGGGCAAACCTCTCAGTCCGTAAAAGCTCTCATGCGCCAGGGGGACCCCGCAAGGTCGGGAGAGACCATATCGCATCTTTTCTGGAAAGCTTTCCGTAAAGGAAAGGCGGATCCTCAACTACGGAGGTGGTGGACCACGCGAAGGGGGCGTGAGGGGGAGTAGGAAAAAAAAAGAACGGCAAAAACACACCGCAACTTCAGGGATAATCCGAGCCGGTGAAGCGCCATCTTACATTAGGAGAAAGCAACCTGGGAAAGCACGGAGTTGAAAGCGGCCTGAAAGGATTTGTGATCAGAAAGTTTCCGGGGAATGCATCCGAGGGTAGTTACTATCTCGCAATTGGGACGGATATTCAAACGAAGGCGTGAATAGCTTCTAACTCTAGGCGAAATGCACAGAAGGTTCTATACTGAAACAATTCAAACGGTTCGGAAACGCGTCCGAAAGCGAGTGAAGTTGGGGGGCGGAGGGGGGAAAGGAGTCAATGACCTTCGAGGGCTTCTAAGGGCAGTCGTAGAAACCGGTGATTCTGAATCCAGGGGGGCAACAGGAGGGTAGCAAGAAAAAGTGTGAAAAAGGCAGATAGATAGTTGCAGAATGTAAGACCCTAGCACTATCTCAAGAGGGAACCAAGCAGGATCATCCTCAATCAGGCTGTGTTCATGAAAGCACATAAGGGGGTGGGGGGGGGCAGGCAAAGGAGGTCAAAAGCTGATCGAAGGGGGAAAAGTCAAAAGCCAGCGCAGCACGCAACACCGTGATAGGACGGCAACTCGCCAAAGACGTGATGCCGGGGAGCGACTAAAAGAGAAAAGGGATGGCGGCACTGGCCCAGCTGCACAGCGCTGAGTCTCAAAGGGGGCTCACCCGACGTGCGCGTCTTACCTTCTTACTAAAGCCTGAGTCCTCTCTAAAAAACAAGACGGGTAAAGATAGAAAGCTTCAGCGGGGGAATCGGAAGAAGAGAGCAAAAAAAGAGCGCGTTCCCTCGGAAGGGGGGGAAAACCCCTCCTCTGACCGCAGCTGTCATGCAGCCATCAATCTGCCGGTGAGAAGCAACGGCATAAGATGGGCGAGGTTCCGGAAGGTCAGGGGGCGTGCGCACGGGCTGTGGAGCATGCCCCCATCATCTCTCGTTCAAAGGGAGTGACACATCGGCAAAACCATCACCCACATAAAAGGCGGGTTCAGGAGGAAGCCGGATTGATGTGAGGGGGGGGGAAAAGGTAATCTCTTTTAACATGCGAGATGGCGCGCCGGGGGGAGAGAGTAAGAAATTAGCACAACGGGAAGGAGAGAGCCAAGGAAAAATGGAGAAAGCAATTTACACAGAGGTCAGGATAAAGAGGGAGACCACACTACGAACATTACGAAGGGACAAGGAAGGGGAAGGGGACGCCGAAAATCAAGCAAATACAGTCCAACGCACATCATGACGCGTGAAACAAAAGAAGCTGTGAAGACTACGGCAATGGACAGATGGCCCTAAAATGAAAGGCGACTCCCGAGGACCGCCCCGACGTGAAGAGCCGCAAGGCGACTGGCGAAATAAGGAAAGAAAGCGGCCCCTACGGTATCAAAATTGAAAATAGGCCGCGGTCCAAGGACTGGCAGACGGCGCAACTCCAAAAAGCGGACTTTAAAAAAAAGGGAACGCTGGAAAAAGCTTAACAGGACTTAACACACCACAAACCCCCCCACCCACCCCCAGTTGCCACCAAGGGGCCCGGTACCCACCACCTTGAAGTTTCGAAGGTGATGATGACAGACAAATCCATAACCAGGGCAGGGTATGTTTTTCACAAACTTGGTAGCAGACAAGTCGGCGCGATCACGCAAGTCCAAGACGCATATCCTCACCGATAAAAGTCGTTACGAAGATCACGAGCCTTTGAGGGTTGGGGGGGTCCAGGACCATGGGCGATATCTACATCTGAACAAGGGCACGGGGGAAAGCACGCCGGTCCACTGCGCGCAGGGATCATATCAAAGCGGTCTACCGGGGGCAGGCTATAAAATCAAAAGACTGTGTGCAAAAAAGCCGGCGGAGTGTAATAGCGGGCATCGCCCATCGAAAAGACGGGGCACGGGAAGCGAAGCGGTTGGCACGAAGTGGAGGCTGAAAGAACTCTACAGGTGTTAAATTGAAGATGCCAGGACGACCAAACAACTCGCCGTTTTCAAGGGGGAGAACTCAGGGGCCGCCCGAAAAACACAAAACACAACTGACCAAAACAAAATAGATGACCAGGGGTTGAAGCTTGATCATCCTCGACGTTAAGGAAAGCTAGCAAAGGGGCTTCTGGATCTACGTAAGACATGGTCTTTCAATGCGATTCAAACCAAGCTTGTCACATGCGAAGAGTCCTACGAGGAAGGAGGGCGTAACACAACAAACCCAGGCCATGAACCTGGTGAAACGCTCCGTTTGTCAAGGGAACCTTCGGTGGGATGTCAATAGGTAGCGGGGGGGCCTATGCGGGGGAGATTGTATTAAAAGGGGACTACAAGAAAAAAAACTAAAAGATGCCAACTTGTCAGTAAGAAAAATTCCGCCTACCTAATCAGACAAAGGCAAATTTTCCAGAAGAAACGGGCGGTGAGTCACCGAGAGCTCGGGAGCAAGAGGAAAAAAGGGGGATCTTCAAAGGTCCGATTTGACCAAGTCTCTGTGTCCCTTCATGACTGAGGGAAACCGATAGGAAATCTAGCGGGCGCGCTAAGTGAAGGCCCACCGCCTGCGGGTGGTCGACGAAAAAAAAAAGGCATCTTAGAAAAGCCGAGGAAATGTAAACAAAGATTGCACAAAGCTAGCGTCGCATAAAGTCCATTTCGTCCCGACTCTGCACCACAGAGGAGTTCGCGCAAGGGGCAGGAAGCTGAGATCAACTATGTTTAGGGCCAACACTATCTCATGTGGGGAAACGATAGGATTCAGAAGAAAAGATGGGGCAAGTCTCGGCAAACGAAAGCCAATGATTCATGAAGGGGGACTCGATAATCGCAAGAGGGAGAGAGCAACAGAAAAGGAGAAGAGAAGGGTTTTCTTCGTTGGTCTCTTGACCTGAGGTAATTGCTGTTATATCCTCCGTGGGATCATCAAAAAAATGGAACAGCTTAGTTCAAGGAAGAAGCCGAAGAGAAGGAAAGGCGCTCGATGTGGCTCAGAGCGACCGCTCGGCATAGGGCGAAGAGGTGTAGGTATCACTTTACACCGGCAATTAGTTTGCCGTGCGAGACAAGGACTTCAGCATAACTAAACCCCTCTTACAAGATGTCAGGCCGTGCCCCTATGATAGGGCTGAAGCAAAGCATAAGCGAGAGAGGACCTAGCTATACCGAACAAAGCATCCTCTAAAAACAAAAAAAAAGGAGAGGAGGAAAACATTGGGGGGAAAAACGGCGTCGAGGAGGGTCATCGAAAAGAAAGCTTCAGCAAATAATGGAGACACTGAATGAAAGAGAAGCTTCGGGGAGGATGCGAAAGTCACAGCAAGACGGAGCCCGGCACCGGATAACTGGTACACAGGTAAGTAGGACCTCAACATGCATCTGCCTCGACGGGGTTTCTCAACTACAAAAAAAAACAGGGGAGACCGACAGAGTGGAGAACCGGAAGCGGAGGCTGTTCTCCATTAACTAAAATGCCTTGATCTACGTCAGAGAAGACAAACCCGTCCCTCATTGGAAAGCGAAAAAGGGACTAGCAGAGGGGACAGTGCGAGGGGAGACTCCCGGCGGAGCCTCGTGAAATCCCCGTCCTTTTAAGTTGGGGAATAAGAAAGGGGCGGGAGGAGAGGTATGGGGGAGGAGCGGATCTCGCAAGACATAGCATGTGCAATTCATCGTGATATAGGAAACCCGAAAACCAGCTCTCAAATCGACCTGTAGAGGGGCCAGACGGGAACCATGGAGAGCAGGAGTCCTGCCAAAGGGATAGGGTTAAAACATCTTTTTAGGAATATGCCGGGGGCGATCGAAAGTCATCAGAGAATCTCCAACGCTAAGACGAATCATCCGGAGAAACCGCCTTGGGAGGAGCCTTGCCGAGAGAAGCTAGCAAGTAGTTGGAATCAAAAGAAAGTTAGAAGTGACACAGGTCGGGGGGCATAAGGGCGGCGGCGAAGTGTCAGAAAAAGAATAAGGGGGGATGGGAAATCACCTTGGGTGATAAAACCGCAATTCCCTGTGGTTGACAAACAACCAACTACGCCTACCATCGGGGCGCAGGGAACATAGGGGGAGCCAGAAGAGGAGGTGGGAAAAGAAGGCAGAGGACCGAGGAATCTGAACGGGAAGAGAAAGGGATTCTCTCACTCAGGGAGACAGCTCTCTGAGTCTGCAACTACCGAGCGAGGTAGACGCGCCGACCGGGTAGCGGGGGCAGCAGGGAGAAGCTGTGACCGACCAGGGCCTGTAAAGGAGCCGGGCGAAAGTGTCTTCATGTAACAGTGAAGGTGCGAGGAAAGAGCATCCACGTAAAGGGCAAAAGCGGGAGAAAAAAACGCCTAGAAAATCAAGTGGCCCGCGCAGAGGGGGGCGAAGAAGCGCTTTAAACAAGGGGTTAGTATAAACCGAGACAAGACGGAAGGACAGGAGCGCAGGACAAAGCAGTTAAGTGTCAACACGCAGGGGATGGGCTGGGGAATAAATGGCGCCATGGTGACAAAGAGAAGATGTTAAATCTCTACAAGCGTCTCGTTCTGCCATCAAGGGCGTAAGGACCGAGGAATCAGGACAGACGCGTGGGGGTGAAAACCCGGTTCCAGGGGGAGTGGCGGCGAGAAAGACACGAGAAAAGGGAGGATCACAACCCGCCTCCGGACCGTGTCTAAGCAACAGAGTTAAAGCCTCAAAACCTCACAGGGAGGACTGGAAAGGACAGGAAAAAAAAAGGGAACGAGTAACTGAGACGGGCAGGTGGAGCTCAACGTCACAGGTGCCAGGGGCGGTGAAGAGCGAGGAATTAGTCGCCTGCGGAAGGAAAGTCAGGAGGGGACCTCGGAGGAGAAACTCGCCGCCAGGCAGATGCAGGGAAAAAAAGGTCAAAAATGCGGGGAGAAACGCGTCCCTGGGCAGGTCGCGGAGTTAGGTTGGAAGGAGGAAAGCAGCCCTTCCCTGTTCGACTTTTCTAATACATCCAGAGGAAATGGATCGAGGAAAAAAGAAAGGGAAGTGGAAAAAATAGTTGCCAGGAGGACAGTACATCAAAAAATCGATCATAATGGAAAAAAGCAAAAAAGTCAATCTCGTCCATAAAAATCTGGGGACCTACATCAGCAACAATCAATCAAGACCCGCAAATCTTTTTTATTTGGCCGGGCGCACGATGGTCACGCCGTCGAAGAGAGACTGGGAAGGGAAGAAGGCTAACCATCCCCCAGGGAAACCATGAGCATGAGGCACCGGAGAAGAAGGCGAAGAGAAACAACGCCGCAGAAAAGGGGAGGACTTCAAAATGAAAAAACCGCTGTTTTTGCCAAAAGAGAGAGGAACGCGCCCAAGGGTGACAAGGGAGGAACGGAATGAAATCTGAG
>Ga0179593_1272339_pt1 | contig 11387 bp, 6 predicted proteins | sample CZODoug2_1_08_16_FD_185931 | JGI IMG/M metagenome (GOLD analysis project Ga0179593, IMG submission 185931) | Vadose zone soil fungal communities from Angelo Coast Range Reserve, California, USA - CZODoug2_1_08_16fungal (PacBio error correction) | ecosystem: Environmental > Terrestrial > Soil >...
TGGAGGGAAGGGAAGGGCGCTCATTGGGTGAGAAGTGCTTAGTCAGAGCGAGTGCCGAACGGTTGTGCGAAAAGAATTAAATGGCTCAAGAAAATGGCCGGAAAGTAAGGGGCAAGTAACACGCGCGACAACAGAGTTGAGCTTAGAGGAAAGAGGGGAAACAGGAAAAGAGTGTAGGGCGAGAGATTGAAAACGAGTGACGTGCCGTTGTCACTCTGCGAACCGGGGCAAACTAAATCATCGAAAAACGGGCAGATTTCGCAGGCATAAGGGAGGCGACGTGGATGACGCAAAGGGGACGCAGAAAATCTGAAACGGCTTGTCCCGGAAAGGCGAGAAGGGAGGTGCGTTCCGTGCAGCGAGGGATCCTACAGGGCGGCATCTGAGGGGGGGAGAGAAGGGATTAGGAGGTGAAGCTGCGAAAAGAAAAAACAGGCGCTGCCCTACAACGTACGTTACCGTGTCTGGAGATTCACGAAGGCCTTCTACGTAGATAGGGAGGGAGTCTGGAGAGGGAAAGAGGATTCGCTAAAGAAGAGGAAACATACCTTGGGACGCAAGGACCCTACATTTTCAGGGGACTAGAAGACCAAAGGGGTGATTCGGGACGTGAAAAGATAATATTCCGTTCCAGTCGTACAGGCTTGTCTGTGGGGGGGGGCCGATCAATAAAAGAACGTGTGGTATTTAGTCAGGAGTCGAAATGTAGCAATCAACGCCAGCCAAAGATCCGCATGTCATAAAAAGAGAAGAAAGAGAACCGCGTAGAAGCCGTAAGCGGTCTCTGCTCATCCCTTAGCAGAAGTCTGAGCACGCGTTCCTAGGGGAAGAGCACCAGACGCGATCACACACAAGGGTTGGGGGCGTGTGTATGGAAAAGCATTGAGAATAGCGGAAGGTAGCCGCAACGCGGAGGAATTGCCGTATTTCTTACCGGAGTGTAGCAGAATGGGGGAAGGAACCGAAGAATCGAAGCGGGCACCTATTTTCGCGGTGCGAGGTAACAAGAATCTCCGGGGAATTCAATCGAAAGGAAATCTGGGGGGGGATCATGTAAGCTAGGATGAGAGAGATACTTCCTCTGGGCCATCAAAAAAGCCAGTCAGTGAAGGAAAGTCACTGCGTGGGCCACCGAATCGGAACCACGGATCATCTTAATCAAGCGCCGTTAGGCTGACTCTCGCTCCTGGGAAGAACGACGTAGGGAAATCGGACCCGGTGAATAGAGGAAAAGAAAAGGTGCAAGACCACCGACCGCAAAACATTTCCTCGGGCGAGAAGGAGTCCTCGGAAAAAACAGAGTCGAGCGGGGGTCAAGGAAGAGGTGAAAAAGGGCTTTGTCGAAAGGGAAAGGTTGGCGGGGGATGCAGAAATCACTTTTTACAAAAATCAATTAAACAAGAGAGGGGGACTTGGGAAAACACTCACGAATCGGGAGTTAGAGAAGGCTTCTCTAAGAAATGGAAGTCTACGTTGACTTCCAGACGTCTCCACTTCGCTGCCTTTGTCAGGAACACTACAGACGAAGCACTTCGAGGGGTAAAGGGGAACGTCTAGGAAGAAAAGGAGGGACCCTGCTCCTCAGCGGGCATCCGGTGCATGGGGGGGAGCTTGATTGCGTCCTGTCGTAAGGCTCGGAATGTAGTGGCAATCGACGCGAAAGATGAGAACATAGCAAAGGGACTGATCAGGAACACATAATGACCTTGCCCCTTAAGGAGTAGTCGCGATCGCGGTCTATAGGTACAAAGAAGGAGAAACGTCCAAAGTGCTTCTTCAAACAGCTAGAAAACTCATGATAACACTTTAAAAGAAAATCCTCTGGTATCGGTACTTTGAAAAATCTCCGCGGCTGCGAGGGAGGTGGATGATCGGCCAGATCGGGGTCAATCTGAGGCGTTAGAGTCAGGGGTAATCCGACGGAAAAGGAACAAGGTTCTTCTTTCGAAGGAAACATAACCAGGCGGGGAGACAAGGGTAGACGGATGAGGAAGATTGGTCAAGGCGCGTCACCATACGGCTATTCGGACTGTATCGTCCTGTGGCAAGGATTAGAGAAGGAGGCCGCAACGATAAAAAGTAGACTTTTCTGGTGAGGGGGGCGGAATCAACTTAGGGAATTATACGTGTATAGATTAGGGAGCCGGAAAAAAAGCCGACTATAAAGACAGAAGGGGTGAAGGAAGGAAGGGAAGGAATTCCTTCAGGTCTCAACATTGCAGGGGGTCCTTGGATCAACATTGGGAGACCTCATCTCCTAAAAAAACAAAAAGAGGGGTCTAAAGAGAGGAGGATGCGCGAAATGTCGAAGAGGGAGAGGGGGTCCAGGAAAACTTCCTTTTCCCGCATATCCACACGTAGCTTAGAAGGAATCGGGAGGAAGCACAGTCCATAGAAGAAAAATCTAAGTTCGGAACACCGCGCTTCAGCCGACAAAAGAGGAAGAGTCGCTGGGCAGATCTACATGCGACTTTTCAGGGGAGATTAGGGCAGTCCGGAGACTCAGACGTGGTGGGGGTGCGCAAGACACCCTTGACCATCCTTCAAAGGCAGAAGACTAAAAAGGTCACCGGTCCTCGCCGGGGATGAAGAAGACGACGATCATCAAAAGATGACGGCATCTTAGAGGAAAGTCGATATCACCGAGGTAAATACGCGAGATGGCAAGTCTCCTCCGTAGAAACGGAAAAGGGAGTCGCGGGGGTCCCCTGCGCAACGGCACAAAAAGAGGATGGTACAAAGAGACGAGACGATGGTGAAGATGAAGAGAGAGACTCCGGAGGGCGTACCTGTCGCGAATCATCGAAGCGCACGACGAGCAAAAATTTTCTTCTATGGGGTTAAAGAAAAAAAATACACACGGCGCAGCAGGGTCATTTAGAGGAGTGCACTGAAAAAAAAGAAGTGACAATTCCTCCCCTCTAAAATAAGCTAAAGACCCGACGCGACAAGGCCTCAGGTCTAATTGGTCGCAACGTCCCTTAACGCCGAGGGGTCGGAAGATGTCGTGTCAGGGACGGCACCAAGCTGCCAAAAGCTCTGTACTGCAAAAAGAAGAGAATCTGAATGCCAGGGAGTTTCGCAAGCAATGAAAGAGGTCCCTGAAATTAGAGGAGGTGCAGTAACAGCGGTGAGGTACTTGCAGACACGTGAGGGCAAAAGACCCAGGAGGACCCGTGAAATTTCCCGGGCGACCGGGCCCGGAAACAATCAAGGTAGGGAAACGCGCCGACGATGGTGGGAAAAGTCAGACATGGAAAAGGGGCAGAACCCTACTACCCGGGGGGGAGTGTGATGAGTCGGGCCCACCGGGTTAAAAAATGGGGTGGGTAATTTGCGATCAGAGAAGGGAGTAAAAGAGAGAGCAGGGCCGCAGAAGAACAGCGATCGATGATGAAAAAATCCCGGAGTCTAGAACCAAACCCCCAGGAACAAGCCGGGACCTGTCGGGAACACTCGCCGCATGTGTGAAGGGGGGTGCAGAAAATAAGGTATCAGGGTGCAAAAAAGAAAAACAGACATTACATATACCACCCAGGGGGACGAAAAGGGAGGAGGATAAAGAACGGAGAAAAAAAACGTCGCGAAGGGATCGATAACTTTTAACTTCTCACACTGTAAAGTGACGGTCGACTAAAGTCCTCGCTTTAAATAATGATCTCGTGAAACGCCGTTCCCTACCCCCGGAACCAAGTGGGAGATCTTGAAGGAGGAAAAACGGCCGCGAATACCTCATAAAGTTAAATGATCGAAACCTCTACGGATTCTACGAAAGGTGTTGTCTTCCAGCGGGAAGAAATGACGTCATGTATCCATGGGGAGGAGATAAGACCGGAACGGGAAGGCGGACAACCATCCAGTGTAGACGGAAACAAACTAACACAAAATTATTTAGGATGCGATTTGGATGGGGGGTGCAGTCCTAACACGAACGCACCGGACTTCACGGAAACTGCACCCCTTTGCTCGGACGCAAAGAACACATATCGTCAAACCATCCAGAAGGGAAGTTGAGTCGGGGGCATAAGACTAAAAAGAGCGAAGACCGAAAGCGATAGACCCAGACTGAGGGTGGAGCGAGCGTGTAGCCGAACTCTACACTGTGTCTGGGAAGGCTCGTTAAGAAGAATAAAAAGAAGCAATCCTCTTAAAGCAGCGAAACCGCGCAAGGGTTTGATACGGCGTGAAATGGAACGCCCTCGCTGAATCGTAAAAAAAGAATCTTAAAAACCTTCGTCCGTCTTGGACAAGGAAACAAAAGAAAATTCGAGAATCATAAGGGTCAATTACTATTATTTACACTGGAAGCAAAGTCTTAGAAGCGCCGCGCAAAACGCAACTCACTCGTCATCGCAACCTCCGTCACAAACCGGAAACTCAAGCAAACGCGGTTGTAGCGGGACTTTGGCCGAAACGCATGAAAAGTCTGAAGGGGGGTGACGGATAGTTCGCACGTCGGGGGAGGGCCGCACTAGATTTACTTGATCGGACGCGACGGTCCTCACATGAAACTCTCAATGTACACTAGGGCTTTCAAAGCAGCACCGGGGGGATCTCTAGAGAAAAAAAAAATAGGGGGAGAAATAGAGAGATAGAAAGGTGATAGTCGACTCCTTTGGAAGCTGCTGGAGGAATTACTTCCTTCAGGGGGGGACCTTTTGGGAGGCAAGACCCGACCATTTGCCGGAATCTGCGGAAAAGCCGGAGAAGAGGGGTACAGGGCAACGCGCAAAAAACAGTGTACAACGTAGGGGTTGGAGCCGGGGGAAGAGATGAAAGGGAGTGACGGGGTTCCGTTTGCGCGAGCCTAGGGGAGAAGGGTTTCAAAAGATCACTAACTTTTCCGAGGGGACCGTTGAAAAGAGGGCAGACGAACCGTTGGCAACAAATGAAAGAAAGGGGCAACCGCTGTCTAGTTCTGGCAGTAGGAGAGCTCATGGGGCGTTTCCGGCCGTCGAAGCAGAAGGCGTGAAGCGGGGCGCGAGGGAGGTCGTCTTGGGTATGGCGGGAGGCGACTGGGAACCCAGCACAGCGTAATCTACGCAGGCGAACGCACTACAAAAAAAGGAAAAGAAGCGAACGGTAAGAACGGGTAGGCTGTAGCTATCAGAGAGGAGACGACGTAAGACGTCTTGGAACTCGACGAAATTGCTTGGGCCGTCTAGACAGGGGGGAGTAAAACAGGAGAAAACTTTCTGGAAGGGTAGGGTTACAGGAAAACGGGAAATGGTCGCCATGAAACACTCAAAACTCGACGACTTGGGGGTCGTTTAATCGGAATCCAGAACTGTAGACGGTAAGGGAAGGATCCTGCGTAAGGATCATCCTACCAAATCATTAGTCCTTGACACTCTTGGGAATAACACTTTAAATGAGTGGCCCGAAGCTAAAAAAGGGAAGAGACGGTCTTCTGAGGAGGTCATAAAAGGGAGACCCTGAGCAGAGCACACCAGGTTTACGGGGGGAAAGGTTGTCACTATAAGTGAGTTAGTAAAACCGCAGGAAAGAGTAAGGTCTTAGGACCCAACTGTTCTCCCGGAATTGAATCTGATCTAGGAATCGTCCAGGGTCCTGCCGAGAAAAGAGGGAGGGAGCGGTGAGTAAGTATCCTATCGCCGTCACACGTCCAAAGAACATACGTTGGATTGGGCACGCCATGTACTGATGGCTGGAGGGGTTGTTTCCAGACGCCGAAAATCAAACCTGCTGTCGAGGGGGACGGGATCTTAGCGTGGGAAAGGTCAGCCATATTCATCATAGCAAGCTCAAAGATTTCGAGACCACCGCCTCTTTTCAAAGAACGACCTGAGCTACCGGGTGAACAAGGGAGCGAAAAAAGGGCCCGACTACAAAACCGAACAAGGGTCACGGCGCAGCGGGAGGACCTAAGAATCGACCCCCATCGGGCCCGGGTAAAGGATATACTCTCTTCTGAGTAAGGGCACGGGGCAATTTGGGGGCGCGTTGTCTAATGAAGAACTGAGGTCCGCTGTGAAAGAAAAACAAAAAAATCATCTTCGAAATGTCTTCATGCATAAAGAGAAACCTGGGAAAAACGAGGCTAAACTGATAAGCATTAGCAGCCAGACTGGGCGCAGGGAAGTACTGATAGGAAAAGGAGGAGTAGTGACCGGGATAAAATCAGCCTGATTACGGCGTAACTAATTAGTGCATCTTTCTGTTCGGTGGCGGAAGTAGTACGAGAGCGGAAGGGGGACGTTCAGCACGAGGGTCCCGCTAATTTCGAATCGGCCGCCATGGAGAAAAGCCGGGGGAAGACGTCCTTCGCGGAGAAGAGGACGAACCGAGATCATCGTAAAGGTAATTCATGGAGATCTCTTCAATAAAGGGAACCACTTTGAAACAAACCATGAGCTACGGGCAAAAGATCCCGATCCAGTTAGAGTCCCGAGGGGAGCAGGGGGGGGAAAATCAGTGTGGCAACACTCCAAGAACGGGAGATTCAAAGGCACGACTCCAGTGAGGCTCATACCGACTTCCAGGAAGGACCTTCTCTGACTAATTTAGGCATTCGGTTGAAGGATTGAATTCGCAGGGCAGAAAAAAAAAAAAATCCAGGGATATAAAAATTCGTTATCTCAGGGAGAAAAAAGGACAAATAGTAGAGGTCGCCCCGATCATCTTCTCGTGTTCCTGTCGGCTGAACGCACGAAGGCAAGAATGAAGGGGTGGTGTAATGAATTCAAAGCCTTGACGACAGCAGGAATCCTAGCCCTCACTGAATGGCTTGCGTACGAGCTCCTGCGTCTACTGCTATGTTCACAGTTCATCCTCTCGGAACCTCAGGACTACAAACCCCCCCCCATCTTGTTAGGGGAGGAGGATATAGGCGTTATTGGCGGCCTCTCCAGAAGCTGCAGACATCGCATGTTGAGCTTCTACTGACTTTTCACAATCACATTCAAGGGGGAAAATTAGGCTGTCAGAAAGCAGGGACTGCTAACGTCATCTGGACTCTATAAGTATAAGGCAAGAACTCCTGCGTTTAGCCCGTATACCATATCGGAGGGGAAGGTCGATATTCTCAGAAACAGTTCGGGGGGGAATCAAAATTATCATCTCCTGTTTTGTCAGGAACACGTTCACATCCTAACGAGTAAAAGACGTAAAACGGTGAAAGGGTCCTCGGGAGGGAAGGAAAGGGAGACGATCAGCAAAAATGACTGGGCCTACGAGGCGGGGTAATCGAGGCGATAAGCGCCAGGGGAACTCCCCATGGCCCGGAAACCCCACAAGGACAGAGAAGAAACCGCGGGAGCGACTCTTTGGGAAACCGTACGCCCAAGAGAAAATGGAGAAAATGGTTGGACCTCTATGATAATGGGTAATCTATGAGGAAGACAGGATGGGGAGGGCAGGAAGGGCGTAATCGTCGCTAGCAATAGAGCAAGAGGAGATCTAAGGAGGCTTGGTGTCAGTGAGAGGAGGACGAATTGCCGAAAGTCTCATACGTAACAACTCCACTACAAAGCACTACTGCGACGCACGGAAATAACCTGATGAAGATATCCACACGGGAAACGACGAGGTGGGAGGGGGATATCGAAGGAAAGGGCGCCCAAGGGCTGCGAAGAGAAGGGAAAGAACTAAAGTTTCATCCATTCGGTTCATCGCAGCATGAAGAACGTCACGAAAGATCTAAGGGGCGGAAAAGGAGGGGAGTAAGTCTCTTCTTCAACGACAAAGGACCCCGCACAAGGGGGGGAAAAACGCCGACGAAGCCGAGAGTCAAAAAAAAAACCGCATAAACTTTACCCGCTCTACAATTGTGTGGGCGGGGGGGAAAAGGAGACGGGCCACCGACCCCTTGGGGTGAGATTGGAGTCTGGCAAATTTTGAGGCGAAGGGGTCACTGGACGAAGCAATCTATAAGGATAGCCGCCGAAACAGGCGGCGCGCGTGAATTCTCGAAAGTCCCGAGGCGAGACCCGTTCCACGCAATGACCCAGGGAAGAAACTCAGTTTGGGCCAAAGAAGAGATCAGATAAAAATCCAGGTATCGGGCCACCCCTATCAAAGAGGGGCCATACTCCACATGGAAGGAAACGCGAAAATCGTTAGCGGACGAAATGGCCTTATTAGTTAGGGGGAAAGCGAGGAAAGGAAACAAGAAAGTTCAGGGTCCGCCAAGAGCCAGGTAGGGGTAATGTACTAAGCCTCAAGAGAGTTGACTACACTACCACTAAAAACGTGTTATCGCGAGCAGGGGAGCTCCATGATGAAGGAACTCGACCAAGAACGTCGTAGACTGACGGGAACTCGCCCGCGACGGGCGTCTGTTTTGATTCCACAGGCTTGTCCGACTTGCATTAAAAAGCGATAAGAACAAACCAAAGATTACAAGCAAAAGTTCAAGGGGGATTACGAAAGAAAAAGGTCTGGCGAGCTCGTGGGAAATGAGAATGCCTCCGAAACCGAAACGTCAGCAAAAGTTCAATTCATCGTAAAGACCGAGCACATAAGAAACGGTAGAAGCCGGAAAAGGGGGAAGCATTGAAGAAGAAGAGATCTCTCCAAAAATACCGACGCCGGGAAGCTAGGAAAGGGGAGGACAGCAGACGACGGGGTAGAGAGATGAGAAAGTCTGTAACATCTACAGGGGGGGAGGGACCCGGGAGCCTCTTGAAAAAAGGAAAGACAGAAGCACTCAAGCGAGACAAAAGCCAAGCACAAAATTTGAAAATCGGAGGTAACAAGTGACAGGATCGCTGACCGAAAAGACGGACCGCAGATCCAAAATAGGGTCTCACTTCAGTCAAGTGGGAGGAGGAAAGTCCTGGAAGCGTCGCCGCGCAATCGTTCCCGTTGGCCGATGATTGGCTGTTAAAAAAAACTTCGCCGCTCCTGGGGGGGGCAAACTTAACCTTCACAGGAAGAGCGCATAGGAAAAAATAGAAGGACCTCGTTGAAGAGAAAAAAGCTTGGTGAGGAGCGTGGGGGGAAAAGGGAAACTCTACGTCCGGCCGGAAAGACTTGCGCACTGGGTCGGGGGGAGGGAAAAGGGAATCGCCGACGAAGCCTGTCAAATTCGCCGCAAGGGACAAGAAAGTTTCGCAAAAGATCACGTTTCATCATAAAAACCAAAAAACTTTTGAAAAAGGAATAGGGAACGGTGATGCGGCGGAAGCCTTGAATCCATAATGGGGCGTCGCAGGAGGTGCCTTCCCTTTGGAGACGAACACGGGGAAAAGCCTCATTCAAAAGGCAAACCCGTAGTAACGGGCCAACGCGAGACAAAAGAGGTGAGCATGGAGAGGAAGAAATGAGTGCTGGCCGAGACGAATGAAGTCTTTACTTGCCGGGCGAGGGGCGGAAGGAGGAAAAGCATGTCAAAAAAATCATCGGAACGGACGCGATTGCTAAGGGGGGAGACGAGTTCATGACGGTTCTGGCGCAAAAGGAACGAGGGAGCCCTCTCTGAGAGATGGACCCGTCGCGGAAATCGGGGCGTTCCCGGGGACGCACGAGATCAGGAAAAACGGGGCGGAAAGACGGCTCGATTATAAACGCGTTGAGTGGGACGGCTGGCTACAACCAAGGAAAAAAAATCTTAGAGGTAAAAAGATGGTCTAAGCGCTAGTAGAAGGAAGTCAGCGACGGCTGATAGAGGGAGGAGGGAAAGAGAAAGAGGCGTCGACAAAAAATCCGTCATGGAAACGGCCGACCACGGGGGGGCTGGGTCGATCCGAGGGGCTCGGTCGTTACTAGGAAAAGTTCTTGAGTGAGGGGTGTCGGACCGCAGCGAAAAGACAAGAAGCCTCGAAATGTTGTGTGTGAAGGTGAACGTCCAGGAGGGGCTGGATCCTGGTCCGCCGATGCACGGAAGGTCCGGAAAAAAGGAGGACATGAGCTGATCAAAAAGGGAAAGCCGTCGTAGAGAAGTCGGGCGTCAAAATTCAGTCTCGACGGATTGGGAGAGGTCGAATAAAGTCTCTATCTCTATCAACGGGTGTTCGTGTGTAGGTTCTCTTTATAAAGAAGAAGAGGAAGGGGGCCCGAAGAGGAGTCGGTGCTGAACGGAAGTTTCACAAATCCTGTGGTACGCGGATACCCGAATACCATGTCCTCGGGAAAGATGGAGCGGGACGGGAGCGCGGAGATCACTCAAAGATCTTTTTGGGGGGGGGGAAACCACAACTCCATTACTGATTCTGAGCGACTTCCTCGGAACCTGAAGAGGAAAACGTCTTCTGGGAGGAAGAGGAACGGGGCTTTCCGGGGAGAGAAGACAGTCAATCTAAAAAACGAGTCGGGGAAAAATCTTGAACTTGGAAAATTCAGGCAAGTACCAGGTCGTAGCAGAGAGAGCGACCAGGTAAAAATAGAGAATGTGCAAGACCGAAAGTCACGACGAAAAAAAGGAAGTTCGCCTCAAAGGTGAAAACTAGAACCATGGGAACAGAGGGGACGGTGTCAAGGATCGGTTAGGGAGCGGCGTTTGAAAATTCAAGGGGGGGGGATCTTTGTATTAGCTAAAGTACAAAAAGTAAACTCACGCGGGGAAGCACCCACGGAGCTCGTCGGTGCGGGTTTCATGACTGAGGAAGGAAGCAAACCCTGGGCTGAAACAGTCTACGTCTTGCTTCCATAAGTCGAACTAGGGGAGGTCGGAACGATCTAAATCTCCAGGGACGTCGGAGGGAGAAAAGGGTCTCTTCATAAAGGGATCCGGCGAGCGTCGAATCGTGGCTGTGGATCGGGGAATGCCGTACGGGAGCGCGCCGGCCTGTAGGGGAACGCCTCTACGCCTGATAAAGGATAGACAGGGACCATAGGACGAGGCTGCCGTAGGAAAGAAAAAAGCGGGAAAGCGGGGTAACCTCCGAAAGGAAAAAAATCGCGCTTCTGCCTAGGAGGTCAGAGATTCCAAAAGAGACGACGGGAGAAAACAACTGTCAACATCGTGTAAGGATACGTTCAAAAAAGCGACGCTCAAAAAGTTCTTCTCTGTGATATACGTGCAAGATACGGCGGAAAAAGACAGCGACTCCGAAGGGCACGAGAGGGGGAAAGAGAAAGGCTGATCAGATGGCCCAGAACCTGGGGACTCAAAAAATACATTTCCGGAACCTGTTGGGTGGGAACGGCCGGGGGCGGAAAAGATGAAGGAGTTTTCACGGCGCGGGCCAACCACTGCGAGGAGCAGGGGGAATTATCCGACCTGAAAAAAAAAACGGGAAGACACTGGAGCATCCATAAGAGGTGCAGAGGTGCGGTCGTTCTGAAAGGAGCAGTCGTTCGGGAAGGAAGTAGAGGGGGGAAATAGGGGAAGAAAGACCGGCTCAGACGCTTAAAGTTTCAAATGCGTGAAATAGGGAATCTCCGGAAACCTTTGATGTGGAAGGGGAAGCGCGCGGGGCCGACCC
>Ga0179593_1344739_pt1 | contig 11387 bp, 17 predicted proteins | sample CZODoug2_1_08_16_FD_185931 | JGI IMG/M metagenome (GOLD analysis project Ga0179593, IMG submission 185931) | Vadose zone soil fungal communities from Angelo Coast Range Reserve, California, USA - CZODoug2_1_08_16fungal (PacBio error correction) | ecosystem: Environmental > Terrestrial > Soil >...
CAAAGCATGGCGGTCCATGGCCGCAGTGGCGGCAGGGACACGACACGAGGGCCCTGATGCATATGCGCGGAAACGGACAATTCGTGGGGAAAAGTCTGATGCTAGAAGAATGAGAATGAGAGGTGGTGATCGGGAAACTAGAACCACCCGACGAAAGAGCTAGGGGCCTCCGAAGACCGAGCAATTATGACCTCTCTAAGGCTACGGAGAAGGCGTCGGGCACTTCTTAAGCGACAAATCAACAGAAAAAAAAAAATACTGGGGACTGTCACTCAAAGCAGGAGTAAAAGCACCGTGAACAAGGACCAATGCTGAAAAAAATGAAATAGGGGGCTGGGGCCACGGGGCTCTGGGATGTAGGTTGTGTGGGGGTCCAACGCATACTAGCGTCAGAAGAGGGGGGGGCCAAAGGAGGGGGGGTGTACGAGGGGGGGTTGCTTAATCTATATCCAAGCCAAACACTGCAGTCATTACTGGGTGCAGGTGGGGGGGGGTGAGGCCTAGCCTGGCCTTGCTACTCACTGGGCTTGGCCCGGATATTGTGGATGGGGGGGGGGGAAGACCCATTCACAGCACGGGCAGGGAAAAAGGGGACTTCGAAAAAAGGCCTGGAAGGAAAAGTACCCAAACAACAAAACAATAGTGCGGCCTTAAAATCGGCCCTGAATCGGGTTTGGTCACCATAGCAAGGGGGGGTCCAGGGTTTCAGCAGGATCTCGGGGTAAGGAATCCAGAAAGACCTTTAGGACTCCATGGCCGGCCTAGACATAGGGCAAGCTGAAAATTGATGACATCAGGCGGGAAAAATGCTGGTGGGGGGGGGGGCCTGAGGTTGTTGCACTCGACGACAAGAAAAAAAGGTAAGGGGAAAACGTGTTCCAGGCACTGGATTTGTGAGTGGGCGGGGAAACTCGGGGGTGGGCAAGTACTTGTTCAAGAACAGGGACCAAGTTACTGCGAAACACTGTGTCACAGAAATCCTTAACACGCCTCCCAAGAGAATAAAAAATTAGGAAAACGGAGGGAGAAAACTTCCAACGAAACCACCTGGAAGGAGACGGCGTTCAAAACGAAAGAGACAAGGGGCATCCTAGGGACCTGGCCCCCGGCACGGAACATGAAAATCGGAAGGTGACAAGATAAGGGGGGCCGGGGCGGAAAAGGTCGAGTGGGAGATGACTCAGACGTTCAATGGGGCAACAGGATGGTAACTTATAATACAAGAACAGGCATTTCACCCCACCGTAAAAAGGGACTGTCCTCAAACTCCACGCGGGTCGGAGGGTCTTTTGGTCGACGCCACGAAGAAAAAGGTTGCCCGATGGCGGGGTAACAAACGTGGCATCCCGGAAGGTCGGAAATATCTGTTACTGAAAAGCAGCCCCGCGAGACGAAAAGAGGAAAAATCAGAACACTTTAGACATTTAAAGGGGAACCCATGTTAAAAAGCCCGGAGTGGTCGGAGACAAAGCCCTGCAAACGTACAAATGACAAAGGAAACAAAACAGAGAAAAACGCACCCCACAGTCGTGGAGTGGCAAAAAACGGGCGGGAATAACACAATGAGTGGCGCTCACCAACTGTACAACCGGTCAACGTATAAAAACGGGGGGGGGGGTAGATTCTTGACCAAAGGAACTCACCGGGGGAGAGTCCAATGAAAAAAGGCCAGCTCCAAATTATACACAGCGACCCTGGGAGGGGACTGGTGGGAAAGGGTGACTACCCAGTCCGAAAGGACTTTTGTTGTTTGGGTAAAAAGAACGGGAACTGGCAAAGGACATCCAAATAAAAAAACTGCCCCTCAGACAAAAAAAAGTTTCAGGAGACTGAGGAGACGAAAACAGGGAGCTACACTCCGACGAGGGGAGTGGAAAAATAGGGGGGGAAGTTTCGGGGGTGGGGGGGACTCGGCGGGTCGGTGGTGGACGGAGCGGGGTGGGAAAGGTGGGGGAAAGAGGGAACACCACCCGAGTCGCACCGGGGTCATCAAAGTAAATGGAGAACACAGGACATGGGAAGGACCGTTCAGAAGAGGAAATTTCAGAAGAAGACTATCCCCAACCACGGGGGGGGATATACCAAAACCGCTACGTCTAAAGGGCCTGGCAAAAACAGGGAGGTATGCAGCAGGATCGTGTAAGGGGAGTAAAATAGATAAGGCCCCAAATCGTGGCGGGCAATGGTTGATGGAGAACGCGGCCGCGAATCAAAATCCCCCGGAAAAGTTAGAGAAATGGAGATCTGTACCTTCAGATAGGAGACGATCGAATCCAACTATGGGAATACTCAAAAGTAAAGGGAGGGTATGAATTCCTAAAACACGGAGAAGGGCCTATAAAGAAGCTCTCAAACACAAGTTATTCAAAAAGGAGAACGAGCCAGACATAATGTCAGAGAAAGCTGAATAAACCATAGTGAAGTACAAAAGGCAAAGGGTAGAAAGAATTTGACTCTACCACAGGATATTGTTAAAAAAAAAAGGAGACGGGTCTTTCAATCCGAAAAGCCAGTGAAGGAGACCATGTTGGCCAAAGCACAAAAACGAAAAAGAGGAAAAGGCAAGATGGACCCATCAGGCGTCCAGGATCGGGGGAATGGGAAGACGCGGATCACAAAGAAAAATACGTGGGGAAGCATAGAAGGGGTTAAATCTTGTGAAAAACACGGTACAATGTTGGTACGTTCGGTCAGGACAATGGGGAAAGCGACTGCTGGGGGAAGTGGAGCCTCCATATTACCGGCCAAACGGGGAGGGTTAAGGGGGACAGGAAGGGAATCGAAGTCGCGGGCAAGTCCAAGAAGGGGGAGAGAAATAGGGCGGTGGAAATATTTAAAAAAGATTAGCGAAAAATGATGGGAAAAAGATCCCCACAAATGAAACGCAAAGTTTGGCCCGGGTACCCTCCAGTCTGTTAATACTGAAGTTTGGAGTAAAGAGAAGGAGCAAAGAGGTAAAATTCAAGACGGGAAATCAGGGCCAAGGCGGGACGCGAAAACAACGGTCGAAAAAGGATCAATGGAGATAGGGAAGAAAAACAACTCGCTCCACTACCGCCAAAAGGGAGGAGGGTCCAGTGAACAAGAAATTCAAAAACACCAAACCGGATATTGGGGCAGTGCGTAAAGAAAGGAAGGTTCCCAAAAAGTGCTCTTAAAACAGATTGTAGCTAATCTGAAAAGAAAACAAGCAACAAATAACGAAAAACACATGAACATAGTCTACAGAATGGTTAAAACAGTAAGGTGTGGGAAGGACCTCATGAAGTATTACCAAGTTTCGCCGAGCTTAGAAAACGGAAGGGGGGTGGGAACGGAAAGAAGGGGGGAAGAGGTTCGTGCAGAAAAAAGCTAAGAGCGCAGGAATCAGGAACGTAAGGGAGACATACGGAAAATAATCCCAAAAAAAAAAAAAAAAAAAGCCACAAACAAAAAGGGGAAGGAAAAGGAGTACAAGAAGAGAGGTCTGAATAGGGGATCGCCCGCTCGTGGAGGGGGGGGGGACGCTAAGATAAAATTTGTCCAACGGCCGAAGGGGAGAAAAAGAATAGGAGATGTTCGACAACAACTTTGTAGAAAGAGATGAATGAGAAAGCACAAGGAAGGGAAAAATGGGGGGGCAAATCAGCAAAAAGTCGGGGAGATGGGAGGGAGGTGTTGGTCAGAGCGGGTCGGCAAACATCGTGGCTGACGTTTAATCCGGGGTGAAGTCCAAAAAGAACATTGCCGAGCCGCACGAAAAAGGATCCGGCTGAGAAATTGAGAATCTTCAAAAAACGGGTGTGAAATATACGGTGGGCGAGGTGGGGTGTTCGGCCCGGAACCTCTTACATGGAGTCATATGAGGAAGTACAAACGTACCGAAGGTGCGAGCAGAAAAAGGCCCAAGAAGGGTTCTGGGAAGAAGGAGTAAAGTTGAACTTAAATCACATCCTGGGTAATTGCGCCCGGGTGGCGGGGAAGGGGGAACTACCCTCAACTTGGGAGGTAATAAGTCAAAGGAAGTGTCACCAGACATGATCTCCCAGTTGTCAATGGTGGGATGGCTACCATTTGAACCCAAAACGGGAAAATCCAGGACCCACAGGGGCACGTAAGGTCCATTTTAGTCTAAAGACAAGAGAAAAAATTCCGCAGTTCAGTGCGAAAAAAAAAGAGTGGGAAGGAAGTGATTCCCAAGGGGCGCGCCACAGAGGTGGGGGTGGTAAGGACTTGACGTGAGCCAGATAACGACAAGATACACGGCTGGAAGTTGAAAATTGACCAAGTGGAAGTGAGGGGGGGGATGGGGGGGGGCACAAGAAGAAAATCCTTTTTGGTTACCGCGGGCAGTTGAACCACTGAGAAAAGCGCTGGGAGAAAAAGCCGGGCCGTCAGTCCAAGGGGGTCGTAGAGGTGAATCGGCCGTCGGAAGAAGTGCTCGTGGGAAAACAGGGGGGGGGGAAGGTGTGGTTGATGCAAACCGTGGTATTTACCGATTCTTTTGTACTTTAAGAGGAAAACTCCGGGAGAAGACCAAATACTGTGCGCTATCGCGAAAAAAGAACGATTCGGGAATAAGGAAAAGAGCAATCACTCAAAACCCAAAAGGGATGACGTCAACGTAAAAAGACTTCGCCACCAATCCACGGAAAAAAAAAAAAAGTCTCGCTTAAGCCTTAGGAGTCAACTGAAGCGGTTGAACGGAACCAGGGTTGATGACTGAGAAAAAAGGGAAGGGGAGACGAAAGGATGCCCTTAAGGCATCCTGGGCAGAAGGGGGGGGGGGGGGGGGCGAGGGCCCGGTGTTCATGAAGACGGGGGGAGGGACGGTGGGGGGGGGGAGTGGTTGGGGGGGGTCTAACAGGCCGACGGCAAGAAGCCTCGATTCAAACCTAAACAGGCTTAAGAAATTACCAGCCCCTTGCAGGGAACTCTCAAAGACGAAGGGAAAAAGGGCTCCGGGGGCCAGAGGGTCGGCCAGGTGGATTGTGGTTAAAAACCACCCCTTGAACTTAGGGGGGGGACCCATTCGAGTGGAGGGTTCAAAAAAAATGGGACGAATCAAAAAAAGGTGAGAAGGAAAAAAAAAAGTCGCAGCTTGGCAGGTGGCAAGGGACTGCTGGGGAGGAGGGCGGGGGGGGAAAAGAAAAAGGAAAGTTATTGTTAACGGACCGGGGGGGAAAAAGGAGGGAAGAAATGGACAGGTTAGGAAAACGACGAAAAAGGACTAGGGCGAGGGGGGGGTGGGTTTTTTGGGACAGGGATTGGTTCATCAGGTAAACGGAAAGAAAAAAAGGTTAGAAACCTACGGGCAGTTAGGGAACACGCTAGACACGGGGAAGGATCACGCAGAAAGTATCTACGACTTTAATGAATGGGGGATGACCACTTTGGGATTTCAGGAGAATCAAAAAAAGAAAAGGGGGGGTCTGTTCGGGCGAAAAATTTTGTAACGAGGTCTGGAGCAGCCTGGAAAAAAAAAAGCCCGGGGTCTGGGGGAGAAAGAAAAGTGGACATGCCTCACACGCAAAAAGGAAAAAAAAAGACGTAGGGAAGAAAAAGAGGTCGTCCTCTGCTGGGACAGCGAAATGGAACAGAGGCGGGGGGGGGAAATATATGCACTCGGTGGGAAACTCATCCATGTTGGGAAAAGGAAAAAAAGGATCGGGAGTGCCATCCGACGTAGGGAACGGAGGAGGGGGGAAAAGGGGAGAAAAAAGGGACTTGGACTGGAAAAAACTAGCACAACGCGAGAAAAAAATGACCAAAGGAGTGGAAGAAACTCTCCGGGGCACAGCCCTCACCCGGAAGGGGGGCAAAGACAGGTTCGCCCTGATCACAAGACAGACTTAAAGACCTCTGAAAAAGAGGAGTAAATGGGGAAAGGGGCCCTGCCTGGTCAGAAGGCATCAAGACAACGTCAGAAGAATGACTTGACTAGAAAAGAGAAGGGGGTACGATTGTGCAGAAAGGAAAGAAGGTGGGGGTAGTTGGTTAAAAGGGGCACTGTAAGGGGGGGACCGTGGTCCAGCCGGTGCGACAGGTCCGCCTTCCCCTGGCGTGAAAACAAAGGAGAAGAGTCATCAGCAAGGGAAAGGGGAAATCCCTGAACAGACAGGCATTAATTCGTGTGAAAACGGAGGTTGTCGGCAGGCCTTTGGAGGTCCGGGCGGTCCGCAGGAAATGAAAAGAATTTGGGGCATGACTAACAGATGCTGCCAAAAAGCGATACGCCACAAAAAGCCCAAAGAGGGGAGATGGGTAAGAAACCATGCGCCGTGCGAAGAAAATGGCGAGACAAAGGAAAGGGGAAAGAGTGGCTCTGGGGAGTCCGGGAGCGCAAGGGGGGACGCTCGAAGGACGGAAGGAGAAGGGCTGAGTACGAAGAGCGTGCGGGGTGGTCCGACGCCACCAGAAAATCAAGTGAGAGCGAGAAAGGGGAAATAGGCGAAAGCCCTCCAAAGGTTCTTGGGTAATTGGGCCGAAAGCGAAAGGCAAAAGAACACCCGAAAGGGGAACAAAAAAAGGACCAAGAAGATGACGTGGGTTCATAATCGAAAACCTTTTTCCACGATTTAAAGCAGGAAAACCCACGAAAAAGGAAGAAACTTTGAAGGGCACCAGAGAATCAAGCAACAAGTGAAGAACCGGAAAAAAGCCGAACGATTCGGAAAGGAAAGTCGAAAAAAAAAAAAAAAAAAAAAAAGGAAAAGTACGCCCCTCGCGGAAGGGAATGCGGGAAGAAAGACGTCGAGGGAGAGCCAACTCCACGGACAGCGAGGAAGGATCTTCTAGGAGGTGAAAGTCCAGACTCAGATGAAAAAAGAGGGCACGTGGTCTTTGACCGCACGTGAGGGACGACGATAAAACGCCCCCGATAGGAGACAAACAAACAGTACAACGGATGGAAAATGAGTGAAGACATCGGTTGGGGGGGACGATCGTTGGAGAAAGGGACGGAAAAGAAAAATCTTTTTAACGTGCAGTTGGCGGGATGTAACCAGCAAAAAAGGAAGTCTCTGACTTTCTGTGGACGTGGCGACGAAGATACGGGGACGAGAGGGTGCCCCGCCTGGTGAGTGCAAGGAAAGAAGGGAAGGAGCGTGTGGAAGTGGCTAAGCATAGGGGGCGTCCAGGGGGCCTGACGTGGGGGGAAAAGGGAGGGCCATTGCGTGAGAAGAACGGTCACACACGGGGGGTGGAAAGGTGAAAGGGAGCTAAAATGTGGTCAGGGGAGGGGAAAAAACGAACTCACACGGAAGAACCTGGGCCGGCGGGGGGAGTGGAAGGGTACAGGGAAAGGGAAAAAAAGATTGGCTCCGTTGGTTCGTCAAGGGATTACCTAGCTAAGAAAAATGGGCGGCTGGGTTTGAGACGACGAAAAAAACAGAGAACGACATACCCCCGGAGCAAGTCAGTCGTCTCGAAAAGCACTCTAAGTGGCAGGCGCAGAAAATGACTAGTACTCCGGAACAGAGAAGAAAGGTCCCTGGTTACTCGGAGCTGCAGCATGAGCCCAGGGTGACTGTCGTAGGGGCGGGGGGAAGGGGAGCCGACTGGAACTTAGTGAGGGGGGGGGGAAGGGACCAAGTAGGAGACGCATCAAAAGGACATTTTACCGGGGGGGAGGAAAAAAGAAAAGAAGAGGCACGAAAAAGACATCCTGGGCTACAAAAAAAACCACAAAAGGAAACCTTGGTGGGGTCAATCACGTAACAGCCGTGGCTTACAGCACAAAGGGCTTAATTTGGGGGGAAGTGGGAAAAGCCTCGGAGCACGGGAAGATGCCAACTTCACAAATAACTAAATGAAGGACCCCAAAACACACCAAGAGAGTGGGGCGGTTTTCAAATTAGGGGGAAAGGAGGGGAGATGTCTAGTGAAAAGACAGGTCAGTTTCAGAAAAAAAGGGGCAATCTTATCACGAAATTTTTCATTCAAAAAAGGGCAACGTTAAAAATGTATAGTGGGGGTGTTGTGGTAAAGAGGGGGAATTATTCAAAGGATTGAGTTTTGCCCATTCCAAACTTTCTTTGCATGTCATGTGACTGATTAGAGTGGTTCCGTAGACTACAGGGTTTTATTGAGGTGCTTGGGGGGGGGGGATCACAATTGCTATTCTGGTGTCAAGGTGAAAGGCCCGGAGAAAAGGGGTAACATAAGTAAATCTCACTCGAGGACGGAAAAAGGAAATTGGGGAATGGTCCCGCAGGGACCGAACCACCCGTTGCGTCCAATAAACTCGATTGTCGACATTAGGGGGCCGTGCAAACCTAACGGGAGTGAATGAAGAACGCAGGCAGAAAGTAGGAGGAAACGAATTTGGACGACGTAGGTAATTCGAGTCACGCGTAGAGACAGAGGACTGTTTAGCTGGGCGTGCCTGGCAAAAAACTCACTTGGAAATCGGGTCAAGCGAAGGGGGACAAATTGGCTTGGACAAAGAGGTAAGCAGCAAAGAGGGAACATGGGAAGGAAAAAGACCAGAATGTTTTGGAAACTATTTTTCTTGAGAGCGAAAAAAGTGGGGCCATGACCAGAGGGGAACGGGGGAATTATATGATAACTGGCCCGCCCAGACCTTGGGAAGCAAAATGTTGAAAGAAGCCTGAAAAATAGGGGGCGAACTTTTTCGTGAGGCCCGCCTTGGGACGTGAAGAACCAAAGGAAAACAAAAAAACAAAAAAGAGTCCCAGCGGAGGGGGGCAAAGGGTGTTCTGCCGCAAAGGAACCGCCCAGGTGGGAGAACATAATCAGAAAAAGTGCCGCGAAGGAAACCAGCCAAACTAGACAAACGGCAGGGAGATAAACTTGGGGGGGGGGGGGGAAGGAGGACTCAGGGAAACCGCGAAGAAACGGCTTGTTGTGACGCAAGGGATAAAAAACAATCCTGACCGGGCTTCCCTGCCTGCTCCCCCGTCAAATCGTTGCCGGCCATCGGCCAAAGCACAAAGGGTGTACAGCTCTTAGCCTCCATGGGGGGGGGGAGCTAAGGGCCCCTCCGAGAACAGGAATAAAGGGGGTTGGGGGTCGGAAAAAAAAAGGGTAATAGTAAGGAACTGAGGTTGCGCAAACGAGGGAAAAAAAAACGATTCCGAAAACGGCATCAATCGGAAAACAACAGGGACATTCCAGAGTAAGAGGAACTGTTAAGTCATCCAGTCGGGGCTACGAATCCCAGCCGAGAAACAAAACCTGGGAAAAAAAAAAAAGTTCAAACGGAGAAAAAATCGAAAAAAAAGGGCGAAGGAAATACCGAGTCTTTCCGCGGTTTTTATGGAAGCGGCCGGATCGATCAGGAAAAAGAAAAGAACGGCCGGTCAAAGAGGTAAAAGGGAAGAGGAAAAATTCAAAAACAAGGACGTGTAAAATTCGAGCACGGGGGCTGCTTGAAGACAACACACGGGGGGGAGCCATCGCCGAGTATGGAGAAATAAGGAGTGAGTGAAGTACCCCTAGAGAAAAAACGAAGATCAGCCACCTAATCGGGTGCACCGAAGCACCGCGGGGGAAATGGCACGACACAAACAAGGGGGTCCAGAGGGAAGATGATACGTTATCCAGTACATGGAGTGAAAGTCCGTAAATGCGCCCTTGATACCAGAATGACACAAACAACAGGAAGGAGGTAGATGGAAAGGTTAAACACTGTGGGTTTCGGGAAGGGGAAAGCCCATGGTTGGGGAACAGGGGGAGAGCGACAAAGTTTCCGCCCATTGCGCATTCTTTGCAATGCCCCGCAAAAGGGGGGGGGGGGGGGGGAGCGAGTGGGTGTGCGGGTGGGGAAAAGGAGCAGACGGGGGGAGGTCATGTCAAATAGGGGTAACAGAAATCATCGAAATAAGGGAAACTCGTGGGCAACAGGCAAGAAACATGCACAGAATCAACGACCCGCTGCCGAAAAACGAGAAAAACAGTGAACTTGCTCAGGCACTGTTAAAGTACAGCAAGCGAGATGAGGGAGAAAGGGGGTATCGTCACTAGAGGTTCTTAACGGAGAGAAGTGGGGGGGGTAAGAAGGGACGGATTTCTAAAACGGCCTCAGATTTGGTTTCAAACGTGACCAAAGTTCTCTTATGACAGGGGTGGGCAGACAGGCGACACAACGTCGTGGTAGGTGCGGAAATGGGGCATTCCGCGGGACAGTGGTGAGCTACCTATAAAGGTAAGGAGGGACGTGAAATGGATAAACAATTCGCAGGAAGCAGCAACGATCGCACAGATCCCTCGTACTACAATACAGGGAGAGAAGACGAGGGCAAGGAGTCGACTGCATACTACGGAAAAAATCTCAACGCCCTTGAAGACGGTGCGAAAAGTGATAGGACCGGCAAAAAAAAGATGCCCGAAATAACGTACGGGCCGTAGAGTGGCGTGGCCCTCAGGTGTGGGGAAAAGGTTCCCGGTACAGTTAAAGAGGAACTTTTGAACGACAAACAGGGTGGCAAAGAAAAACTCTTGACCCACAGTCAACAAGTTATGTAAACGTAACTTACAGAAGGTTGAGAGATTTTTACCGTAGGACAGGCAACACGATACTGAAAAAGTAAGACCAAGTGGCGGGAATGACAGGAAGGGGAGGTGGTTGGAGGGGAGCTGGCAGTGAAAAGCTTGCGCAGACCTGTCCCATCCAGCACGGACTGTTGGGAACGGTCACCTAGTCAGTTTCCCGTGTTCCATTGCTGGGGGGCAGTTCTGCCAAACATGGGAAGGTTGTGGTTAGAAAAGACAAAAAGTCTAAGGATACAAAAAAAAAGGGCCACACTGCAGACATGTTTCCAGCGTCTGCGGCTACCCGTGTGGGACACACCGGGTTACGTGGGGTCGAGTCCCGAGATAAACGAAACTATCTGAGCGCAAGAAAATTGTGGAACGAGTGGGGGAAAAGAAAACCCAGAAAAAAGGGGTTGTTGTAGAGAGAGTAACAAATACCGAACAAGGGGGGGGGCCACGGACGCTATGGGGTGACTAATACTTCCTGCCAAGAAGAAAAATATTAAGATTCGCATTCGGTCCGGGTCAACGGAAGAATTTAAGGGGGGATGGGGAACCGGAAAACAGAACACCTCGCGTCAAATAACCAAAGGGGGGAAGAAAGACAAAAACATGTAAACAGCACGGGAGGTCTGGACCCCGATACCAGTCGGCCATTTGTCAATAAAAATTCTGACGAGAAAAAAGCTGGTGAAGAAGAAACGCAACCAAAAATAAAAAAAAAAAAAAAAGACAAAAGAAAAGAACAACTCAGCGGGAGGCCCAAGGGAGACTTTGGGAAAAAGAAAAAGAATGAACTCCTTCCGACCTAAATACTCTACGTTGTTGGTAAAAGGACGACGTGCAAAGGGGCGGGAAGTGGAAAAAGAAGAAAGCGCACGTACTCAAAAAAACGGAAGGTAGAAGAGAAG
>Ga0179593_1392292_pt1 | contig 11387 bp, 10 predicted proteins | sample CZODoug2_1_08_16_FD_185931 | JGI IMG/M metagenome (GOLD analysis project Ga0179593, IMG submission 185931) | Vadose zone soil fungal communities from Angelo Coast Range Reserve, California, USA - CZODoug2_1_08_16fungal (PacBio error correction) | ecosystem: Environmental > Terrestrial > Soil >...
TCCCCTCTGCGAACGGGGAGAGCGACATTAGGAAAAGAGATGATGTCTACAAGCTTCAAGAAGCCCAACGAAGAGCACTTCATAAAGAAATGGGAGGAGCAGGAGGGCTACATTATAGAACATATGAAAAAACCTCCTAAAACCAAATTTAGGTCTCGCGGTGGCCTAGACAAACGAAACGATTAAGGGGGGGTTATAGGGAAAAAGTATGTGGGGAAGAGACCGTGGAGCAAATTCACAAGTGGTGCAAGGAGCAAGACGCAGGGGAGAACCAAAGTCCTAATCATAAGCAGCGGGAGGGGTGGTATTGGCACCACGGGGCGGGCTGACTCAGGAAAGAGGAGATTTGGGGGGAACCCCGGGGTACGCGCCTTCTCACGAACCAAGGGCAACCTTTATGGTGAGAGATGTAACATCCATAAAATAGCCAGTGGGGGGGGGAGATCGGAGTCCGGAATGAAAAGAAAAGGGGCATCTCGGCAGAAGCACCTCATGGTGAAAACGGTTCATGACGTGCCGGCTAGGGAAGAACGCACGATTCCAAAATTTAACAGAGCGTGTCGAGAGAAAGGGGAAAAAGTAGTGTGGGAGGGAAGAGAAAAACGGGGGGGACCTGACTGGGTGTCGCAAGACCATCTTTACACGGGGCACACTAGCACGTGAAACGAAAAACAGACAAACGAAAGTGGGGGGGAGACTACCGGGAATAGACATCCTTGAAGAGAGGGGAGGCATAACTTCAGGAGGTCTGAAAGGGCATTTCTTAGAAAAAGATAGGGCAGAAAGAACTTGGAGGGAGCCACTTTGGAAATATGAAGGCTACTTTGGAGGTGGTGCAGCCACTTGGGGTTCAGGGAGGGAAGGATGATAGAAAGGTAGGTCACTGGATTGATTTCCAGGGGAAGAAACGGAGTGGGAGAAAGGGTGATGAGAGGTCTTAGCACAAACTACTATAAGTGAACCGGTCAAAAAAAGAGTGGACGGTTAGGGAGGTGCCTAAAAAAGGTTCGTTTGTAAAGAATAATTTACTGACTGTTGGACCTTGAGTTGGCGGGGACCTGATTCATAATGGTGAAAACTCAAGAGAAAAAGGAATCCGACCGGATGATTCAAATGGGGGGATATTTATGATCCAATGAGCACATTTCTCTTATGCGTAGAATCCTGTTCTCCCAGGGGGAACCAGCAGGGTAAATGCCCCCTGGGGGCCCTACAAAACTCAACTCAAAAGGAAAAAGGGGGAAAATCATTAAAAGAACGCTGTTTCATCTTGCTCTGGGCGAAGAGGTTGAGAAACATACTCTTTGCCACAGGCAATTTAATGACAAACTTGGTTCTAAACAAGGAAAAGGGAAAGCAAAAGTTGACAAAAAGTCTAGCCCCATAAAAGGAACTACTCAGTGCCCCTACGGTCGTACAAGGGGAGAAATAATGAAATATGCCCAAGTTTATTCAGAGCCGGAAAAAAAGTTCCCTAGAAGGGCTTAGATAGTGTCGAGCAAGGGTTTGTAGAGGGGTGCACAAAGAAAGAAAGAGGCAAGAACGAAGCCAGTAAGGAAGATAGTACGAAAGATGAATGCGTTGGCGTTAAAACTGGGGCTATCTGAAGGTCGAACCACTCCGGGAAAGAAATTGGGGGCATCTCAGACACAAAAAAAAAGGGGAAAGAAAAACTCAAAGAAGGAAAAATTCCATGTTTAAAGGAAGAGAAGAGACCCGGGCGCACGAATCGGAGATTTACCGTACTTTTGAACGTAACGCAATACGTCTTTGCATCGGCAAACGAGGGATGCGGAAAGAAAAAAAAGAAAAAAAGAAACATGGGTGTACACTAAAGAAAAACTTACCTAAAAAACCTGATACCCTTGATCGAACAATTTTTGGTGATGGCCCAATAAGGGGGTGCGAGTAGGCTCCAGCGCACTAGGGGCAAGGAGTGGTCGTCAACGCTCCAACCAAAAGAAATTTCATCGTAGAAACAGACCCATTCATTACAATCTGAAAAAGAAGAATATGCCGAAAAAAAACGCAACTCCAGGGCAAAGAGAGCACATGGGCCAGGAGGTTCATTCTTAATGGTGACTTTGAATTAGGGGGGAAAAAGAAAATGGAAAACCTGCTGGAAGGGGGGTCCAAGAATGGATAAAAGAAAAATCATAGAAAGGTGCAAAAACCCATAAATATGAAAAAACATCGTAAAAAAACTTGAACAGTGCACCATGAAATGAAATGAAGGTAAAAGAAAAAAAAATCACCGAAGAAAAGCACAGAATAAGGGAGAATCACACGCTGAGATACAGAAAGCAAATTCTTGGGTGAAGTCGGGCATTATAGGATTGACGGTTGATACGAACTAGAACAAGAACACGAAGGACTCGCAAAAGGAACCGAAAAGGAGAAAGCAACTAACTCAGAAGAAGATTAACACATGCAAGACTGACCCTAAGGACAGGCTAAAAAAACGACAGTATCACGATGATAAAAAAACTTTTCGCAAATAAATCTGAATAAACGCATGGAAAGAACACTAAGGTGGGGGTCCTTGGGGGAGCCGCATTCAAGGAATATGCAAGGAATATCGGAAGGATGAGAGACGGTGTCTTCAGCAAATGATGCGAGTGGCTGTTGATATGACGTGCCAGGAAGGAAGAAGGGAGTTAAAGGAAACATCAGTAGAACAAAACGAAAGGTGAGACAATTATCAACATCGGACAGTCTAAGAGTGGAAAAAATAGGGAAGATATCACTATCACGATAGGGAGGATTTTACAACCCGCGAGCTGAGAAAAAGAAAAGGGAGATCGCCACGAGCGGGGAAGAACTAGCTAAAAACTAGAGGGGAGAAGGATTTCGCAACACACAAAATAGGTTTGACCATGGTGGAACGCCGGTAGGTAACATCGGTCAAGCACAGGGAAAACCGGAAGACCTAAATAAGAGGTTCAATTAGAAAGGCATACCCTTTTCCAAAAGAAAGAAAGCTATGAGTTCAGAATGGTAATCATAATGACATCGAATCAGGCAAATACCAATCACATAAAGGGTGGTGGCTTTGGGGGATCAATACTCACAATACGGTCGAGAACCACAGTTCGTAGGGCTCACGGACAGCACCGATCCACTACAGAAAAGAATTGGGGTTGGAGAGGGAGCAAAATGGTGATTCGTATGACGCAGAAATCGCATTAAATAACAGGGAAGGTTTCGTGCATGACGCAAATGGGGAAAAACCTAGGAGAAACCACTGGATGAAGGGAAACTGGAAAAAAACTGGATAAAAAAAAAAAAAAAAAGAAACAAACAACGAGGAAAGACGAGAGATTCAATACGGTGTCAAGGCCGCAGACCATCGAGTTTACGAAGCAGATGCAGAAAAAGAAAAAACTTGCCAACGCAGGAAGAGATCGGGAGGGGAAGAAGGGCGAGGTAAGAAAACATATTTAACAAAAGGCACGGTAGGATATCGGCGTGAATCGGGAACAACAAAAGAACTTAGTGGGGAATAGAGTTCAAAGGATGGTTTCAAAACACCTTAAAAAAAGGAAGGTTTGCGATTGCAATTCGGCGGGCGGCAAATGATACCGCCTCTCTCGAGTGGTATCGGGCAGAGAAAAAAAAAAAAGAGAACAAAGAGAAAAAAAGAAGAAAAAAAAAAAAAAAAATCAAAGGTATCAGACGCTCAGGATTTTCCAGAATGACCAGGGTCAAACGTAGAAAAACTCACCCATATAATAGAAGAGTGGGGGGCGCGCTTGGAATCCTTCTGAAAGTGGTAATCCGCCTATTAACACAGAAGGGTCTCTAAGGGAAAACAAAAAAAGGTGAAGGTTCAGTCAAACGAAGGGATTGAAAAAGGAGGAGAAGAAAGGTCACGGGGGAACCCATTCTTTGAAATCGCGAGTGATAAATGAGCACCGGAGGGCGGACTGACCCTGATGTACTTTAGATCCCCGATGAGGAAAGGGTTCCGAAAAAAAAAGGAACGAAACAAAGGGGATTAACCGAATTCTCTCCATCCTTCAATAGTGATCATATAACCTCCTTCGGCTGAGTAGAATACCCCTAAAAACGTGTGCAAAATGGAAAAACGTATTCACATAAAGGGAGGGGGCGCAAAATTTTTTGAGAAAGGCAGGGACGTCTACAATTTTTGTCATCACTAGAATTGAGGCTAGGGGATAAGTCGTGGAGTGGTGGGAACGGTATAGTCGATATGTCGGTAGACCTGTTGGTTAAGGACGAAGTTTCTGGTATAAAAAGGGACATCCCTATAAATGCAACAGAGAGAAGAAGGGGGCTTTTCTAGGGTATCACGCCCGGGGAACAAGTTTTAAGCAAAATTTTACGGGGAAACCGCCTTGGTAGTCGAATTAACAGTCATAGGTGACATCACAATCGGGAAAGAGGAAAAAAACCGCTTAACATGAAGCTTTGTGTTAAAAGTTTCCGGAGACCACCGGTCTACTATATGCGTCGCATATTTGGTACGCGGGAAATTCAAACAAAGGTTGCAAGAAGAAAGTGCCCGAAAACGGCAAAAAGGCAAAAAGTCAAGATGAAACCAAAATTCAGTAAAAGGGATGTTTCATCGATCTAGGGAAGGGAGAAGTGTAGGAATGGGGGAAGAACTTGGCGAAGGGGGGGTGGGGGTACGTGCAAACTATGTGGCTTGGTACGCAGAGGACTGACTCCCCATCTAACAGGACCAAAGAAAAACTGCGCTGAAAAACCTACTTGAAAAAATAGGTTAAAAGGGGGGAGAAAACGTTATTCTGTGAAAAGGATCTCCGATTGTGTGCTCTAGGGGAAAGGGGTTGCTGTGTGAGGCTTGGTATTGGTGAAAAAGAAGGACTCCAAAAGAATAGAAAAAAAGATATGGTCAGGGTTAAGGTTAAAGTAGAAGCGATGGCGCCAAGGGTCTAATGAAGTAGACCACAGTAATCCATTCTCAAAAAAGAAACAGAGAGGATAAAATATAGGAAGAAATGGAATGAAAGGAGGGGGTCGAATCAGCGAAAAAAATCCTGAAAGAGGGGAAGGGGGTACTCTACTTTAAATCCTTGCCGAGACGGTACTGAAAGGAGAGGCGGTCACAATACCTCCAAACAACATTGTCGCAATATAGCTACCACGGCGCAAGGGGACGATCACCTAGACGGAGCAGTCAACCGGGGGGGGAATTCCAATATCGTTAAGTAGCTCCAGAGGGAAAAAAAAAAAAGAGGGGTTGTCCTTTAAGGAAAAAGGGGTCGAAACCCACAGCGTGCAATCATCTAGAGAAACCAGAGCTGACCATCGGCCAGGAAAAAGAGGGAATTCAATTATAAACCGATAAAGACAATTGCATGGAACTAGCAAAAAATTCGGATTGAAATGAGTGATGTGAACGTTCATATTGGAAAAACCAAAAATGTGTACAAGGAGAAGGATGGAACATTGCAAACTAAAGACTATCAGGAATAAAAAACCCTAAATGAAAAACGAAAACCGGGGGGGAAATTTGACGTCGCGGTGGACTAAGGAATGCAGGTAAAAGACTACCGAAAAAGGTAAGGAAACAAGATAAGAAAATCACGGGGGTTTAGGGACTTAAATCACCTAAACACTGCCTCAACAAGCTGGGTTGAAGTCGGGCAAATTGGGGTAGGATTGACTTTTGTGTCAAATAAAATAACCAGTCAACTAACCGCAACGGAGACGCCGGGGAAAAGGGAAAAATCCAATACGACCCTAGGAAAAATAGAAAAAGAGCCCCAAACCGGGCTAAAAAGGATATATAATTAATCAAACTTGGGGCCCTCCCAGTTAAGAACCATTGAACCCAATGGGTAACATTTGGGGAAACCGCATGAAAACAAGGGGTATATTCCAAAGGGATCTTAAGTACAAATCTCCGGGCAGCGTTTTGGATGTGCGCAGCTGAGCGGAGTTCTTCGGGAAACTGGGATATCACTTACGAAGGTTCGGACAAGGGGTTCAGTAAGAAAGAGGGGTTCAAGGGCTGTAAAAAACCTCTCCTCAATATGCAATGAAACAGGATGAATAGTTGACCTAAAAACGGCGCGAAAACTTTTAAAGAAACAGCTGAAGCTGAATCGATTCCACCAGTCCGATTGAACAGGAACGATCATAACCCACAAGCGGGAGGTTAACAGAAATGGACAAACCGAAGCAACCAGGAAGATTCTCTGGCAACCGGGAAGTTTCCAGTCGGCAACACAGGAATTCTGGAAAAACTCATGAGAAAGGGGGAAATAGACGCATGGCAACCGGGGAACTTCCCAGAGTAGCTATGTCAAGGTAGCATACATGAGGGAAAAAACCATCTGAAAGTTAATTTAGGGAGAGAAGTCGAAAACGAACCTGGATGGGAGAAACCACTCAGTCGGTGGGCGTGTCTACGCCCATCAGACTCGATACCCAAAAAAGAAGGTTTTAAAAAGACTTAAAATAGAATGTCCCCGAGAAGAACGGAGACGCTGCAAGCCGTGGCGTGTTCAAAAAGAATCTGGCGTAGCAAAACTTAGCGAAGATCCAATGACTTTGTCAAAACCGTCAGAAATCAACCACAAAAGGGGGGATAGAGATTCCCCTCACGGGTTGGGTCAAAGGCGCCATCTTCGCGCGCAGTTCTAAAAAAAGGTAAACCGGTTGCCAAAGAATCAGGGGGAATCGCCGCAGAGAGCTTCTACCTAAGAAATTTTCCAGGCAGAAAATCTTTCGGAGGACGTTAGGGCGTAAAACGAACGGGAGGGGTCTCGATTCAACACGGGGTTTTTAAGTACTTGAAAAACCCTATTCAATCAATTCAAAAAAGGTACCTCATGCTTGAAGGCGGGGCAATCGCATGTATGGACCAGTCCGGATCACGTCAGCTGGGAGGTTACCCACGTTGGGTATGATGGCACAAGAAAGAAACAGTGAAGGGAAAGTCCCTAAAAAACCACGCAGTGAGAAACAACAAAAAACTGTAGATGGGGTGACTTGTCACAAGACTAAAGAAGCAGGGGGATTCGCTCGTACGGAAGAAAAAAAACGAGTGCGAAAACTAAGACTAGCTCAGGAAAAAAGGAATTGCGAGGGAGTTAAGTCACTGCCACGATTCACGTTTGTGTAACACCTCTTCGAGGTGAGAGTAGCAAACTAGGGTGGGAGCGAAGTTGAATGGGGGTCCGTTCTCCGCAACTAAAACTATAACAAATCAACGGGAAGGAGAAGAAAAAAATGAACATGTAAGACAGCAGGGGGCATCTCAAGAAAAGGATATCTGTGCACCGTAATAGTGCCGCACGGTCAGACCTACCCAAAGGGAAACGGGGGGGAAAAAAAAATCTGGTGCGCACATTTTGTGGTAGACGTGCTACGGCGCTTTTCAGCCACGGTCAGGACAGCGGGTGCACTATTCGAAAAAGGTAGGGTCGTTCTTAGTGGTGCGCGGGCGCTTCGGGAGGCCGGAATGAGATTGGTTGAAGAGGGGAAGAATTCCGAAAAATCCGGGAAAAAGAAAGGGCCAAACCGACTCTTTCGGAAGATGAGGAAGTAACCCAGAGGGAGGCGCAAAGTTGTAAAACCTTCAGAAATTCTCCTTTGAAATGGCTGTTAGGTCTTCTGCAGTCAGCTCACGCAAACGGAACGAAAAATCCAACAGTGAATTTTGTGGGAAAGAATGGTGTCAAACCGGACTACAGCGGGAAAGACTTTTCAGCCGGCACAAAGGAAAGCAGGGGCAAGAAGGGAAGGGGAAAAAACAAAGGCTCAACAACAGACCCTCAAAATCAACCGCTTATCAGGAAGACCTGGAGGGGGTAAGTGGCAGAGAAATTGGGTTGGCATACGAACTTTTCCACAGCGCGGGGAGCAATGTTTATACCGGTTAATCCTCCGCCTGGGGGGCGTTGTGACGACCAGTCTTGCGAGCAAGGGAAACTGAAGCGAACCGGGGGTCCAAACGAATTACGGATGGACACAAATAAGGGTCTGATCACCGTGAGGAGTTCCTTTCAACCAAGGGGACCTTCGCCGCTTGTTACACAGAACTCATTTGTCATTTATTGTGAAAAGAAAACGCCCACTGAACAAAACCAGTAATAGGGAAAACATAGGAATGAAGAGGCAAGGCAGGTAAGTAAGTTCGAACACCCTGAGCAGAAACTTGGTTGGACGCGATCTCAAAACAACTTAGGAGGACGGTAAAGATGCCCATTATATGAGGAATCATACAGCAGGAATGGGGAACTCCAGCAGAGATGTAAAACGTACTTCTCTTCCTTGTTCGGACGAGAAGGCTTGAGGAGACATTGAGAGGAAGCACATAAGCGAACAAAAAACAAAAAAATCAAGTAGAGATAAAAAGGCTGGTGTGAAGAATAAGACCTTATACAACGGGTCACAATTTTGTGGTATAAAACGTATTAGCCAGCGCAGGAAAGGATTGGTCCCGTTAAGCAACTACTCGGCGTCCAAGAAAGTCGGTTGTTCAGGAAATCGGAGTAGAACCAATGAACAATGCAAATCCATCGGTAAAAGTATGAGCATCAAAAAACCATTACCGCAAGAGCTAAGTGAAAAGGAATGCGAGGTTTGGAAGGGAATGTTGATCTTTGAATAAAATTTCAGGATTGGAAAACTTCTGGATTTTGTGGCAAGGAGAATTAAAAGGGCTCCCATTGAGAGGACAATAAATATAAAAACAAACCAAACGCATCAGAGGCCTGTCCAGGGAGTTCCTATCGTGGCTAAACCATTAGATAAAACCGACTCAAGAAAAAAAACAGATTATTAAAAAGAATGGCAGTTGTGGCGGAAGAGAAAAGGGCAAGAACACCTCAAAGCAAGATTCTGGCATATAGGATTGTGGTTAAGGAGGTACGAGAGAAAAGAAAATTCCGAGAAACTCCTGTAAAAAATCGAGGAGCGAAAGGAGAAAAAACAAACCAGAGGGTCGCTAATAGCCGAAAAAAAAAAGACCACAGTTAAAGCGACGGTTCACTTCAAAATTGGCACAAAACTCAATTCCTGAATAATGACAAGAGAGGGTGCACTGGGTAGTAATAACCTAAAAGACCACTAAGGGGGGCAACATCGAAGGATGAGGCCACGGCTGTCGGCATTGGGGGAATGTGCGCGGAATGGGATATGCCGAGAAGGTAAAGATATGCGGGAAGAAAATTACAAATCTGGAACAGCCTCGAGGGCTAAATGTCTGAACCTAGACAAAAAGTCAAGAAGGGATTAAGGGCCCAAGTCCTAACGATCTGATGATTGAACAAAACTCGGCTGCGAGCAGACACTGTCGTTCAATTCAGAAATAAAAATGGATTACTGTGAAGTTCTGGTGGACAACCCCAACACAAAAATAAGGGGCAGCTGGTGAGGTAGGTCACCGCGGTAACACAGGGAAGAAAACGGACCTCAATGGGACGCTTTCAAGGAAGGGGACCCGCATAACTTCCAAAACCAAGACTATGGAGGGAAGAGGGTGCATAACTGAAAATGCACCTCACCAGCAGACAATCAGATGGGCTTATCTACGTCAAAAAATACGGGTCGAACACGAAGTTTCGGATTTTTAAAAAAAATAAGGAAGGGAGCCCTAAAGAAAGAGAATGTGTAGCGAACAAATGGCGAACGCACGAGAAGGACTCCTCTACCCTGGGAGCTCAAAAAAAAATTGCTTGGCAAAACTTGGAAGTTCGTGAAACAACGAAGCAATTTGCCTAGCCTAAAGGAATGGACTTGCCACCACCAGGGAAAAAAAACCACCAACAAAAAAGAGGGAAGGAGAGAGATTCAACTCGCGGGTCGTCAAAGTCCTTCAACACGAGATGCTCGCAAAACAGGTTCTACAGCGGAGTCAAGAAACCCACGTCCAACTCCTTCGTAGCTGTCCAGGCTATGCGAACAGAGAAAGAGTGTGGGCCGAATCAAAATTTGGAGGGATCTGATCGGCGAGACAAATAAACGAACTGGAAGTGGTGCCTCGAGAAACAAAAAGTAGGGGGGGGGTACGTCCCGAAAGGCAATCCCCTTAGATGGACAAAAATTTTGCAAGGAAAATGGATCAGGGGCGTATGAAAGAACAAATCCAGGGGGGGGGGGGGGGGTGTGGGAGGGGGGGGGGGGAGGTGGGGGGGGGGGGGGTGGGGGGGGGGGGGGGGGGTCTGGGAGTTTTGGCCACGTGTTGCGGACTAACAGGAAACGCATGTAAGTTTAAAATTCCCCAAGGGACCGGGTAGGGGAAAAGGGTCAAAAGACAAAAACAACTTATGAAGAGGGGGGAACCGGTCTGTAAAAAAGGGTGGGTTATAAGAGCCTAATGAAACGAGAGTGGCTTCGCTTCTAAGCGAGAAAACGCAGAAAACGGTTCATGCTCGGTGATCCTTCAAAAGTTCCGAAGTTTTGTCCCAAGCTGGTGGAACGAGCTGCCGAGGTACAATGATCAGAGTTTCTTGGTACGTCGGGTACGTATACTAACCCCAACGAAATTTTACCGAAAATCAAAATATCACGGGGAACGCTGAAAATCAAACTCGTTTAAAAACCAATCCATCCTTTGAAGATAGACCTTGCAGGATAAGCACTTCGATCGGCGGGGGTTATACAGGAAAACAAGAAACTGGGTCGAAATGGAGTGCGAGTGGCTCCTTTTTGTCATTACATTAGAAAAAAATCAAAAATTTTGGAAAACCACTTGGGTCAACAAGTGCCAGGACGGGATTAGGTAACAGGCTTGTCGTTTTCTGGATTTTAAAGTTGCTCGTCTTCGAGAGCCTGTCAACGGTAGAGGTGTTCTTCTCTTCGCTCACTCACTCGGGAAAAAAAAGGAAAAAAAAGAAGAGCCGTGCTGGCATAGCCTGGGATCCGAAAAATCAAGTTGGAAGAATCAATGTTAACCCTGTGGCCGTTTGCCGTAACGTTTTCGGGCTGACTGCATTCATATGGCTCCGCCGAACGCTGCCAAAAAGGACGGTGGGGGGGAACGGGATGCTAACCTGAGCACCGTTCTACTCAGCGGGCATGCCTTTCAGACTTGCAAAAATGCCCAGCAGGGAAGACGGCAATTTGGGGTCCCGAAAACGCAAGTACTCAAAACAGCAAAGATCCAAATGCCACCGCTCGGGCAAACAGTAGCTCTTTGCGGCAAAAATTGGATGAGTTGGAGGAATTGCAATGCATGTAATGCATTGGGCCTGGGGGTCGGACTCCGATGAAAAGACCGCCTGTGACAAAAAAAAATTTCAAGGTGCCAACCAAAAACAAAGAAACTCGACGTTTCGTAGAACAACCCGATTGGCATCAAAACAAAAGAGGTCGAAAGAGGAACATGTTCAGTAAGGGAAAGAAGGTACCTGCAAGGGGACTAGTGTCAAAAATGCTGCTTGTATTTA
>Ga0179593_1535708_pt1 | contig 11387 bp, 10 predicted proteins | sample CZODoug2_1_08_16_FD_185931 | JGI IMG/M metagenome (GOLD analysis project Ga0179593, IMG submission 185931) | Vadose zone soil fungal communities from Angelo Coast Range Reserve, California, USA - CZODoug2_1_08_16fungal (PacBio error correction) | ecosystem: Environmental > Terrestrial > Soil >...
AAACTGCTGTAACGGGGGGCATAAAATGGAGAATCCCGGAGGCAAGATTGGAAAAAAAAACACGATCTGAAAAAAGATCAAGAAAGCCAACGAGGCAATTTGAGCTGTGTAAAAAAAAAGGCACTGCATTCAAAAAGGGTCGATAGGGAGAAACTCGCCACGGAGGAAAGGAAAAGTCCAGAAAGTAGAGAGGTGTCTTGTGGAGGGGCAGAAGGAGCACATTCACGACCAGCTTGTCGACAGGAGGGAAGGCATTTGATAAAATCAAAAAATGGGGGGGACAAGCGAGAAAGAGCAAAGGGGAAAGGAATCAGTGCAAAAAAACCGGATTGACTCAAAAGTGGAAAAAATATCTTTGTGTGGTTGGATCTCCGCCTTGTTCGTATGGGAAAAAAAGGACGTGTAGATCATATAGAAAAAAGTGGGAGGGAGACAAGACAACGAAGTTCATTGCTAGTCTAGTCAGGAGAAAAAAGTTCACCACCCTCCATAAAAAGGAAATGCACCCAGCCACGGCAGACCCTTGCATAGGGGGAAAGAAAAGAAAAGCAACACTTTTAAAAGGAAAATTCAAAGGGGTTGGCCTCATGCATTAAAAAGGCGACTTCTGGTGGGGTCAAGAGGTAAAAATCGGGACTTGTGATACCTCGGAACTGGTGATACCCCTAAGGGAAATTGTTTCGGAAATGGAAACAATTGGGGGGGAAAATAAAAGGAATATAGAAACTTTAAGGTCCAGGGGTGACCGGGGCAGGGGATACGATGAAAAGCTGTTCCATTTTCCAAAGTACCATGGGCAGCTGTGAATTTGCAGTGGTGGGAAATGGTGTGAGGGAGGCCTTAGGAAAAAAAAAGTCCTGGGTCAATGTCGGGAGAGAAGTAAAGAAGGTGTAATGCGTATAGAAAATTGAGAGACAGGAGCAAGTTTTGTCCTGCATGTGCTGTTCAAGGACGAACTGCTTAACTCTAGAAAAGAATTTTCAGGGGGAAGTGCAGTGGGACAGGGGAAAATTGGAAATTTGCAAAAAAGAGTGTAGAGTTGCAATGCTAAAGAAAGCTATGATTAATCTCAGGAAAATACCTATTGGGAAATCAAAATTCTGGGATAAGAAACAAAAGGGGAGGAGCCACTGAGGTTTTTGAAAGAGAACCCATTGTATGATGAGGTAGGTCCTCCTGGGAGGAAGAAATGGCGTTTAACGAGAGAATGAGGGATAGGTTTGGTTCCCTTTATTTCTGGAGGGTTGTGTACACCTAAAGGTGTGGGGGGGCATCGAAATGGTGGGTGTCACAAATCTCAATAACACAGGGTGCCCAAAAAAAGTTCACCTTACGTAAACGGCCTTGCAGCCTTTGCGAAATAACCCTGTAGATGGTCTTTTAGTGGGAGTATTAAAAAGGGAGCATGGGGTGAGGGTGGGTGCCGGTAATACGGGAAAGGAAAAGATTCCAAATGTTCGGATAGATAAAACAGGTTAAAAGGGGGGCCGAAACCAGCGGATAAAATAAATGTAACAGGGGCAGTCACACAGGCTCATTCTGGAAGGGGGCGGAAAAGGATTATTTTTAATTTAAAAGAAAAAAGACCTGTTGGGGAAAGCTTTTTTGATGAGGGGAAGCCCCCTGCACCAGGAAAAAGGAGAAGTCAAACAAGATCATGAACATTACTTACACAAACGGGAACCACCAAAACGAATCAATTGTTTTAAACAAGGAGAGGAAAAATGTGTGGAAAAGAGAAATGCTTGCGAAGAAAGGGAGAAGAGACCTATAATAATCGAAAACAAAGGGAAAATGTGGGGACGGAAAACAAAAGGGCAGGCAAAAGTGGGACCTAACAAGAAAGCGGCAATATTGTGCCGACCCACTTTATGAACGGGAGGAACGGAGAAAAAAAGGATCAAAAATACAGGATTTAGGAACACATCCACAACGAGATGTTTTCCGGTTAAATAGAGGAGTTGCTCCTTTAATTAGAAAAGGAGAAATAGTAACGGGAAAGTGGGGGAGGGGAAAAAGAAAAAAGGAAACTAAAAAGGGGGAGCAAAAGTTTTTGCAGTTTATAATAAGGAAAGGTCACATGTGGTTTTAGGCCGATGGAAATGTAGGAGAGGGAGCAAGCAGGAAAAGCACAGGTATTAAGAGAGGGGGTAAAAAAGGGCTCAGGGAAGGAATTGGCAAGGAATGAGAATGAATAAGAGAACGTGTAGTGGGTGAAAAGAAGAGGTTTAAGGAATCAAAAGAGAGGGGGGGAAGAAAGTAATTAAATGAAAAAAAAACCTCCAGACTGAGCCTGTCAAAGAACTGCAAAGGAAAAAACTTTTAGGGGAGTGGGGTAAAGGGAAATCCTGTGTACACCAGTGGTGGGAGGGTAGAAGTCACATTTTCATAAAGGGATCGGACAGGGGGACACCACAGCACAAATTTAACGCGTCAAAAGGGGAACTAAAAGAAAAAACAAGTGGTTATTAATAGGAAAAGGCTGAGGGGGCAGCAGTCATAGCTTAGGAAACAGACCAGAGGGAACAACCTTGGGTGAGGCTTGGGAGGAAAGGGAAATAGAAGTTACCAAAAAAAAAAAAAAAAATATCATAAAAGAAAAGGTCGAAGGTTCTCAGAAGAATGAGAGGTTATGAGAAAGATAAAGGTAACCAAAATAATGCACGTATTCTAAAACAAATTCGCTATTCTACAATCACTTACGGGACATCCTTTGGCCAGGACGCCAAAAAGAGGGTTGAAAATATTATAAAAGAAACAGGGAGACAGATATAAAATTGTATAGAGCGAGGGTCTTGAAATGCTTCTAAAGGGGCACACACAAATTGAAGGGGCCAGGAACAAAAATAAAAGGTTCTGTAGCAAAAAAAATTACACATTGAACAGCAAAGAGGGAAATGAACTAATAAATGCTGTCTGAATTGCGGATCATTGACGGGAGGCCAGGAGGAAAATGAGGAAAGGGAGGGGAAAAAATAAAAAGCCATCTTAAGGTCACCTCACAAAAAGATGGCAATAAGGACATTTCCTAAGAGGGGGGGGGTAAGGGGACAAGGAAAATTGGAAGAAGTCCAGGTAACATGGACTTAAAGTGTATTTGCTTAATCTAAGGTTGAGCAAAACAAAACTTGAAGAAAAAAAAAGGAAAAAAGTCCCAGGGATCACAGTTCAAAAGCGAAGACACAACCAACGAGGAGGCCTGAATGAATGATGCAGAAAGAGGCTCACTGAAGAAATGTGCGTTCAAAGAGGGGAAAATGCAAGGGTAGAAACTCTTGGGCTGGGTTCGGGGCCCCCAATTCTGGGGAGGTGGAAAGGGCTCGAGATAAGTACTCGCAAGGGAGAGTAGCAAAGGCTCAGGCCGAACGGGTAATTCCTCTGATATGACATGAACAACTTTCGAAGGAATCAAGAAGACACAAGGAAAAGGGGGGGGAATCCTGTGAGCGAGGAGAATTCCTGATTCTTTACCGGGACCTTTCAGCGAACGTTACAATGAGGGGATAGAGCAGAAAAGAACACCTGGGTGCCGGACCACAAAGCTCTTCTGGTCAAACAGTCTGAAGGAATCAAAAAAAAAAAAAAGGGAGACTGGGCGACGGAACGCAAAGAAAAGGACACTATCTGACAAAACTCGGAAAGCTCGGAATGCGAAGTGGGGGTTCTAACAAAGTCAAGATAGGGACACAGTGAAATCTGAAATCTTGCGCTGAGATGCTCCCGTATCTCCAAAGGAAACCGGGGTATTCATGAACAACACCAAAAAGAAAGAGTATGAAGAAGAACGGAACTCAGTGATTGGTTAAAAAGTGAGGAGATGAATGAAAAAAGTGGAACAGGAGGCAAAAGACTGATCATACAGAAAGTGAAGCAAGGGAGTGAAGCTGTGTAAAAAAAGCACTGCATTCCCGCGGGGAATCAGTTTTTGGAAGGGAATTCAGACAAAGGAAACTCAAAAGTCAGTGAGGTGGGTCTGAAGAGAAGGAAGGACCAGACGAACTGAAGGCAACCCAGGTGTCTCAGTTCTTTGCGGGAGGGAACATAAAATCAAAAAAAGGGAGAAAGGAAAGCTGAAGGGTCCAAGAAGAATCAAAACCAACAAAAAGAGTTAATCAGTGCTCTCCGCGGTTTCGGGAAGCGAATGAAAAATAGAAAGGGCAGCAAAAGGAAATACATCTTTTCGACCCCTCGAGGGTGTTCCACCATACCTATTCGAAGGAAACATGAAAACCGAGAGGGGCAAAAGACACCACGGAAGTACTCTCACCCTTGCATGGGCCCAAGAAACGCAACAAACCTGTGCAATCTGAAAGAGACGGACCTGTGGGAAAATCCTCGAGAAGGGGGGGGGGAAAAGGTATCACTTGGGTAGAGGACCTAAGGGGGGATAAGGGGGAAAGGGGATGAGTGTTACGGCAAGTTTGTGGAAAAGAATTGGGGTTCGGGAGTAGAACAGGGAACCTGGAAAGGTGGGGATAATGAAAAAGATGACAATTGTACAGTACCAATGGGGGCTGCTTTTATTGTAAGGTTTTTCTTTAAAAGTCAGGAGTGTGAAAAGGAGCGCTGGGGTTGGGTAGGAAACACAAGAAAAATGGATGAAAGATTTTTGAAGGCGGGGCTGCACTCAATTGATTCAGAAAGAGGGAAAAAGCAGTAACACATTGAAGGGGGGGAGGAAAGGTCATTCTGGAAGAAAAAATACCGAATATATCATATTTGGTCGGGGGGGCCTTTTTCTTGGCAGGGAGCAAAGCGGTGGTAGAATGAATGAAAAAAACACGAACGGAGAAAGGAGAAAACAAAAAAAAAGATGGCTCATTACTATCGATAAAAGCAGAGGAATCAAGCAGCAAAAAACGGCTCAAAAACAGATAAAGTGAAAGGGAAAAGGAGGATGATACCAAAGAAGAAGGGAGAATAGCACAAGTGAGGGGGGGAGGGGGGTTGTAGGTAGGATAGAGGTTCTTATCATACCCTTGGTTACTCTCAAGCATGTCTTTAGGAGAAGGGTGAGGATAAAAGGTATTTCACAGGGGGAAGTGTTTGGGGTACAAAATTCGTCGACCTTTCCCTTTTGTTCGAGGGCAAAAAAGCCTCCGAACACATGCAAAAGAAGATTATATGGGAAAAAAAAGACTGCTACTGGCAAATGAATGAAAACCATGGCCCATTGCTGGTGTTGGGAATTAGGTTATACATTTTAGATGGGTGGGGTGAGATTGTTGGGACAGTTCAGCTACAATGAAGCAATACACAAAACCCAGGTTGGGAAGACCCAGAGAAGAATCACAGCAGTAGGGTCTAACACGGTCATTGGGGGCCAGTCAACGATGAACATGTCTGAGGAAGAAGTTAAGAAAAACCGCAAGCAAGAGCAGGGGAAAAGTATTGAGCGGCATCCTGCGCACTTTAACAGGATACTGTCACACCGCCTGAAATTAAGTCGGAACGGGAAGGTAGGGGTAATACCAGAACTGAGCAAAAAACTCTTGGGGGAAAAAGGTAATTTCTTTGGTGCTAATGGCGGACTAATACTGAGCATATACCTCACATGTGAATGGGACGGGAGTACAAAGGCAAAAAGGGCTCAGGGGGGGTGGGCCTAAACGGAGAAAAGAACAGACACACTTTTATATTTAAAAAAAATTAGCACACTGCGGAAGGGAAAAAAAAGACCTAGGAACAGCTACCGAGAAAACAAAAAAGGGAGGAGGAGAGGGAATTTAAATAGAATAAAAAGGTGCTCCGTTACTTAGCACAAAGGGATCAAGGGTAAATATAAAAGCTATGGTGCACTGGAGTTGTAATTACTGGAAAAAACCTGTGGTTTGGGAGGGGGGGGGCCATTCACATTGATTGTTTAATTGGTATAAGGTAGGTATGAGCAGCATTAGACTTATAAAAGAAGAAAGGGGAAAGGACACAGAAGGGGAGCGTGGACAATTAATCATTAGGAAAAGTGTCATTCTGTGTGAACGTAGAAGATGGGCAATTGTTTAGGAAAAGATACCAAAGACAGGTCTGAGGAAGGAACCCTCATTAGAAACAAAAAGCCCATAAGGTCTGGACTGCCAAAATTGTGTAATAAAAACCATGGACCTTGATCCGAGTGGGAAAGCGGGTAAAAAAAGGGGTGATTGATGGATTTTCATATTTGAAAAGTCTTACTGCACAAACAACTCCCAATTGAGAGATGAAACTAGGAGAAAAACGAAAATCAAAGAAAGGACATTGTGAAGGCCTGCAAGGCAGCAGTCAGAAAGAGAAGGGGGACAACCTGACCAATATGGTGGGGGACCAACCGTGGGATGGCTTTTGAAAAAATGGTGAGGATCTAGAGACCCAAAAAAAAAGGAACCCCATTCATAACCTTAAAAAGGAGTGCCCCCTGAGAAAAAAAACTAAAATGATGAAGGAATGGATTAAACAGGATGGGAGGCTCACAGAGAAAAATAAGAAACCGCAAACTCAAAAGGGAAAAATCATCTATGGGTGGTCTCATCCGTGGAAAACGAACTGTGTCTTAAAAAGGGCGTTTAGGAGTGAATTATAGAAATTCTCGAAAGGCTGCAAACGAGATGAATGGGGGTTCTGAAACAAGTTTTTCACACAAAACTTGCAAAGGAAAAACACATAAAAAGATAGGGAGTACTAATTTACACATTGAACGCAGGGGACAAAGGTACTAGATATAGGCAGGTAGAAAAATGGAAGGGATGGACAAGACCCGAACAACATTTTTGAGGGGAGGAAAGGAGTCCCAAATACCGACACAATCCACCCTCGCAGCAAGAAAAAAAAAAGCAAGAGCAATCAGGTAAAATGACCTGCCACGGGGATGGCCATAGTGAGACCAATCAGGAAAGATGGACTGATGGGGTATTTGTCAAGAAAAAGACCACAATATCAACCAACATTGAAAGACTCAGAGACAATTAAAATTATCCCCAATGCATAGAGTATCAGGGAAACACCTATTACCACCAGAAGCGGAGGATGATGGAATGAATGATTCAACATGTGGAAAGCAAAAAAATGGATGTGGCAACAGTCTGTGCAGACTATGGGATGCAACTTGTGGATAGACACTCGTGGTCGGAATGGACCTGGGCATGTTGTGGAAAATGTAAACTGACTATACTAGCAAAAAAAAAAAAACGATGTGTCAGATTGGAGTCGAAGTGGTAATGGAAGCATGATATGACGGTCTTAATTCATACACTCAAAACAATCCACAAGAAAAAAAAACTTGTGCAATCAGCATAGATCAGCATGCTTTAGCCACTGTTCGAAGAAGAAGGGGAATGACCACTTTGAATTGAGAACCTTTAAAAAAAGGACAAAGGACAATTGGTGCATGTTTCGACAAAAACGCGGGAGTAAATCCTCAGTCTGCGGGCTCAAAACAAACAACCTGACTGGTGGACAGGGCGTAATGGATTACCACAACGCGGCAAAGCTGAATGCCAAGAGAAAGCGAATGCAGAAGTAAAGCATCACAGCTCAATGAAAAAGCCTGTGGATGCGGAACAAGGGAGAAAAAACTGATTCAAAAACAGGGGGGATCGGGGTAAAATGAAAGATCATCAAAGAAAGGAAAAAAGTCAAAAATTGACTACTAGCTAAAAGAAAAGGAGAGAAACTGAACATGCTGACTAAGAAGTGGTAGGATAAAATTGAAGAAAAAGCAGAGCAAGAGTTACAGATACACAAACAGGGAAGCAGTTAAGGAATCCAAAAAGTGAGCTGTGTGCCAGCCAAGTCTGCAGAAAAGGGTGGGACTGGCTCGCAGGAAGGGAAAAACAGGGACGATAAAAAGTCAGATTCACGACCATAATGGAAAAAAACAGGCACCAAATTCTTTGCCGGGAAAAAAGGGGCAAGGCCAAGTGGTCCGGGGCGTGAAAGGGGAACAAAGAGGAAAAGAAGAAAAATCCGAAAGAAGGAACGGCTTGAGACAAAGGAGGCTCTCCGCCTTGTGAGAGGTGCTGGGAGAAAAACAGGCCTAGAACGAGACATTAAAAAAGGTGGAAAAACAATAGGGAAAAAAGGTTTGAGTTGGCATTGCTAGTCAGATTCGAGAAAAACCTCACACCTCTCAAGGACGGGCCCTAAGCCCCACACGCTCACCAACTTAGAAAAATGCACACCGGTGGCAAGCTGCAGAGAAAATGGACCTGTTTGGAAGAAGGTAAAGGAATCACCTCTCTTTCTGGTGTCCAAGGAGACGAGCGTCTTGGGATACAAAACACAGGACAAAAATTGTTATACAACCGAGAAGTGTGGGGAAATGCTGCTGTGGGATAAAGGGGGAGATATAAGAAATCCATGTTTCCTGAATTTGCTAGGCACAATCTTGAAATAGGGGGAAATGAAAAAAAGTCCGTAAAAGGGTGGAATTTGGGCCATGGGGATGGGGCAGTACGCTGTATGTGGAACGGACGAACAAGGGAAAGGGGCAAGGTAATGAAGGGGCCACTCAATTGATTCAAGGGAAAGCAGACAGGCATTCTCGGGGGGCACCTGTAGGTAATTCTGCAGACGCAGTAGGGATAAAAAAAATCAGATGAGCGGTTCTTGGGAAGTTAAAGAAAAGATTTTATGGAAAGTAGAATGCCTTTCAAGAAAATAGAAGCGGACTTTGAAGGGATACAACGCTAGAGAGAAAACAAACGCGCCGGGACAATATACTAGGGGGAAATGTCCACAAAGGGATGTTAAAAACCCATGGGAAAAGGTTACAAAGGGGGGGGGAGGAGTTGGAAAAATTTTACCACTTGTGCTTATCGAGGAAGGGCCATTCTCATCAGGAAGAGAAAAAGGGGAATTTGGTGCCCTTTAGTTGCTGGTGGGGGGGTAAAAGAAAAAATGTTGAGAGAGAACTTTAACATTTTGTAAAAATTCAAAAGCAACTCCTCAAAAGTCCCAAAACAAGGACCGTAAAATGGGAACCTTCGCCAGCTAGGCTGCCTGAAGTCCAGAGGTTTGTGGTGTGGTGTAGGTTTGAAAAGAGGAATCCCGGGTTGTGGGGGGGGGGGATGGAGACAACAGTGCAGATAAAGCTGAAGAGAAAAGTACCCAGTAAAAAGAAGGGTGTACCGACCACCAGAGGGAAAGAAGCCCCAGCATCAAAGGTCAATTGGGGAAAACCTAGGGGGGCACAGGCTCAGTCGAGTTGGGCGGGGAAGGATTTAGAATCACCTGTGAGAGGAAAAACGCTTTTTTATATGAGGAGAAGTGCACCTAAACACTTGCCAATGAACGTTCAAAAAGTCATGAACAACGGGGAAATGGGAACGTAACAGAAAGAGCAAAAGGGGGAAAATCTAGGGAAGGGTTTAATTAATTTCGTGCTAATGAGGAAAGAATGTAGAATCTAACACTACCAATAAAAAAAAACACAAGGTTTATTTAGAAAGGGGAAAAAAAACTAAGGGGGCTCACGGGAGCACACTATGAGGGAAGGACCACTTTTAATTTCATATTTAAAAGAGGCACACAAAGGATAAAGATAGCACTTAAAGGAATAGGAGCAACAAAAAGAATGGACAGACCTAGGCCTTTACATGGATTAGAAAACAGGCAATACGGGAATAGGGGGAGCAACCAATAAAGAGGTGCACGTTTGTGCAATTACATCAAGGGGCATTTGAAAAAAAATATGTGTTTTAGGCAGATGTAGTAATAGGAGTGAAAGCATTCACGCACCGGAAAGAGCATGAAAACATGGGAGCAGGGGACCTTGGCTCATTGTTGGGGAACTGAAAAAAGGTTAATTACTGAGAAAAACATTCTGTTTGACCGTATCATCTCAAGGGAAAGGTTTAGGTGCTAAATCGAACGCTGAAAAACAGGTCTGTGAGGGGGGGGACAGAGGAGAAATAGACAAAAAGGCCAGGGAGACTGCCACAATGAAAGGGTTAGACCCATTTGACGCAATGAGTTGAAAAGGCCCAAGAACGGGGAACGGGTGTGGGAAAGAAAGGAAAATCACGGGAGAAACTGTTGAGACAAAACAAAACTCACAAATTTCTAAAGCAAATTTATTACCTAAGGAAACAACAAAAAACAGAAAAGGGGTAGAAGCAGTAGAAGACGAAGAAGGGAACTTCCCCCATGGTCCCAACCTGGGGTTAGTCTAGGCAGTTGAATAAAGGGGGACTAAAAAAAAAGAAAAGAAGGTGTACCAAACAAAACAGAAAGAAAGGAACCCAATCTCCTAACATGATCTGCATAAAGGAAAGAAGAAAAGAAAGGTTTGATACGAAGAAAATGTTAGTAGGGAGAGCCTACCTCAAAAAAGAAGAAAGAGGTCCTATTCTAAAAAACAAGAAAATTAGGCATATTCTAACTCATCTTAGTACAAGCCGGGGGAGGAACCGAGAGTATTAGGGAAAGACGTGAGCTTTGGGGCGGATTCATAGAGCGGGGTACGAGAAGAAGGGGAGCTTGCTTAGGGATGAAATTCCTTCTAAAAAAACATAGTCATGTCAAAGGAAAAGCCTGAGAAATGATTTCTGTATCAAGAACATTGACAGAAAGCGGAAGAAAATTAACTAGAGAGACATAACAAGACACATTAAAAATTGAGTGGCCAAAAGCCGTAGCCAGGAGCAGGGTAAGGATAAAGACTTTCATCCAGAGAAAAAGAAAAACATGACCATAATTACAGAAAGACATTTAACGACAAGGAATGAAAAGATTGGCAAGAGTTTGCCGAGCCCCCACATCAGGAAGGGTATTTGCATAGAGAAAAACATGAATTTATCAATAATTGGAATACACTAAGGACGCCCTAGGTATCACAATTATGCATAGAGTATCCCAAGTAAGGAACATAGGGACAAGGATAGAACTGAATGAGCGCAAAAGAAACCGAGGCTCAATAACAGTCTGTGCGGGAAGAGGGAGAAGTGCAAGGGTTGCGAGTATGGACTCTTGGGCAAAACCGCGCATGAGTAAGGTGAGAAGAGATAAAAAGAAAAAATAAAAACCATCTTGGAAAAAGGGACTGCCAACTTTGGTCATGCTGAAAACGTCGCAAAACTTAAAAATCCAAAAGCGACACTAAAAACGGTGAAAGGCCCCTGAGAGGGAAAATGAACCTTCAGAGCTATACAGAGCGCCGGTAAAAAATTTGATCCAAACAAGTGCAAAAAAATAGACAAACACACCCTGGGTAAAGATAAGCGAGGAAAGAAACGTGATCTCAGTCATACGGACAATCAGAAAACAAACCAGACAAATGAAATCCGGCAAGTCTGAATGCAAGAAAATCTCGGGTGAAAGCTGCCGCTCACAAAGCAGGTACACATTGCTAGGCGGGAAGGAGGCAGAGCTGACCCGGGTTCATCTCAAGATACCTTAAAAGGAAGGTTCAGTCT
>Ga0179593_1472049_pt1 | contig 11386 bp, 15 predicted proteins | sample CZODoug2_1_08_16_FD_185931 | JGI IMG/M metagenome (GOLD analysis project Ga0179593, IMG submission 185931) | Vadose zone soil fungal communities from Angelo Coast Range Reserve, California, USA - CZODoug2_1_08_16fungal (PacBio error correction) | ecosystem: Environmental > Terrestrial > Soil >...
AGGGAAACGGGTTTTTAAACAAATGTTTGAATCGGAGTAAATCAAGGCTTTTGAATTGTCAGTGAGAGAAGCAGATAAACAAGTTTTAAGAAGGATAACAAAATCAGTCCGAAACTCAGAGAAGGGACAAATGTCTGAACACAGACCCAAACCAGAGGTGTAACACTAGTGTCTTTTCTGAGGGGAAACGATAGAATGCCAGAGGGGCGGGGGTAAAAGCAGGGGATGGGGAAAGGGGGAGAAGTGAGCGGACGGAGGGCGCGTTCCATGTGGGGGGCGTGACAGCTGAGAAAGTGGTCTGTCCGAATGCCGACATGCACTTGCGGGGCAGGAAAAAAAGGATTCGCCACATTCTCACGCGGGGAGAAAAAGAATGCGCGCCGTTAAGAGTCCTACGGAGGCAATTGAAGACTGGCCTGGAAAGGTGGTAATGAGATTGGAAATTCAATAATGCGACGGGAGATACCCGCCCGAGTCTACGGCGAGGATACGATTGCGTTTTTCCAAGTTAAAGCAAAGTTTCCCGTCGAGGAGATCAGGCGAGACGGGGGGAGTACTTCTGAGAAAACGACCACGGGATCGGAAAATGTTCTCAGACATTAGGGTAAAAAGAAATTGGAGCTGCAGCTAAGCGCAGATGAGAGGACAACGGACTTTTAGAGGAATACATTGTCCAGAAATAAATGTCGAGAGTGAAGAAGGAATTTGGGGGTCGGGAAATGATGCGCACGTTGGGAAGGAGTTAGGTAATGCTTGACCAGGAGCTCTCGGGAAAAGCACGCAAGAGTTGGAAACAAGTCGTGAACAGAGTAAAAGGGGCTCGTCGAGAAAAGGCGTGGACCACCCTGTGAGGAGGGCTACCTTGGTACGGCATGGGCACCTCGGGGAAGGAGAAGGTTGACGTACCGCATAACAAAAGGGGGGGCAAGCGGATCATAGGGGAGAGGAACAGGTAAAACAACTGATAGAAGGGGACTCTTAGAACGGAAAAATTTATGCGAAGCCACGAAATTACCTTCCATGTACGAGGGAAGAGACAGGAATATTCAGTCGCTGAAAGGGGAGGAGAAATTTTGGGATCGAGCTGCGGGGAATGTAAACGATTAGCCCCTAAAACGGGGACGCGTGCAAACGGAGAGCGCTCAGTCGTTTGGACCTGCTGGGGGAAGGGTTAAAAAGCGGAGCAGGACCACGCGGTTTGAGAGAAGGGGGTAATACCCTCGTAGGTTCAAATTTTGGGGGGCAAAGGGATAAACGAAACCCATACCGGTGACTCACAGAGGGGAAAGCGAGAATCAGGGGAACGTGGAGGCAGCACTACAAAGTCTAATTCCTTATAAGGGGGCGGGGGCACGTTTTCAACAGTTCCGAAGTGCATGCTTGAATAATTCGTCCCAAATGGTCAAAAAGAGTGTTAATTACTGCTCCACGCGAAGAGAGCAAGAAGCAAAAGGGGATTCATCAAACATTGCTCACTTTCGACAGTTAGAGGAGGAGGAACTGAGCAAAGAGAAGAAAGGAATGGGACCTCTCTTTGACAGAGGAGGAGTTCACCCCATCCAGGAGAAGAAAAGAATCCTTGTTAGGGATGGGGTGGAAAGGGACGTTCGGAAAAACAACTGAGTTATTTACTATTACAGTAGGAGAACTGGATTCGTTCGAAAAGGGTGGTGTTCAGTCCTGTTTGGGGAAAGACAGGCCCGGGCGATTACGGGAAAAGGGGCCTTATGTGAATGGGAAGGGAAAAAATCACTAAAGCCAACAGTAGAAGCAAAAGGGCGCACTCGCGGGTTGGAGCGCGTCAACTTAAAGGCCGCCCGGGGGACGAGTCAGACTCAAAAGATGGAGGCAGGTACTGGGATGAAAAAGAGGGGTTGGTCGGCGGAACGGTGCTGATGTCTTTTGGAAGTTCTGGTTACGTTGGAGGAGGCAAAAAGCCTCGGCTGAAGCAAAGTCTCCAAGGGGAAAGAACCGGAAGGAAAAAACGGATTGCCAAAGGGGGGGGGAAGTGACGTAGGGCCTCCGGTGGTGGGGGCAAGGGAGAACACGACAGGTTTGCAGAATAACAAAAAAAAAAAAAAAAAAAATAAGAAAGAGAAAAAATATGAAAAAAAAAAAAAAAAAAAAAAAAAAAAGTAAAAAAATGTTTTTGGTGCAACTGCCTAATCATCAGACGGAGCCCGCGGTCAACCAAAGGCAGGGGACAGAACGAGGGATCAAGAGACTTATCGAAGAGGGCCTTGTGTCAAGGTTATCCCCGGTACTTTCAAGGAGAGATAAGTGGGGCAGGGAGCGACGAAAGTTGAGGCAAAGTTTCACAGGTGTAGGCTTGGGAAGGGGCGAACGGGGAAGGGGGGGAAACTGGAGAAAAGTAGCGTTCCGGTTTTAGGAAGAGACTGGCTGAGGAGCGCGGCCAGTTTACTCGCGCGAAAGGGGAGTTTGCCAGCACAGCACTGGGCTGTGTGCCCCCGAGGGGGACAGACGTGGGAAGTGTGGGCTAAAAATTGGCTTCCAGGTGAGGTTTCAGTGGCCTCCTTAAACGACCCGGAAGCATCCAGATGGCTGCGGGAAGGATTCAAAGGTGCACTTCACTCAAAGTACTCCGGGCAGGGAGACAGTCTAATAAAAAAAGCAACATTTTTGCTTCCCGCGCCACGTCGACGTGTACGTAGGAAAAGGATCTTTGTCAGGGGTCAGGGGGGGCCGTGGAAGATGCCGGGATGCGCGACGGTGGGGGGGGGATCTCGATGGAGAGTGGGGGAAGGCGGAGGATTGTGTGGGAATGTCATAAAACGGGGGATCAACGCGTGAAAGCACGAAGCTAAAACGACCCGAAATTCCCTGAAGAACAGTAAAGGGGACACGGTGTAGGAGCCACATAGCCGGGGTTAAAGAGAGAAAAACAACACCTTCTTGGGAAAAGAGAGACGTTCACAACCGGTTTCTTGGCGCCGACACCGGGGAAAGGGAGGGGTAAAGTAAGGTAAGGGCGGGTCGGCGTCAGGCGCCACGGAAGAAAGGGGGGGGATTAAAAACCCCTCTACAGAAGAAGGCCACACTCCTAGATAGCAGAACCTTCGGGCCTCGAGCATACCCGAGTCCTTTCACTTCAGCGACACTTGAAAAAAATATCCACCGAAAGACGCTAACACGGCTAAGGTGGAAAAAAGAGAGGGGGGCAGAAAGGGAAATTGCAAAAGGGATGAGCATCCAGCTGGGAGATACGCGTTCACAACGTGGATGAAGGGACAGTCTTCGCCAGAGCTTATGAGGAAGGGTGGAGGAAAACCTAACTAAGCACAGCCAAGAGGAATTTTAAAAATGGAAGGAAAGGGATGCGAAAAGTTTGAAAAGAAAAGGAGGGAGGGGGGGCCCCAAGCCAAAAAGAGAGAAGGATAGATAAGCTGATAGAAGCCAGCATAAAAATCAAGGACAACAGGGAAGATCATTTATAAGGGACGCTTAGCGCGGGGGCATGTGAAAAAAAAGAGAAAAGAGAAAGCTCGAAACAAAAGAGCATCTCATGTAAAAGGGAAAAAGGCAGGAGAACTGACCCATTTCAGGTCGGCTGGGAGAGACATGACCCCAGAGAGGTCAGTCGGTACACGAAGCGGCACGGAGGGAGAGAGTCAGGATGAAAGAAAATCTCACGTGAGCCTGGACAAAACACGACGCGTCGACGGAACGTGATTACACAAAACAAGAAGTTCGAGCGGGAAAGGGAGTAGGAATTGACTTTGCACAAAAAGGTCGGGTCGGGAAAAAAAGAAAAGACCATCAACTCAAAAAGACAAAAAAATAAAGGGGGAACAGAAAAGAATGCCGACCCAGCTACCGGGGAGAAAGGGACTCAGGTAACATCCAGAATGTTACGAGATCAAAACTACTCTGGGGAAGGTATGAGACCCTGGGTAGGGGAGATGGTGGCAGAATACCAAAGTATGCTATCAGAAAAAGGGAAAGGGGAGGTCCCCAAAGGACGAAAAATGGGGGAATGGCTAAGAAAGTAGCTAGTGATAGGGAACATAGGGAATTCCGGTATAGAACTCAGATGGCAAACAAAAAAGAAAAAGGAGTAGATGCTTCCTGAGATTTTTTAAAAGGAGGCCGAAGCGAGGTTGTTCCGAGAGCAGAATCGTGAGAAAAAAAGGCATGCGAGACCTGCGAAAGGTTGCGTCAGATGTGAATGGCGAAGAAGAAAGTACTGGAAAAAGAGGATGTACCGTGGGATGACGGAGGTAAGGCTGTCAATCAGAGGGTAAAATTGTAAGGTAAAAACGTGCATAACCGGACATCAATAGAGTTGTAGGGAGGGACTCAAAAACTATAGAGTCGGAGAGGGGGATGTAAAATTTAGGGGGCGGGGGGGAAAAGAACTGGTTGAACAAAGTTACGCAATAAGAGGTAGAGGCGCGGAACGCGGCCTCTCACGAAGTGGAATATTACATCAGGAAACCTTCTGAAAAGAGTATTTTTCTTAAGCGCCAGGGGGGAGATGGCAAGAGGAGGGTCCATTAAAATAAGGAGGATAGAATGGAGGGGACAGCATGAATACGGGATATCCTGGTCTGCGAGGAAAGGGAAAATTTTGCTCGCGAAGGAAATGGCCTTGAAGAGCAAAGCTGCCTTTAGTCGAAAGGGGAATGTGCGCACGGGGGAGAAAACCAGTTAGGGATCCGGGATCGGCGCTACGTCAAAGAATCACCGTAGCGGAAAAGGGGTTTGAGACGCAGACCATGAGGCACACCTTTTTCTCGAAGGAGGGAGAAGAGAAGGCGGGAAGGGGAAAAAAGACTTGCGTCGGTGAAAGCTCTGAGGTCAAGCAGTTTAACGAAGAGTTGACAATCATCAGAGCCGCCACCAAAGGAAAGAACTCGGACATTCGGGGGTCTGGGTCGGGAGGGGGGGGCAGAACCTTTATTTAAAAGAAACGCTGAAGAGCAGCTGCCGCCACTGAGACTCAAAACAAGAGAGAGATCACCCTTATACCGACGTTAGGGAGAAAGTGAAAAAATCCAGTCGTGGTCCCTTGGACAAAAGAAGGGGGAAAACCATGAAACCTAACTGAGAGATAAGAAGAGCAACGTTGGAGGCAAGGGAAACTCCAAACTTGATATACGGGTATTTCAGCTAAGTCGAGAAAAGACTGATGAAAGAGTCAGTAAAAACAGAAAATCAAGTGAACGAAAAAGGGGTAGAGGAATGGACTAGCGATGAAAAGAACGGATCGGAGGGTAGAACAACTGATGAGCTTGTCAGGATGATTCCGCTCATTCTCTGGAAAGAGGTAAAGTTGTTATCGAAAGAGGAATCAGCAAAGGGGAAAGCAACAGCCGAGCTACGCTCACAACCGACCAGGCTGGGAACAGAAAGGAACGCTGCACACCCATGAAAAGTTCTTGAAAATCAAACTAAAAGAACGCTCCAGAGGGGGGAGGGAAGACTCTGGGGGGGACGTCAACATGGTTGCTTACTAATGATTGAAAACCGAAGTTTTGGTGGAAAAGGATGCAAATGTTGAGACGATTAAAAAGCGCCATTCAAAGAAGGGTCTTTAGAGAACGATTCAAGAAGGGGTAGTCAAATATATAGAGAAAAAAAAAGGTGGGGGGAGGAAAAGAGAAATAGAAGTCGGGGGGGGAATAAACAAATGGGGGAAAATCAACTGATTTGAAATGGAGCGTTTATATTCCTAAAACCGTGGAAGCCCGGCGCCCAACAGTTGTCGAAACTAGCGCTAACAACATTGTCTGAAGGAACAGGAAGGAGAAAAAATCTAGGTGGGAGACAACGAAGTTCTGTGGCATGTCTAAAGGAAGCAAATCTGGAAGGGGGGGGGTCAATCGTGGAGGTCTTTGGACTCCAATGTTTTTGAAAGGTGATCTAACGGCTGGCAGAGTAAGCCAGTTGAAAGAGGGCGACAAAGTTGCTTGTCAAGAATGCCTAGCAGGAGGGAGCAGAAAGCCCTTATCGCCTCCAGTCAGACACCCAGGTGGGCGAAGATAAGCGAAGGTTCATGAGAGCAGAACTAAGAAGGTTCGGAACAATTGAGGAGGGAAATAAGGGGAGGAAGGAGATGAGACGGAGAGGGAGAGGAAACTAACAGAGAGACGGAGCAGAGAGAGTTTAGTTGCCAAAAAGGGAATCCGACAAGCGTAGAGAGAAGTCTAGTCGTATTCGTAGATTGTGCGCCCCGGCAAACGAGGATCGGAATTTAGAAAAGAAGGGCGGTCAAAAAGGGATAGAGGGGGATCATTGCGATCGGTCGGGAGGTCTGGGATACGGGGAAAATGGATGGGGCAAGAGAAAGAAAAAGAAAATGGCGAGGTCCAGGTTAAAGTTTTGGGGGGGGGGGCGTAGGAAGGACGAGGTGATGTGGCGTAGGGGTAGGGGGAAAAAATGTCTACCTGGAGAGACTTAACGCAAGAATTGGGGGGAACATTAAAAGAAGAGTCTCAGAATAAAAAGGGTGCCGCCCTGTGAGCATGAAGAGAAAACGCATGCAGGTGCCTGAAGTAATAGGGGGAAAGGTTACTTTTACGGAGAAGAAAGGCACGGATTATAAGAACTTGGGGTAGACATTCCGGAAACTGGAGCGAAGGAGGTCTTGGTCAGCGGCCGGGAAAAGGGAAGGTTCTCGACCAATGGAAGGTCACTGTTCAGCCAGTATAGGCACGGAAATATTATCTCTTACTTTGTCGATCACCTTAGCTGCAGTGGAAGGTCCTATTAGCAAAAAAAGGTCCGCGGAAGACTGCGACGCGCAAACAGTCCTAGTTTTCAGGAGAAGGTTAAAAGGCCCGACGTCGAGAGGGATTCTATGAGAGAAGGCGTACTTGTACTGAGTCCACAAAGAAAGGTGAAACATGAGAAGAAAGGGATCGGGTCAGGGTAGGTGTGCTCATCCTAAAAAAAGGGAGGACTTAAGAATAAGGGAACAGTGGCAAGTTTTCATCAAAACAGTTTCCACTAAGTTTCTTCTTAGGGAAGAGGAACTAAGAAACAGTACACATAAGGGGGGGGAACCTCCAGCGCCTCAGTTAGCATTACGCAAAGGGGAGAAGGGGAATGAAAAAAGAAGCAAAGAAAGGGGGGTTGTTTTTTGGGGGGGGACCTGAGAGGATGGGACTGGAGTGACAAATAATAAAAGATTCATCGGAACAACATCGGGATGAGGGAATGTGAGTTTATTAGCAGGAATCATAACGCCTCAGATGCGGGTGCAGGGTGTTTTATGGGAGTTATAAGAAAGGAACTAACCAGGAGTGTTGAGACATTACAGGAGAGAATGCTGCGTTCTAGAAGCAGTTTTTGAGTGGCAGAAAGGTCCAGTTATGACTTGATGGCACTTATGGGATGTCTTAAAACAACTAAACTAAGCCAAACGGGGCTCATCAGATCTAGAAAAAGAAAACGTTCCGGGGTGCTAGTAAAATGGGCAGACTGTAAGTTAAAGGAAAGCACCGCGAGGAGGGATTCATTCGTCTGACCAATTAGGTTTTTAATTCGCCGGTTCTTCTGGTTGTAGGGGGGCTTAGGTTTGCGGGGGAGACCAAGTCCTAGAGCAAGCAAGGCATCATCTCAAGGGGGAATTGACTTATTGTGACAAATTGCCTAGGGACGGAGACAGTCGGTTGGGGGACAGCTACACCGTGAAAAAAGAAGGTCTTCGAGTTGGTCCGCAGATCTACGGTGGGGGGGGGGGGGGTGGGGGGGGGGGGGGGGGGGGGGGGGGGGGGGGGGGGGGGGGGGGGGGGGGGGGGGGGGGGGGGGGGGGGGGGGGGGGGGGGGGGGGGGGGGGGGGGGGGGGGGGGGGGGGGGGGGTGGGGGGGAGGGGGGGGGGGGGGGGGGGGGGGGGGGGGGGTGGGGGGGGGGGGGGGGGGAGGGGGGGGGGGGGGGGGGGGGGGGGTGGTGGGGGGGGGGGGGGGGGGGGGGGGGGGGGGGGGGGGGGGGGGAGGGGGGGGGGGGGGGGGGGGGGGGGGGGGGGGGGGGGGGGGGGGGGGGGGGGGGGGGGGAGGAGGGGGGGAGGACCACCGATTAGAAAAAGTGAAACTTTTGTGTAGGAGAAAATCCGAAGCATGAGGGATAAGACCGGAGAAGGTTTCAATGGAGAAGAGGGGGTGCATAAGCAAGGGGGGAGGAAGATTGACAAGGGAAAGAAGGCACCGGCGAAAACTCAAGCGGGAAAATGGGGGGATACAAGTGAGAGGGAAGGTTGTTCAGATTTTAGGCGAGTCAAAAGTGTGACGTCGAGAGGGGAGGGGGGACCTCAGGGGGGAGGTCAACAAGGAGTGGAGCCGTAGGGAAATGCGTCAGTGGATTAAGGGATTTATTGCCGGGGGGGTCCGTAAGTCCACATTTAAGGAAGCAATCAAAGGGAGGGGAGAGTGAAATTACGGAAGGCGGGCAACTAAATACACCAGGCTGGAACCACGTCATCAACTGCACATGGGGGCCAGGGAACCCAATTGTGCCAGAGAGGAGGGGCTGGGTAGGTCTAGTATCGGGGGGGAAGGCGATGCCGTGGGAAGGTGAGGCCTTGCTCGCCCGCCAGAATTTGGCAATTAAAAATGGAGAAAGGAGGAAAACGTAGCTGATGATGTGGGGCTTTTAAGACCACTGGGGGATGTCACAAGAAGCGAAGACAAAGCCAACGGGGAGAACCTTCCAGGGGTAGGAGAAAAACCACGCCTGGGTCTCGATAGAACAAAAAAAGGGAAGTAGGAAAAAAAGGAAGGGAGAGGTCAACATTGATGGGGGCTCTAAAAAGGAAAGGGAAGGGGGAGAGGTAGTCTGGGGAGGGGAGTATGGCGCAGGAAAATTGGATGAAAAGAAAAAGCACGAAGAAGTGCCAGGAATCGAGGCAGGCCCAATATGGGAAGGGCGAAACAGCTGCCGGGTAAAGAATGCGACCAGATAAGGAGAAAAATAAGCGAAACGTCTAGGGTTGAAAAAGATCGTTCGCCCCAATGGGCAAGGGTGGACAGGGGTCTAAAGGGGGGGAGAAAACATAGTGGAAGAAAACGAAAACCGGAAAAGCAGGATGGCTCTGGGGGCGTGGAAGTGAGCGAAAGGACAACAACAATTTAAGCCAATCGGGCGGGGCAAAGAGGGAAGCCGAAGGGCGAAAACGGTTTCAGAAGAAGCAGGCTTGGCAAACAATCTCTAAACGCGGTAAAAGGAGAGAGAGCATCTGAAGTACACGGACGCTCAACGTTGTATCCAGGTCACGTAGTAAGGGCGAGGGAAAAGGCTAAAGGGGAAAGAGCCCGGAGGGAAGGAAAGAGAGAGAGAAGTTAAAAGTCTGCCAGGAGGGAAAAAGGGAGACCCCTGCCTTAGGGAGACGCCCGAGGAGTCAAGTTCGAAGCGGATCCGGACCTGAAGCGATTGAGGAGAATATTCGAGACCTTCTGACTCTGCGCAAACAAAAGGAGAGGAGGAGGGCACTCTGAAGATACCAAAGGGGAATCCTTCAGGCGTAAAGGGGGAGACAATGGGTTTGGGAGCCTTGAACTTCGGGGGATCAGCATAAGGGAAGTTGCAAAGAAAAACGAAAAAATACACAAAGGCGAAAAGACCAAAAGGTAGGGGAACAGCAAGTGTCAAGAAAAGACTCAGGACGAAGGAAAATCGGAGAAAGAGGAATTCAAAGGTTTACTAGAAAAAGACCTCTTTTAGATAGGTGATCAAAAAAGTGTGGCGTAGGAAAATGTCTTGGGGCAGCCAGACATACTAAAAAAAAGAAGAAAAAGGGAGGAGGAAAAACCACCCAAGGGGATTGAGAATAAAAGAAAGTGGGAGGGTAAAGACTAAATAAGGGTTGTGGATTATCTCTCTTATTAGGAAAAAAGAAGGGGGGGGGAAAAATAAAAAAAAAAACCGGGCAGTTTATGATCCTATGGGGGAAGACGCGTAGAGGGGGGGATAAGGGGAATATTCATGAGAGTGGTAATAATTCCATCAGTCTATCCAAAAGTTGGCGGAGAAGGCTTTATGGATAAAGGGCAGAATGCAAGAAGATTTTCCTGGAAAAGAGGGGTTGGACTTTGCGGGAAAATTTAAATCGCAAGAAAGATAGAAACTCGTTAACGGGGTTAAACACGTCTACTCAAGTAGGAAACGTTTTGGGCTGAAAGAGAGGAAGAGGGATCGCACTGGGAGGTCAACAGGTGGTGGTGCTGGGACTACGTGAACCGGTAAGCAGCTAGAAACTCAATCTAGAAAGCGGGTGGAGGAGAAGGTGAACTTAGCAGTAAAGAAACTGCGCGAGAGGGAAGGACTAGAACAGTTTTGCTAATCGGCGTGTCACATAAGGTAGCAGATAGAAGAAGCAGCAGTGAATTCCGTGACTAAAGAAGGGGAAAAGCGAAATGGATGGGGGGGGAGACAGAATATTTGCCGCTTCAGAAAAGAGCCAGGTCGATTCCATGGGAAGGGTGAAATAGGGGAAGAAATTGAGTGAATCCTGTGGGCTAGGGGAGAAGTCCAAAGGAAGCCGTCAGGGAAAAAACTAGGAATGAAGCCAGCAGGGTGTTGGGTAAAAAAACTAGCAACGCAAGGGCTGAAGGGGGAGACTAAAAAGGAGATAGATATGAAGAGAAGAACAACTATGGAGGGCTTAAAAGAGAGTAGAAGCCAAGGGGGTGCTACCGAACGCCGGCACATCAACGTTTCTCTCAACCAAACTTTAGGCTCTGACAAGTGGTGAGAGGTACATCAGAATGGAAGGACGCCTAAACTAGGGCGAAAAGCTTCAAGCCACAGAACTAAAGATCTATACGCTTCTGGTTCAAACTCCTTTCTTGAGAATTTTCAGCAAGAAAGACCATTGGCAAAAACCATCAGCAGGAAAAGAAAGTCCACGAAGGGTCGCAGTCGCTTGGGACGGTTCTTTAAATGGAAAAACGCCTCCTGAGAGTGGACCGTCTCTCAGCGGGACTTGTGGGAACAAAGAAAGCCGTAGCAGAGGGCAAGGCAAGAGTCAGTAAAAGAAAGCAAGGGGAGAAAGTTATGATCATGCAGAGAGGGGAACTAGAGAGGATATTCTAGAAAAATGCGTGAGACAGGATCGATAAGCTTGCGGACCTAAATCTCAGGATAGAGACCCACTTTTGTATCTGAAGACTGGGGAAGACAGTAGCACTTAGAAAAAAAAAAAAAGAAGATCAAGATCAATGCAAGCAGAGGTACCAACGAAGTGCACCAAAGGAAGGAGTAGTTCAAATGAATCCACAGAATCTTGGGGGAGGGGGAGGGTCGCCTTGGGGGGTTGCAAGAGGGGGAATGAAGAAATGGAGGTTGTGGTATCCTTCGGAACGGGGAAAGAGGCTAGAGGAAACTGCCAAGAAGGCTGGCTAAGATGAAAGGACTTGGTGTATTCACGCTG
>Ga0179593_1591748_pt1 | contig 11386 bp, 20 predicted proteins | sample CZODoug2_1_08_16_FD_185931 | JGI IMG/M metagenome (GOLD analysis project Ga0179593, IMG submission 185931) | Vadose zone soil fungal communities from Angelo Coast Range Reserve, California, USA - CZODoug2_1_08_16fungal (PacBio error correction) | ecosystem: Environmental > Terrestrial > Soil >...
TAAGAACATTAGCTGCTGGAAAGAGGAAGGAGCAAAGTACCCCTCCAGAGACAGCACAAAGGGTGCCCCCGGGGAAAAAGGAGCCATTATGGCGAAGGGGGGGGGGTAGAAGGCCCAGGGCGCCGACATCGGAGAGTAAGAGGAATAACTATGGGGGGGGTTCACCTAAGGAGCATGAGACAGAGCAAGAAGGGGAGTCCTCAGGAAAGGCCGCTGATGAGAAAAGAATGACTTCATTTTGGTTGGGGAGGCTGCGAAATCGGGGAAACAATGGGGGTCGAAGGGTCGAAGAAAAAAGAGGGGCCCCCGGCGCTCGGGAAAAAAGGTGGCAAGGTGGAGACCTTTATTCGAAAAAGGGGCAAAAAGGCTTGTTTCAAAAAGGAAAAACATGAACTGAAAAAGGGGGAAGTTAGCGGGGGGGGGTTCCCTTCAACGTGGTGAAAGGGAAAAAAGAATTCCTGCAATGAAAAGAAGAAACGAGCTGCCGGACTCGAGGGGGGGCATGCGACGTTTTTTCTTTTCACAGGGACCGCCCGATTGGGCCTGGAGAAAGAAAAAAGCGTTGACCGGAGAAAAAAAAGAAGGAGTAGGCAGTCCGGAAAAGACGGTATTGCAATTAGGGGGGGAAACGATGTTTTGGAGGCGTGGAGAGGACGAAAAAAAAAAAAAAACTGACGCTTGAGAGGGGACACTTGGGAAAAATCGATGCCAAGAATTCCCTTTTGGAATACAAAAAGCTTCCCGGAGGAGGTCCTCGTGACGGGACAAAAAAGGGTGCAGAGGGAAAAAGAATCGATAGGGGGGAAAAGTTTGTGCCTGAAAGAGGACGGGAGAAATACCAGGGGAATCGGGTTTGAAGGTCTCGCCAGAACAAGACAAGAAAAAAAATTCCATTGAGAACATAACAGGGACCGCGCGTGGTAAAAAACCAAAAATCCTCCAGGGGAAAAAAAAAAATGTCGACCTATCTTTCCAGGAGGAGAGGATAAAGATCGCAGAGACCAAGGTTGCCGGAGGAAGAAGAGAAAACCAGGGGCGGACGGCCTGGGTCAGGGAGGGAACAGACCAAACAGGCAAGACGTGCCCAGGGGGAAAGCCATGTGCCCAGCTCCGAAAGAGGGAGGAAAAAGGCCCTGAAAGACTCTTCCGCAAAGGAAGAAGAAAGTCCGACTAAGGCATGGTTCACGGAATCTCGAAAGGGGCCGGCAAAAGCCGAAAAAAAAAAGGGAACAAAACAACTGATGAGAGGGAAAAAGGAATAGGTGTCTCTTGGGGGGGGGGGGCTGTGTTGAAGAGGGGGAGAAAGTGGCACCATCCCGAAAAAAATAGGAGATCTGGAAAAAGCGAGGGAATCCGTGGAAAAGGCCTGGCCGCCCGGCTGGACGGAAAGGGAAAGTAGGTCGGAAAGCCGTCATGTCCTTGCAAAAAGATTTGGGAGAGCCGGGGCCCGGCAAGGAAAAAACAAAGAGTCTACGTGAAAGGAGAATCAGGGGGGACCGAAGAAAAGGGCCCGCTCCAGAGAAAGGGGAAACAGACGAACTTGGGGACGCCAAGCGAAGAACCGCGAGTGAAAGAGTGTTCCGTTATGGGGGGGGAGAGAGGGCGGAAAAGAAGCGCTATGCTGGAAGTCGGGTCAGGCAACACCAACAGGGAGAAAATCATCCTCAGAAAAAAACACTGGGGGGACCCAGGGTTCAAAACTACTTTGGGACCAGGACGAAAAAGGGAAGCGGTTTTGAGTGGCCTCAAACCGATCACGGGACCTTCTCTCGACGGGGAACAAAGCGGGAAGGGAAAAAAAGGTCCATAAGGAGAGATCGTCCCTCCGAAAGCAGGGGGGGGAAACAACCTCGCCCCAGGGGGAAATAAAAATCCGGCCATGGTCCGAAAGAAGGAACAATAAACCGAGGGTGGGGAACGGCCAGTGTCAAAAATGAAAATCGGCAAGCTCCTGGAACAACTGAACTTCGAACTGACGGGGAAAGGCGGCACTTCTTCGAGTTCAGGGGCAGGAAAAATTCGGGAGGGAACATTGGTACCAAGGTGGAAAAACACGGTAAAATCAGGAAAAGAGGCACTGCAAGCACCCCAAAGAAAAAGAAAAAACAATGCAATGGCGACAAAAATGGGTCTATCCAACAAGATGCCCTGAGGATCGATCCGCAGGGGGGGTCCCCCGAAGACAGGGAAAGGGAAAAGGCGAACAGAAAATAATCACACAAAGAAATAACATTCCATGGGAAAAAAAAAAAAGGTATCAGTGGGAGGGAGGAAGGAGAGAAAAGAGGCGGGCGATCCAAGGAGGAAATCATAACAACAAGAAGGGAGGGGGGGGAATGGGGAGGGGGGCATTCTACTGAGAAAGGGCTTTGAGACACTGTATCTCACAACCGACCAAAAAAAAAAAAAAATAAAAAAAGACATCTCTCCATACCAATGGCGGCCCGGACGCAGTTTGCGTTGGAAAGGACCCGCCGGTTGGAAAAGGAAGAACCCGCTGGCAGAGTACGAAATCTGGTCGATGAGAAGAAGCTCAACAAACACAAAGGAGGGGAGAGAGGCATCGACCAAGCAATTTACTGACGCCGGACCACCTGCAAGAAAAAAAAGAACACGGCTGGCCACAAGAGGGGGGGACACTCGCCCCCCCGGGGGAAACGGGGAGAACGGACGATGGGGGGAACGAGATCCATGCAAGCTTTCGCAGGAAAAAGACGAAGTTTGGTCCTGGAAAAAAAAGGACTGGCGGTTCAATTGTGGGCACAAGGGGAAAAAATCCGGGATCAAAGGCGGCCAGGCCGCAAAGGGGCCGCCCCGACGAAAGGGGGAGGGGGCTGAAGGAGGGTGATTATCCATTGGGAGAAAACGGAGGGCCTCCAAAAAAGGAGCGGTGCCCCCGAAAAAGAGAAGGGCCAGGGGGACCTGGGAGAGACCAAAGGGGGGAGGGAGGAAAGGCCTTTTTTTTCAGGGAAAAAAAGGGGGGGGGGGGGGGAGGGCAGCCGTTGCGGGGAAAAGGGTGAATTTTTTCCTGGGGACAGGCGAACCCGGAATTCAAAAAAGAAGAAACTCGACGAGTGACGCAAGAGAGGGGAAAGGAAAGGGGGAGCCGTTTTTTTCAGGAGAGAAAAGGGACCGGGGCGGGGGGGCTGGACCAAAAACTGTACCTTATAGCAATCGCCCTTGAAAGGGGAGGGGCCAGGCCGACAGGCGGAGTGTTTGCACACCAACGGGGAAAAAGTCGGGGGCTCAACCGAAAATGCGTGAAAAAGGCGAGACTGCCTGGGGGGAAAAAAAGAGGGGACCAAGGATGGCCGTCTAGAGAAGATCCAGGTTAAGTGGGAGGGCAAAGAAACGCAAAGGAAAAGGGAACCCAGTATGTCTCGTGGAACCAAAGGGGGCCAGGGAAGGGCTCTGTTCAGAAACAAACCGGGGGTGTGCCTGAAGAGGCAAACGAATTATAGAAGAAAAATTTCAAAGAGAAAAAAAAAGCTCCCAGTGGCGCAAGGAGGACCGAAGCGCACCGTAATAAGGAAAAGGAGGAAACCCACGCTGCTCCAATGGAGTGAACAGAAGGGAAGCTCGGGGAAAAAAGGACCAGGCCCAACGTCCAAAAAGGAAAAGGGCAAGGACGGCAGGGACCCTTCGTCAAAGCAAAAGAAAAGAACGTACCGGCAAGCGGGGAGCCGACAGACAACACTGAAACCGGAGGCACAATCAAAGAAAGACTCCGGAGCCTCCCTACCTAGAAAGCAGGAAAGGATGGTGTCAATGACTAGCCCCATGAAGAATCGAGGCGGAACACGACAGAGTCTTATCTATAGGAAAAACTGAGAGGAAAAGATAGAGAAGAAAAAAAGAGTTCCCCGTCTTAGGAGTAAAGCAAGGGGGAAGAAAGAAAAACAATTCACATACTAGAGAATAACAGGGGATTCTCAACGTCGGCGAGCACCGGGAGCAAGGCCTGGCCATCAGGGAGGGGGAAAATGCTTTCAAAAAAGGAGTGCCGGCAAGTATGATGGGACTTTCTAGCGGGGGAAAGGAAAATCAGAAGCCATCCGGCCCGCCGCAAAAAACCGAATGAGGACCCCTGGAGGAAAACCGTAGCTTCTTATCTGGGAAGGGGAAAGCTCTGTAGAAAAAACTACCGTCTGGATGCCCGGGGGGAAACCTGCGGGGGGGGGGGAACCCAAGGTGAGCTGTTCTGAAAACTGCGAGCTTGAAAAATTCCGAGGGGAAAGAAAAAAAAAAACCCCACAAAAAATCCGATTGGACCTAGGGGGGACAGCGACCCCTGGGGGGATAGACCTACTGGGGGGGGAACCGCGAAGTGATTTCTTTTGGCAAAAAACTGGATCCTGAGAAACCATCTGGGGGGGAAAAGGAAAAAAAAGGGAAAGTACGTCAGCAGTCTAATGACCCTCGAAAGAAAAAAAAAACCCCTCGCCAAAAGGGCAATGAAACTAACCAGAAGGATCCCGGCCTGGCCGAAAAGGAGGGGGGCCAGGCTCTCCGGAGTTAAAAAAAAAACAAGTTTAGAAAAAAAAAGTCCAATCCTTAAAAAAGGGGAAAACCCAGAAAAAAAAGGCTAAAAAAGGGACCCTCTAGGCCGGAAAGAGGGGGCTTCCCCATGCGGGATCAAGCCAGGACCCACTTTGGAAAAGGGGAAACACGTAAATCAGCGAACAAAACGGAGTGAAGGAACCCCTGAACAAAAAAAAGGCCTGAGAAGAAGGGGGAGACCAAGTTCCCAAAGAACTGGCCAAAAAGACGGGGCCCAGAAAAAGACGGAGGCAGAACCAAAAAAAAATGTATAAGTCACACAAAGTCCCAAAGGAGAAAGACACCTCCAGGCCCAAAAGCACAGGGAAAAACACCGCCCGCGGCTGGCAGAAGGGAAGAACCGGACGAAAAAGAAGATGGAGCACAGGAACCGCCCAGAAAGGTAGGGGGAGGGAAAAACCTGCAGCAAAAGAAAAGAAAGCTTTCTGCGCGGGAGAGGGCAGAACGTGGCCAACAATTCTCCAGCCATGGCCAAAAAGACGCACGGAAAACCCGCGGGTGGTGCCAAAATGGAGTGTTGCTGAAGGACAGGGAAGAGTTGGGTCCAAAAACAGCTTACGGGTGTCCTGGGAGGGGAAGAGACTGAAAAACAAACAACCAAAAAGAGGGGGGAAAGAGAGAGATTTGCAGAAACACAAACAATCGGAACGCGGAAAAGTCCCCCAGGCGAAAAAAGGGCACCACGCGGGTGGGGGCTTTCATCCCCTCAGAGGAAGGCCGCCAAGTGGGAGAAAAGGACCAAAGTGAGACTAGATCCAAAAAAGAAAAAGCGTCTCTTCCCTCGGTTGTGCCTGAACCCTCCTCATGGCGGGGGGGAAATAGGAGTAATTTCCCTTCAAGGGAAGGCGGGGAAAAAAGAAAAGTCAACGCCGAAAAGAAAGTGGTGTGGGGAAGGTATTTCAAACTGTGGATGCAAGGAGCCATTCGCAGAAAGCCCCCCAGAAAAAAGAAGAAGGGAAGGGCTAAAAATCGCACCCCAGGCAGGCAACAAAGGCCCCTTGTCAGATAGTGAAGAAAAAAACGTGGGCGTTTCGAGAGGGAATTTTCCTTCAACTGGTACAAGAAAGGAAAAAGGAACAGCCTGGAAGGGGAATGACCGCCTCGAGGAAGGGAAAGGGGGGGGGAGGTCCAGTAGCTTGCCGGAAAAACTGAAAAACGGTTTCGTCAGCAGAGATTATTTTTCCGGCCAGTGAAGAAAAAGGAGGGTAGTGAAGGCAAAGGGGGGTTAGGAACGGAGGGGAGGGGACGATCCTGGCGAGACTGAGGTGAAAAAGCGCATGGACAGATGGAAGAGGTTTATCGTTTGAGGCAAGGGGAGAATAGAGGCAGGAAAAGGGACGGCCAACAAGGGGGGAGGAGACCCAGTCCTCGATCGAAACCTGGTGACTTAAGAAAGCACCGCCTAGCGAGAAAGGGAGTCCCGACCGCCCCAAGGGAACTCCCCAGAAAAAAAAGAAAAGGCCCTCGCTGTCGCAGCGCAGGGTGCGAAACAGCGAAAAACGCTGGGGAAAAAAACGAGCGGCCAGGTCGCCAAAAAAGGGAAAAAGCGAAAACAGGTTCCAAGGACCGGACACTCGGCCAGGCCTGGACGGTGCTTTCGGCCAGAAACAGGCAAGGATCGGCGGCCAAGAGGGGAGGAAGACAAGAAATGGGCCAAAAAAACGGGCGGCCAGGCCCTAGAGGCGAACGGGATTTCCTCCGAGCAACTGGATCTAAGAGGATGTTGCAAGGGGGAAAAAAAGGAGCCCCACTACTTCAGCTCGAAGCAAGACGACAGAGTGAATAAAACCAACTAGGAGGAGAAAAAAGAGAAAAGCTGGTTCGGCTTGCAAAGGTCCGGGTGTGGAACTTCGGAACTACAGGAAAAAACCCGAGGCCCTCGTCGGCGGCAGAGCCGGAGAATCTCAGGGGGAGGGACTTCGAAAGGGGAAGGGGGAAAAGAAAAGGGACGGGCTCCGCCTTAGGACGTTCCTTTGGGAGAGAAAAAGAATCATCCGGCCAAAGGAAGCACTGCAGATCAAAGAAAAAGGGGCCCATCCTTGGCGCGAAAAAGACTGGGCGACCTGAATGTGAGAAGGGGAGCAGCGGGACGGGGGAAGAGGCACCCCCCCAAGCCCAACCCCCCCAACCTCCTGCGGGAAATAAAATTGGACTGCTGTTTCTGGCGCTGATGGAAGGGGGAACCACTCAAAAAAAAAAACTTTACGGGCCGGGGGAAGGCACAACCACCAGTGGAAGGAAGAAACTTACATCCGGCAACAATGGGTTGTCTCTTCAAAGAGAACTACTGGGCCGCCTCAAAGGGGGTTCTTGGGCCTGAGGATAAAGAAATGCCCTCAAAGGAAGCTGGAAGGGAAAAAAAGCGAAGGACAACAACCCCCCCCTCGGCAGACCCCGCAGTTCCCTCAACAAGGAGCACAAACCGAAAGGGGGGATAAACCTTCAGGAAAAAAAAAGACATAAGGGCCATGCTAGGAAAAGGGTGGGAGGAAAAAAAGCCAGTTTCCAGCCCCAAGCCCGGGAGAGGAAAAAAAAGGAAACAACGGACCGGACATGAAAAAGAGAGGCGGCACTAGGCAGTCGGCAGGCAGTTCTGGGAGGGAAGGGAAAGGAAAATTCAACAAACGGGAAAAAAAATCAGAGGAAAAAATGCAAACTGTTGAAGGGGGGGGTCAAAAAGGGGGAAAAAAAGACGTCTGGTCTGATCGGGGACCCCCAAAAGGACGAAAGGAGCCGGGCGGGGGAACCGAATACCCACAAGGCATAGGCAGAAAAGGTTTTGGAGAGGGGGTCGCAGCCCCTCCAAAAAGACGGAAGAGCCTCCGACCCGGGAAAAGAAGGTAGGAGATCCCGAGAAAGACACATTGACCTCCCATGCGGGAAAAGGAAACCAGAGACTTGCTCGAATAGGAGACTGACCTCAGGAGGGCCTCTCTCAGGGGAAAGCCGAACAACCAGAAAAAGAGGAGTACAGACGAGTCTCGGGGGAAAAAAAAGGCGTGGTGCAGACAAGGGGACGCCTGGAAGGGGGGTGCCAGGTTCCGACAAAGAAAAGGTCTGGGTCGATGGAAGCATCGAGAAGCAACACAACAACGAAGGGGGAAGAAACATCGAACAACAAAGAGGAAACGCTGCCAGCGGCAAGAAAAACGAAAAAAGACACCCACAGGCCGGCAAAAAGCGGGGGGAGACCCAAAACGCGTCGGAGGGTGACGAATTGGGTCGCTGGCAAAGAAATCGCTGAACAGGGGAAGGAGGACGGAAAGGGTTCTTCCCCTCCTGCAAGGAAGGTTCAACTCCAGAAGCATAAAGGAAGGGGAACGGAGCGGACATTCACCAAACGACTACTTAATGGTGGAAAGAAGGAGGAAAAATCGAAAAAAGGGCGGCCCGGTCTGGAAATAAAGAGGGGGGGGGGGGGTCTCGGGGCCAAAAAACCAATTGGCCAAGGGGGCCGTCCGGGGGGGACCCCAGTCGTCCGCAGAGGGACCTTGGGAACGGAAAAAAAAAGGGGAGTGCATCCAGGTGGGGGGGGGGGGGAGGGGAGGGATTTTCCGTGGGGGGGCACCTGAAACGGGAAGCTACCTAATTAAAAAAAAAAAGACGAGCCTCCTCGAAAGGTAAGTAAGAAAGTTGGAGGACATGTGAGAAAGGCTTTGGCTGTAAAAACTGCGTTAAAAGGGGACCGGAAGAAGCAATGGCCCAGGGAAGCGGGGGTAATGCCCTGGGGGGCGAAGTGTGTGAGGGAGGAAGGAGGGGAGAGGGGGAAGAAAATGACGCCTTGTGACGCTGAAAGGGGGGCCTTCCACATATGGGAAGGAAGACCCGGGAAAATCTTGACCCAATAACCTTCTTGCTCAGGACAAGGGAGGGTCAAAAAATGGGGACGTACACAAAAGGGGGTAGAGAAAGTCCTCGATCGACAAAGCCAGAAAGACGCTCGCAGTAAAAAGGAAAAAAGACCGACCGCCTCGCAGGCCAAAGAAGAAAGAGAAAGGGGGAGGAAAAGACGCAGCACGCGGGGGGACTTCATCCGTCCAATTCGGAAAAAAAAATGTAGAAGACGGGAAAAAAAAGCTCGATCTCCAAAAAAGTATAAAAAGAAAGGGGGAAGTCCCAGAAACCAGTCGGCCCTGACAGGGGGACAAGGGGGAATTCCGCTTCGCCAGCGATCCAGGACAGACGTGGAAACGCATGTCCAGCTCAAGAGGGAAAGCCTTCTAGCACGGATTCCTAGGAAAAAAGAAGAAGAGAAAAATCGCCTAAAACCCGATCCCCATCAGGGAAAAAAAGGAGGCCGCAATCCCTACAAAGGAAAAAATCAAAAAACAAAGAGGAGGAGTAAAGAAAGGAAGGGGGGGGCCTTTTCTTCTATTCCAAGAAAAGGGGGGGGGATCGGGAAAGACTCTTAGACCCAGAAGGGAAAGAGAGAAGGGGACCTCGAGGAAATTCCGGGAAAAACGGGACGTCCAAGCTGGAACCGGGAAAAGAAGGTCCTTCTCCCCGCTAAAAGGGAAAGTCTTGGGGGCTCGCCATGATAGAGGGAAAAAAAAAAAGGGGACAAACCTTCCAAAAGGAAAAAGTACGGGGAAATGGAGGCGCATCAAAAGGGAAACTGAGCTGAAAAGGGAAAAGATAGGTGGGAGCCATCGGACGACCTGTTCGTATGGGGGGGGAGAAACACCCTCCGTCGGGAAGTGGCAGAATGTATCATGGTGATGCTATCGGTTCTTAACCAGGAGTGGGGCCGAAAGGCGCAACCGGAAAAAAAAAAAAAAAAAAGAAAAGAAATTCCACAGGGAGATCTAGGAAAGGACATAAAAAAACTAGAACCTAAAGGAGGAAGCTGTTTCTGAAAAGGATAATCCTTCAGGAGCCGAGCAAAACAAGAGGACAAGCCGTCAGCAGAATCTGTCCCTCTCACGAAGCAGGTCCCTCAAAAGAACGAAGTGCATAACGAACCAAAACGGGTCGGGCCCACAAGGGGGGCCCATGCTCGAAAAAAGGCCAGTTTTCCCATAAGGGCCGGGTAAGAGGAAAGCTAAGAATTCCGGCCAGAAGAGGGAGGAGAGGTCGAGTTAGGTTGGAGGTCCAAGGGGGAGGTAAACACCCGGGAAAAGGGAAATCAAGCCGAACGAAAAGGAGGAAAAGACCCCTAGGGACCTGAAAAAGGACCTGGAAGAGGCACCTGTTGTGTTTCGAAGGTCACTCAGGGAAACGCCCCGGGGGAGCGCGGGGGAAAAACCAAAAAAGGGGAGACAGGGTCCGACCATTTTGAATAAACAGAAGCAAAAACCCTCCATGGGGGGAAATGTCCCCATTTCGGCAAGCCCGCCAAGGGCGATCCGAGGAAAGAACTCTAGGGCTCCGGGGGCCATGGCTTGAAGGGGGGGGGGCACGACCTGCATCGGAAGCCGGGAAGTCCTCTCAACCAAGGGAGACTCGCTCCAGGCGAAAGACAACAATAGTCGTCCAGACTGGAACTTCGATTCGGGACAGGAAAGAAAAAACGTTTTCTCCATGGGGGGGTATGACCGCTGGAAATCCATCTTGAAGGGGAGGGGGTTCCTTTTCGAGAAACAAAAATAAAAGAGATATATGCATCTGCAAGGAAGCTTGGAAACAATACACGGAAGGACAACTCCATTCGCAAAAAAGAGGGCCCAGAAGCTTGAGGGGGAAAAAAAAAAAAAAAGAGGTGTGGGGGCGCTGAAAAAAGTAGGAAAGACCCATCGAGAAAAGGTTCTATGCACATTACGAAGTGGGAACTTGACCCCTCCCGACATGAACTCCAATAGCAGAAAAGAGGGTATCTCCGCGGACAAAGGAAAAAGGGGAGGCAGGTCCGAAAAAAGGGATGGGGACTTCGAAAAGAGAAGACCCAGTGGTCCGTCAAGGAAAAAAGGGGGTGACGGGTGAAAAAAAATCCGTGCCAAAGGGCCCCCGTGAAGGAACTGGGAGAGACCAGGGGTGTTCCGGAACCCCCGTTAAGGGAAGGGGGGGTCTTTGCAGCAAGGGAGAAATTGGGAAAAAACGTCAGGGGGGGGGGAAAAGTCCAACGTGTGTACAGGAAAGGGGATCCAACCGGGGGGGGATTGACCTCCTCAGCAGGGGAAGGAAAAAGGGGTTTCGGTCCATGAGAGGATAAGGTGGGGCCATGGGAGGCGTTCGTCAAGAGGAAAAGGCCCCTTCGATTTCGGCACCCAAAAGTCGGAGAATTCCTTGGGACGAGGGGGGGGGGAAACGGCGTGGCGTGTAAAAGAGGGCTGGATGTAAGGACGCTTGCCCAGGGCGGCCGCGTCGAGATCGGGATCAGGGGGAAGAGTGTGGAAGGCCCCAAAAAGGACGCGGCGGGTCCCCTCAGGAGGGGTCTCGTTGACTTAACAATAAGACGGGGTGCAGTCCTCAGAAAATGGTGGGTGGGCATGAAGAAGGAGGAAGAGCGAGAAGGGGGGGTTTTCCCGACCAGGACTACCATGCCTCCCAGAACGGAAGCACGAAAGCGGTCCACCCCCTCCATACCGCCAGTAAAAAAAGGATGAAGCAATGGCGGGAGGGGTTCGCAAAGCAAGAAAAGAGCAACCAAGGAATTTCCTTCCATGGTACATCCCAGAAATGGCTTAAAAGGGGCCGGCCAAAAGATTCCGCTTCCCGCCAGCCGAGGGGGAAGGACGGGCAAGCGGGAAAGCTCTCGACAGGGGGAAAAAAAAATGAACGGCCAGTCAAAGAAAAAAAAGATGTCCTAAAGACCCCGAAATAAAAGGATCGCCGAAGATTGGTGGGGGGGGGAGGGAAACAGGAGCCCCAGCGAAGGGGAACGAACAGT
>Ga0179593_1655822_pt1 | contig 11386 bp, 11 predicted proteins | sample CZODoug2_1_08_16_FD_185931 | JGI IMG/M metagenome (GOLD analysis project Ga0179593, IMG submission 185931) | Vadose zone soil fungal communities from Angelo Coast Range Reserve, California, USA - CZODoug2_1_08_16fungal (PacBio error correction) | ecosystem: Environmental > Terrestrial > Soil >...
CAAAGCAGACGCGGCGCGCCGCGGCTAGGAGAGTATGTAGTAAAAGAGGAAGGGGCTGAGGGAGCTCTACTAAAGTGCTTCTTCGCGGGACAAAAACTCCGTACCGAAAGCAACGACTAGCGCGTACTGGTACTTTCGGGGACGGAGAGGGAGACCTGGGTGACGGGGTCAGATGAAGACGCGGGACCCATTCGGGTACCGAAATTTGCTAGAAACTTGCATACAAGGTTGCATGAGGAAAGAAATGGGGGGGGGGGGGGAGGGCGCGGACCGCAAAGGGGGGGTTACCAGCTTGGCGTAACAAAACATCACTCTGCCTGAAAAGGCTTTCGTCCTTTCTGATCTCAACCGATGATGCTGCGGCCGTGCGGCAAATTCATCCGGGGAGAAGGGGGAGGGAGGGAGGCGGGTACGCAAGGGCCTTAGGGGAACAGAACTAGGGCGTACTGGCTCACCTCCGTTCGGGAGTTCGAGGAAGGGGTCGGAAAGGTTCAAAAAAGGGGACGAGAAGAGGGGCGCTGTTAGGGTACCTGGCCGAAGGGGTGTACCTCGGAATCAGATGGGGCACTATCGCCATGTCAAAGATATAGGGAGGAAAGAGGGTTCCAAGGAAGAGAAGGGGGTCTCGGAATCGCCTCTCAAGACATATTCGCCCGCGGGCTTGCTTCTCAGCTCGAGACGCTGCCCGCAAACCTCAGGCCGAACTTAAGAGCAGAGAAGGGCCGGAGGGAGCTGGAACGAACAGGAGTCGCTGGCCCAAACCACTGTTCTCGCCGACTAAAATATTCCGCACCGTACTTGGGGGAAATGTGCGCTCGGCAGGGGAGGGGGGAAAATCTGGAAGGGGATCGGGAGAGGGCTCTGGGGAAAAGTTAGCATCGGCGCCGCGGCCTTTTGAGGCGGGCCAGATCGATCCGTGCCCCGGGCACGGTGGCTGCTCTCTACAAGGTCGTCGCCGTCATGGCGCGCAAGCAAACACCACTGACCATGGAGAGGGGGGGATCGAAGGTGAGACCAGCAGAAAGGGAGGTCCGGAGGGTGGAACCCGATAAAGGAGAGGGGGGAAAACCAATGTCCATTTCCTCTTGTCAACAGACAGTCATGTCGGCGAGGATTCTCACTTCAACATGGGTGGGGGAAGATGGAGGGGGAAAAAGGGAAAGATCAGAGGCAGTCCGAGCAATGCCGGCGCGCGCGATTCCCGTATGATCTACCTCAAGGCAGCGAAAAGTCCCCCGGGAAAAAGGGAGGTCACGGCCCGCCAGAGGGGGGCGCCGCATTGAGAATTGCTATCTGCTTTCGCCAGACCGGTCGTGATCGTTGACGCCGCAGAGCCGGGATTGGAAAGGATGGGACAGGAGAAGGGAGCCCGATCGGAATAGGCGGCATATAGGCTCGAACAGATTACGCGGGGGGGCATCAAACGGAGCGCGGACCGGAAGTAAGGAGAAGGAGATGGGTCGTAATGGCGGAGAAGGGGCTCGACATAAAAAAAGGGTGCGCTGCAACAAACGTTTCCTGATGCACCCAGGCCGCAAGTGGATGCGCACCGGTGAGGAAAAAAGCAATGGAAAAAAAAATGTTAAAAAAAGAAACCGCGAAACCATCCTAAACGCACTAGTGGCATTTCCACAGGCCAAGTGTTTCCAAGAAGACATGTTTCAGGACGGGGAAATGGGCCGCTACTTGAATGACAAGCAGAAACTGCACGAGGGCAATACAGGCGACGGCGCTCCACTAAAAGCAGCCATGCTACACATCGGGGGAGCCAGAAAGAATACATTGACACAAAACGGAAGGAAAAGGGGAAGCGTGCGCAAAAACCAGGAGCGTTTCCGTGTGCTGTGGTTTTGGGGGAAATCGACATCCGCGGGCCGGGGACAACCCGCGGCGAGATCAGGGAACCGAGGAGGGGTGGGAGGCAGATGGGGGGGGGATATCCCTCACATAGGCAAAAGACCTTCATCATCTTTAAACGCTATCGTCTTCTCTTACTAATCATTCCCGGCGCTCGCACTGCATCGTCAAGGCATCCGGCGGAGCCGCCAGAGGAGAGGGAATCGGAAGGCGATCTTCTGGCGCAGGAGAAGCGTGCTATCGGGTGCTTAAGGGTACCCCGGGGCTGTTATACCCCCACACCGCAAAATCTGGGAAGGAAGGGGGGTGAAAAAGAATAGAGGGGATAAGGTGGTTAAAATTTTCGGTCAAACGCAAAAATTTTGCGGTCTCCTAGTAAGAAGGGGGGGAGGCCGGTGACAGGGTTGTCCGAGGGACAGCAGGATCTTCAGGGGAAAAAGACAGGAGTGAGCCGGAACGGGGGAAGTAGAGACCTGCATAGACCGGTCACCGTTTCGGCCGATCGGCCGCGGTCATCAAAGGAATCGAGCTGACAATCGCAAAGAAAAAAGGCCCGGATAGAATAAAAGGTCGAACCGCTCGCGCCCAGTCGGCGAGCGCCTCCACCGCAGTGGCGGGGCAAAGCGACGGCGGAAACTCACCGGGCTGGACAGCTGCTCGTCCAGCAGAAGGGGGAATCATCTCTCAGAAAAGAGGAGAAAAGAGAAAAAATTGGTGAAGAAAGGGGCCGAGCATCCCGGAAAAAAACCCGTGAGTTTTCCAAAGCATCGAGTGCGACACTCTGTGCGGTGAGGGGTGGGGGGGGAGGGGGCACCGGGTCGAGGCGAAAGGTAGAAACGGAAGAAATGGGGGGCACCGGAGCTTGCCGCCGGACATCTGCTTTTTCATCTCACTATCGTCATTCTTACAGCACCGACAGGTGAAGGAAGCGCCCAAGAAAAGCCGTTGAATTAGCTCCAAACGTCCTCCGGGCGCGGGTGCGCGCGCATCTTCGTCAGAAAGAATAGGCGACTATGAGTGGCTGACGGCGGGCAAAAATGGGACCAGCCAGGAAAGAAACAAAGGGGGGAAGGGGGGGGGAAACAACTATCCTCAAATGGGAGGCGCACTGGTCACCGGCGATACGCTGCTCGGTGGGGGGGGGGTATAGAAGACACAGGGACGCATAAGAAAAAAAAGAAATCAAAAATCCGGAGCATGCCCGAGAGAACCGATCCTGGGGAAGGCTATCGCCTTATAGTTACGGATGCTCGTGGCCGACCGCCTAGGCCCTTATCGTCGGAGTCCAAAGAGGAGGACCAGGGGGAAGAAAGACCGAATCGGTGCGGTAGACTCAACCGCGATCGCGATCGGGTCATTCTCGGACGGGAATGGGCCGAGGCTTAGAAAAAAGAAGAAAAGAAAGCGAAAAACGGCGGGGCGATTTCAAAAGGGATATCTCCCAAACAGGGAAAAAAGGTCCGGGAGGAACTTGCTCTGCAGGTAGTCACGAAATGTTCACTCGGGCAAGAGGAAATGCCTGGAGAAGATTAATGAAAACAGGGCGATGGGCTGACGGCCGCTTTACCGGAAATCGTTAACGAGTCGACCGTGGGCTACAAAGGGAAAAACGGGGGGGAGCTGGAAAAGGGGAGTGAATTCGCGATGCATCGGGGCTGGCGGGGGAAGGGTACCGGCTAGGCCGCAGAAAATTGGAAAAGGTGAGGAGCGCTAACACGGACGCGCTCCACTAAAAGGGTCCGCGCATAGTCCGGTGTTTTTTCCAAACAACCCGGTTTTTGACTTGGGAAAAGTACGCGGGGGGACGAGGACAATGGGAGGCCGGCTTAGCAACTTGATTTCCCGGGGATCCGCAAATCGGTTGGAAGGAAAAAGGGGGCCCTAGGGCACTATAAAACGAAGTATCCTTCACACGTCACGTGATCATAAGGGATCTTTCACTCTGAACCCGCTCAGGGGAGGCGATCACGGGGGAGGGCGCAAGAAAAAAAAAGATGAGAGAGTGGTAGATCTAGAAAAACCTCCTATCCACACCTTTGGCGGCTTGACCGTCTTAGCCGCATTGGAGCCAATAATGCCGCCCAGAGAAGCATTGAACCAGGACTAGTGGAGGACGATTTCCTGAAAACGTTCTCACTCTCCTAGAAAACCCATTCTTTTTGAAGGGAAGAGAATGAGGGGAAGAAGGAGGGGGGGGGCCAAGAGGGTCCAATATCACCGGGATCTTTTTCCCTTACAACAGAGAAGAGGGAGAAAAAGGACTAATAAACAGAGCTGCGGAGCTCCGTCTCTGGTCCTCGCATGTTAGAAAAGAATAAAGACGCAGAAAAGCCGAAAAGAGCGCCGCGGAGAATGTGGCGGATCTTCTCTGGTCCGAGAGCGATCCCTGCAGGCGATCGGCAGCGCTCAAAGAGGATAGCACCTAAAATTGGATCGCGATTGAAAAAAAGGCGCTCACTCCCGAAAATCCGCCCGAACGACGACAGGAAAGGCAGAGGCGGAAAAAGTTTGGGAGGGGCCCCAGGAGACATCAGGCTTATGGAGTCATCAAAAGGATCGGCAGAAAGGGAATGATCGGCAGCAGAGAGGAAAAGTGTGCGGGGCGCATCGATCGGTCTACATAAAGCCCATCACCTCTGACGAGACGAGAATTTCTAGTCGAAGTAAAGTCTCGGGGGAGATTCCGGGGGGGAGAAATCAGATCTTAATGGCGATCTCTTACAATTTTATTCGATTGCCACCTTTTCTTCGGCATAAACGAACCTCGCAAGAAAGGGTGGGAAAAGAAAAAATGCGCCATATTATCACCAGCCGAACTCCTCTAGAGCCAGCTGCCTGGGTCTACCGAAAAAAAACAACCCTCGAACCCCCTGCTTCACACCCTGTATTACAGATATTTTCTCAAGAAAAAAAAAACGAATCGTCCGAGATCCAGGCCGACAGCTATACTGACAATAGGTATGTAACGCAAGGCGGACCAGGCCGGGGAAGCAAAAAGGCGGGGGGGGATAGCACAGACGAGGCCATGCGAGCAAATTCGCTGGAAAGAAAATCGGGGAAGCGCCCAAGGACCAGGAGGCTGGAGGAGAGCCGAGAAATAGGGCGAAACTCGGCGGTGTAGGGGTGTTCGGTTTTTCACTCCGAGCCAATTAGAAGACGGAAACACGGGGCGCCCCGAAAGACCTCCGTATAAGCGCGAAGGGAAACAAGCTACCGGGGCAGACATGGAAGAAAAAAAAAAGGAGAAAGGATAGAGATCCAATCCGCGGCATCTCCTCCGCTTGAGCGATTATACGGAGTAGTGGGGCGGGCGGAAGCAGGGTTGGGGAGGAGAGAAAGCCTAATCGTAGGCGAACGCCTGCCCTCTACCCCGACTATTCCCAATCGGGTTTGGGGGGGACTGAACGGCTAAGAGACGCAGGAAGGAAAAAGGGGAAATTGCGCTGAGGACTCTTGCATTCTTTGAAAGACTAGTTTCTATCCTCCTTGGGGGAATCGGTGCATGCGAGATCAGAGGGGGAGAAAAAAAAAAAGGAAGGGCCGCATGGCGTACATCACTCTGCAGAGTCTCGCTGTCTTCCTTTCTTAATAGACAGGGATGCAGTGCTGAAAGGCAGGAAAGAGTTAAAAAAGAAAATGAAAAATGCGAAGATGTTGGTAGGAAGGGTCAAGTTACCGCCGGGCTGGCCTTCAGTTCCAAATATAAAAAGTGGCGTCCTGTCAAGGCGTTCGGCGTGTTGCTTGCAGGAAAGAATTTAGAAGTCGAAAGAGGAATTGTACCTGCGAACCTTTTGGACTCTCCATCACGATTTTGGGGCAACGAAGACCAGGTAAATGCCGAAATGAGGGAAAATTGGAGCACCGGAAGGATTACGCATCGCAATTCGCCGTATGCGTCCCTCCTTGCTTTTGGGACTTCGCTGCGAAGGAAGACGTAAAGCAGGAAGATAGGCAAGAAAACAACGACGGAAATCGAGATTCGCCTTGCCCGGACTCGCACGGCACGGAATAAGCCGTGGTCCCGCGGCCAGGCCGTCTGCCGGAAGGATAAAAAATGGGAAAAGGCTAGGGCGGGAGTGGCGGCGGAAGATTGCTCTCCTCAATCATCGAATGTCTTCGGTGCGATGGGACGAGTTCCGGGGAGCGAAAAAGCCGAACCAGGAAAAACAAAGAAAAAAAAGGCAAAAAAGGGTCGCGCTGCAAAGGGTTCTTCGACATGTCTTCTCATCACGAATTACCCCTCTCTGTAAGGAAACGATCGGGAGGCGAGAGTCAATCATAAACTCTTGGGGATTCTAATGGAACAAGATACCCGGGTCTTGGGGCAGAGGGCCACTCAAAAAGAATCTGAGATTTCCTCTCCTTACAAAGTCATTTTTGGGGATACTGGTATTATATTCTAAATTGTCAAGACAAGGGGGAAAGAGGAAGGAACTCTAGACTTATTGCGCTCGGAAGAGACTTCTAACCTACCCATAAAACCGGTTTGAGAGGGGAAACTTGAAATAAGAAAGACCGCCCTGGACTTTCGGACGCGGTAGCGAGAGTTCCGTATCGTTCCTCCCCTATCATGGGCGTTAAGAAACTGGATGCTCCGGGGAGGTCAAGCGATAGTGAGAATATTAAAAAGAGTTCCGCTTTTGCCATCAAACCGAGGCAGCTTCACGCCCAAAAAGGGGCAGGAGGGCCGAGGGAAAAAAATCGGGGAGCGCGATTTAACATAAAAAACCGGTGTCTGCAAAAAAAACTGGAAGAATCGCTCCCAGGACAAAGTGCGTCAGAGGGGAGCTAAAAGGGATGGGTTGACTTCCGAGGAATCGACCCCTAAAAAAAACTAACGCCTCTCTATATCAATGGGTCCACGCCAAGTTCCAGCCCGAACATTTTCGGAAAATGGGGGGGGAGAGAAAGTTCCAAGAATTTATAGCCAGCCCCTTTAGGCCGGCGGTCGCAAATACATTCTCGACGGCCACACGCCTGCAGAAAAGGAGGCGATCAAATTGGGGAAAAGGGAGGAAGCGGCAAGATGGAGACAACCGGAATTCATCGTTTCAAATGTGCGCTCTCGGGTGGGGGGGGACATCTAAGCAAGGTGAAAAGAGGAGGAGAAAAAAGGGCGGACCGAGAAGCAAATCGAAATGAAACTCTACCTAAGGGTTGAGCGCCCGCACCGAGGCGAAAGGAATCGGACATCAGCAGTATAAAAACTGAGAGCCGCGTACTAAGTAAGGGCCCGTCACGTCAGAAGATATCCGCCAGGCCTCGGATAATGAGCGGACGGGTCAAAGAAGTAAGAAGAGGAAAAAAGGTGCGGAACCGGCGTAAACCCCCTCGCAGGCAGCTTTAACGCGGCCGGGGTTGTTAAACCCGGGCTGCCGTCGCATGAGAAGGAGTCTTGGGAGGTAAAAATTTTGCCGGCGAGGAAGGCGATCATAGGGCGCCGTGCTTAAACGGGGGCCCGATCGTCAGGGCATCGTCGCTATGAAAGATGCAGGATGCGCGCGCAACAGTTAGAAGGGCACAGGGGCTAAGAGGGGTGAGGGGGTCAACGTGTCGGCCTCTCTTTAGTAACCGGTCAGCTGACGGATCGGCAGCGACTGGGACGGAAAAAGCAAAAGATATCGAGAGAAGGGGGAGTCGACCGCTCCCGAAGTTTCTATCGAACCCCAGTGTCGCAACTCGACGAGGGCAAAACACCGTGCTGCGCAATGAATGCCGGAAGAACTCAAAAGGGAAAAGAGAGAGGGAATATTGCGTAATGCCAAAGCAGCTGGAGCGCAAGGGAGTTTTCCTCCGGAAAAAAAGTGACGCCCCTGCTTGAGGCGGCTACGCCACGCTGGGGGCCGCGAGCGTGAGACAAAATCGAGGAGGAAGACTGGGAATGGACCGAAGATGCAGGGCGTCCATCGCGCCCTATCGTCAAGGGGGAACGCGGCCGACAGCGACAGAACTGTGACCGGACCTCGAAAAATTGAAAAGAAAAAGGAAAACGAAGAGAAAAACGAAAAGAAGAGTCAGAGCAGGGAGCAATCGCACTAATGTACGATCTTTCCCTACGGGAAGCCACCCCAACGCAATGATGAATCGACGGAAGAAAAATGGGGAAAACGGAAAAAAAGAAAGCTCAGGTAAGAGTCTCTCCAGGCTACCGTTTCATCTTCCTGCGGGCTTCTCGGCGAGGTGGGGGGAAAACGAGAAAGATCGGAAAAAGGGGAAAAAAGATACCCCGAGAGCGTCTATCCCGGCGCAGCCGAATCCTTATAACCTATCAAAATTCTTCATCGCGGATTAGTTACTTGGATGCCGTGAAAATTCTTCAAGAGAGCGCCGAAAAAAATATTGTCCCAAAAGGAAATAAATTATGCGGAAGTTGCCTTTTCTGACCTCCTATTTGTCGCATGGAAAAAGACCTGACAAAAGGAGGAAAAGGGGAAGACCCGCGCCGCAGCTCCATTTGTTCCCGCAATGGATTTCGCGGGAAAAAAAACAGCGGACGAACCGGAAACGCTGAAAGTCGCGGGGGCGCGGCCATTCGCCCGCAGGTGGGGGATAGAAATGCAATGCGGAGGGGGCGCCTCATCTATCTTTGGGGAACCGCGCCGGGCCTGACGCAGGGTTCCCCAGGGAAGGGGATAAAGGGGAACAGCTTTCCCAGGGGGTCAGCTACTTGGGCGTTGACTAATCTCATGCCGCGGGGGCTCGAGACGGGAAAGGAACCTATGGAAATTGCGGAGGCCTTCTCTCTACAACACCGGGCTATCCTGGGAACTGGGCAGGGAAAGACCGGAAAAGCAAAATGTTTTGAAGGTCCATCAAATAGGCTCAAAAGGAATTCTATTGTTATCAAAGCATCTGACCAAAATGAGGGGGAAGGGAGGGAAAAAACAAGGGGGGGGATGTCAAACCAGGGGACTCGGGTGTCGTCCCTCTAGGGATCACGAACTATACGGGATAAGAGGGGCAAAGGAAAAAAAAAAAGGTAAAAAAATTACATGACAAGTTCTCTGGAGGGATACGATCACTCGGTCTGCGCTAAAAGCGAAGAATTGAGAAGAGGGGAGCAGGGGAAGACGATAATAGCCCTGGGGCACCGGGGTCGGTGAAGGCCGCGGTCTCCGCTGATGTAGAGCGGAATGAGCATCGCGGACCAAAGTGAAAGGGGAGGGGAGAGGGACGCGTTCAAAAGGAAACACTTCACCTCGATCAACCCAGTTGGTGCTGAGGATGTCCTCGCCGAAAGGCCCGGTAAAGGAAATGATAGACCCGGTGATCGGGGTCCATTCTACTACAGAGATGCGGCCGGACGTAATAAACGAGGGGGGAGGACATCCGAGCAGGACGGGGAACCAAAAAAAGCACCTCCTGACGAGACGCCACCGTGCAGCAGGGGCAGCGGATCGTATCTGGCCTTATCGCGATCCCGGCCGACGGAAGCGCATCGACACAAAACAAAAGAAACATTGATCGCGATGGCCGCATCCGAAACACTCCGCCCGGCGAATGCGAAAAAAACAAGGTCGAGTCGGAAAGCTGGGAAAGCACACAGCGGAGAAAGAGCAGGGGGAGAGCCTCCGGAGGGGAGAAGTGCAGCTATCAGGCGGGGGCGGGCTAAGAAGCGTCGGAGAAGCAAAAAAAGAGGTAGAACGGCGAAATTGTCGATTAATTCTAGAAAAATCTCTAGGGAATCATGCCGCCGATTCTCAGGCGTGTCAGTCGGAAAAGCGGAAACGAGGAGGGGTCTTCAGGGACAATAACAACATCGCTATAGAGCGCACCGATCAACCGGGGCAAAAAAGCAGATAAAGAGGAGAAACCAAAAAAAGAGATAAACAGTACGCCATCGCTATTGGAAGAAGCCTCCTCCCAGGAATCCTCCTACTGGAAATACAAAACGCTCACCCGAGAAGGGAAAGGAAAGAGGGGAAAACGAACCGTTCCTCAGCACTTCAGGGGGGGTCGATATCAGAAATTCCGAAAGCGGGAGAAACCGGGGGGAGTGGGGTCGGGAGCCGTTTCAGGGCGCAAAAAGGAAGAAGGCGAAAAAGGGAAACACAGCCGCAAAGGCGGAGCAAAATTCGCTTCCCCTATGCAGAGTCGTCAGCTCAATGACCCGGACCAGCGGCGGGTCGAAGGAGGCCAAAGAAAAAGGACGGGGGGAGAGGTCAAAGGGTTGTCAAGCGCCTCGCATATGAAGTAAAAACGCAAAAACGCACTGTCCAGCAAAACAGGCGGCCGCCGCCCATACAGGATTAATAAGGCAAGAAAAGCGGCTGGGCTAGGGGAAGGACGCGGGGAGGGAAAAGATGAAGAGCACAAGGGGAGGACGCTTCAGCGCCGCATTTGTCCAGGCGCTTGTATACGGAGATGGGCTGCGGCCCGCGAGAAAGACAGGGAAGCGATACACCTGCGCGAAAACGCCGAATCTACCCCGACGATACAATACTGTTTTTGGTCCTGCACCCGTCATCGAAGAAGAACGCTGAAGGGGGGGGGATGCGCTCCGCGGGGGCATTCTTGGCAGCGAATTCAGTATCCGACTGCGGCGCCGGGCTTGTGCATGAAAGGGGTCCTAAAGGAAGGGCGACGGAGAGGAAAACACCGGAGGGAAGCATGGGCAAGCACTCTGCCCGGCTTGAAAAATCGCTTTCTCGGCTTATCTAGACCTATGCCGTTGCCTGCTAAGTGCTGAATCGAATTAAGGAAGTGAAGACGAGGTTGCCGCCGATGGCCGGGCTCGGCCTTCGGGGACAATATGCGATGGCGTATGGAGGATACGGCTTGCTAGTGGGAGGAGAGTATCGAGGTGAAAAAATTAGAGGGAAAAGCAAAAGGCGGTTATGCCTTCCTAACAAGGTTGAACCAGGGCATCACTATTGCATAGAAATGTCCCTACAATAAAAATGGAGAAGAAAAGGAATGGATCTTTCCTTAGAGAAGGATCAATCGCCGGTATGTTGTCGTCACGCTTTGAGGGGTTCTGAGACTGCAGAGAGAGCCGTGGGAAAAAGGCCGCTGCTCTCTCAGGACCTTGCCACGCAGTATTCTCTAATCGACTGATGTCGCCTTGCAAAGCCCAAAGTGGAGGAAGTGAAGGTGTGGAGGAAAAGAAAAAAAACGTGGAAGGGGAGAGCGAAGCGCGACGCAATCTCTATCAAGGAGTCAGTCTAATTTCTCTGTTTCGCGGACGATGGAAGTCTCCTCGTCCTGGATAGGCGAAGAATATCAAAAAAAAGGGAGAGAAAGGAGGAGGAGGAGCGCCGTCATGGGGAAAGGCCTGACCCTGCTCCGAACGTCGGGATCTCCTCTCAGCGAAAATTTACTTCCGGCCTCATCCCTCTGATTCGTCTATGGCCAGGGGGGGGTTAAGGAAGAGGAACCAAATCTCAGACAGAAAGTCAGCGGCGGTTGTATCGGAGAGCGCCCCTTTACGGAACTCGTCCCAAAGCACGATCCGGAAATGGCCGGCTCGGGAAAGGTAGGAAGCGCGGAAAAAAAAAGACAGGAAGGCGGCGCGAGATGAGAAATTGAT
>Ga0179593_1794172_pt1 | contig 11386 bp, 17 predicted proteins | sample CZODoug2_1_08_16_FD_185931 | JGI IMG/M metagenome (GOLD analysis project Ga0179593, IMG submission 185931) | Vadose zone soil fungal communities from Angelo Coast Range Reserve, California, USA - CZODoug2_1_08_16fungal (PacBio error correction) | ecosystem: Environmental > Terrestrial > Soil >...
CTCATACATCATCCTTTTTCTTATTTTTTCTATGCTTGGAAATGAAGGAAGGGGGGGGACCGGGATCCCCAGAAAGCCTGTGATCACGCTTTTCTTCATTCCCTCCTTTTTCAGTAGAAGAGGGGAAAAAAAGAGTAGCGGCACGACCGGGGGGGAAAGGGGAGGAGGGGCGGCACGTGTCCTCCTTATCTTCCTACCATGTAAATAGAAAGAGGAGAAAAAAAAAAAGAAGAAAAAAGGGATGCAGAATCCTAAAGAAAGGGGTCGCCACCTTTCTCTTCCTTTTCTCAATTATACGCACTCGGCTGGAAGCGAGTTGGGGGGGAAAAAAGGACGGGGACACGTCGTCCGCGCCGAAGCACTTCAAGGGGAAGGGAAGAACGCTCCCTGCACTTCTCCTCTTCAACTCCTTGACCGCGCTGATCAGGCAGGAGAAAAGAGGCAAGTCCACTGTTTCGGGGAAAAAAAACCCGGCAGGCTACCACCTCTACCTCCCGATAGTGCGCGACGAAGGGGGGGAAGAAAGAAAGGACATAACCGCATGAAAAACCCAAAGAAAAAGAGGAACCGCCTCGGCCTCTCCTTACTCCTACACGCCGGCATCCCAGAAAAAAGGAGGTTGGAGCAAAAAAAAAAGGAGGGGGAGGGGAGGGTCTTTTACTCTCCTCTCGAGCCGTTAGGAGAAAAGAGCAACTGAGAACGTGATCTTCATCCCGTTCCAGGTACAAAGAGGAAAAAAAAGAAAAGAACCTCCAGGAATCCGTCATCCTCCTTCTTTTCCAGTTAGAAAAAAAAAAAAAAAAGGAGAAGCCGGCAACGGGGGTGCCTGTTCTGCGCGCGACAAGAAAAGGTCCGGGGTGAAAGGCCGGTCTTTTCATTCATCTTTGACCGAGAGGAGGGGGAGGGGAAAGGAAGGAGTACAGGGAAGAGAAGAGCAGAATGAATCTTTTCCTTCCTTTCATTCCTCGACCATTTGTCCGTCGGGGGGGGGGAAAAAGGGGAAAGAGAGGGAAGGCGGGAAAAAATGTGCCCATTTTCACTTCCTTCCCATTGCACCTGGGGGGGAAGAAAAGGAGGGGAACCTAGCCGGAAAGGGTAGAAGGGCGTTCTTCCACTTCCTCACTAACACAAGGGGGGAAAAAAGGGGGAAGAAAGGGATCCGGGGGGGAGAAGTCGATCCTTTTGCTGTCCATCGGGGAGGGGGGGAAAAAAAGAAAGGGGAGGTCGGGGGGGGGGGGGTAGCAATGTAATCGGGGGAAGGGGAAAAGGGAAAGAAGACGCGGGGAAAAGGAAAAGGAAAACCGCGCGAAACCCTTCTTGGCTACCTTCGCGAAAAAGGGGAGGAAAAGGAAAGGAAGAGAAAGGAAAGAGAAGAATTGAAGGCTCACCTCCGGCTTCCCTTTTTTTACCCATCTCCTTCGCGCCGGGGAAGGGAAAGAAAAAAAAAAGGGGGAAAAAACGAACCTGAAAAAAAAAAAAAAAAAAGTCCGCCCGCATTTCCCGAAAGGAGGAAAGGGAAAAGGGAAAAAAGGGACCGAAGAAAGGAGCAAAGAACGCAGTCGCGTCGAACGCGCTGGTTTGCGGGCGGAGGGGGAGGGAAAAAAAGAAGACCAGAAAAAAGGGGAAGAAGATCGTGCCTCCCGTCCTCCTGTCCGGAGGGGAAGGGGGGAAAGAGTGCGAAAGAAGAGGAAAAACCGACGGCAACGCCGTTGACCGTTACGATGCAGTCGAAAGAAGAGAAAGGAGAGGAAAAAGGAAAAAGGGGGTGGGAGAAAAAAGGGGGCGGGCCGGCTCCACGTGAGTTGTTTTTCCGTCTAACGTAAAAGAGGAAGAGAAGAAAGGGGGGGGGGGGGGGAGACAGGAAAGGGGGAAGGGAGAACCAGCGGCCGGTCGCCTGGCGAGCAGATAAAAGAAAAAGAGGGGAAAAAAGGGGAGAGATGAATAAAAAAAGGGAAAGGAGAAAAAAAGAAAGGAACGGAAACAATCGATCTGCTCCGTCTCCAACGCTCTGCAGCGCCGGCAGTGAAGAGGAAAAGGGAAAAAAGGATGAAAGGGGGAAGGAGGAAAGAAAATCGGCGACATAGTCCGGCCGCGTAGACTCTTTTCCTGATGCGTGGCCGAAGGAGGGGAGGGGGTGGAAAGAGGAGGGAAAAAAAAACCGGGGAAAAAGAGGGGGAGGGGAAAGGAAACCGCTGCCGCCCCGCATCCTTCCCATTTCTACGCTTCCGGCGATGTTAACGGAAGGGGGAAGAAAAAAAGGGGGAGGCACAAGGGAAGAAAAGAAGGAGGGTTCGACCGGACGCCTTCACTGCCGGGAAAAGGAAAGAGGAAGTTGAAAGAGAGGGGGAAAAGGGAAGCCCGACCACCTCCTATCATCTGCTCCTATCCACGAAGGAGGGGCTGGGGGAAAGGAAAAAAGAGAGGGCATTGCTCCACCTGTGTCACGACAAGGTGAGAAACAAAAAAGGGGGGGGAAGGGCGGAAGGAAAAAAAAAAAAAAAAGGAAAAAAAAGGCCAGACCTTGGGCCTCCGTTTTGATCTCGGCCGGCAGAAGGGGAAAAAGAGAGGAGGAAGGGGGGAAGGACTGCCTCGTCAACGGTCAACGGCGTGCCGGTCGGGGCGGCAGGAAGAAGTGAGAAGAAACACGCGGGGGGAAAAAAAAGTGAAGGAAGAGGCGGCAATTTGTCGTGTCTTTTGTGTCGGAGGGAGAGAAAACTAAAGAAAAAAAAGGAAAAACGCTCTTTCTCTCTCCTTCTTATTCGTGCCGAAAAAGAAGGAAGGAAGAGGGGGCTCGGGGAAGAAGGCAAGCGACTGCGGGACTGCGGTGCGTCGTGGTGCGAAGAGAAAAAAAACAAAGAAAGGGGGGAAAGGAGAGGTGCTTCCCCTTCAAATCTAATCTTTGTGGCAGGAAGGGGGATCGGGGGGAAAAGGGGGAGCCCAGCGTTTCTCGCTTTTTCCCCGGTAATGAAAAGCCGATCTCCCCTCTGGCCCGAGCAAAAAAAAGAGTCAAAAAGTAAAAGGGAGTGGAGAGGCACTGTTCCCCCTCCGCCTCTTTTGCCGCAAAAAACTGAAGAGGGGGAAAAAAGAGGACTCGCATTGGTTGCGCCACCCGGGGGGGATGGGGGGGATAGCGCCGGGGGCGTGTTTCTCCGCCGGCCGGGTGCAAAAGAGAAACGGTGCACTTTCCTTCCTTGCCAGGGGAAAAAAAAATAATAAAGAAGAGAAAAAAAAAGCGCTCCCCTTCCCTCCGGAGTGAGGAAAAAAAGAAACCCGGGGAAAACGGGGGAAAAAGAGATGTCCTGCCTCTCCTCCCACTATCATAGGAAGAAAACCTAAAGAGGGGAAGGGAAAAAGGGGGGGAAAAATCTCCCCTCTTTAAAGAAAAAAGATCTGATAGAGGATGGGGAAGAAAAAGAAAGAAAAGGGGGATGGTTCCCAGGGCCTGATCTTCGGTCGAGCCGGTGGCATGCGAAAAACCGAAAAAAAAGAGAAAAAAAAAAACGGTGAACCCTGGGCTAACTGGCCACGACGGAGTCCAAGGAGGGGGAAAAAAAGCGCTGCCTCTTTGCTGAATTACTTGTCGGTGGACTGGAGGGATGAGTTTTTTTCTGGCCAACGGTTGCGACGGGACGAGGAGAAAGACCGAAGAAACGTTCCTCCTGGTGTGGTGCGCACCGAGGAAAACTGGAAAGAGGGGGAGGAAAAGGAAGGGGGCCGATTTCCTCTCATAAAAAAATCCCGGGGAAAAAAGAAGGGGAAGGGAGGAGCGGCATATCGGGCCGTTCGCGTCGGTCCGGGGAAAAAGAAGAGGGGGAAAGAAAAAAGCAACTCTACGGTGCCTGATCAGCGCGGTAAAAAGCGGAAAGGGGGGGAAGAAAAGAGGGAACGGGCTGATCGTCTCTTACTGACGTGGAAAGGGGTAAGGGAAACCGGCTTCCCCCACCTCGCCCAAAAAAGGGAAGGAGGGGAAAAAAAAAAAACAGGCTGCATCCCTTGCTTCTCTTTATTCCCTTCCCGAGTTCGTGGAGAGGGAAAGAATGGAAAGGGGAGAAGGAAAAACGCGCCGTCCCTCTTTCCTCCGGCGTTCGCCGAAGGGGAAAAGACTCCAAGGAGAGAAAAAAAGCCTTCTACTCTCACACGGAGGGGCATGCCGACAAAGGAAAAAGCGGGAAAGAAAGAAGAAACTTCATGCCCATCTCGACGCCATCATCCGCACAAGAGGATCTAAAGAAAAAAAAAAAAAGGGAGGGGGGACGCAGACAGCCGCCTTTTTGCGTATGTTGTCGGCTTGGCCAGGAAGGAAAGGAAAATGGAAAGAAAAAAAAGAAGACCTCAGGGTGCTAGTCGACGGCGTTGTACACGTGCCGGGACCGAGAAAAAGGAAAAAGGGAAGAAAAAGGGGGAGGAGAGGGAAGGCGCGTTTTCTTCACTTTCCGAAGGAGGGAAAGATGCTTAAGAAAAGAGGGTAAAAGAGCATTGCAATTGATTCTCCTCCGTAGGCTGGCAGCGCGGACCCGGGAAAAAAAAAAAGAAAGAAAAGAAGGAAAGACAGCCGACCTCACTGCCATCGCCAGTGGGAAAAAAGAAAAAACGGAAAGAAAAGGGGAGGGAGATAAGGTAACCCTCTCCTCCCGTCGCCGCTGAACTCCTTGAAAAGAAGGGGAAAAAAGGAGTGGGGGGAGGTAAAAAAGGGGGGGGAAAAAAAGGGAAGGCAGAAAGAAGAGACCGTCCCTATATTTCTCTCCACTTCATCGTCGTCGCGCTTAAGGAAGGGGAAAGAATTGAAGAAGGAGGAAGAAGCGCTTACTCTCCTACACTCAGGGGGGGGGGAAAAAAAGTTAACGAGGGGGAAAAAAAAAAGTTATTCTCTTTTATTTCTTGTAAGGGAACCGGGGAAAAGAAGTAGGGGGAAGGGGGGAAAAAGAAAGGGACAGGTCCACACGAATCATCCCTCATCTGCATCTCGGTCGCGACGAAATCGGGGAAGAAGCCGTGAGGGGGGGAAAAGAACGGTTGCGCCATTATCTCTTTCCTTCGCGCTGTGGTGGAAGGGAGGGAAACCGGGAGAAGCAAAGAGAAAGAAAAAAAAAAAAAGGAAGGTCCTTTTCAGCATCTTGACGCGGGAGAAAGGGGAGGAAGGCGAAAAAGGGGAGAAAAGAGGGGCAAGAGGATCGTGTCTTCTGTCAGGCCATCGAGCCGGTGAAGGAGGAAACTCAAGAGGGGAGGGGAAGGAAGAGGGGGGAGAAGGGGGGGAAAATTTGAAATGTCACTTCCTTCCATTTCACCTTTGTAAAAGGGAGAGAAAATCTCCGGAAAAAAGACGAGAGAGGGAAAAAAAGGAGGGAGGAAAGGGAAAGGGGGGGCGCAACCCCTTTCCTATCCGAGGTCGAGAAGAGGAGGAGAAAAAGCCAGGAGAAGTGGGAAGAAAAAAAAGGGAAGAAGTGTCGTCTTTCCTTGGCGCGGCGACGACTGTAGAGGGGGAAAAAGGTCAAGGAGGGAAGGGGAAGGAAAAAAAAAAAGAGGAAAAAAAGGAAAAAGGGAAAACGCTCTAAACCTTCTTTCTACCGTCGTCGAACAAAGGAAAAGGGGGAAGGGGGGCGAAAAAAAAGGAAAAAGGGGAAAAAGAAAAGGGCCCGGGCAGCACCCTGCTTCCCTTACGCATCGCCTCGAGGAAGGGAAGAAAAGGGAGCCGAGGGGGAAAAGGAAGGGGAAAGGGAAAAAAAAAAAAGGAAAGCCGCATTTCCTCACTTCGCCCGCGAAAATGGGAAAATTTAGAAAGGCAAGGAAAGGAAAAAAAAAAAGAAGAGGAGAGAGAACGCGCTGTTTGTCGCTGGCGTCGGGCCGTATGCCGGTAAGAAGAAGAGAAGGGAAAAAAAAAAAAAGAGAGGAAGGGGACAGGCCGGCCTTCCCTTCTCCATCACCGAAAAAGGAAAAATCCCGAGGGGGAGAATAGAATATAATTGAGAAAAAGAAAGAGGAGGAAGATCCCGAGATGCCACATAACATACCTCTCTTCCTACCTTCAACCGCTTTGGGGAAGGAAAGGGAAACACCAGGAGAAAAGTAATGGCAGGGAGAAAAAGAGGAGGGAAGAGTCCGTCATCCTAACCTTCTCCAACCCTTAACTTTGTTGGGTAGAAGGGGAGGGAGATCAAGGAGTAGATAGACGAGAAGGGAAAGAGGAAAGGGAAAAAGATTTCCACATCCCCTTCCGAGGGGAGAATTTGGGGAAGGGCTGTACGCCGGAAGAAGAAAGAAAAGAGGGAGGACACCCTCATTAACTTAACCACTTCGATCTCGCGGCATCCAAAAGAAAGAAAGAAGGGGAAACTAAAAGGAAAGGCCTCAGAGAAAAAAAGAAAAAGGGGGAAGTCCGCATTCCGCCTCGTTCCTCGTCTCACATCTTCGACAGAGAGAAAGGAAAAAGAGCTTGTGGGAAAAAGAAAGAAGCAAAGGAGGGAGGGGAGGAAAGAAGGGAAAAAAAAGAAAGAGAAGATTTGCCTATCCATCCACGACTTGTCTTCTTGCTTTTCAACGAACTCGCTGCCAAAAAAGAAGGGAAGTGCTAGAAAAGGTGGAAGGAGAAGGGAAGGTGGTCGAGGGCCCCGTTTCATTCACGTTTTGATCGGCGGAGAAGAAGGGAGGGGGAAAGAACCGAAGGAAAAAGGGGGGGAGAAAGAGGAAGAAGGGGGTGCCGTTTCCTTTCTTTTGTATCCGCGTTGCGCCCTAAGGGAAGGGAAGAAGGGGGCCGAAAGGGAGAGAGAAAAGAAAGAAAGAGGGGGGGACACGAGGGTGCCGGTATCGGCCTCGAAAAGGGAGAAAGAGGAACGGGGGGAAAAACGAAAGGAAAGGGGGAGCAGGTTCGGATGACTTACGAGGTGACGTTTCGTCACGGGGAAAAAATACCGGAAGGGAAGGGGGGGAATCAGCGAAGGAGAAAAAAAAAAGGGGTGACGTTCTTTCTGCGAGGGAAGGGAGTTAAGAGAAGGAAAGGGGAGGAAGGCGTCATCTATTCTCCTTTTTAGGAGGGAAGGGGAGAAAGTTACAATTCGGGAATAGGAGAAAGGAAGAAGCGGCCGGCATTTTTCTTTCTTTTGTTTTAAGGAGAGAGAGGGTCAGGAGAGAAAAAAGAAGACCGCTTCGCAACCCTCCTCGAGGGGAGGAAAGGAAGTAGTGGAAAAGGTAGAGGGTTTTCTCTATCTATTTCCGTGAGGAAGGGGAAGAGGGGGGAGATCGGGGAGGGAGGAAAAGGGGGGAAAAGGGGGGGGGGGGGGGGGGGGAACGCCCGTCAGTTGCCTTTTCCTCCCCAGGAGGGGAGAGAAACGGGGGGGGAGAGAAGGAAAGGGGGGGGTGGGGGGGGAGGACTCAATCTATCTTTTTTTCCGGAAAAGGGGGGAAAACCTGAAAGGGGAGAGAAGGGGAGGGGGAGGAAGGACGTGTATCCCACATCCTGTTGGAGAGGAACCAGATGGAGAGAAAGGGAAGAGCTTCGAAGCGGCCGGCTAGCCAAAGAAAAAAAAAAGGGAGGGACAACTTGCTTACCTGATAAAACCGTCGTATTCAACGACAACTTCTTCCGTCACGGAAAAAAACGATCGACTGCTCCCCCCTGGGCACGCGAGAAGTCTCTGCGGACGAGGAGGGGGGGGGGGGAGAGCCGGCAGTGTCGTGCTGGACGTGGGAAGAAAAAAAAGAGAAAAGGTTAAGGGGACGCAGGAGAGGGAAAGGAAGGAGGGAGTCCTCCCTTTCACTGGGGGGGGGGGAAAGGGGGGGTTACGATGAAAAGGGGGAAAAGAAGAGCCCTCTCCTTCACTCCTATTTCTCTTCGAAAAAAAGATTAGCCGAAAAAGGAGAGGAGGGGGGAGAAAAAAGAAGAGGGAGGAAGGGGAAAGCCGCTACTCTCGGTTCCTCACTTCGTAAAGGGAAAAAGGAGAACGGAGAGGAGAAAAAGAAGAAAAAAACAAAAACCTCATTTTCCGTTGTGTCGCAGGGCAGGGAAGAGGAGGAAATTGGCGCGCCACTTACCGGCACAGGAACAACCGAAAGGAGGGGGGGGGAGGAGCCTGCTCAACCGTTGACCTTGGGCGAACTTGAAAAGGAAAAAAGGAGAAGGCGGGGGGTACGTAGAGAAAAAGAGGGAGGGGAAGAGGGGGGAGGTGTACCTGGCCCGGTATTCCGTCACGTGAGTTGGTTGCTGAAAAAGGGGAGAAAAAAACCCGGGGGGGAGAGAGAGGAGGGGGGAAAGAAAAAAAAAAAGGGAAGGGGGGAGAAAAAGGGTCGACTCGGCCTGCTTCGACCTTGTCTGAAGGGGAGGGGGGAGGAAGCTGGAGGGACGAGCCGGAGGAAGAAAGAGGGGAGAAAAAAAGGCAAAAAGCAATTTAGATCCTACTACTATTCCTTCGTCTCGCATGAAGAGGGGGGAGGGTAAGGAAGGTGTGAGAGGAAAAGGACAGGAAACCCCCTAACCTTCTTTCCCTACTTCACATGGAAAGGGAAGGGAGAAGAGGGAAGTAAGAAGGAAGTGCGGGGAGAGGGGAAAGGTATCTTTAACTTTCTTATTAGGGAGGAGGAAGCTCGGGGGAGGGAGGACGGGATAGAAGGAGGAAAAGGAAAAAGAGAAGGAGAAATTCCTCTAACCTTTTCTACCCTTCTTCCTCTCTTCCCTCATAAGGGAGAGGGAGAAGGAAACTGAAGGGAGTGAGGAGGTAAAGAGGGAGGAGGGAGAAAAAAAGGAGGGGACCCTTTCCTCCCACCTCTCCGTCCTCTTTCGAAGGGGGAGTATAGAAAGGTCCGAAGAAGAAGGTCAGAGGAAGGGGAAGAGCTCTCACACTTATTTCATGAAGGAAAAGGTGTAGAGGGAGGAAAAAGAGAAGAAGGAATGGCCAATCTCTACACATCCTCACCCTTCTTATTTATGAGACAAAGAGGACAAAAAGAAAAACTGGAGGAAAAGATAGAGATGAGGGGAAGAGGGGGGAAGGGGGAGAGTTTCCATTAATTAATTCTCTTCTTTCCTCAATGGGGGTGGGGAAGGGGAAAAGACCAAGCCGGTGAGAAAAGGGGAGGGAAGGAGATAAGGAGAAAAGGGAGTGGTATACTCCTTTCTCCTCTACTCCTTGCCCTTCTTCGGTAGAGGGGGAAACTAAAAGGGGCGCGGGGGAGGGAAAAGAGGAAAGGAAAAAAGAACCTTCTTGACCTCGCTCCACTAAACTCTTGCCTTTAATCCATCGAAAGAAGGGAAAAGAAGGGGGGGAATCAAGAAAAAAGGATTTTAGAAGGAGAAAGAAAAGAGGATGGGAAAGAAGCCAGCCCTACTCACCTCATCTCCATTTTCCATTTCCACTTAAGGAAGGAGAAGGGGGTTAAGGGAGGCGATCCGAAAAGAAAGGAAAAAGAGGGAAGAAGAAGGAAAGGTGGGAGTCGTGCCATCAGTTTCCGTGTCAGGTAACAAGGGAAGGGGGGGGAGAGAGGACGACCGACCGCTACCGCCCGATATTGCGCGAACGAAAGGGAAAAGAGAGGGGGGAGGGGTGCAAAAAAGTCACCGCATGCAGAAGGAGGAAAGAAAAGGAGAGGGGGGAAGGGAGCCGTACGCCTCACACTCCGGGCATCACCCTTCTCCTCTTCGAGGTAGAAAGGAGGTGAGAAAAAATTGTGGTACTCCGCCTGAAGGGGAAGGGAGAAAAAAAAAAAAAGACGTGATCGCACTACTGTCCATTTCCCCCTACAATTCAGCAAGAAGGAGGAAAGACACGGAGGAAATGAGCAGAGGGAAGACTCCTCCTCTTTTCCATTTCTCCCAAGGGAAACAGGGGGGGGTGGATAGAAGGGTCCGTCCGAGGGAGGGGGGGGAAAAAAAAAAGAAGTCCCCTTCTCTCCTGCAGATCGTCCCCTTCAAAAAAGGAATGGGGAAGAATTGACCGCGCGGGAAGAGGAGGGGGAGAGCAGGGGGAGAAAAGGGATTTCCTCGCAGCGTCATATTATCGGTAGAACCCCATGGGGAAGGAAAAGGTGCATTGTTCCTCGAACTCGGGGGGACGGGGGGGGAGGACAGAGTGGGGGGGAGCCAGTTCAAGAAAAAGCAGAAAGGGCTTCTCCGCCGAAGAAGGAGAAAGGGAAGCGAAACACCTCCCTTCTCTCTTTTCTCCTGGAGGGAGGACAGAATGCCGGCTATGTTAAATGGTGGAAGAAAGGGAGAGAAAGGAGTTAACTCCTTCATCCTCCTTCCCTTGGGGTCGAAACTTTTCTAAAGAGAAACGTGAACGTCCCTCCCTTTCTTCTTGGGGGATAGGCGTACGACGGGGAAGGAAAAAAAGGATCCGGTTTTTCCTTTCCATCTTGGCAAAGGTCATCTGAGAAAGAGGAAAAAAAAAAAACGGGAAACCGCGCGGAAACCGGCTGGGAGAAAGGGGAGGGGACACGGGGAAGGGAGGGAGAAAAAGGGAAACATTAACTTTCCCTTTCCTTCCAAAAATGGGGAGATGCAGGGAAAAAGAAAAAAGAAGGCTCTCCTCGAACAAGAAAGGAAGGGAAACGGCACCTGCCGGTCTTAAGGCCAAGGGAGGGGAGGAAGGAAAACTAGAGGTGAAAAGAGGAAAAGAAGAGGCCGTCCCTTCCTCTATCGCACACCTATGACGGGAGAAGGTAAGAAAAGGTGCGAACGCGAGGGGGAGGAAGACGTTATTCACTTCCTCCCGGAAAATCGGGAACACAAAAGAAAGGAAAGGGGGGAAGGCCGCCAGTCCCGTCCTTTCCCGGAGAAGGGAGAAAACAAACCGCAGGAGGAGGAAAAAAAAAGAAAAAGAATTCCCGCACTACTGCACTCCTTTTTACTGCTTTACGAAGGAAGTAGGAAAAGACGAAAAATGCGGCCGAAAGGAAAAAAAGGAAGAAGACTTCCGCGATCACCCTTCTGAAAAGGGGGAGGGATCATTTTGGCCGTCAAAGTCAACGAAAAAAGGAGGGGACACCTCTTAACTTTTTTTTTCTACCTTTGTGAGTAAAAAAGGGGGGGGGGAACGCGATCTCCCGTGAGAAGGGGAAAAGGGGGGGGAAAAAAAAGTGGCCACCCTCTTTCCCCATCCCCTTCCTTCAGTGGATAGGTAAAGCGTTGACCTGGCTTGTACGGCCGGAATAAGAAAGGAAAAAAGAAGAAAAGGGAAAGGCACTCCTCTCGCCGGAAGCCAAAGGCGCGCGAGGGGGGGACGTTGAGTAAGGTAGAAAAAAAGGAGAAAAAAGGGAGAAAACACCTTTCCCTTAACTTTTTCCCTCTCCCCCCTTTCGTCAGCAGTCCACAAAAAAGCCACATGAATATCCGCCGCTTATACCTTGTGAAGAGGAGGGGGGGAGAGAAAAAAAAGCCGCCTTCCGTTTCTGTATCTTCAAC
>Ga0179593_1819411_pt1 | contig 11386 bp, 8 predicted proteins | sample CZODoug2_1_08_16_FD_185931 | JGI IMG/M metagenome (GOLD analysis project Ga0179593, IMG submission 185931) | Vadose zone soil fungal communities from Angelo Coast Range Reserve, California, USA - CZODoug2_1_08_16fungal (PacBio error correction) | ecosystem: Environmental > Terrestrial > Soil >...
TAGCTAGCAAAGAAAAGTTGTCTTCTCCGAAAACCTGAGATGAGGAAAGGAAAAGAGGGGGCGATTTGTCGACGCCGGAGAAGCGCCGTCCGTGCCCCCCGGCAGGTGCCTGGGTCACGCCCTAGGAGAGGGGTGGGATCCCGTTACGATCACCTAGGAATCTTCTGCATGATCAAGGAAGCCCGCCCTTCGGCCGCAAAAAGAGAAAAAAAAAAGTTCCGACTGTCAATCTGGCGAAAAGGTCAAAAGGCCGGAGCAATTGCCCCGTTCCAAAGGACGAACACCTTTCAACAAGAAGAGGTACCCCTGCGCCTCGGGGAAAGCAATTCCGCGCCTTTCCCTGTTCGGGAAAGGAGGATGGTCGTGCGAGGGGGGAAGGGGGTCTTTTTCCACAGTGGAGCCGGAGAAGCATGCGCGGATCGCCGCGGGCTCGCCCAGAGGAGAAGTTCTCGTAACGAAAAAATCCTTCCGCGAGCGGGAATCCACCTCTTCGTTGTAGGGGGAGAAGGGAACCGCTTTCTATTCGAGGGGCATAAATCTAGATATAACGGCGTCGAGCTCAGGAAGGGAAAGGGGGCGAAGGCCGGAGGGGGTGAATCACCTGTCGGCGAGAGAAGAAGGGGTCCACAAAAAAAGTCCATTCGGATGCGAAATCAATCAGCTTGCGAGAGTTGGCGATCAGCGCAAGAAAGACTAAAAGAGAGAGGGCGTGGAGAAAGAAAAATCTCTCTATCCGCGCCACATGGGAGCACAGAAAGGTCCTGACGCGAGCGGAGGCTAGGATTCTACTCCCGAAAAGAAAAGATAAAGCGCCGCGTCAAGAAGGAATCGGGCGCCGACGCCTGAACCGCAATCCAGAGAATCATGAATATCCTATAGCAAGGGAAGGCGAGATGCCTTGCGCGCCGTAGAGAAGGCCGTTAGGGCAGGCGCAACGCCCATGAAAGCTATCACCCACAAGAAGAGAGGGGAAAGGCCACAACCGTCGCGCAGGGTTTTTTCCCACCGAAGAAAGGTCGGCTCCGAAGAGGTCGACGGAGGGGAAGACAGGTCGGCGGCCAGGGGAGAGGGGGACGCTTCCTTCTGCGCTGTCCCCTGAAGACACCCCAAATCAAACACAAAAGGGGGGGGGCTTTATCTCTTGGAACTCAAGTCATCTAAAACTAGGGCGCCTTTCCCCTCTTCGAAAAAGCATGAACTAAGTCCACATCAGTAGGAAAGAGCTAACACTTCCAGGAAAAAAAAAAGTTTATCGGAGAATTCCTCATTTAACAGCTTCTTTCTAAGGGGGGAAAAAAGGAAACTCCTCCTAAACGGGGAAATTACCCTCTTCTTCCTGGGGTCGGGATCTCAACAACAACGGAGGGAGAGAGATAGTAACCAGTAAGCCGAGACCATCTTCCCCGGGTCGCTGCTCTTCTATGTGTGGCGCGAAGACTTATGTCTCTACTGTAACCTAAAAAGACCCGGGAAACAAAAAAAAAAAGAAGAAAAAAAAAAAAAGACAAAAAAAGAGGGAGGCGTCTCTCCTCCTCGCGGTAGGAAGGGAGTGGGAGCTCTTTCTGAGGGAAATGTCATTCTTTTGCCGGACCGAAAAAGCGGTTCCATTGAAAGAAAGGGAGGAAAAGGCTTGCTCGGACGAAAACGAGGGGTGTTCGAAGGCCGGGAAAAAAGGCGCTCTATCGCCGGGAAGAAATTAGCGCGACGGAAAAAGACTTAAAAGACCCTCGCCAGATAGGGGAACCCTTCCCCTCCCTTTGAGAGGAAGAGGGAGGGGTGGGGGTGGATCTCTTGTTTCAAGCCCGGAAGGGGTGGCATTCCCTACGTCCTTTGGCTCGAGTCGGAAGAGGATTTTTCCCTTCTATAGGAAGGAAAGGAGGAAGCTCTCTGCTAGGAGAAAGTAGGCTACCGCTGGCGCGGAAAGCTTCGTTATCGTCTGGGGGAGAAGGGGGAGAGAGAAGCCGCTGCGATCTCAGGAAGGGGACCTATTTCGCGACGAGTGGAGAGAATTCAACCTTTCCTCCGAAAGAGAGAAGAGGGATGCTCTCACAATTGCTGCGAAAAGTCCGGATGCGCACCCCGCTCGCGCGAAAGGTTTAACTTATCAATGGAAAGGGGACGGGACCCGTTGCGCAAAGAAAACCGAAATGACATCTCGGAGCTAAAAAAAAGTATATCATATACTGCTCTAAATGACGGGGTCACCTACTCTGGAAAAAGACTAATCTTTTTCCCTGAGCGAAGAAAAAAAGAGGAAAGATTCTCGCGGGGGACTAAAATATCTTATGGCGAAGGACTTTCAGGAAAGAGACTGACGTCTTCGTATGCTCAAGAAGTTAAAACTCGAAACTCCAGGGAGCCCCTCCATCTAATGAGGAGGGATGAAAGCGCCCCTGGGCACGGGAAAAGTCCGTCTTCGACCGTCTGCGAAGGGAACCTATTCTAGCGGGGAGGAGGGGGAGACTCCTTTCTACCGAGACTAGTACTCGGACTCGCCCTGGGGGAAGAGAAAACGGACTTTTCTATTCGAGTTGAGGGGAAGAAGGGCTGGATTTTCATTTTTTCGTCGGGAGGTCGATTCCTCTTTTATCCGTACGGGAAAAAAAGAGAGTATTTTACCTTCCACCCATAAAGAAGGAAGGGGGGCAAGGAAGTCAGCTGCAACGATATCAAACATCGGGGAACTTCCCCGTTCGATCTCAGGGTTTGAACAAAGGGGACCACCCTGCTCCCATTTTCTAATAGAGAGAAAAAAAAGAGGAGGGGGAAAGAGAAAAAAAGAAGATTGCCCAATTGAGCAGGGGGGGAAAACAATGATATCTCCCGGGGAAGTGAAAAAGAACGCTTTTGGCAGGAGAGGGGGGGAGGGAAGAGTTACCCCCTGCATCGTCGGCGGTAGGGGGGGTCACTCTCCCTCTTCACGGAAAGGGGGGAACCCGGGAAAGAGAAAAAGAGGGAGAAGCTGCTTCATTATCACGAAAACCCCAATTCGTCGCGCAAACGCGCCGAAAAAGTTCCTCCTTCAATCGGGAGAAAGAAGTTCCGGGCCTTAGCCTGCCGGTTCCAAATGTCTAACACGCGTCACTCTCGGCCTCTTAACCCTGAGGGGAAAAGCAGGCAGACTGCTTTCCGCGCCGTGAAGGGAGGGAGACGCGCCTGGTTATCATTTTCTGTGAAGAAGGGGGGAGGTGACGGGGAGTTTTCCAGCAGGAATCCAGAGCATCAGTCGCGGATCGCCAAAAAAGGGAACCGGCGAGAAAAGATCTGGCTTTCTCTTAACGACTTTCCTCTGCGAAGGAAAGAGTCCACACGCAGGAGGAGGGGGGAGAAAGATCTTTGAACCTCGGGAGGAGGCTTTCGAGCAGTAAGAAGACTCTTCTTAATCTCGTAGAGAGAAAGGAACTTTTTCGAGGGCCCGCAATCGGAGAAGAAGGGGGGAAAAGGTTCCATCCAACCACAAACGCGAGCGGCGTGCGCAGAGCGTGGAGGGGGGGCGGATCACTCCTTGTTCGAGGGAAGAAAAGGTCGAGGCTTGCGGCGGGAAAAAAAGAAGAACCTCTCGGAGGGGAAGAAAAAGAACGGAATCGCGCCGAGAGATCGAAGGAAATTCGACTAAAGCCCTTCTCGCCCAGGCGCCCGGGAAGGGAAACATCTTTATAGACGAAGCCGACCTCCCTCGGCGAGAGGTAAAAGGAATATCCTCTAGCCCGGGAAACTAAAGGGCGCTCCGGAGAGAGAAGGGGGAAGGACACACCGGGAAGATGGGACAACCAAAACGGAAGGGGAAGGGCTGCCACAGCGGAACACCCCAAAAGCATGGCCAGCCTTCAAGGGGGGGTCGCGGGCATGGGGAAAAAAAAAAAGGAAAGGGAGAGCGGCGCGCGCGGTCAGGGAGAGACGTCGGCGCTCAGGGAGTCGCTCGAAGAGCTGCCGTTAAAGGCCGCGACAAAACAACAACCAAACCAAGGGCGGGAGAGCGGTCCGCGAAAGCCACCTCAGGGGGAAAAGGGGAAAGCTTTCGTGTAAGGCAAGCAGTCCCGAAGGAGAACGTCCGAGAGAAAAAAGGAAAAGGGTAATGCGCAAGGTAAAAAAACGAAGAATCTTGCCAGCATTTGAAACCAGAACGGTGACGATGAGACGATCCTGGGGGAGGAAGAAGAAAAACACAACAACTGAGGATTATTACAAGATAGGAAACCCGTCAATCGTCACCGGGAAGAAGGGGGGGCTCTTTTTTTTGAAAGGAAGGAGGCGGCGACTTTAACGAAAAAAACGGGAGCCTCTCTAGCCGGCCGTGAAGGAGGAGGGCGTGACTTCTTTTGCCTGAGGGGGAAGAACAAGGTCCCGCGTTCCATGAGAAAAAAGATGGCCGGGACGCCTCCCGACCGCGGGTTGGGGGCTATCATTAAAAAGAGCCTGTCCGCCGACCGGAAGGATGAATCCTTCTTAGTCCGACCGAAGAGAGAGAGGTTTTCAAACCTCCGAAAAGGGGGAAGTCGCCCTATCTTCTGGTGGGTGTAAGAGAAAAAAAAAAATTGGGGGTATTGTTCTGTGCGCCTGCCCGACGGAAAAAAAGCATTCCTCTCTCATGAAGAAAGGGGGGAGAGGCAGATCGGATTCTTCCTATGGGACTGAGGAGGCGCTTGCGGTCGGAGGAAAAAGGCCTCTTTTCGAGGAGGAGGAAAGAAGGGCAGTGCATCTTGAGTCGAATCGCGATAAGCTCAGCGTCTCGTAAGGGGGGCTCTACTATTTGTTCTCGGCAGAAAAAAGTCAACCTTGCCGGGAAAACGCTAAGGCTCTTTTCGTCGCGCACAAGAGCTCTCCAAAGGAGGGGAAAGACTGCGAACTCCTCTCTCTCTCATCAGAGTCGTAACAAATTATCGCCTACAAGGTGAAGATAAAACCTCTAACAGGAAAGAGGGGAAAGAGAAAGGCTTTATAGACTAGATACTTCGAAGAGGTTCAGATCTTTACACGACGAAGATGGAAAGATCTCTCTCTCTAGAGAAAAAAGAGTTACTAGAACGCCCAGAGAACAACGTGGCCACCTTTCGCGGCGATCCGCGGGGAAGAAAAGGATTCTCCTAAACTGAGGGAAGGACTCACGGCGCCAAGGGAGCGTCTCCCGCAACGGAAAGGGAGAGGGGAGTTCTTCTACCGCGGAAAAAGGGGAAGAGGCACTATCTTGAAAAGGAAACCGGGAGGAATCTCCTTTACCCGGGGAGAAAAGACTCCCTGTTGCGCCAGATGGAAAGAGGGGGAGGCGCTTTTCTCTCTAAGGGGGGGGGGGGGAGTTTTTTCGTCGGGAGACTGGGGGGAAAAGAGTTATGACCGGACATCCGTCAGACGGGAAACTTCACCCCTCCAGAAAAAGGGGGCAGCCGGCAGCTTGCAAACGATAGAATCAGCATGGAAAACTTCCCCGGGAGATCTCAGGGTTGGGAGGGAAAAAGAAAGAAAAAAAAGGGACTAATCTCTCTCAAACAAACAACAAAGAGGGGGGGGGGGGGGAGAGAGGAGTAGCACAATTTGGCATTGGAAGTTGTCTTCAAAAAGATACCCGGTTAATTTTCCCAGATGGGAAGAGGGGAGAGAAGGTATCCGTTTCATCTTCGGGAAGAAAAGGATACTTTCGGAGGAGGGGAGAAGACCTGACACTACTTATGTCTCCATGTAAGGAAAAAAGAAATGAGTAATCTTTCTTCAGGAAGAAAGAAAAAAATGCAACTACCGAAAGAGGAAGGGGCGGGGAACCTTGCCGAAGAGGGAGGGGCACCATTTCTATTAAAAGGAGAGGTGGGAACGGTTCCCAGGCGGGTATAACTTTTCGAACAAGCGTGGGAGAGAAAAGGGGACTCCGGAAACCTTCTCCTCGGTAAAGGACATTTTTCCGCGCGAAAAGGAGGAAAGCACTCTGAGGGGGCAGGGTCTCCGTGGCGTGGAAAGAAAAAAGTTTTTCCCATCATGGTTTGAGGGAGAAAGAAAGGCATTCTCTTCTCTTCCCGCGAAAGGGGGGAAAAAAAAAATAGGATTCTGCGTTCTCTTACCCGCTCGCACGAAAGGACTAGGGGTCTCTCCTCTATCATGTCCACCAAAGGTCGTCTTTTTCCATCTCGTGGAAAGGGAAAAAGAAGAGGCGGAGGGCGAGCATTTATCTCGTAGAGGGTAGAAAGCCCCTCCGAGATGGAAAACACCCTTTTCTGAGGCCAGGGGAGGAAAGGGCGGCTCTCCTTGACAGTTCAAGGTGCGGAGAAGCGGCGTGCTCAGCTCGTGCGAGAGGTGGGAGAAAGGGAAAAAGAAACCATATCTTCTGATTGCGGCCAAAAAAAAAAGGATAGGGGGAGAGAAGCTCCACCTTGCGTCGAGCCACGAGGAAAAAAAAAGCGATCCTCTATATCTCCCTGAGAGGAAGGACACTCCTTAAGAAAAAGGATCCGAAGCCGCTCCAGCGGGTAAAGAAGGAGGCCGAACGAAGAGGAACATCAGCAGGAATATACGATAAAGAAGCATTCGCTTCTCATTCTCGAAGAAAAAAGGAAAAGAAAGGGCTCAACCTCCATATGCAGGGCCCCATCTATACACCCACCAAGAAAAAAGGAGGAAGCCTTCACCTTTCAGGGAAAAGGGGGGGAGGTCACAAACAGAATCTAGCTGGCGCGGAAAGGGGAAGGGAGGTCGGCTCCGAAGGATTTCTTCGGGAAAAAGGAGGAGCCCATTCCTCTCTGATTCGAAGAAAAAACCCCCTTCGAAAAACGCTCTTTCTTATAGGAAAAAAAAAAGCATCGCCTCCCCCTAGGGAAAGACTTTCCCGGTGGAAGAAATGCCAAAGGCCCGACCTCCATCTCTAACACGGGGGGAAAGATCTCTTAGAAGGAGGTAGATTATCGGGAGTGGGAACTCCTCCTTCTTGAGGGGGGGGGGAATTCCCTCGAAAAAGGGGGGAAGAAGCTTCTTTCCGGGGAAGGGTACTCTCTCTCTCACAAAAAAGAAAGGGAGAAGAAGGGGGGAGATATTCACTACCCGCAGTAATCTCTCGCAGAGAAAGGAGAGCGCGGTCTATGTGTTTTCAAGGAAAAGAAAAGAAGAAGGACAATCGCATCTAAAGAGCTCTCCTCGAGGGAAGACCTTTTTCCGCTCTGGCGAGGGGGACGGGGCAATTTCGTGGGACGACCCTGGGGAAAAACAGGGCCCCATGCGCAAGAGGTGGAAAAGGAAAGGGTACGGAACGCTCTCACCCCCGGGGGACTAAGGCGAAAAAAGGGACAGAGCTCGAGAAAAAAACCACCGTGAAGGAGAAGTCGCCCTCAAAGAAGCCGACCGTAAAACGCTCGCGGAGGAAACCCTTCCCTCGAAAGGGGCGGCCCATCTCGTCGGGTGGGTATCTCTGGGGCAGAAAAGGTATTTTCTTTTCTAAAAAGGAAAAAAAGTTTGGCTCTACGCTGATCATCGATCGAAGGATTTTTCCCTGGCTATCGGATATGAAGGAAGAAAGAAAAGGATCTCTCTGGAAAAGAGGGACCTACCCTCTGGCGCTGCGGCGAAAACTGGATCTTCTGCAGGCGGGAGGAAGAAAAAGAAAAAAGAGTGTCGGGAGAGGTAGCGTCATACCTATGGGAGAGAAGGAAAAGTCTCCGGCTTCACTTCTGGCGCCGCCAGAATAGGGGGGAAAAGAGACAATTCTCTTCCTCGAAAAAAAAGAAAAAAGAAAGAAAGGAGACTCCTCTCGCTCTCATCCGCATGCGGGGAAAAATTTTCTCCGACCAGGGGGAGATCTAACCTTACATAGAGGGAAAGAAGAAGAAGGAAGAGACCTTCTCGCAGCCAAAACTTAAACCGACGAAGAGGTGAAGGGGAAGATCTCCGCGGGGGACTCGCTTTACTACTCAACGGGGGGGGGAGGTGGGGGCCGTTCACCGTTAGAGGGAGAGAGAAAAGGAATGACTTTTGTCTTCCGGGGAAAAGACTTCTTACAACGCGAAACGCCACGAGAAAGATAGTTCTCGTAGAAAAAAATTCTCTTAAATGGAAAGGGAGAACCTCCTGCGCCAAGGGGTGGAAAAAAGCATGGGGAAAACTCTTTTCTACCTTTCTACGCGGTAACCTTTTCAAGGAGTAAAAATGGTGGCCCGATTGCCGTCAGGGGGATCCTTTGCAGGAAAAGGGGGACAGTTGTTTTCTTCGTGATAAGGAAGGTGCCAGACGTTTATCCGTACCCGGGAAGAAAAAAGAAGGGAAGGGAGTTGACCCTTCCCCCTCCCGAAGGAAAAGGGCAATGTAAACAGATATCCTCCCGCCGTGCGAATCGAAGAAAGGGATAAAGCAGGGTTTGCGGAGAAAAAAAAATTGTGCCTAATCTCTCTAAAAGAAAAAGGGGAGGAGTAGTCCCCTAGAGGATTAGCCAATTGAAAGGGAAGAAAGAAACATTAATCTCCCTGTGACGTTCCAAGATGGGAGAAGGGGGAAAGGGAAAGACTTTTGCCTCGAGGAAAAGGCAGACGTTCGGCGGAGGAAATACTATTCGTCACTACGGATGTCTCAAAGGTCAAGGGGAAAAAAGAAGCTTCTTCGTATCAAGAAAAAGAAAAGCCGCCCGCCCCTTCGGCGCGCAAACGAAGAAAAAAATTGGGAGGGCATCTTTGCACCAGGGCAGAGGACAGAGGAAAATTGCCTTTCCCGAGAGGGAGGAAAAGAACAAGCGTTCCCCCCAAAAACGAGAGGCCTCGGGAACCCTAAAAAAGGAAAAAGACTTCCATTTCCGCGCAGGGGGGCCGGTTCTGGGAGAAGCAGCGAAAGGAGGAAGTGCGTTTAGAGGTTTGAGGGAAAGGAGCATCCTCTTCAAGATAGGCTGATTCCGCGAACGGGGGAAAAGGAAAACAAGATCTCTTCTTAGAGGGAAAGAAAACTAGAGAAAGATAAATGGTCCACCTCTTCGGGAGGGGGGGGGAAATCTTGGGGGGACCTCTTTCGAGGAGGAGAGAATTATCGACTGGAAAGGAGACCAGTCGAGCTCCGAGAGAGGAGATCCTTCTTTGCAGAGCCGGCGCTCCCTTGTGAAAAAGGAGACCCAAGGGAGATTCGCTCGAGAGGAGGAGAAGGGGAAGGGAGGAAGCGCGCCCTTTTGGAAAGAGTCGATTCGGTCGGGAGGAAAGGGGAAACCGGGAACTCTTCTCGCCCCTCGGAAAAGGAGTCTCAAGCTTCGGCTAAAAGAAAAGAATGTATTCCTCGAAGAAAAGGGAAAAGAATCCTCTCATTCTTTAGGCGAAGGAAAAAAAAAGACGTAATAAAGGAATATACGTAAGCACAAAAGAAGGTAGCTCTTCAATTCTCGTCTCTATCCAGAAGGGGAAGGCTCACACCTCCGCATAACCGGAAGGATGGGGGAGAAAGAAAAAACTCCTCCGATCGGGAAGAAGAATTTCATGTTTGGGGTAAAAAGAGATTCTCTCTTTCGTGCTCCTAGAGGGCCGAGAAGAGCAAGCAGCCCTCTCTAGCGTAGCCGGATGGAAAAAAGGAGGGGGAGCAAAAAAAGGGAAGCGCCATCATCTCCTCCACCGCTTTCCAGGGGAAAGGGGAAGTGTTCTTCAAACTATAAAAAGGAGATCCATATCTAACACTGCCAGGCTCGAAGTGGGGAGGAAAGACTTTCTCCCTCATCAATACGTAGAAGGGGGTGCAAACACCTTCCCTCTCCTCGAAAGGGAGGATTCCTGGGGGTCTTTCATACAGAGAGAATAGGGCACACCCCAGGAAAGAAGAGGAGCATCTTCACCGGGGGAAAAGGGAGGGTGTTTTGCAAGAGAAGAAAAGGGAGTACCAGGAAAAGCTACTCGCGAGAATAGAAGACGTTTTCTCTCTGGCGGAATGGGGCATTCTTTTGCCTGACCAAGGTAAGGAAAAAAAGGCGCAATAGGTGTCTGCGAAAAAGAGAGGATAGAAAGCCCGCGGTGTGTCGAAGGCCAGAGCAGAAGAAAAGAGGACTGGAAAGCCGACCTTATCGCCGACGGCGACAAGGAAAAGGAAAGGCTCCTCTCTCTTCGGTGGGAAAAGGAAACGCGAAGAGGGGGGAGGAGGGGGGGGGGGGGGGAAGGGGAAAAAGGATGGTCTTTTCTCCTGTCCGAAGGGGAAGGGGGGGAAAGAAAAGAGAAAAGGATGGTTCCCGGGCTATGCTTATCTCAGGAGATAAAGTACTGAGGGCTCTTCTCCTACCAGTGGAGAGGGAGAGGAAGACGGGGGAAGTAAAAAAAAAAAGGGGAAAGGAAGCGCTATCCGCATTCGATCGAAGGGGAAGTAAGACCGGGTGGGGCTCTACTAGGGTGGCGGATAGGAAAAGGAACTCTTTCCTCCTAAAAGGATGGTAGGTCTTCACAATGCGCAGGAAAAGAAGAAAGCTAGAGATCTTCGCACGAAGATAAGAGAGCCTCATTTCTTGGGATCAAGGAGGAGGCCGACCCGTTGAGAAAGGGGAGAAAAACATACATCTCTTAATCTCGACGAGAGGTGAGAGGCTATCCAGCCTCCTCGCAAGGTAAAAAAGGGAGGATTGGGGGGCCTCTCTCGATCGAAAGGAAGGGAGAGAGGAGAGAACTCCTATCTCGATTCGAAAAGGAAAAAGTTCGCGCTCACTCCGCAGCCGGATGAAGGGAAAAAGAAATAGGGAAAACTCGAAAAAAAAGGAAAGGGAAAGAAAAGAGCATTTCTCTTCTCCAGGAAAAAAAAAAAGGGAGGGAGGGAAATTCCTTCTTCTACCGGGGGAGGAGAAAAAAGGCGTTAAGGTCGACCCCAGTTCTAAGAAAAGGGGAAGTCTCCTTACTCTTACTAGGAAAAAAAAAAGAAAGTGCCCTTCGGCCGGGAGGGGGGCAAATCCGAAGAAGGTCTGGCGGGGAGTTGGGGGGGGAAGGAAAAAGGGGGGGAGAATTCCTTTAAAAAAAAAAAAAAAAAACAAAAAGAAAAAAAAAAAAATCTTCACTAGTTGGAGAAGGGAAAAAGAATCGGGGAGGGAGTTTACCCTTCACCCCTCAAAAAAAAAAAGGGCCTTGTCCTTCCGGCAATGAAAAGAAAGAGTCGGGATCGCCATCTGGGAACTTAAAAGGGAGAGGAAAAGGAAAAAGGAAAAAAAACTTCCCCTGCTCCAATTGTGGAGAGAGAGAAAAAAAACGAGGAGGTATTAAAATAAGAGATTAGAAAAAGGGAAGAGGGGAACAAAAAACCGGGAGGAATCTCCCGTTGAAGTTAAAGAGGGAGGAAGGGAGGAAGGAGGGGTGAATCTTCCTTCCTTGACCCGGCAGAAAAAAGGGGGGGTGAAGTGGTCACTCCTTTAACGGCGGATGAAAGAGATCAAACGACTGCGGCATTATACGAGAGAAAAAGAAAAAAGGACGTCTCCTCA
>Ga0179593_1302110_pt1 | contig 11385 bp, 16 predicted proteins | sample CZODoug2_1_08_16_FD_185931 | JGI IMG/M metagenome (GOLD analysis project Ga0179593, IMG submission 185931) | Vadose zone soil fungal communities from Angelo Coast Range Reserve, California, USA - CZODoug2_1_08_16fungal (PacBio error correction) | ecosystem: Environmental > Terrestrial > Soil >...
AAACAGAAAACATAAAAAACCCTCCAGGAGCTACGACGGGAGAGCAACGCGCACGCGGGACGAGTGGGGTGCGCGGAATGGGGAGGAAAAGGCAGGAGGCTGGGAGAAGCGCTAATAGAGGCCCAGCGGCGCTTCCTCATACAAAAGAGGGGGGGGGAAAAACTGGCCGCCGAAGACGATGAAGCGAGGTACGACGGAAAAGGACAAAGGACGGCGCTGAAGCCACGAAGTCATGAGATACACCGACACGCAGTTACGCTCCCGCGGGAAAAGGGAAAGGGGGGGAAGAAGTGTCATGAGAAGGACGAAAAAAAAGGAAGGTCCAAAAAGCAGGCTCGGTGTGAAAACACAAAAATCCTGCGATGCACGCTGCAAATGGAAGGAACGGCAACAGCAGCAGTTTGCAGGTAGAAGGCCTGGGCCAGAGGCAACGCAAATACGACAACGAGAGTTTTCAATGGAAAAAGAGGGTGCCAAGAAAAGAAAAAGAATCGGGGCAAAAGGGGGGGGGAAGGGGTAAGAGGGGCGCTAAAAGCAACGGGGGGTCCTCGGGCCGGCGAGGGTGGGCCGCCGTAAAAAAAGTGAAATGCCAAACAGCCGTCGGGACATCAGGACAAATAAAAGGCCCTAACGTGCAAAAGGACGGGAAGTCCGGAATTTCAAAACACGTGATTGACCACGGACGACTGCCCGCCTTCCACCACCGGGGCCCCCCACTTGGATGAGAAAAAAGAACGGGGGCAGAGCGGGAAGGCAAAGTCGATGGTAAAGAGCCACCAACCAAGGCAACGGGGAAAAGACAGAGGGCAGATCAGGGGCGACTAGCAATGTACTCAACTCTTCGCACTAAACGCAGATAGGGGAAGGCGGGGAACGATCGGCTGCGCCCTTGGGGGGTGCTTAGGGGAGGGAGGTAGCAGTGTACGGGGAGTTGACCGCCTGAAGACGCACATAAAAAGCATAATGGGCAATCGAATTTGTCAACAACAAACTGGGCAGCGCTGTCCCCAGCAGCTCGGGCTGCAGCCAGGGCACGGCAGGCTGATGAAGTAGATGGTTTGGGGAGAGTTCGGCGCCCGGCCGGCAGAGGCACAGACGCATAGGGGGGGATCAAATCAAGTCCTCATTACGTCACGGTTAAGTAAGAAGGGCCCGGGAGGAGTCACGGGCGGGCCGCCAGGACGGTGTGGTCGGGGTGGGGTGCGACCGCAGAACGGGCAATCAAAACTGCCTCAAACGAAAACCCCAGCGCGGTGAGCAAGACGGGGAGGAAAGGCGGACGGCAGACAGGCCAATCCTGGTGTTTGGGCGAGGAATGAACTCTGTACCCCGAGCCAAATAACTGGCGGACAAGCACTGAATAGCGAAACCGCATGACATAGATCAGGCCCCGGAAGTCAAATCGGCGAGTAGCACAGGAAAAAAAGCGGTGGTCCGCAAAAAAAAAAAGCTCACAAAAAAAAAAAAAAACAAAAGTCTGAGCGGCACTTCGCAGCGATGGGAGGCGGGAAAACAATGAGAGAAAGGGCACCCGGGCGGGGGGAAAAACAAAAATTTACCACGCGACAATTGCCCATAAATGAATGAGGGTTCGTTGCGAAGCCAACTTCTCAGAAGGGGCCTCAGTTTAAGAGAAATGGCCGCGCCGAAAGACCACAATGGCAAGCGGGGGGAGATCAGAGAGTAAAAGAATCCGAGAAACTCTTGAACGTGGTTCCGAACTGCGAGTGCCAGCAAGGCATCAGGAAGACAGCCGCCACGGGTCCAGCCGAGTAGGAAAAAGAGGCCGGTTGGGGAAAGCGACGAAACTCCGGGGAGAAGTGGAGAAACGAAATAAAACGCGCCAAGGTTGCCCGGGGGGAGGGGAGCAGTTGGTAACATCAAAAGCTTCCAGTGCAGCCAACGGCCACGCCAGGAGAAGGTGCGTCAGCACAGGGCACCGGTGGGGCGACAGTGAGGGGGGCCACACCCACCGAATGCTGAAGGCAGACTTAGGGACCTTCCACGCTACCCCGGGCTTTCAAAAACATGGAACACGCACAATTCGTCCGAAACACGGGAATAGAAAGAAGAAAAAGAAATAGTGTCTTAGACAAGGCGGTATAGAAAGATTCGGGTCAGGCTGTCAACCCACGCAGTAAAAGCCACAGAAAAAGGCCAAAAGCAAAAAACCCGTTCAACCAGAGGAAAACCGCCGGGGAGGAGGCGCGAGCAACTAGGCAAAGGATGAAAGAAGCCCTGATATACAGAACAAACTCAATGCCCGTCTGTCACGAGTTCGAAGTAAGGAGAGTGCCCGCTGCACGCGATCCAAGGGGGAGGGGGGGGAACGGGATAATTCACAGATATAACCTTACGGGCCGGAGCGCGGGCCTCAGTAAAAATATGAAGACAGTGCTCGCCCGAAATGTCGAAATGACTGCATGGGAGCAGTAAAGGAGACGGGGTAAATAGCGTGGAGCCAGGGGAAAGGGCGCGTGATAGTGTAAGAAAAGCTGCGAAAAGACAAAAATAAAGATAGTTTCCAATCACAAAATTGGTTCGACCCACTACGAGAAGGGGGGATCTCGTAAAAGAAGAAAAGAGTTGGCGCCGCAGCCCAACGGCAGGGGCGAAGCGCGAGGCTCGCTCGCCCTGGGACTTAAAAAAAAAAAGCGTTGTGACGCGAGGGGCTCAATGGCCGAGCTGGCCCTACATTGTTAAGAGAAGCAAATCCTCTCAGATGGCGTCTTGTGGAGGCCAAGCAGCGTGATCAAAAGAGCAAGTGAACCCCGATCTCACCCGCACATGGGGGAATGAGGAGGCGAGACCCAAATAGCGATAGGCACGTCCAGGCGGGAAAGGAAAACTTTCCCAAGGAAGGGCCATGTCGGGGGAGTCAGGACGGAGACGGCGCACTGGAAAATAAAAACAATGGAAAGGGCTGAAGTTCCATGTAAATGCGACACGGGAAGAAGTTGGGGCTCAAGTGGGACGGCAGTCCAAAGAAATTGATCGGGGAGAAAGATGAAATTATAAAGAATCTCAAGGGGGAGGGGACAAAGACGAAAGTAATAATCGGGCGACCGGGGAAAATATGTGTTCGCATTTTTGAATGGCGGGTGGACGCAGGTGAGCGCAAAAGGGACACAAAAATGTTCCCAACCCGCGAGGCAAACGGAACAAAACCAAGGGGGGGAAAAAGAAACGCGCTCCACGAGATTGGAGAGGTGTAAGGAATGGAAGGGGGGAAACTTACGCGAAATGCAGGGGGGGAGGTCAGGCCCTCTCTTGGCAAAGAAGGATAAACCAGGGGTCGAAAGGGACCGACGGACGGCGTCAGAACTCGGCCGGCGGGGAAGTACACAAGAAAAGACAGACAAGCAGGGAAAAAAAAAAACGGAAAATCATACAAAGAGGAAAAGAGAGAGATACTTGCCCCTCGCTTTCCAGAAGGGTGTGTTTAAAAGTGGGCACGCATCGTAGGGACGGGGGGGTAAATAAATGCAATAAGAGAATCATAACAAACAGTTACGCCGGGGGGAAGATGGGCCAGGAGGGGAACGGAACCGGCATAGGCAGCTGACTCGGGTAGAAGGTCAGGGAGTCGGGGGGTGGAAAGGTAACAGGGAAAACTAATGCCGCGAGGTGGGAATAACAAGTTTGGGGGGCGTCGGGCGAGCTGCGTGGAAAAAAGGGGGGGGGATTGAATTAGAGACCGGAGTGGTTCAACAATTGTCATACAGACTGAGGAAACAGCGAGGGGAATTCATAAAAAGCGGCGCGGCGAACACGGGGGGGGGGCAATGGGCATGACCGTCGCTGCTCCATTGGGGGCAGGGACACTCTTTAAGATGGAAGCAACAAAGGGGGGGGGAGAAAATAAAGCCTTCCCCGGGACAACGGAACGGACAGGGGGAGAATTAAAAGAAAGGAAGAAGCGAAGCGTGCGCGTAAGCACGTAAGGAAGACACGACAGGGAACCCTCTGGAGGGAACACGGGGGGACGCTAACGACGGGTGATCAGAGAGGGTGGGCTCAGTAGCGAAAACAACAGAGCACTAGGGGGTTTCCAGGGGGCAAAAAGCGAAGGGTCATCAAGGTTTAAAAAAAAAAAAAGGGGGACACAATACCGAGGAGGGGGGGGAGGCTGTCTTGGCATGAGGGGATCGGGGGGCAAGGGGAAAATAGACGAATGATGGCGTTGTGGGAAGATTAGCTCGGGAGAGAGCTAACTGACCTGAAAAATGGCGGCGGAGAATGCCTCCGGGAGTTGCGTGCCGCACAACGATTTCGGAAGACATCAGACCGAGGTTGGGGGTGTAATAAAGTTTTGGGAGGAATTCGCGAAGGTCCGCAAGGCGAGCGGGGGGAGAAAACAGAAGACATCCGGACAAAAAAATCTATTCCGAAGGGATGACGCGCATCGTCAGGAGGAAAAAAAAGGAGAAAAAGATTGTGCGACGACTTGGTCAATTGGTCAAAAAGCGCAGGGGGAGAGAGCAGGCTCTTCGGCTGAGCTGAGGGTAAGAAAGCATGAACACGTGGGAGGCAAAGCATAAACATCGGGCACATCCGCCTTTCGGGCGACACGCATGGGGAAGCGAGGGCAAAGAAAAAACAAGAAGGGGCTTTACATCACGACGCGGGTGAGGTGAACTAGGACAATGAACCCAAGCCGCCGGAAAGCGGACGAAGACTGAACTCTTGTTCGGAATGGGGGACACGGTCGCGGGTTCTTAAACGGGGAGGAGAAACCGAATCCAGTCGTGAATGAACCAGGACAAGAGTAAAGTACCGACGAAAAGGAAAAAAAACTGAAAGACTTGGGAGGCGCAGGGGGCGGGGCGGAGGAGGTGATAGCGGTACGGCAAGGTGAAGGTAAAGAAGCGGGAACGGTGACACGAGGGCACGTGTGCGGAAAGGATGCGAAGAAAGGGAAATGCCCCCATTCATCGGCGGGTTCATGAAAAAAAGGGGTTCGTCAGCGATGCGGACGGATAAGACAGCGGGAGGAAAACACGTTCGTGGAAGACTGATAACGTATGCCTCATCATCAAGGGCAATGGGACGGGGCAGCGGGACGGACGTAGCAAGGCGCCCACCTTGGGGGAAGGGCGAAAAAGGACAAGGCTGCTCAAGCGATAAGCCCGTAATCGGGGGGGGGCGGGCACGTCTGCCCGCAGCTGAATCACAAGAGCGGGGTGAGCGCAGGCAGGAGAAAACAACGCTTAGTCTCGCAAGGGGGGACCAAGAATGGAAGCAAAAGGGGTAGGCGGGACTTGAAGAGAAGAAAGTGACTTGGCGCTGGTCAGGAGGTGCGGCATCAGAAAATCATTGTCGGGCAGACAGCTGTGAGGCCTGACAGCGACTCCAAGATGGGTGGCTCCGAAAGCGAAAAAACGCCTGGGAAGCCTGGGGCAGGAAAGGAAGCAAATGGGAAGGGGCAAAATCTTCGGCGGGTCGTCGCGAACGGGGTGAGGAAGAAACAAATTGGCTAAGCGAGGGAAACCTTTCGATAAAAAAAAAAAAAAGACCAGAAGAGCTAAGAGAGAGTACGACCTCCGGGGTCACGAAAATGGCGGCAAACCACGGGGGTGCTAGGGGGGGGCGCCCAGCGTGAAGGGGGAACCGAGGCGTGGCCGAACGGGTTTACAAGTAACTGGGGGAAAGGAAACGGGTACCCCAATAGATTAGGGACTTGAATGCCCAGAGGGAAAACGCAGGAAGAAAGCTTTAAGAGAAGGACCCCTACGGGGGGTGGCATAGGGACTGGCCCGGCAGGGAAGTCGGAAAAGTGGCCAAAACACGGGCGAAAGCATGCCGGGAAAATAGAGAGGGCCGCAGGAAAGGTGGGTACATCGACGGGCAAAAGGAGGAAAGCATGTGTAGGCAGCTGAAAGAGACTCGTGCTCGGTGGTCATCTTTTGCGTTCAGGGGGATAGATAACTAATAGGGGGGGAGGATCTGGAAAAACCTTAACAGAGGGAGGGAAAGGCGCGCTAACGCTATTAGGAACATAAGGTATAAAGGGGGTGAAAAACAGGCGAGACGAGAAGACGGATTGTGGACGGGGAATTGGGAGGAGGTGGGGGGTCTGAGCAGGAAGGAGGGTCGAGCTACGGGTGGGGGGGCGAAGGCTGAAAAAGCAAGAAAAGAGCTTTAATTCTCGCCGAAATCAAAAGGGGGGTGCGTGGGAAGCTCCAACCGGACGACGCTGGTGGGAAGCTCATGGAGGAGAAGGGAAAGGAAAAGCAGCAACGGTTGTTGACGTAGTCGTACCGAAAAAGTTGGAGGAATGCCCTGACACCGGATGGAAGGTTTAAAAAAAAAAAGGGAAGAAGGACTCAGGGCCCGAAAAGAGCAGGGTGCGCGGCCATGGCAGGGGGGGCCATTGGAAGCCGTCGTCAGAAAGACACTGAAGGTTTGAGACGGGGGGAAAGCACATGGAAGGGTGCATCGGGGAGATTGTTTGTGGCCCGTGAAGATGACGGCCGTGGCTGGATGGGGGACGTGATCGAGTGTGCAGCAACGCCGGCAAGGAACGCGCGTAACGGTGAAGGGGGGAGAAAAAATGGAAGGAGGAATGGTATAAGAGCAAAAGTCGGCTTGAGACGGTGAAGGAGAAGAAATACGATACGCTGCGGTAAGCGGGTTTGGCACACTAAGAGGTGGGTGGTCTATGAGGCCGGTGTGAGGAAAGTTAGCCTCTGAACTCAGAATTGCCCAGGGGGACGGAGAGAAATATGAGACAGAGATGGCCATTGTAGTCCCAGCATGGGGGGCAAGGAAGTTGAGGCCAATCATTGTTTCAGTGAGCGGTGAGAAAGAGCGGGGGGGCTTAGGGACTTTTCTGATTCTGCCAAGGGCACCAGAAGCCAAAAACAAGACAAGAGAGTCCACTGAGGCAGGGGGAGCGTGTCGGGGAATGCCGTTTTGACCTAAAGGGAGGACCAGAAGGCAAGAGAGGGGGGCTGACAATTCAAACCAGGAAAGGAAAAACAGGGTCAGCATGTCTGAGAAGGATTAGCAGAAAAACGGGGTGATAGTGTCCGGGTCGGGAACGAGGAGGAGAAAAAGGGAGAGGGGGGTGTGGTGTGGTCAACATGGAGAGGCACAAAAGGGGACAGTTCTCAGGGAGGCCAAGAAGGGAAAATTGGGGCATGTCAGAAGTCCTACCGCGGGGAGGCGGCGGACGGGAACTGTAAATAGAAGCAGATATAGAGGGGGAAAGTGGCCAAAGTCCGGGGAAGAAATCAAGGAAGATTTCGAGACAAGAGACTTTCTCATGGAAGATGCGGAAAGAGAACACAGGCAAACAGAGAAGAGGAAAGGAAAAGAGGAGAATCCGGGGGAAACAAATCAGACAGACGAGGCTGGTCGCCAAATAAGTTCGGGAAAGAAAAAAGCAAGGGACACAGAGTCTGACCGAGGGGAAGTTACCCCGGGTACAGGGGCATAGCTCTGGTTCAACTGGACGGGACTGAACTCGCTAATATTTCTGGCATGATCAGAACTCAGGGCTGGAGGGGAACTGCCATGGCAGAGAGAGGACGGACGGACTGATTTTCAATGCGACCACCCGGATGTTCGAAAAAACGCCCGAAGGAAGAGGCGCATGCAAAAAAATCAAACCTGAAGGCGGATCCGCGCGGGGTGAAAGAGGGGAAAAGACCGAAAACAAGGAGGCTACGCATCGTCGGCGGTAATAAGAATCGCTGGGGTGCGACAGTTTTGTTTGGGCCGTGCACTGGAGGGCAACCTAACGGGGGAGAATCTCGGGGGGGGGGGGGGGGGGGTCGGGAGAGCGGGGGGGGTCTTCAGAACTTGGGGGGGGGGGGGGGGTTGTTGGCGTGGATATAGCAGTCAAACCGACGAAAAAAACGTCTCATCAAGAGACAATTACCACCGCTCGAGGGAACAGGGGGGACTAATACGGCCGCGATCAATGAGCGGAAGTTGACACGCCGATGGGAAGCAACAGGGGAAAATCACGCGCGAAAGAGGCGAAGGCTACTTAAAAGGGAAGGCCGCAAATGACAAAAGAGTGATTTCCAGAAAAGGAACGGGCGAAAGCAGACGGCAAGCTCGAGGAGACAATGGCGCCGCCGCGCCACACCGGCTACTGCAAATTGGGGAAAGAGCGTCGTCCAATGCAAAGCGAATTCATTCGCATCACGAGCCGGATTCCGCTGAAGCGCCAGGCGGAGGTAATGGAAGAGGGACTCAGACGTCTCGCGAATTAAACTTCAAGGGCAAAAGAAAGCGGGGGGTCACCAGAACAAAGTAAAAAAAATGTAGAAACCTGCAAAACAGACTCGCAAAGCAAGGACACAACATTCGCGCCAGTCGCTCATTAACCCGAAAACGAAAAGGAAGAAAATACGAGAGGTGGGATAAGAGACTAAAAAGCCGCGTGAAAAAAAGGAAAGCGGAGAAGCGGGCAAGAAAAAAGCATAAGGCGAAAGAAGCTCAACAAGTCTCGGACGTCGAGGGGAGAAGGAATCGAAATGAGTGCAAAAAAAAAGCGGACGGAAGAGGACCGTTGCGAGTCCCACAAACGGGCAATCAATCGGAGGTCGGCGCGGTAACGGGGCACTAATGAAGACACCAAAAATGACCCGATCCGCCTCAAAGCTAAAAAAAAACACAGAAAGATAGCACGTGAGGACACATGGCCATACGAAGGCTAAAAACGTCAACAAAAAACACAAGTCAAAAACCACGGGCGAGGGAGACCCGGTTTCTCGGGTACACTCGCGAAAGCACTAAAGGAGTGCGCGGGGAAAAAACTTCGGTGAACTTGGGGGAGATGAGGTGAGGGGGTCGCGGGAGGTTCGGAAGGGAGCTCAAGGAGTAAACAAACGGAAAGAGGAGTCATACGTTACTCGAGTGGAAAGGGAAAGTCCCAGGTCGAGGTGAAAGGCACGCGCAGAATGGATAACACCACTGAGGAAAACGCGTTGCGGGCTGGAGCATTTGTCGCCCTGGCCGTGGAAAATTGCAAAACAGACACGCGGGGTAAAGCTAGGCATCGCCGGTCAGAGGGGGGGGGCGGGCCGTGTGTCCGGGCACCTGGCCAAGAAGGGGAACTACTCGGGGGGGACAGGAAAAGGGAACTGACAAGGGGCTTGGTGGTGCTCAACGATCCGGGCAAGCCGAATCACGCTGGGCGCAAAGGATATAGCAGCGATAACGCCGGGCCAGAGCTTGTGGAAAACGCGGCAAAATGATTCGCGGCGAGGCCTCCGTGTGGCGGAATCGGGAAGGGAAATCGGATCGTCAATGCGTAGGAAGGCAGAAAACCAAAGAAACCCCGAAAAAAAATCTGCCCCGGGAAGGGACCACCCTGCTTAGTAAGGAACAGGGAAAAAAAAGGGGAGGTCGAAAATGAAAGTCGCGGTAAGGGGCACCGCGCCGCGAATCGGGAAGGGAAAGAATATCTTGTCGTGCAAGCAGCCCGGAACTCCAGCGCCAGTGAATGGAATTGGCCAGCGACGAGCAAACAAGCCGTTTATAATCAGATTCAGATCCCCGGGGGAAGAGAAGACTGGGGTACTTCATCGGGAGAGAACCTCTACTAGTCAAAAGCAAGCCGGGGAACGCCCGATTCGAAAGCGGACCGTTGTCACGCAGGCGAGCAACAATGGTGGAGAAGGGCGCTTCCCTGGCGTAATGGAAGAGGTAAGTAAAAATGGACTCCGGATTGGGGATGCGGTAAGATTATCCAGCAGGGAAAGCGAACAGGGAATACGGAAGAAGAAGTGCCGCTAGGTGTAAATGACCAGGTTATGGTGAAAGACAGGCGATAATCCGCGATTTCCGCAACGGTCTACCGCCGAGTCGGCATTTACAGCATTAAGCGTCACATCCAGGAACTACGCAAGGGACACTCCAAAGTAACTTCAGTGTGTGGAGAGGGATGTCCAGGAGTTATAAAGTCCTGAAATGAGCCGACGAGAACCTAAAGCAACGTCACGCACGTTCAAAAGGAACGCCATAAGTAGGGATAAAAAGAATGGGGGATAAAAAGGGGACGACAATAAAAATCCGTTGCACTCTGTGGAAGCATGACCACGGAAAAGGAGTAACACAACCACAAAATAACAAAAAAAAAAAAAAAAAAAAAGGAAAAAAGTGCGTGGGGTGGAAACTCTTTAGAAGTTTTCGTTGGGGGAGAATCGCTTGGGTGGTAGTTTATAGAGGAGGATGTGGGTAGTTCAGCTCTTGTTTATTGGGGGGGTATTGGGGGAAGCTGGGAGGGAGGGGAAAAGTCAACGCAATACGCGGGTTGGAGGGCCGGAGGAGTCAATGTAGTAGCCAGAGAAAAGGGTGGTGGGCGGCGCCGTGAAAGGAAGATTAACCAAGTGGCTGGGGAGATTCGGGAAATATCCGCTTGAAAAAAGGCGTCGAAAAATACCTGAGGTCTATCGGAATGGGGCAAAAGACAGGCAGCGGGGGGGGGAAGCAGCGTTGGGAAAAGGGGCAAAGGATCAGGGGACTTTCTGCAGGTGTGGTGATCAAGTAGCGCGGGTAAATAGAGAGATGTCCCAATGCACGCCGCAGGGGACGTCAATATAAGCGAAGTCGCCAAACTCAAAGAATAGTGGAGGGGGAGACGCACCCGGCAAGGGCGCACGAAGGGCGTTGGCGCTCGCCAAAGGGGCGTAATCGTCAAAAAAAGGACTTTGGCCTAAGGGGACCGCTTCGGAAGGCAGAAATGTGGCCAAAGACCAAGAAGGGAACAGAGCCAAAAAAGCCTAGGGAAGTGGCAAGGGAAAAGAATAGGCACACTCTCGCTGAGCCCTACCATGGAACCAAGGCAGTGGGAGGTCAGTAGGATTTGCACCACCAAAATGGGGAGGGAACGTGCTAGGCGAATGTCCAAAAAGGAGCCCGGGAATCCTGTCGAGGGGCTTGACCGGCGCGCGGCGGATATCGAAGTAGAACAGAGGGGGGGAGTAAGGAAAAAGGGAGTCCAAGGCCAGAGGAGGAGTGGGGCGCAGTTAATTCCAAAGCGAGAACTACTAAGATAGAAACCTCACGGAGGAAAATAGGGAAGAAAGGAAACCCGAGGGCGACAGGAAAGATAAAACGTAATGGGGGAATCAGCGAAAAGTTGGGGAACGAAGGTGAGAGACATGAGGCACCCGTGGTACACTGCCCGTCGACGCTAAAGACCAAGTTGGATCAACCGCAGCGGAGAACCGTCTGGGAACTGCTGTTTGTGGCAGGGCACAGACCGTAGGGGAAAAACTTACAGGGAACGGAAATAGGGCTGAAGGAGGGGCAAGTTCTAGCAAGCAGACAGTCAAAACGCCGGGCAAAAAACAAGGCATCGGGACGCAAGGGCTGGCGAGGCAACGCTGGACGCGGACACAATCACTACAAACACGGAAAAAAAAA
>Ga0179593_1335055_pt1 | contig 11385 bp, 12 predicted proteins | sample CZODoug2_1_08_16_FD_185931 | JGI IMG/M metagenome (GOLD analysis project Ga0179593, IMG submission 185931) | Vadose zone soil fungal communities from Angelo Coast Range Reserve, California, USA - CZODoug2_1_08_16fungal (PacBio error correction) | ecosystem: Environmental > Terrestrial > Soil >...
GCCACTACATGTAGAAAAAATCCGCGGAGACGAAGAGCAACCAGAAGACGGACCGAAAAGAATTTGAGGGGAAATCCTGAACGCCAAGCTCATACTTTCGACAATAATAGACCGCTGGCCTCGCGAGGAATCAAAAAAAAAAAATCGAAAACACGCACGGGGGGAAAAATCGTACCGTGTTCGGAAGTTGGGAAGCTCTTTCACCGAAGGCGAAAAAAGGGGGTCGGGGAAAAATTATGCGGAACAGTTCAAACAGAGATAAAAAGGGAGGTCAGGGACGGCTCAGACTTAAGTATATCCTTGACGCGCTCTAGGGCTTCGGGGGGGAGCTATCGGGCTGACGCGCTTGAAAAGTGAACATCCCCCTGCGTCAGAAAAGGGGGGGTAACGAGGGAGAGCAAACCACGCGGTCCTAGGGAAGAAAACAAGGCCTTGCGAAAGATGTGAAAGAAGACTGGGGGGACCACCCAGCTCCGAAACACTCTCTCAGGACGACGCTGAAGTGGAGTAAGTGCGGGGACGGGCGGGAGACGAATGTTAGCAAGCGAAAACGTACTTTCTGACAAGAGTATAAAAAACCATCATGAACACGCAGCGAGGGTGGGGGGCAGAGCGATGTCAGAGATTCAAAATTCGTACCGGAACGGATTTCGTCCAGGGGGAAGGAAGACGCACAGAACACTGAGCGCAGTTCACCGGACCATGCCATCAGCGGAGGTTAACTGCGTAATTGAAAAAGAACTTTCAAAAAAAATACAAGTCAGCCACGAATTCTTCAGTGCCAAAACTGGTGTTGAGCTCCGCCGTACGAAGCCGCCGTGGGCGAGGAAGTCAAAAGGAGGACCTCAAGGATGGAGCATGAAAACCTGTAAAAAATGACTGAAAGCGTCAACGTTAGAAAGGAGAAAGGTGAAAAATGGGACCGGCAAACGGGGATCCCGAACAAAAAGAAACGTACTCTCGGGGCCAAGAACCTATGAAAAGAGGCTGGCGAAAATCAGGGGGGGTGCAACCGTCGCTGGAGGGGGTTTCAAAGGTTAAAAAAAGCGCAGGCAACTTTGGGACTGTTCCTTGAGAGGACGTTCCTGGGTCAGAGAGAAAATGAAAAGACCAGTGTGAAACGGGGTGCGTCAATGAGAAACAAACTTCCGGAACTGGGGTGCCGGGTGAAAGGGCCTGTGACCTTTCTAAGCCTACTATGGGGGTAGTGAAAAAAAAAGCTCAAAGCTTCAAAAAAAGAATCAAGACCGCCACCAAAAACCGGAATTGGCTGGAACACAGCCATCTGGGAAGAGCGGACGGGCGCAAAAAGGAAAAATGAAGAGTTGCCAGCAATTGCCTGACTGGTTGGTATTCGCTAACCACCGCTACTGGGGTAGAAAAAGGAACTCAGGGAGAGGATGCGGCGGCGGCACTTGCTCTTTTTGGCGCGAGGGAAAAAGAGGACAACCAAGGGAAGCGCAAGACTGCCTAGGACGATTCGTACATTCAATGGCGCGATTCCCAAAGACTACCAATAAACAAAAATGAAGGGCAGAGCGGAGACCGCATGATGGTAATATTGGAGACAACTGCGAAAGTGTGGGAGTGAACTGGCCGATAATCTAAAAAATCATCTGGATCGAACTACCGAGCCGCAAATTTTTCCCGCCCGAGGCTTAGCGAAAAAAGCGAGGAAGTCCCAACGAACTGAAGCGCAGAGAGGGAACGGGACCACGCAGTGTAAAGGATCGTGGTGGGCAACTCTCGAGACGGGCGACAAAGTTCGCCATCCGACGGTGGAGCAATGATATGGTAGCAAAGCAAAGAAGTAAACGCGGTGCACGGCGCAAAATTGACGAAAATTGCCACAAAAACAGTTGGCGGGGTTCGCGGGTGGGAATAAGTGAGCCATGATCGGACAAAAAAACACAACATGAGAGAGTCCAGGACAGGAGGAACTGAACAAGTCAAAATCTTCGCCGACAACTCACACCAAGGGGAAGTGGGCAATTTGTACGACAACTAGGCTCCTGCACCGCGTAAGACACAAGGAAATGTGGGCTCGCAAAAAAACCGCGCAGCGGGGGGTAAAAAAGAAAAAAGCTCCGGTGAAAAACCGCACACTGAGTTGGCGTTTACAAGGCTCACAAGTCGAGTTCGAGACAGAACGTTTTCGTCGCCGACAGCGGCTGCAAAGAGGGAAAAAAAAAGATCCAGGTGATCAGCAGGATAGCCAGTTGGGGGTGGGGGTTGTCATTTCGAGAACTAGGACATCAACGTGAACAAAAAAAAAGTACACGCCCAGTGACGGAAATGGCAGCAATTGGGAATCGCGCAGCTGGAACCGGAAATGCGCGGAGGGGTCAGTTGCGCTGAAAGGGGGGATCAAAGGAAACTCGCGCAAAAAGCGGAAGCTGCAAGGAAGCCACGCAAAACTCAGAAGTAGATGATCGCGAAAAGAAATCCGCGGTGGGCAAAGGAAAAAAAAAAAAAAAAAGGGCAATTGCAGGGGAAACGATTAGTCCACCTCCGACGCTTCGTGACGAAACCCGATTCAAAAAGGAAGGTTGTTGTCGGAGAAAAAGATGCGGCGGGGGCGTGGAGCGTGCTGAAATCTGAATTGTCAGGTCCGGAGAGGAGAAAAAAAATGGCAGCAAGTCAAATCACTACGACAATCAGTAAAAAAGGAAGTTGAAAATCAGGGGGGAAAAAAAAAAAACACTGTGCGGAGAAAGGAGACACGAACGAGCACGAGAGGCAAACCGAACGAACAGCCGCGCGCGCTGACAGGAAAAAACGACTTGAACAGGGAAAGGGGAGGGCAGAATGGTTCAGAGGAAAAGACTGGGAAACTATGACACTGGCTCTGGGGGATGGGGGGTTCCCGTGGGCAGCCCACAGAATAGAAGCCGTAGGCAACTGATAGAAGAAAATACGGGGAAAAGGAGGTTGGGTTGACCAGAGAAATCAAGGAAAGGCCTCCGAATCCTAAGCACCGGCCTACAGAAACTTTGGGTTTCCGATCTGAATTTGGATAATGGAAAACCTAGGGGAAGGCAGCACTGCCCCACCCTCCTAGGGCAGATCACGGTGAATCGGAGCTCCATCTGTACGCGTCGCAAGGCAACCCACTAGCACAAATGCTCCTGGGGAATCCTGACGAGTGCGGGCAAGAAACGCGAATGGGGGGTGGGAAAAGACGAGAACCGAAAAATAAAGGGCCAGGAGATTAGGGGAATGAGGGAGCGATCGGCAAGAGAGAGAAAGTGAATCAACGAGAAAGTCGGATACGAGAATCCCGGAAACTGAAAATGCTCACGCTACGGCTTTAAGCAATTACCTGGACGACCAACGCAGGACATCGGACAAAAGATGGACAGCGTGCGAGGGGAAAATTGGGGGGTTTTGTTTTTGTTTGGTGTTGTTTGTTTGTTGTTTTTCGGAACAGGGTTGCCCAAAAGCGACGAGTAAACGAATCAAGACAGCATGCAAAAAAAAAACTGCGCGAATACCTTAAAAACGCGGGGGGGGACTAGTGCGCCGAAAAAAAAACTTATGAAAGCCGCGATGGAATGATCTGAAAAATCAAGCCCCCGAAACGCTCAGTTATCTCGGCGGGGAGAGCGCTGGTCACCGGCGAAACAACGCGATGGACAAGCGAACGGGTGCGCAAGCGCCGGAAAATCGAAGGCATTCTGCTCGGCCACGGCCAAAAAAATCTATTGGTAAAACGACCAGGGGACTCGCGAGGAGACTGATGGAAGCCGGTCCGGACCTTACGGCCTCGCGAGCCCGCGGATGGAAGAATCGATGAGAAGTGGTACTCTCAAACAAAAAAAAGAGAGCGTATCGGATGCACTTCTACAGGGAATCCGCGGCTTGGGGAGCCGAGGGACTCACAGCGCCGAATATTTGCAGTTCTTCCTCCGAGAACTGTGAGGTCGACAATATCGTAGCGGGGGGGACTAAAAGAAAACTGACAAAAGCGGCCGGAATCTGGGAAAAACACACCAGTTTGTCCAGCTCGGGAACGTTGGAGGGACGCAAGGGAAAAATCAATGGCACAACCAGGGTGGCGGGCATGCGGATCGGGCCGGTTGGGGGTGCGTTGTTGAAGGCTATAACCCAGCATTCCCATCGTAGAGACACGGCGGGAAAACGGGCGGCTTCTTCGCGCAGGGTCTTGAAATCGCTGCGTTAAGGCTTCGCGAAGTCTAGGGGAAGATAGGACTGCGACCGCTTTACATATCCCCCAAAAGCCAGAAAAGGGGTTTTGGAAACGAGGGTAAAGAAAAAACCGTAACCAAATGTCCCAATGAAGCTACTTGGGGCGATGAAGGCTGCAGGGAGAAGCTGTGCCCCAGAACAGCGTCCCGAAAGCAGAGGAAGCGGAAAAGAGAGCAGAGAAAGAAGGATTTCGGGGAGAGGGGGCGGGGGCGAAGGGGAGGGCGCGGTACACGGTGAGAGGGAGTGCAGAGATATCGCCCACATTAGAAGAGACCTGGGGGGGCAAAGTCTGGGACGGAGGCACGTCGACCGTTGACCTTAGCAGGTCTTGGGAGTCCTGGGGGAAGAATACGTAAAAGAAAAGGACGCTGAAGCAGGAAAATTGAAGGTAAAATCCATCCGAAAGAGGAACTGAAACGGAAGAAATCCTTGCTCCTTGAGGGAAGCAGAACAAAAAGAAAGGGGGCCAAGAAGATCGTCGGCAAACTTCTTGCAAGGGTGACGAGATTGGAAGGAAAGGGGGTTTCACTGGGGGAGTGCCTGGGTCAACAGGATTTCGAAAAAACCTGTACACGACGAGTCAACAGCAGAACGGTCAAGAAATTGGTGGGCAGGAGTTAAACAGAAACGAATCCCCTATCACAGGACTCGCCTTCCCCATATGCCAGAAGGAAAACATACGAGTCGACGATCGAAAAAGCAGAGGGGTTGTTGGGGAGGTCCACCAGCCGGCCTTGTAGGGGTGGAATTCATCTGCTCGGGCCTTGGGAGGGAAAGACTGGCGCATAGAGAATGTGGAAAGGTACGTCAATTATTGTCAAAAACCCAAAAAGGGATGTTTGACTTGTGCTGCTCCTAACCGGAATAATTAAAGCACGGGAATTTCCCAGCACGCTCGAAACGACAACCGCCGCGTATGGAAAAAACGGACAAAAAAGACTTATGAAACAGCGACATTGGAGACTAATCTAGGAGCTCCAAGTGGAGGAAAGAAATGACCTTCTCTGGGATCGGCCAAAGCAAAAAAGCGGCGTTGTATTGAGCGAGAACAGCGAACTCTTTCTGGGGGACGGGTCTGCGGTGCGTGGGGTGGGACGCGAGTTCCCTTTGATGAATCCGACAAACAAGTGACCGCAAAGACGTGTGCCACGGAAGATTCGTGACAAAGGAAAATTCAGAAACAAAGTAAATGGGAGAAAAGCGAAGTCGTTGGCCTACCGAGCTGGTGAACCACGGAACTTGGAATGGAAGGACGATCAGGCCGAGCAACTTCGGGAAGCGGACCGGAAGCCTAGAAGTCAAGGACTTTGCAGCCGGTACGACGAAATGAGGGGGAATGCGTCCCAAAGACGACTGGGCTGGCCAGGCAAATCGTAAGGCAAAAAGTGGTGAAAAAAGAATCTGGAAACACCGTTCAGCCCCCAACCGCGGTGATAGGGAAGCCCAAAAGCGCGTGGAGAAAGAATGAAACCGAAAGCGGCGCAATATCGTAAAGGGACAAGAAATGAGGTTGTTATCACGTAGTTGGGTTACGAAATGGAGCGTCCTGGGGAGAAACTCTCCACAAAAACGGGTAGTAGATAAAAAAAAGGACGGATACGACAGCACGGTAATCCAAAAAAAAGATAGAGACGATAAAACAGCATGTTTGTAAGGGGAAAAAGCGCAGGGACCAGCGGAAGTCCGGGCCAAAAACGCGAGGTTGGCCGATCAACAAATGAAAAAGCGAAAAAGGAAGACTGGAGAAGGGGCAACCACGAAAAAATCGTTGTTCTTTACAGGGGAGGGAGATCATGGGGGGGGGGAAGCCAGCATTCACTTTGGACGTACGCCTCACGGCAGATGAAAAGTCTCGGCGAAAGACAAAATACCATGACTTGCAGGGGAAGGAAATGCAACGTTGAAGGCAGGGGGGAAAGACTAGAAATCAGAGGTCAAAGGCGCCGAAGAAAGACTATTGGCGCGTTGGGGGATCGGCGGACACTGAATTGCGATCGGGAGAGGGGCCGTGGCTCTGATGCCGGGGTTAAAGAGAAACAAGGGAACTCGGCAGGAAAAAGCAAGCTAACCCGCAACTCAACGCCCATAAACCAAGAGTTAGGGATGGACCATGAACACGTGCAATGAATACAAAAACCGGAGGAATTGCGGGCAACCGATTCAGTCCACTAGAGCGCGCCGCTGCGTCTGGCGGTGGGTGGAATTGAAACGTTGGGGGGGAAAAAAAGAAGCGCAGCGTAAAGAGAGGGGGACTAGCGCTGGATGAGGGAATAAAAAATCATAGTAAGGAAAGAAGAGGTTCCGGTGGTGGCATAGGGGAAAAAAGAACACACTGATACGCATAAGTCGGTTCATAACAAGATAAAGACAACGGCGGGTTGGGTGGGGGGGGGGGACCAAGAGTGGGACACAAAAAAACGCAGCACGTAACAAGGTTTCTAGGGGGAAATAGGGTTTAAATCGGGGTCCTATGGGGGAGGGAGCAGGAGAAGCAAGTTCTCTGGGAGGGAGTCCAGGGGAAGGCGACGCAGCTCAAGCGCTTCGAGTCGGCGCTTTATAGAAAAGAGGGAGGTCAACAGATGTCTGCGAGAATGAACAGAGGGGAAAAGGTGAAGCTCAGGAGCGCAGAAAAAAAAAATGCTCGAACGTTGGGAAAAGGAGACTAGGGCGAAGTGAAAAATAAATGCCATAACATCAGAAAAAAAACCTCCACTCAAAATCGTGCTGAAGAACGGGGCTTCAAGACGGTCCGCGTCCCTTAACAGAGGGCAAGCAAAAGTATACCGGTCTAAAGGTGCTGCGCACAAAGCGACAGAAATCCAAAAAAAAAAAAAATGATGGGCGCGAAACGAAGTAAAAAGGAACGAGCAGGAAAAAGATTCGCGCACCTCGGGAAATCCGGCCAGTAAAACATGATCACAGAAGAACTGAAGAAGGGGCCATGTTACACATCTGCGAGCAAGGGAATCGCCAATGAGTAGTAGGGACAACGTGGGCCGGGGAACAAATTTCGTAAACGTTTAAAAATTAAGGGATGTAAACGGTCCGCAGCAGGGACCAGAGAAGAGCGCGGCCGAAAGAGCGAATGAAATACGAGAAAAGGCGCAAGCAGCCAAGCCGTCGGCCAATGGTTTTCCAAAAACATATACCGAAAACGCTCGTCGAGTGAAACTCCTTCCCCAAAGGCGAAACAACGCTCTAAGGGGACAAAGGAGAGTGGGTGAAAACCGGCCAGCGACGTGATTGAAGGACGTGCGAGTCCATCACCATCAAATCATTGGAAAAGAACCCAGGAGAAAAAAAGCGAGGAACTGATAAAACGTGACCGGACAGAGCCTGCCTGCTCAGGAGGAGGCAAAGAATCGATTGAGAGTGGCATCCCTGATCAACACAAAAAAAGAGAGAAAGATAGAGGCCAACTGGATATCCGCAGGCGCAAGGAAAAAGACAAGGCTCCTGGACGGACCAATAGTTTTCAGTTGGAAGACGCCGGAAAGAAAGCTAGGACAATGAGCGAAGGGGGAAGAGGGGCCGCACATGGGGCCAATCCGCGCTGGCCGTCGAGGAGTCAACCAACGCCCTCGTTTGGACCAGAAGCGGAAATTTTCGCAGTGGGGAAAGGGACGACTCCCGCTCAGGGGGACGGAGGAGGCGTGGGGCTGGGCACGGGCCACAGGACATTCCCATCGGGGATAAGAGGAAGGAGGGAGAGGACGTCCTTCTCATGGAGGGAGGGGCCATTGATCAGTGGGAGTCGAAACATCGCTAGCAACGAGCGGAGTACCTTTTTACTCCCAGTAAGACCAAGGGGTTGTTAAAACGATTGCGACGCTCAGAGGGAATAATATTTGAAGCCCAGGGAGGGGACGAATCTTAAAGACAGAAGAAACCAGCGAAAAAAACGCGGGAAAGAATACGGGTTTGCGAGGCGTTCGGCGCTAAATCTTTATCGCGGTTCAGGGACGTGCTTGCCGATCGTTCGAAAGAAGAAGATCGGCGGGGTTGTTGTGCTAAAGGGGAGGTGTGCTCGGATGCATCCTTAGCAGGTAAAACTGGGGTGCATTCGTTCCTGGGAACGACGGAACACGATTTCAAAAACAACAGCCGGAGGGGTGGGCTTAGTCAGGAATGGAAAATCCTGGGAAGCATTAGGAAAAGTCAGAAAGAGACTTCTCATTCTTCAAAAAAAGGCAACGGAAGGTGTCGCAGCCTTGAGGGAAGGTCATTAAAAAGCGCTGGTCAACAAAATGTTGGCGCATGAAAGCTGGAAAGCCGAGGTTAGCACAGACGGGGAATAAGAGCTTGGTGCCAAAATCGCCTGCAGCAAAAAACGAAAGCCACTAGCCGCAGGTGAATCTCTGCTAGAAAAAGAGGCCTATAGGTAACGACTAAGGTAAAGCGCGTCCGGTTTTAACGGTTGTAACACTCCAAGGCGGGCATTGGGCGCTGCCTTCTGGAGGGGCGGCGGGACCTTGCCGAGATCCTTAGGCGAATCGACATGGTTAAGGGCGTCAAATTGATTGTAACAAAAGGCACCGTAAAGGGCCGTTGATCTTGAAGTGGTTCACGGATCAAGAACTACGAAATGGGAGTTAAACTGGGGAGAAGTCTAGTCTCTTCACGAAACAACGGAACATAACCAATAAAACAAAAAACGAAGTTTAAGCTGAACAAATTCTGAAATCTAGGAGGCGGAGCTCGGTACTGAATTTTGAAGCAACTGCCTGCTTGTTGGGGTGGGGGGTAGCCCCCCTCGCACACCAATCTGCGGGGGGTTGGCAGATCAAGAACGAGGGTGAGGTGTCTGCGTGGCGGAGGGAATCTTTGAAGTGGCGACGAGTTTGAGGATAAAATCAGACCAGCGATAAGCGCACGACCGGTAAAAATCGGCGATGATCAGAAAAGGAGAGGACGAGTTCCAAACTCGCCACTAAGTCACTGTGCGCTCGAGACTGTCGCGGAAAAAACCGCCTGGGGGACAACAAGGGCCAACTGGGAATGAAACTTGCACGATCATTAAAAAAGTCTGGATCGGCCAGGGAGGGGGAAGTGGGCGGAAGAGAGCAGCCTAAGTAGGCTCAAAAAAAAAGACAGGGGGGTGAGGAAAGCCAAATCGACTGGGAGCAAAGAGCCGCCAAACGGAGATCGTGGGGGGGGGAACCACTTGAGACTAGCAGAGGAAACGCGCCCTCCATCAAAATTTTATATTATGTTTCACCGATCATAAAACGAAACGGGCACCATAGTTGTACGACAAAAAATTGTCAAAAGGGAGCAAGGCGGCTTTGGGGTATCGGCGAGCTGTGTTAAGAAAAGGGGAGTAGACCTATCAACGAAAAAAAAAAACTGGAAGAAAATGAAGGATAAAAGATCTACCGACGTAATCAAAAACGCTCGAACAAAAAAAAAAGACGCTCAGGTGTCAGTTGTAGCTAATATGCAAACGCGGATTAAACAAGTAAAAAACGCGCAACTTGTGGCTCACTCACCGGCATAAACGGTGTCGCCGAGGGAGATCATAGGGCCAACACGAAACACTTTCGGGGGGCGGTTACGAGTAAACGAGGAGTGGGACGCCATTGCAATTTCGATTCCACAAAAAGGGATGCAAATCTTGCGGGCGAGGACTTCCTAGAAAAACTTAGAAAATTGCGGCCAGTAAACAATGAAAGCATTAGTACAAAAAAAGGAGGTCTGCACGCGATTCTCGCTGACAGGGGGGAGAGGGGAGATTAAGAGAGGCCTCTGAGATAGGCCTTAATCTCTGCCGTTTGCACCCGTGTACGGATACTAACCGACGCGCAAACAATCAAAATGAGAGACCACTCAGACAGAAGAAACTAAATAAACAACGCCGCGGTGGCGCGAGGAAATACAACCAATGATGGAGGAAATATTCAGTCAAGCTCCGAAAAGGAGAGAAACAGAAGGTACGCTGTGGGAAAAGGCCGGTTGGGGACGGGCTATCGCGAGTTGTCGTGAAGAGCGTATGATACGCTGGAAAGGTTTGAAGGAAGAGCACCAAAAAGATCAATAAGGCAATCCTTCCTTTTGGTGGCCCATCAAGGACGATCAACACTGTATATGCGCTCAGAGAGGCAGGCACTCAAGCGAAAAGCAAACGAAAGGCGGGAGAGCGATTTCCACCGGGGAAAAACCGCAGCAACAAGAAGTGAGCGCGTAATCTGGGTGCCAATCTTCCGGGAGAAAGTGGAAAAAAGTCGCGATCTGGAAGTGAAAGATTGGGCAGGGGCAGAAGGCGTCACAAAAAGAAGTGCTTCTTAGAGATAGCGGCGTCATTGAAACGAATTACAAAGGCAGCAAGTGGAAAGCCTCCGCAATTGCTCAAGCGAAAGAGGAAGAAAACAGTTTTTCCGAACATTAAAAAGGAAGAGCTTGGGTAGGGTAAGATTACGGGAAGGGGGGGAAACAGTAAATACCTCACAAAGACGCCTTCGGGAATGTAGGAAGCGGCGCTTCATCGGTAAGCGTAGGAAATGCAACCCAAGCAGCACAAAAGGGATAAGAGCCTCTAAGTGTATGGGGCGACCGACGCCAAAACGTCGGAGAAAATCCCGCCTATAAATGTCATGAAAGGAAGGAGGAATCAAACACAGACGTGAACGCGCCGAAAAGAAGAGCACAAAGAGAAATCACCTATTACGACATCTCAGCGTCGGGGAAGAAAAAAAAGCTGGCGCGACTCCGGGAACTGGGGAAAAACCAATACCGCAAGACGCGCCAGCCCGGAGGAGAGCCGGCCGTGGAAGAGTTCGCGAGAGTTGCCAACACAAGAAGGACATTGGATGGTAACGGGGATGTGAAAACGTTAGAAGCAGCGACCAGGCAAAATCCGAACAACTTCAAAAAACGATGGGGACTACGAAATTTCCTCTAAGATCCCCAACCGCAATCGGACTTAAGGGTCAAACTGGGCCGACAAAACCCAGACGAAGCTCGATAAAGCGCCGTTAGATAATCTTTCCCCCACGGAGACAACAATAGAGAAGAAAAAAGAGCAGGGGTTCAAATTGCAGAAAAAAAGGGGGGAAGGGAATCTGCAAAGGGCAGTATTTGGTCAAAGGATCTCAGGAAGAAAAAGACAAATAGGACGCGCCGGTTCACTCGGCAGAGCCCATACTGCTCGGGACCCTACATAGGATGAGAGGGGCATCG
>Ga0179593_1377186_pt1 | contig 11385 bp, 10 predicted proteins | sample CZODoug2_1_08_16_FD_185931 | JGI IMG/M metagenome (GOLD analysis project Ga0179593, IMG submission 185931) | Vadose zone soil fungal communities from Angelo Coast Range Reserve, California, USA - CZODoug2_1_08_16fungal (PacBio error correction) | ecosystem: Environmental > Terrestrial > Soil >...
ACATCAAAAACGGAAACAGATCATCCAAGATGGGCGAAGTGAACTGTACCTTCAAGTGATGGCGTTTTCTTGGAGCGACCGTGTAATGCAAATGGGGAGAGAATGACTGGATCAAGAAAGACAAAGTTTGTAAAAAACCGAAATGTCAGAAAAGGAACCGCCTTCCCGCACCAAGCAGCAGATTGCGAATTGACTGTCAGAGATGTAATTTGACCCATATGATGTGAAAGACCCGCCGAAGGCTTCTAACGAATTTCACAGGGTGGGTAGAGCATACAATTAACCTGGAAGGGAACGTTGAGAATAATGGGGCGACGTTGTTGCACTAACGCTAAACGAAAGAGGACGAAAAGTACGAGGGGGTGTGTAGATGGGTACTTGGACAGAGTTGTAAGAATGACAACAAAAAAAGAAGTCCGCGTGTGACCTATGAGGGGGACGAGGGGGGGCGTAAAAAAAGTAAAAAATCCGAAGCATAGACAAAGGACGCGGGCCGAGGGTCACGAAAAGGTCACGCCGCCGGGGCTTGAGCGGGCAGCCGCTGACGAAAGGGGTTTTTGGGGGGATGTCTCCGTTATCTTAAATGGAGTTGGTTTGGCGCCAACCGCAGGAATCGAACTCAATCGAAAAAAACACAGGAACAAAAATTCAACACTGCTGGAAGAGGTCCTATCCGAAACTTGTCATTGGGGCGGCAGTCTGGGAATTTTTCCCTGATCACAAAAAGGCCGCCGCATTCGCCTGGAAAGAGAGACGTGCCGAATTTTCTAGGCTGTGCAGGGAAGCAGTCCCACTATTTAGGAAAAAAAGGCCCGGGGTGCGCCGCACAAACGGTAAAAGACTCCTGGGCAGGTGGGGACAAAACAAAAGTTGTCCTGAAAAACTCATGGGGACTGGTAGAACGTGGTTTGGTGGGGGTTAAAATGACACAGGGGATGGAATTCTTCATGTGTAAGGATCAAGACTCGGATCGCTGGGAGCGTGGGGGTCCAGCGTATTAAGGGGCGAGGCTCCGAGGAGAGAGGAAGCGGAAAACCGGAAAACCGCGAATATTCGGCTGGGATCTAAAATCACAAACCAGAAGAATAGAAGGAAGAACGGTGGTGCTTTGGGTTTACGATATGGAAGGGGGGTGTAGAACTATCTGAAAAAAAAAAACTGAGCGTCATTATAACGCGTATGTCTGAGATCTCCGAGCCAATCAACTATATTGAACAAAGTTCAGGTTCATGGAGAGTGATGTCAAAATATGGAATGCCTTGCAAGTGGAAAAAAAAATGAACACCCCCTCTACATTAAAAATAAAAACAAAACACCAAAAAGAGAGATTCTATGGTGTCTAGCAATTACTTTAAAAAAAGAAAGAGAAAAAAAACACAATTGGAAAAAAAAAAGTCAATCAAAGAAAAACGGAACGGGGGGGCAAATCGCAGGGGAAAAAGAGTGGGATTTGCGCAGCTAATCCGCTGACCATACACGCTTTAAAAAAATCAGGGCTCGCTCTATAACCAAGCAGGAATCACCAAACGGAGTAAACAGCGCAGGCGTAAAGGACTGGTTGGGGTCAGCCGAAGGGTGGTAAGGAGGGGGAAGGGAAGAAGGGGGAGGGGGGGGGGGGGGGGAGGGGGGGGGGGGGGGAGAGGGGAAGGTGGGGGGGGGGTGGGGGGGGCATGAGGTTCGGGACTTATTAAAGGGTGTGCGACAAGACTCTAACTAAGGGGGAGGCGTGTAAGCCTTTGAACCACTATCCCATTAAGAGGGGAAGGTCAAATAATTCGTCTGTATCAGGAGGAAGGAAGACCGGGGCACCAACAGTGGGTAGGGTGAGAAGTAAGGGGGGGAAGTTGGTCCTCTCAGCGGCTACCGGGGCTGAGGCAAGGCTGCCGGGGGCGAAATATATATGTGGACTAGGACTCGCAAAATGCGGGGAGGGAAAAGGAGTGACTTGCTTATTCTGAGGTAGCCTTAAAAGGCTAAAGCCGAGCCCAGAATGAAAATTTGTAATTGGGTGGGGGGGAAACACTCAACACCAGGACGATGGTTAGAGAACGATGCTCATGGGGAGGGTGGTATGCGTGTTCTACCGATTGGGGCAGGACAAAGGCCTGGAAGGACGTGTAGAGAGACAATTTTCCAGAGGGGAGGGGGACCAAAGCGCAACTCGGGTTGCTTTAATAAGTGAAAAGTAGCGGCAGGAAGTGGAGAAGGCCTTTACGGTTTTTGGGAAATTACGAGCCAAACCCGTCCCTTCCTATTTCACAACAGGAAGAGGGTGAAAACTTCCTGAAAATAAGAACACAGAAACTAAAACTTCTAGCATAATCGGCCCAGAAAGCTGGACGTGACGTAGATGAAAAAAGATCGTATCTCCACGGGGACGTGCCGGAAGGTTACAAAACTAGATGATGAAAGGGCATCGTGGTCAGCTCGCGGGTCGCATGTGGGGTCCGCCATGAAAATCTAGAACGTTGACTGAGCACGAGGAGCGTTGGGATGGAGGGGGGATGTCTGACGCCGACATTTCTTTAAAAAAGAGTAGCTCTTCTTAGGTAGGACCCGGGCAAGGGTAGCAGAACTAACTGAGGCCCGGGGAGAAATTCGCAAGCGAAGATGGAGGTGGGGATGGGGAGTCACTGTCCGAAGCCCCGCTCAAAAAGGCCTGACGCGCGGCTGGGTTCAACGCGGGGAAGCCTTAATTAGGAGAGTGCATCAACGTCATCGGGTAGTGGAAGTGAAGAGGAACGTGGGGGGCCCTTTCGGGTCGTCATGGCTTGTGTGGACGCGTGTCGATCTATGTGGGGGGGGGGGGGGGAGAAACATCTAATAATGCTGGCTCTCGACGGCAGAGGAAGTCTAAAGAGCAGAATTGATCTATCCAACGGCGGGTCTCTCTCCAAGTCTAAAAGCGTCTATGGGACAAAAACTTCTTGCGGCAGTCGCTCATAGGAGGGGGCAAAAGCGGAAGTAATACCGTAGCTAGCTTCATTCCGAGGCCACTTTGCATGTCGGGCTTCAAGGGGAGAACTGCAATAAGACCCTTAGTGGAGCTAGATATATTCTCGGGGCTTCACTGTGTCAACTTCTGGAGTGTTGGGAGAAGGCATAACTTTGGGCAGTCCAAGAGGAAAGGGGGCCTTTGAAAAATCGAACAACCAGAGAATTCAATAATCGAAGAATAGCCAGATCTTAATGATTCTCTAAAGGACCTTGTGCAAAAACGGTCCACAGGAAAGAGAAATCATCCAAAATGGGAGAAAATTCTGGTATATCCAGGGGGAGGAAGAAAACCGCGGGGAAACGCCCGGTCATGAAGATCAGCAGTAAAGAAAGGGACTGCCGGCTTTGGATAAGGTGGGATGGACTATCCTGACACTCGGAGCTGACGCCTCGATAAGAAGTAACGGCGATCAGGGGTAACGGACGTCCCGTTGGAAAAGGGACAAGTGAAGGTCAAGCCTCGCTTCGATCAAGGTGAGACGGCAACTAAGAAAACTTGACGAGGAAAGGTCGTCGATGCCTGAATAAGAGCCGTGGCAGGGGAAAAAAATTTGCGGCGTCAGACTCGACTTCCCGTCCCGTGGGAACAAGAAAGAAAAATTGCGCCCTTCAAACTGATAGAGAAAAGTTCGGAGGGAGACAACTGTGTCATAACCAAAGTGGATCTCCGGAAAGGTCTATGTGGCGTGGGTAGAGCGTGTCGGCGCAAGAAAAAAGAGGGATTAAGAAAGACGATCAAAAGAGCCTGGAGAGTAACGGGTCAAGGAGGCCTTGGGGAAAAGAGGTAGATGGATCCTTGGTCAGCTCCAAGAGGCTGAGAAAAAGGAACCAGGAAAAGTCAGGTCGGATGTTTGATTTCGATTCGGCTTTGTTTATCGAGAGAGGAGGGCAAAGCTCGGAAAGCAGGCGCGGGGTTGCCTGGAGAAAAGGGTTCGAGGTGGCCCGGGTCAGGGAAGGAATTAAAAGGACACACTCTAAGAGGAATAAGCTCCCTTGCCAAGAGACAGATTATGCCCGGTGAGTGCCAGCAGGTGGTAATCAAACACAGAGGAAAGACGGAGCGGGCGCATTCCAGAGCGGGCGGGGGGACACAAAGTAACAATAGCGGAAGGGGCTTCTGAACAAAATGTAAAGGCGGAGAAAAACTGGGTGGGGGGACACGACTCATTCACTTAACATTCTTTGAACTAGACATTACGTCAAGAGGAAGTATCATCGGGAAGCGTAGCTACCAAGTAACTTTTATGTTGTAGAGGGCGGTGAAGGGGGGGGGGAAAAGATTTCGGCGATGAAAAAAAAGAGACCGCGTCTTGGAAAGGCAAAACTGGGACGCATGAAAAGCGCAACGGAAGGGGTTTAATCGAATCGCAAACCCAAAAAAGATAGGAAAAGGAGAAGAGAAAGGAAAAACACCTGGAAGAGAGCGGGATTGACCAAAAAAAGTGGTAACGCCAAGTTGGAATAGCAACGCAGGATAATTGGGGGGCAGAGCCGAGAACAGTTGAAAAAGCCCTTTACGAGAGGGCCCAATAAATGTGAAACGATGGGGGTAGCTAATAGGGCATTAAAGAGTTAACGACGGGGAGATTGAAAGAGGAGTAATGATTTGCGAGCAAAAAACCTTTGGAAAAATAGAGATTAGCTTACTTCATATCAGACTATCAGTGATGAAGTTTCCGAGAAAGGGCACTCATTGGGGATATAGCCGAGCCACAAGATAGCCTGGGGAAAGGAGTCGAAAATCTTTGCAGTGCGACGAAAATTCAATAATCTTTAGCGTGTGGCAAAGGAGCAAAAGTCATTGACTTGGGGGAAAAGACACCCGACACGTGGAAAATCAGGCCACCCGTCGACAGGAAAAGGAAGGGGGGGGGGCACAAGCCCGGACTTGTCCGATCGGGCTCTCTATTTCAAGAGGAACAACCTCAGAAAAAACAAGCCGCGAAGTGGATGGGTGAAGGTATGCCCGCATCCGTGAGGGGATGAAATGCAAAAAAGCGCCCCCAGAGTTGCAAAGGAGACGCGCACCGGATCATTGTGGTAAGGAGCCAAAGCGCGGAAGCGCGCTGAGAAAGGAGATTAGGGAGCAGACCTAAGTCTCCACCACACACCAGGGGAAAATCCTGAAGGGGTCCGCCAAGGAGAGTGAGGATGCACAGGTCGTAAACGAAGTCTGAGTACCGGAAGGACACACATTGGGGGAGAAGCTGTGATCAAAAACGGGAAAAGGCGCCTCGACGCCAGCCTTGTCGGCACCGGCTTTTCGTATTTGGCGAAAAGGGAAGAACTCTCGGGGGAGGCCAAGTGGGCGTGTGCCCTCGGAGAAGTTGACGAGGCAAAGAGACTAAAATTTACTTAAACGTAACGTGGAGAAGGAAATAGGGCCTTCTCATGGTGTCGGATATCGCTCACAAAGTGTTCCGGAGAGTTCCAAAAAAAATCACATGCACGGCAATCTCCTTGACTGGATCACGGTCTTGAAGCCCAGGACGGGGGGGATCTTCAACTGTAAGATCAATCGACAAAGGAGTTGGTTATCTGGTGGGCTTGCAGTTTCAGAGTGGTGGGAATAAATAAGGAAAATAAGAGAAGAAATCTGCGCCCAAGATGAGGGCTTCTTTGAAAGGAACGACGCCTTCTTAAGGTGCCTTTTTGGGACGGGGGCGGGGGGGGGGGAAAGAAAGGAGGGGTGACCTCTTTGCCTAAAACGGTCGCTATTGCGATCCAAAAAAGTACACTTCGATCGGCGCCGCGCCGCTCTAGAGCGACCACAGACGGTAGGGCTTTGCCGTTCACTCCCGGGGGGCCATGATGCCGAGCCAGTGGGTACCTTCATGAGAGGCTTTGAGGCAATATCGAATTGGGGAGAAAACGACCGGGTTCAGTCATAGACAGGGGCGCGACAGAAGTTTTGCTAATTGAGAAGAGTCGAGAACAAGGGCACGTTCGACGCGCCGGGGGACCTTATGTTAAAGGACTCATCACTTAGGGCGGAAGGCCTTTGAGGTAGACTTGAGCCGAAAGAATGTTCCTGTCGATACTTCGGACAAGGCGATGCCGTGGGCGACTTCTGAGGGAAGTTCCTAGGACGCGACAAGCACTGCTGAGCCGGATAAGCGGCAGATTGTTGAGAAGGGAAGAGACCGCGAACCCACTCCAACAAAGACAGCTCAGCGGGCGACGTGGTATACTGTAAAAAAGCCGGGGTCGTTGCGGGTTTCTTTGATCCGCAGTGACCAGGGAAGTGTCAACGTAAGGGGAGGAGAACTCACTGGGGAATTCCGAACGGAAGATTCATAAAGAGTACTGAACAAAGCTACTAATTGGGACCGATGCGAGAGGGTGAAAGATGCGGTTGAATGGCCCAGAGGGTCAGTCTCCGCTCCTGTATTCGACGACTTTGGACAGGGGGGAGGGGGCAGGTCAGGTAAAAGGAAGCCCGGAAACTCGGGGATGAGACGGGGTACTGCGGGTTGAAAGTAACATCAAGAAGAGGGGAAAGTACGAGGAAAGAAAGATGTTTTTGGACTATGTTTTTGGTGTGGGGGGGGGGGGGGGGGGGTGGGGGGTGGGTGGGGGGGGGGGGGGGGGGGGGGGGGGTGGGGTTGGTGGGACTCAGGACGAGGGGGGGTAGGGACGTTCGTTAACAACGGTAGATCGTGTGGGAAAGTGAAATGGAGGTGGAACGAGTACGGACAAAAAAGGGAAAGAACTTCCGGGAAAGGAGGGGAGTAATCACTAATTCCTCAAAAAGCCGAAGGGGCGGAGTGGACGCAGTCTCACAGCGAGAACATGGGGGGGGGGGATTGGAATCACCTTAAGCAATGGAGTTGGTTTTCAGAGCAATCGGGAACCGAGAGAACCCCGGATAAAAAGAAGAGAGAAACTGGGCTGGGAGTGGGTCCCTGATCCAAATTAATGGTGGTGCTTAGGGCTGGGGGGGTGCAGCGCGCGAAGGAAAAGAAAAAGGGGAAAGTTTAAATGCGAAAAGACTTATCAAGTTTCTAAGGCGGTTGCTATGTAATCAGTGCCAACTGCTCAGCGAAGAAGCGATGAAGCAAGCCCAACACCGGGGAGCACAAGATGAGACCTCCAAACGCCTTGGACGAACAGTTGAGTGAATAAGGACCCAGAGGAGTCTTCTGTCAGGGGCACGCAAAAAAACTGACGAGACTATTGGGGGAGTTTTTGGAAAAAGGAGGAGAGTGGGGATAAGCTTGTCATCTCTTAGTAGAGACTTGGAAAAAATTCTTCGGAAACCCCCCGTTCAAATCCAAAACTCGCAATCATTCGGCTGAAGGACACCAGCCACCCCAAGGAGGACTCAACTTCCTGGACGGGTTTGTCCGCCCGGGTCTTTGGAGGGGGGGGAGCACAAAGGGTCATAGGAACGGAGGACCAAGAGTGGGGTCGCCGCGCCAACACGCGAAAGGGGAGAAGAATTGCGGTTTAAGGGTTGCAAGTTTCAATTGTGTGTTATGAGGTCAAATGGAAATAGGAAGCAACGAATCTCAGGACTAAACAAAAACAAAGGGGAAAGAGCTAGAGTCGGATGGTGCGGCCTAGTACATGAAACAAGAAAAATGGGAATGCAATCGCCCGGAAACAGGAAAGTCGAAATCAGGGGGGAGTTGATTGGAAAAAATGGGGCGGGGCGGAAAAGCCTTTCTCGGCGCTCAGTTGGGCAGACCAAAATCACTCAAGACACCGGATAGGGTCACCACACAGCACGGGAACATCCGAGGATAGCGTCCTGGTGGTGTGAGGCGAATCCATGAATCCTCTACTTAAAGGTTGTGTCAAGCCGCTAGAATTCTCCGACTATGAAGAAAGCAGGGGAAAAATGATAAGGGGACAGACCACAAGACACCTTAATAGCGATGAAATTCCTAGAGGGCATCCTAAAGAAAACCGAATAAGAAGGGTCCTTAACCTCCCCAACTAGTTGTCATGGCTCACGTCGGGGAGTTTGGCCGGCCTTCTAATCGAGCCGGGGGGAGTGAAGCAATTCGGCATGTCAGAAAAAATAGCAGGTGGGGGGGGTGTGTGGGGGGGGCTGGTTTGGGGTTGAATGGGGAGTGGGGGGGACATAAAAACCGTTGGAACATGCTCCGGGGCGCTGTAACGATGATGATCGGAGTTCACAAGTTCGAGAGAGGGAACTGAAAAAGGACAAGGAAAAACAAGCAGTTGGGCCTTGGGAGAAGTCAGCCCTCCAAGCAAGTCTAGAAGGGGGTTCATTGGGGAGGAAGGTTCTGTGAGAATGGTGTGGTGATTGCGTTCCAAATACGGAGAGTTGTCTGAGCACAACTCCAGGGTATGTAGGGGAATCAACAAACACTGTTAGCGGTGAGTCGGCGCAATAGCGCAACCGGAAAGGGAAGGGGGCGGATTGGTGATTCTCCAACTGATATAAGTTTGGTCTCAAGCTAGTAGGGGTTGGGGGGGTATCTCCCAAAAAAGAAAAAAAAAAAAAAAACAGAAAACGACATCACAAACAAGGTGACCCAGGCATGGGTCAAAAAAGGGGCGTGGAAAGCGTATGAACGCCTATGGGAAAACACATAATCAACAAGTACTGAGAGGGAGGGAGCCTCTCCATCTTAGGTGGTGCTTATTTTGAAACGTCGCAAGGAATTAAGAGACACGCGTGTTGCAAGGGGTGCCGGAAGGGCCGGGCGCTAGAGAACAATGGGGGGGGGTCAAGTACTTTTATCGGAGGAGGTCGGCAATTTGGGGGACCCATTACAAGACTACCCTGTAATCGGCGCAAGATGCGACTTATGGTGGGACGTTCCAGGATGTGATGAAAGACCAGGGAGATGTAAACATGAGTGATGACGAGGGACCTCAGAGTTAGAAGCACTGAATCTGGCAGAGGAAACGCAATAACTGAAGGGGAACCTAAGAGCAAAAAGCTTGCTCGCCGTGGGGCAACGTGGGGGGGGTGGAGGGACGTGTAGAAGGCCCTTCTCCCAAACGGCTTTAGATGGCGAGCATGCTGGTGGGGAAGACAGGGAATGGAGGAATATCGGCAAGCTAAGCGTTACTCGCTGAGATGGGAAAAATGAAGTTTTATCTTCAACGGGTAGACAGCTAAAGTAGGGTTGGACTTTAAAAAGTAAGGCTATAAAAGGGGGCGATAGTCGTAAATAGAACGGGGGCGCGATGTCTAAAGGGACTGCCGAAGGAGGGGTTCAATTTATGATCCTGAAAATCGGGGGGGGGGAGGATATCGTCAGGAGTCCCCGGCTCTGATCCTGGCTGGGGGGATGGGGGGGGGGGGGGGGGGGGGGGGATAGAATGTTGGGAGGGGGTGGGGTAGGGGATGTGGGGGGACCGGGGGGGTGTTTGGGGGATGGTGGTGGGGGTGATCTGTTGCTGGCTTTTCCATTCAAATTGAGGACTGTGGTTCGCTGGCGTCATCCCCCACCCGGGGAGAAGATGTAACGCTACCACGGGGGACCTAGGTAGTGGGTGGTATCTCTGGGAAAGGGAGCTTGCAAGCGTTCTGACTCGCGTCGTCGGGGGGGGTGTGGGGGGGGGGGGGGGGGCGGTTTCGTGCTGGTCCTCCTCCTATGTCCCTGCGGGGTCCTTGGCGGGTTCCGGTCTCTTTACGCTCGCGCATGGGAGCTTTCCCGGGGAATCTCAGGGAGGGACGATAATTGTTTCACCAGTTTCCTCCTCTTTTTTGGTTATGCAATCTCATTGGAAGCATTATGCTTCTGGTTCTTGTTATTTTACGTGTTGGGTTTGTTTAGGAAACCTGAGTGAAAATGTCACCTATTTAAATGTAAAAATTCTGAGTTGGGGTCACAACCTGGGGGCGACTCTCAAAGCCGCATTCCCTTGCGAATGGAGTGCGAGCGAGGCTTATTACGGCGAGTACCGGTAACTGTCTGGACTTGTGAGCGAAAGAGCGCGAAGGGGGGGAAGGTGAAAAATCGGGGAACAAAGCGAAGGTGAACCAAATAACCCGCAAACCAATCACATAAGGGGAGAAAGCACCTAATATCTTACATAATCTTTGTTTAAGAAGGATGATGTCGTCATTACCGGTCTGTGCTTTTTTCAAACGCAGCTTGAAACGCTAAAAGCAATCCAATTCCCAACATTATGGGAGATTCCCTAGCTGACAAGGGCATTTAAAGGCAAACTTACCGGGGGCATCACAGCGCAAGAAACAGGCTATTCTCGGCAAGGGGGGGGGGGGGGGGGGGGGGGGGGGTGGATTTTCGGGCAAGAGACAAGTGAAAAGTTCCTCTGGAATACGACGAGATACTAAATTCATGCGGCAAAAAGGGGGGGAACTTCTGGTCGCAAGGTTCACAGTTTATTGAAGTTATTCGGTAAGAGAAGGGGTGCTCGCCAACGAGTAAGCAGGTCGATAAGCACCTCAGGGGGGGGGGTAAGTACCAGAGGGGGCTTCGGATTCGGAAAATAAAGTTTCAGTTGCAGACAACGCTTTCGAGGGGCGTCGTAAATTACTTACACGGGATAGAAAAGACGTATGAAAAAAAAAAGGTGGGACGGGCTACCTTAATGATTAGATGAGTGTGTGGACGAAAAAAAGGTACTGCACGCTGGGGATGGCAGCTCACGTCTATTGGAGTGGTGAGGGGGGTAGGGTCTGCTCCAGGCAAAAAAGAATTGCTCGAGCTAGAAGGGGGGGGCTGGAAAAAAAAAAAAAAATTGCTGATAAAAAGTCCTTGCCGAGTTAGAGCCTTGTTCAACGATGGGAAAAGAAAGGGAGCCTGTCAGGCTCAGTGGTCAAAGGATCAGTCATGCAAAAAAAAAAAAGGACAAACACAGGATAAAGGTTCAGCAGGCTCTTAAGGGGCTTTTCGAGTGGTTCAGCCTGTGGGGGGGGGACATCGGTTCGAGATGCAATGTCATCTAAAAGCACACTGGTCTGATTTTTGTGCGCTGGTTAAAAAAGGGTTGTCAGGATTGGTGACCGGTTCAGGGGGAAAGGAGAAGTTAATGAAATCTCGGATAGGGTCTAGGCTTGACTAGGGGGCAATTCAGGGGTTTCGTCAAGGGGGTGTGTGCCTGACAGAGGAGAGAGTGTCTCTGCAGACTATTACCCACCGGACTGTCCGACAAATTCATAAAGATAGCTGTGGGGGGGGCTCGTAAGAAGGCTAATATGGGAGAAAGGTTGGGTCAAAAGGGGAAAAAGAAGAGCTTCTTTCATCGTAAAGGACCGTCATGATTATACGGAGGGGCAGAAGGAAAAACGGAAAGAGTCGAACATGGATTTTTAATCGGTCGTACAGGGAGGGGGGAAAGAAACGGTTCTAACGGCGAGGGGACCTCAAAATTCTCCTGTGTATGGGACGAGATCCTGGAGTGGCAAAAATTTTGCGCGGGAAAGCGCCGGGAATT
>Ga0179593_1544822_pt1 | contig 11385 bp, 18 predicted proteins | sample CZODoug2_1_08_16_FD_185931 | JGI IMG/M metagenome (GOLD analysis project Ga0179593, IMG submission 185931) | Vadose zone soil fungal communities from Angelo Coast Range Reserve, California, USA - CZODoug2_1_08_16fungal (PacBio error correction) | ecosystem: Environmental > Terrestrial > Soil >...
AACCTACCCCTACCACGACCACGTAACCGATAACAGAAAGAAAAAAAAGAAAAGGTCAAGCTCGCAGGCAAACGTCGACGATGCTCGTCGAGCAAAAAAAGGGGTGCCGCGAAAAAAAAAAGCCTCACGTGCTACGGACACGAAGAAGCAGAAGTTTAGCCCGCATCGCCCCCCCCCGAGAAAAAAGGGCCCGGGGCTGGGCTTAAAAGAGAAAAAAAGGGACGTGCCGGGGAGGGGGGGTCCCGCCCTCAGAGAAAATTGCGCAAAGCGCCGGGCGCTTGGGCCGGCTATTCATTAAAGGAGGGCTATCTCTGGTGCATGGCCAAAATGTCCAACCGGGGGAGAAAAAAAGAAAAAAAAAAAAAGTTCCTTGCCAGAAAAACGAAAAAGGGGAAGAAACGAAAAAAAGGCGTGACATTGCCCCCGAACTAGCAAAAAAAAAAAGGAGGGGGGGAAGTTCCCCCAGGGGGAAAGGAAAAAAGTGTAGTCCCGTTAAAGGGAAAAAAGCCGAAAGCGCTGGGATGTTTATCACTTTTCCTTTGGGCACGCAAAAACTCGGGAAGAAAGAAAAAGGGATTCTGAACGGTTTCAGAAGGAACGCAGAGGATCCCGGGAAGGGGTCCGCAAACCGGGGTCGACGTAAGAAAGGGAAAAGGGTTCGAGCGTAAGGACCTCACTAAAGAAAAAAAGGGGGACCGTTATACCACATTGATCAAAGGAAGAGTCGGCACACCCTGGATCAGAGGGAAAAAAAAGGGAACCGTGGCATCGCCGGGTTAAAAAAAAAAAAGGAAAACGATAGCCACGGCCCTTTTACGTGAAAAAAAAAAAGATCCACGATTGGGATAGGTGTATGAACCGTCACGGAAAAAACCCAAAGAACACCTTGTGATCATCCAAGCCCACCCGCCATTAAAGAAAAAGGAAAAAAAAAGGATCGCAGCGAAACTGTGGAACCGCAGAAGGGGGTGACCGCCCTCTGAAAAGACCTTTTTTTGGCGGGACCCCAACCCATGTGGATCTCGTCAGGGAAGGGAGGGGAAAGTGAGGACCTCGTGTCAAGATGGAGGGGGAAAGAAAGCGCAGCGCACGTGCATCAAAGTGCAAGGAGAAAAGGAACCTTCCGTCGGCCCGTGGCCAAAGTGGCCGCGCCCTTAAAGGGGGGAAAAAAAAAAAAAAAAAAACCGCTCGAGCGGGAAAAAAGAAACATTTTTCGGCCTCATACTGCGGGGAAAAAAAAAAGGGGACCCTCAGCGGCCGGAAAAGGGAGTAGCTCCGCTCCTCTGAAAAAAAAGGGGGGGAAAAAACGTTTTGTCGCCCAAAAAAAGGAACGCGTCTTCCCATCTCTCGCAGGTGCGCTGAAAGGAAAGAAAGCTTTTCCCCACACACGGTCCGATGGGGGGAAAAATACTCTCACAACAAAAAAAAAAGAGAAGAATACGCCACATCGACAAGAGTGCTTTTTTTCGGTTGGCTGTCATGAAAAAGGAGGAAAGAAGATAAAAGGACACGCCGACGTAACTCGCAGGAAAGAAAAGTGTTCCTTCGAGGAAGGCCGTCCGCTACTCCTTCTCACTCCCGGAGTAAGGATGAGATCTCGAAGCGGTCACAAAATCGATGAAAAAAGGAAAACTGGGAACGGATGGCCAAGCAGGGGGGAAAAGAGTCTTCCTTGGGAAGGCCGAGAAGGGGGGGGAAAATATGGGAAACTCATACGTGAAAGGGGAGGGGAATCCACTGTCCAACCTTGGAAAGTGCCCATCCGGCAGGGGGGAAAAAAACAGAAAAACTGACCGAGAAAGGAAGGGGTCCTGAGTCCTCGAGGGGGAGCTCCTCCCAACATTTTGGAGGAAAGGAAATCATTACCTAAAATGAAAAAAAAGGGGGCGTGTCATCCAAAAAAGAAGGTAAAAACGTCTTGTAGAAAAAAAAAGAGGGGGGGGTACCTAGATTTCTATCGTCCTCGTGGCGAGCGGGTCGGAAAAGGGGGGGAGGCAGACAATCTATGGGGTTCTTTGTAACGGTGTTCATATATACTAAGAAGATCAAAGAAGTCCTCTCTGAGGGAAAGGCCGCTAATCAGAAAGGGATATTATCGCATCTATCAGACAAAAAAAACGTTTACCCGCGCAAAAAAAAAAAAGAAAAGGAAAAAAAGGAGTGTTCCTATCGTCCCCAGAAAATCTACTACACGCAGTTAAAACTTGGGCCGAAGAGGTCCATAAAGGATCGACCCGGACTCGATCGAAATCAAAAATCCTGGGAAGAAAAGCCCCCTGGATCAACCTCCAGGAGGTCTCGGGAAAAGGAGGAAAAAATCCCTACGATCGAAAAAAATGCCGTTACAGAAAAAAAGAAAAATTATCCAGGAACTCAGAAAAAGAACGCTTCGGCTTCTCCAAGAAAGGAAGTGACGACTACAATCGAAGCAAGGGCTTTACTCTCGGCGTCATTTCACTAAAAAAAAGGGGGGGGGCTTACTTCGTTCGACAGGCCCTCCTCGAAGCCAGGGGGGAGAACGCCATTTGGCCAGCACGATCCTCAGAGGACCGTCTTTCATCTGAACCGGCCCGCAAACGAAAGAGGAGGAAAAAGAAAAGTCCTGATGCGGGATAAGCGGCGAGGGGGAAACACTACGTAATCCCCAGTTTTCTCTAAGCAAGGAAAAAAAAAGAATATTCGTGGGCCTGATAGGGCTGGCCCCTGAAAAGGAAGGTGCCGTAGCACGTGAGGAGGGGGACCTCCGCGAAGTTTGAGAGAAAAAAAAAAGGGAGGGAAAGGGGAGACTCTTTCGGAAACCAGGAAAAGGGTATTGAAAAAAATTGGTGTCTATAAATCGTACGGAAAGGGAGATCTCAACAACAAAAAACGGAAGGGAGGGGGAGGAAAGGGGAAAAGTAAAAAAACAAGGAAAACCCTACCAAAAAACAAGGGGATAAAAAAGAACACAAGACTTCGTTTCAAAGAAAAGGAGAATTTCTTATCTAGCTCGCAGGAAGGGGGGGGGAAAACATCCTCACTGCAGAAGGGAAAACAGCCTTCACCGTCTAAGACCGCATCTCCGCAAAAAAGGGGGGGCTTTCCCTTTGGCGGGCTTAAGCAAAAAACTGGAGGAAAAGGGGATTACCTTAGTGGGTCCAGAAAAAAAGGGGACGCGAGACCAAAGGCCTCTCTCTCGGATTCTCGCCGGACCGATGCCTAAGTCATGGGGGGGGGGGGGGGAAGGGGGGGAAAAAATTCATCAGCCGGGGGACCACTAGCTAAGGGGCATGGAAAGGGGGGGAAAAGAACGCCCTGCTTTTCTTGAAAAGCCCGCCGCGTCCAAATCAGAGGCCGAGAAAAGGGGAAAGGGGGGTTCTACTCGGGCGAAAAAAAAGGGGGAAGTTCCCCTGGAATCACGGGGGGACTGACCGCGTGTCTCCCGCTCAGAAAACGTACTTTCCCTAATCTCTACACGGGAAGAATAGTGAAAAAGGGAAGCCACAGAAAAAACACGATCCTCCGTAAAAAAAAAAAAAAAGGAGTTCGGGGTCCCAGGGAAAAAAGAAATCCTCCCCATCCAGAAGCGGGCGGGGGAGGGACACATGGATTCTTGAAAGGGGAAGAACACGCTTGGATCAGGACCGGTCCTTTGCGCGGAACGGTGAAAAAAAAAAAAAAAAAAAAAAAAGGGAGCCAGGGGGGGGAGCGCGACGATCAGAAAAAAAGCCACAAATGTGAGGAAACCGTCCAAAGCACGTTTCCAAGGGGAAAAGAGCCAAACCCGGTGGGGGAAGATCCAGGAAAAAAAAAAAGCCCCCCTTTCGGGGAACTCGTAAAGGATCGACGGAGACGCGATCCTTTTTGGTGACAACGCCCTAAGGAAGAGGAAAGGGGGGGGAGCCTTGTTTTGGCGGGGGGGGGGGGGACGGGGAAAGCGCCGCCGAAAAGAAGCATGAATGTGCTGACCTCGGGGGAAAAAAGGGGACCCATCTGCCTGCCTCAAAAAAGAAAGAGGGGGGGAAAGGGGAATCCAGAGGCCGGACTAGGAAAAAAGGGACCCCAGTGGCTCTCAAATGGGGGAAAGGAACGCTCGAAAGAAAAAAAAAGGGGCAATCCTGTCCAGTCGTTCGTCAAAGAGGAAAAGAGGAAAGGAAAAAGCTTGGTTGAAAAAAAGGAGGGGAACCCCGGCGTAGCTCGTCGCATGGGGAAGAAAAAAAACTGTTTGTCTCCCCGCGACGTGGAGGGGCGTCTTCCATCTCGGAGGCAGGGGGCGTGGCTCAACCAGAAAAAAAAAAGAGGGGGGGTCGTATCGCGACCAGAAAAAACAACAACGGGGGGGATAACGCACATCGACCCTGGGGTGGGAGACCCGGGATTACGCCCTGTCCGACATTGGCAAAAGAAAAAGGGGGCGTTTCTACATAGGGGGGAGAAAAGAGAAGTGCCCCAAAGCGCCACTTCTCCACGACCAGAAAAAAAAGGAAAGAGTCTGACATCGGGGGGGGAGCCGACTGGACATTATTGGGAAAAAAAAAGAAAAGGAGCTCGAGCTGGGGGGGTTGGCCCCACCACCGGGGGGAAAAAAGGGGGACACTCCAGACGGCCGGCAGCAAAGGAACGTCCCACGTGCAAAAGAAGCTCCTGCTATGGGGGTCTGAAACCGGAATTGAGAAAAAGGGGGGACCCTTTCGGAGGTTACCTCGGGGGGGGAAATCGGTCTCTTCCCCAAAAACATGGTTGCACGTCCAACAAGATATCTTCCTATTGCGGTCACAACAGGATCGCGCGAAAAGGGGGGAGAAGGGAAGAGGATTCATGAGCGAAGAGGAGAAAGGGAAGGAGCTAAACCGGTTGCGCCGAAACAAGATGGGGGGGAGCAGGCAGCGTTTAAAGGGGGGAGAAAAAAAACTACGTCAATCGTGAAAGACAGAAAAACGTATCTGGACTCGGGGGCCCTCTCCTCCTTGGTTTGCTCTCTGGAAGGGCGTAAAAAAAATTGAGAAAAAAGGCTGCCACTTGTACAGAAAAAAGCTTATTCCATCGTGAATCTTCAAAAGATCAACCATGTGGGGGGAAGAAAAGGGAAGGGGCGGATATGGAATTGGAGCGGAGAAATCGAAAACGCCGGAAAAAGGGAGGAAAAGGTCCCTTCGACGAATGACCGAGGAAAGTATCCACCACGCCCCAATAATCTGCTTGAAAAAAAAAAAGGGAAAAGGGATCTGACCGTCCGGGTGGGCCTTATTAGCCGCGGGCACGCTGAGAAGAAGGGGGAAAAGGTCAATCCGCGTCGGCTCAAAAGAAGAAACCGGAGAAAAAGGGGACGAACTACCAAATCGAGAAAAAAAATGGACCGGCACCAAACTACGGAAAAAGAACCCGCAGGCCGTAAGAAAAAGACCGGAGTTCAAAAAAAGGCGCTACCCCGGGGGAAAAGCTTTGGTCATGGGAAACTAGCTCGCGACCGGAAACCGTATGCATCGAAGAAAGGGGAGCACCAGGGCGCCGGCGAGCCGAAAAAAGAAAGGAAGGGTTCCTCGCCGGAACCGGGAAGAAAGGGTAATCATCAAAAGGGGCCGAAAAAAAAAGGAGGTGTATAAAGAAAAAAAAAAAAAAAAAAAAAAAATACAGTCCCGGATGTCCATTGGCGGGGGAGAGGAAAGGAAGGGGGGGGAAATTCCCCGAAAAAGACCTGGCGGTGCCGGGAAAGGGGGGGTTACCAAACCACCGCGAAACTTGTGGAAAGAAGAAAAAAAGAATAAATCCGACAGCGCGAGGGGACACCCTTATGTTCTTGAAAGACTTATTGGTCCACGGGAAAGGGGGGGGGGGGGAAGTGGGCTGTAGGTTTGAGGGGAAGAAAATCCCTGATCGAAAAATATATATATCACGTACACCGACGCCAGTAAACCAAGGGAAAAGAGGGAAGAAAAAAGACACTGTTCAAGGACTCGAAAAGGTAGTAATTCTAAAAAAAAAAAACAAGTTCGCGGGGGGGGGGACCCTTCACTGCCCTAATCAAAACGGAAGAAAAAGCAACGCCCCCGGGGAAAAACCGCCATCTCCAAAAAAAAGAAAAAGGAACGGGGCCTGGGCGTGGCTTGAAAGAGTTGTTCTCGGTCCGTTGTTACGTCCGGGGAAAAAAAGGGGAGCGCGAGGGACCCCAGGGGGAAACAAATCGGCCGCTCAAACCAAGCGGATGCGCCGAAAAGGTGTTCCATGACGTTCGCGTAGCTAGGGAGGGAAAGAGAAGAGGGAGAAAGGGCATGGCCGAAAAGAAAATTCAAAGAAGCCCGGCGGTAGTGCGTTAAAGGGGGTCGCGCGGGGGGGGAACTCTTCTGCCCAAGTCCTGCAAGATGAAAGGGGGGGAGAAGAAGCGCTTAAGAGTGTCCCGGGAACAGGGGGCGGTGCGCCAAAAAAGGGGGAAAAAGCATCCGGCCCCCGAGCTCGTAGGGAGAAACCCACTCCAGAGCCGTTAGGCCTTTGAAAAAGGGAGTAGTTCGCCGGCCAAAAGGAGGAAGGGGATATCGTCCCTGCCCTCTCACCCCCTCAAAAATCAATAAAGGAAAAAGGGGGGATCTTGAAGATCGGAAAAAAGTCAAAGCCACTGTCAGCCGGAAAAAAAAAAATGGCAGCGCGGGGCAAAGAAAAAAAAAGGCACCGAAGCCACGGCTGTATCGCGAAAAGAGGAAAAAAAAGAGAAGAGAAAAAAAGAAAAAAAGGTAGTGTTGAGGAAAAAAAAAAAAGAAAAAAAAGCGCCCCCCAAAGGGAAAAACGTGTGATCTCAGCCGCCCGCAGTCGAAAAGGAAAAGAAAAGGGGATCGAAGGAGAAAAAAAACGCGGGAAGAGGAAATAATGGGGGAGAAAGCCCCTCGGCCGGATCAAGGTGAAAAAGGGGGGGGGGGGGGGTCTGTGCACCATTTGGACCAAAAGCCGAAGGGGGGGGGGGGAAATCGTTCAGGAATTTCCCGGGGGGGGGGGAAAAAAAAAGGAGGGGGGAGCCGTGCTTTGAAAAAAAAAGGACGGATCCCAGCGGCCGGAAGGGGGGTTTTCTGCGCCCTTATAAACTCCAGCAAAGAGGGGGGCCATCCTGTCCAGCGGTAAAAAAGCAGACGCTTGGAAAGAAGGGGACACCAGCGGCGGGTGGGAAAAGGAAAGGCGCCTTTGCCCTCTCGAAACATTTCGGAAAAAACCTTGCCCATCTGCGCCAAGGGGAAAGAAGGTACCTGGCCACAGGACCAAAAAAAAAAAAAAAAGGAAGGTGCCGTATCTCTCTCAACACCAACAACAGGAGGATACTCACATCTGCCTGGTGGAGGCGTGTTGGGACAAAAAACAAAGGAAAAAAAAAAGGACTCCCTAGATGGGGGAAAAGAAAAAAGGAAAAAGGGTACCGACGCAGTACGTAGAGGGGAAAAAAGGGGGGTGGGGGGGGGGGGGGTTGAAGGGGAGGGAAAAGTCTCTAACGTCCCGTGACGAAAAAAAAAAAGAAACGGGTCAACGCCGCTTGCAAAAATCTCTGATTAGCCGACTGGACATGGGAAGTCCAAAAAAGAAAAAGAAAAGGGCCTTTTGGTAGGCGAGAAAAAAAAAACACACTGGACACGCAAAGAGCAAAAAAATTTTAATCACGTACAACGTGCAAAAGGGGAAGAACGGCGCCCGCCGGGGGTCCACCGACCAAAGGAAAAAAAAAAGGGGGTCATCACATGTCATGCCTGTCGGGGTTGGGCCAAAAAAAAAGGGGAAGAGCCCCCCTTACCAAGGGGGAACAACCCAACCAACTTCAAGAAAATGTCGGCCGATGCGAAAGAGAAACTTCGGGGAACCCTACGGGATGAATTTACGAGAGTCAGGAAAAAAAAAGCAAGGGGGACCGGTTGCGGGAAGAACACGTTGTGCTCACAGCGAGAAAGTGCGTGAGGGGGGTCCTTCCACAAAGGGAAGCCGTTGAGCGGATCGTCGCTAATCTGGAACAACCTCAAAAAGGACTCTTGGCTCTCAAAAAAAACAAGCTGGTGGGACAAAAAAAAGGGAGAGTGACCAAACCGAAAAAAAAGGATGATCCCAGCTTGGGGGTGGCGTCTGCGGAAAAGAAGAGGGGGGGTTCTTACGAAACAACGAAGGGAGGGAGTATATTTTTTTGAGCGGACAAGAAGACCCCTTACGAAGGGAAAAGGGTCAAAAGGGGATCGACGAAAGAAGGGATCCACCGCCCCCGGGGGGGGAAAGATCGAAAGAAAGCATAATGATCAAAAAGTATGATCCTCAGGGGGGAAGGGGGAAGGACCTTGTGAGTAAAAAGTCAAGCGCGTTCCGCCAAAGAAAGAATGAAAAAAAGAAACCTTTGAAAAAGCAAAAATCCAGAAGGGGGGGGGAAATCCCTAGGAAAACAGGGGGGGAGCGCGGGTCTCAAACACTCACTACCCAAAAAAAAGGGTTCTTACGGTCGGGAGGGCGGCCCATGTAAAATCGCGAGCACACCTTCCGGCACGGAGGAAGGAAAAGACACAAGGAAAAAAAAGAAAAAAGTCCAAAAGGGGAGGCATCTACGGCAGAGAAGAGGAGGGATCTCCGATGGACGTTGAGAAAAAAAAAAGCAGGAAAAAAAAAAAAACAACTTAAACCTTATCCGAAAAAGGAAAAAAAAGCCCTAGACGGTTTCTATAAAACCGCCCAGGCAAGATTCCACAGGAAAAATTTACCGGGGACGGGGGAAAAAGAGGGGCTTTTCCTTAGCCCACGGGATTGGGGACAAAGCGGTGTTTGGTGTGGGGAGCTAGCATCGGAATACGAAACGGGAGCGGGAAAAGGGGGAATGTTTCAGGGGGGGGAAAAAAGGGAAAAGGGGGGTCGAGATCGTGTAAGGGGAATCGTGTACTTTGAAGGAGAACAAACTTAGTATGAATAAAAAGAGAGTCAAGAAAAGAAGAATTCTCTACCAAGAAAGGAGGGGGAAAAAAGAAAAGGGGCAAGCTCGCGCAGGGGAGGGATCGCGAGGCACCACGGAGAAGAAAACTCACTTTTGCTACGGGGAACCAAAAGAAAAAGGAACCCCTTTAGCAAAAAAAAGAGGACCAACCCGCCCTTTCCTACGGAAAAGGGGGGGAGGGGGGGACGAAACTTCTCGTCTCGGAAAAAAAAAAACGTTTTCCCGGACCAAAAGGAAGGGAGTTCGCCATCAGACCGAGAGAATCGCTCAAGGAAAAGAAAAATGAAGACGGTCGCGAAGCCGGGGGAAACAATTCCCATCCGGCCCGACTGGGTCGCGAAGAAAAAAGAAAAAAAAAAAGGGTATTGCGTGAAAAAACAAGGGGACGACCACCGGCGTCCCAGGGAAAAAAAAAAAAGAAATGCTCGATGTAGTCGTTCCGGAATATCCTAATCGGCTGACCTAAGGTCCTGCGGGAAGAGGGGGGGCCTCGCTCATCCGGAGAGGTAGTCACGGACGTGAAGAAAAAAAGGATCCCGGGCGGTGGCTTCCGGAAAAAAAGAAAAACCCCTCCTGCACGCAATCAGATCAGTTTTAACAGGAAAGAAAAAGAAAAAAGAACTGCGTGGTCGTAGAAAAGGGATAGTGAAGATCTGGCCTCCCCTGAAAGAAAGAAGACGCGGGTCCCGGTGTAGCAAAAAAAAAGCGCTTTCCCTGAGAGCCAACACTCTTTCGGGGAGGGAAAAAAAATTCACGCACTGAAGGGGGGGGTGAAGGAACCTTCAACGAGAAGGAGGATTTCTCTTCACCGGGGAAAAAAAAGCCCCTCCTCGCCAGATGACGAATCAAAAAAAAAGAAAAAAGTGTACTCTATACCTGTGGGGGAAAAAAGACGGCCGAGATTCATGGACAGAAAGGTGCACCATGTGGAGCGCGCATACCTCCGACAGGACGACATGTGAGAGGGGGGGGAGGGGGGAAAACCATCGCGCGCACAAAGGCACGGGAAGGGTAAACTGCAACGTTTTGAAGGGGAGAAAAAGGACGTCTTCTTGTCCAGGGGGGGGGTCCCGCCTCCCACGGGCCTCCCAACTCGATCGGGGGAAGGGGGGCCTCATCGCTATGTCAAGAGGATAGAAAAAGAATGACAGCGGGTGGAAAAAAAAGGTGGAGCCTTCGTAGCGGCCGGAGGATCGACTAACACGTTTTTTTCCACGGAAGGGGGAAAAGAGAGGTCTTGCCCACTCTCGGCGCCAAAGAAGCACGGGTCCTGGCCACGTACCTGAAAAAAAAAAAAGGGGCGATGTGCGTTATCTCTCAAGAAAAAAAGATTAAACATAATATAGATAACATAAGGGGGGGGGGGGAAAGGGGGGAAGGGGCAGGAAACAAGGGACGTACGAAAAAAGGGGAGATTTTCCGCTCGGAAAAGTAACGTGCCGCGTGCTAAAAGAAAGCCAATCTCCTTCCTCTACGCCGGCTCCAGGCCGAAGAAAAAAAAGGGAAACGTCTGCAATCAAAAAAAGTGAGCCGACTGGACAGGATTTCAAAAAGAAAAAGAAAGAGCCGGCCCGTTGGGAGGGGCTCTCCACTTGGGGGAAACGAAGAAAAGGATACACGTCCCAACGTGACGCGCGCACGCCTTGGAAGGGAAGACACACTCCATCCTGTTCGGAAAAAGGGGCTTCCTCTAAGGAAAAAAAAATCCACAATGTTGCACGCCAAAAAGGAACCTTAATCCTCGGCCCGCTGGCGAGGGAGGTTCCACGCGGGGGCCTTGAGAAAAAGATCCTTTAAAAGAAAAGCGGCGATGCGGTGCGGTCTGAGCGGAAAAATTGCGCGACAGAGGGGGTTCTTAAGGACAAGAGGGTGACGACTTTTGGGAAAACTGAAAAAAGGTTTAGCGCGTCACGAAAAAAAAAGAAAAAAAGGGGGCCCTCGAAACGCCCAAAAAAAAAAAGGGTCTCTCGGAGCTCAATCTGAAAAAGGGAGGGGGAGAGAAACTTTACCGGGGGGAAACCTGATCCAGCTGGGCCGAGCGGGGTCTTCAAGATTACATGGAAAAAAAAAAAGAACGACAAGCCGGGTAGGGCGGTGCCAGACCGCCTTAACTGACCGCGGAGCTAAGGAAGGGGGGAGTACCTTGAAGCACCCAAAAGCCCGGGTCCTAAAACGTGCTCCGCTCGGAACAGGACCAGGAAAAAAAGAAGATCTGGGGAACACTCCGTCGGCAAGAAAAAAGAAGAAAGGAAGTCAATCGCGTGTGTTCGAGAGGAGAACGTGAAACCGAAAGAGAGACGAGCAGGACTGTACGGGATGGTTACGCGCAGGGAGGAAGGGGGTAATCACTACCCGCGGGGCGTTGCAAATTACGGGGAAGGAAAGGTCCTTGGGCGTCGGGGAAGGGAAGGGTTCAGGCAAACCTATTGATAAAAGAAAGGAGTGACAAATACAAAAAATCGAAGTTCTAG
>Ga0179593_1703757_pt1 | contig 11385 bp, 13 predicted proteins | sample CZODoug2_1_08_16_FD_185931 | JGI IMG/M metagenome (GOLD analysis project Ga0179593, IMG submission 185931) | Vadose zone soil fungal communities from Angelo Coast Range Reserve, California, USA - CZODoug2_1_08_16fungal (PacBio error correction) | ecosystem: Environmental > Terrestrial > Soil >...
GGTGCAGAGTGGAGAAGGCGGGATTCCCCCGCAGGGAAGCAGACCTCGGCCCCCATAGAATGAAAAGGAGATGGAAATCGAGACGGAAGGCTGCTCTGCTTCTCTAGCCCATGCTGTCGTGAGATTTCCAGTGCACATTCGTGGGGGTGGCGAGCTCCTTCCTGTGAAAGAACGTCAGGGACGAAAGCAGTTAAAGTTACCGGGAAAAGATCTTCTAACCCATAAGAAAAAAAACAAAAAACCCAATGAGTACGATCACCAATGGGGGACCTGGGATATTCGACTGCCGTTTCGTAACAATAAAGGTATACCAAAACTTGCTTCGTGGAAAATTGGAACGATTGTAACGATGTCAAACACAATACACTAAAAAAGGTTACACTTGGTACAGAAAAATGGAGAAAATCACCACAAGCCCAGGGGGCGACCTGCAGGAGAAACTAGTTGAGCGGGGAGCTGCTGCTGTTGGTGGGTTAACTCCTCTCCGAAAGGAAGGACGAGAAGCAAGGCGGCTTATAAACTCTCTTCTTGGAAAAAGCTTTGATAGGGAGCCTGGGGGCTCACGTCCTCCAAGTTAAGGGAGATCGCTGTGAGCCGCCAGAGAAGACCCCGCTATGTGCACTCGCAAAGGGGAAAACGAATCGTTTATAAGGTCTAAGACGGGAATTGGAGGGGGAACGGGGGGAGGGTCTCGTGGAGGGTGGGTACCCCGGGTTGAAAGGGTGGCCTGAAATCCCAGCAACCCCTCAGCCACTCGACAAGATTGTATTCCGGAAAGAATCCGCTACTCAGAGTATCTTAAAAAGTGTGAATGTGTCATGTCCCCTTGTGTCGATGGGCAACCAGGGGTCGAGATCCGAGGGGTGAAGCAGTGGGTGAGAAAATCTAGGGGGTTGAATTGGGGGAAATTAACTCTGATTTGGACTGAGGAAAAAACGAAGTTGAAGAAAAAGAGTACCATCACTAGAGAAACGGGAAAGGGAATATGCGAATGAGCCCGCCCCTCAGAATCAGAGCAAAAAGACTCTTGGAAGGAGTCTTCTCAGGGGGAATTAAGAAGTCTGAAAAAAACGGAAGGGGGGAGAGGGGAAAATAAGAAAGATTCGCAGAGGTCATGTGTGGAGCGTGATTCTGATTTTGGGTGTGCTGAAGGACGGCCCGTCACCGCGAGGGCTGAAAACAGAGGGGGGAGTTAGCTTCAAAGGTGGTGAGAAAGTCCATACAGGGAAATCACTGGTTGGAGAAAACTCTCAGAAAAAAAAGAAACACAGCGAAAAGCTGGACCCATTCGTCAACACCGATGAATTCACAGTCTAAGAAAAGGCAGGGGCATGCACGGAAGATACACGTACAGGCCAGAAGAAAAAAATCTACGAGATCGGCGAAGGGGTGGTGTGGTGGCGCGGGACAAGCGCCCCACGGCGGAGGGGGAGCGGCAAACCACCACCGAGACGGGACGAAGAGGGGAAACGTCGAGGTCGTGAGAGAAAGCCGGGAACAGGGGCGGGGAGGCAATGACTCAAGGAGGTCAGGGGCAGGCTTGGGGGAGGGGAAAAGGACGCGAGGAAGACTCAATAGCAATGGCGAGGAAAAAGCGGGAGCTAACACCGCAAGCTGCCCGGCCGGTGACGAGCAAAGCCATGAAAAGCTCTAAACCAGAGAGGTACCAGGAAGGCACCACCACGGGAAAGACAATGCCCCTAAACAGGCACGCCGTAAGAAAGGGCAGGTTGGGGGAGGGAAAAAGGGGTTCTTTTCACGTCTTCGATGTAGAAAAAAAGGGACAGGGGCGTGATATTGGTGTTGGGGCGTAAACCAAAATGTCCATAGGACTGAAACAATGTTTGCAGGGGGGCGGGACGGAAGGGGCACGGGGACAGGAACGTTTCCTTGGGGAGAGGAACGATGAGTACATTGGGTGGCGGAAGGAGGTCCGACAGGGGGACGAAGACAATGAAGAGGGAAAAAAAAGTTCTATCGGAGAAAACCGAAAAGACCTTTTCACTGGAAATGCGAAGAAGCGATCTTGAAAGTACGGGAGGGGTGTGCCTTTGGGCAGGGGTGGCCGGACAACGAACGAAACGCAAACATGGAATAAAAGGTGGGAGTGCCATCAGACTCGATGCAAGGGCAGATGTCAATTGGGGGGGAAAAACAAGGACGGCAACGAAATCAAAATGGATGGGAGAAAGATCTTGGAAGGAAATGGGCAGGACAGATGGGAGGACATTGGAGGGGGGCGAAATTTGGTGAAAGACCGTCGTGGATGGATGTTCAAGTAGGAACTGCCAACGGCCATTTGAAAAGAGAACTGGGGGAGTAACTACGCTGGAGAGAGTGAAGTCCACAAAGTCTACAAGGAAAGAAGAGAAATCTGCGGAGAGGGAAAGCTAAACTATCCACAGATCTCACAGATAGCGACCTCTCAAATTAAATTAGAGCCTAAAAAAGCTCTATCCCGTTTTTTCGGTATAGAGGTGAGTTCCTGAGAGCATAGGAGATTGGCAACAAAGGGAACAAGCGTCCAAGGAAAAATTCATAATGGAATTTTTACCAATACCCTGAGATGATGCAACGAGGAAGGGGGAGCAAGTTGAGAAGGTGAAAGAGAGAAAGAAGCATGCCTGAACAAGACTCATCTGGAAACTCAAGCTTACGAACAGGAAAAGATTCCGGCCAGAGAAGAAAGATGCGCTGGGCGATCTTGAAAAAGAGTACCACTCCAAGAAAAAAAAGAAGGATGAACGTAAGTGACAATTTGAAGAAGCTAATCTCTGGGAATTCCTAAGATTCCGCATACACATCGGAACTGAACTACCATCGTCTTTGGACGAAGAATGAAAGAGAAAATACAGGGGAAAGAAGAAGATGTTATGAGGTAGAGACAAATCTCTGAAAAAAAGAGGTTGGGGCGGTAATATAAGGGGAGAGACGGCCACTTTATTAACACCGAACGGCAAGAGTGAGCTGGAAGGAAGCTAAGTCCGAGCAAAAAAGAAGGACGATGAGGAGGGATGAAAGGGACGAGAGACCGTCAAAAAAAAAAGTTTGCGCGAAGGGAACTGGCTGCGTGTCTCGCATCGCTCTAGGCATGGAAGAAAAAAAACCAACCAAAACAGGGTAGATTTGAGGGACATCTCTAGCGAGAGCAGCCGTTCCAATCGATGAAGCAAAACAGATGAATGGGACCCTAAATACCGCTAGCCCGGGAGAGAACACTAGCTCTTTATGGCTGCATCCTGTAGACGTGAGAAAAGCAATTCAAGAGAAAAAGGGGGACGGGGAGGGGAATAAAGGAATAGAAAGGTTTAACCCCAACGAGGCCCTGCGATGTGTTGGGAGAAGGCGTCATCATCGCAGCGGACGCTTTTCACAAGAGGGGGAATCTAAAGTCGGATTCGTCACAGTTGCCTGGAGGGGAAGAGATGGTCTGCGAATAGCAGGTTACTCCCCAGCCAGCTGGAGGGAGGAGGATTCATTGCCCATACTTCACAACAAGGCAAGGACGTTGCTGATGGAAGAACGGAACGATAGAAACGCTTGAAGAGAAGGGGGAGAGGTCAGAACTCCAGCTGATTGAGCTTCATGCAGCAGCTTCTCGGAGGGAAAGGAATGAAGCCATAAGGCTGAAAGAGAAAAAATCTGGACACCAGAACGTTCCAAGGCTAAAAAAAAGTAATAAGGGAGGAAAAGAGACAGTGGCTGGCTCATTGGGGGTGGAGCTGCATCGAGAGGAGAAGGAAACGTCAACCCAGACTCGAAACAGAGAAAAAGGAGGATGGACGGGTGTTTAGATTTGAACGCTAGATGTTTGGTTTGAATAAATTACTACGCAAGCGCTCAAACTCATGACAAGAGCAAGTTGTAAATTTGCTCTAAACAAAGGAGGCAGCTAAAAAGCGGGGGTAGAATATTTCCGTAGAAAGGAACTTATTTCTTACTTGAAAATCCACAGAAAACACGGGGGGGGGAAAAAGGGTATCCCCAAGAAGGCACAAGCGGGGACAAACTCAAAAGATGAGAAAAGAATAGAAAGTCTTGATCATCCAATACTCAAGTTTTGCGCAAGAAAGTGATTCCCCTAGTAACAGACCGAGGGGCAGAAAGAATAAAACTTTCGTGTGGGTCGGGGGGGGAGTCCTTCGCACCCGGTGTCTCCGTCCAAAGGAGATCAGAGGAGGAAAGGCCAAATCGCTAAGAGGAAAAGGAATTCTTCATTTGACATCCGGTAACGGACGTGGGGATTGAAACAGAGAATGGGAGAAGAAAAAGGAAGGAAAGGCAGGAAAACTAGAAGAAAGGGCCAACTCAACTGACCACATAAACAGCACCACAGTTCAGCGTTCGTACTGCCAGTAAAGTTTATCATCGGGAGGGGGTGCAGTGGAGGAGAAAAAAGTACGCTGAAAAGATTCTTTTCAAACAGAACAGGGGTAGGGACAAAACAATATAGCACATGTACCCTACATAAGCGTGAAAATAAAAAGAAAAAAAAAACCAGGGAGAGGAAATCAAGGGCCCCACCCTAAAAGCAGGGGATATCGGGAGGGAAGATTCTTGGTGCGGGGCCTGAGCTTGCCTCGCGATGTGGGGGGGTAAGGGGTGCCAGGAAAGAAAGGAAGGGAACGAGCGCGGCGTTACCGCCTTATCGTCGAGGAGGGAAAAGGCGGAGGATGTTAGAGGCAAATCCTTGTCGCGCCCTGTGCTATTGACGAAAAGACTTTGTTATCCCAAGAGGAAAGAAAAGAGGGTGAGGCAAGAGGGAAAAGAGAGGGGAAAGCATACGGTTAAAAAAATTGAGCCTCGCGTCAGGAACGGGAGTGAGAGGTAGCGTAGTGTTTTAGGAATAGAACGGCGAATGTTGGGTTAAGGGGAAATCTTCCAGGTCCAAGGGAGAGAGAGAAAGATGGAGGAAAGAAGGAAAATCCAAAGCTTTATTTCCTGTCATCTTGAGGTTATCGCTGGGAAGAGACCGTGGAAATCGCAGGTGTTGGAAGAGGGGCACCGTGGGTTGAGAATGGTGGGAAGGGGGGTTGTATATAGTTAGCAAGGGAGGAAAAAAGGGAAAGGGTGGAAGGAGCACAAAGGACTGAATAATCACATAAGATCAGCGTTAGATGAAGGGGGAAGGGGAAGTCCGGCTCAAAAATAAAATCAGAATCAGAACAACGCGACTCTTCGAATCTTGATGCTTCTTCTGGTCTAGGGGAATCAACAACACAAAAGGAGGAAGAGGGAAGAGAGAGAATAAGAATCATAAAATTGTTAATTCTGAAGAGGATTGGGGGGGCCTTGAAGAAAAAGGAAAGGCAACAAGGAACGAACTAAGGCTTAACTCTATTTGGAAGAGGCACGTTTACATGAAAATTGGGGGGAGGGTCATCGTTAAGTCTAACACCACAATCGGAGAAAACATAACGACACGCTTCTCTGGCAACACCTTCGGATCGCGGAGCCCATCGAGTCAAAAGAAAAATAAACAAAGTAAAAAAGGAAAGAGTGGAATCAAAACCCGTGAGAGGCGATTATCTGGCAGGAAGCATTCAAAAAACATCGCCGTTGTATCGGAGGGGGGAACCAAAAAAGAAAAGAGAACGAGAAACCAAACCGGGGGCGCATAGCCTGGTGAAATAGGACGTGCCGCAGGGGAGGTGGAGATCGAAGAGGGGTCTTGAATTCGGATAACAGCGAGTGAAAGCCTCAATCAATATTTCAGACCATTTCTAACAAAATTCAGGAATGTTACCGAAGAAGGGATAAAGTCCCGCTTGCCCTACGCAAAATTGATCGCGGATTACAACGGGCATCCAGGAAAAAAGAGAAGCTCAATTCCCGCCTCAAAAGGAACATTCGGTATGGGGGACGGGGGTTGTGGATTTGGGGGAAGAAGGAAGGTCAGTAGCCCAGAAGTGCTAAGTGTTTGTGGAAGCGTCACATTTGGACCATCAAAGGAAAAATAAGGGGAGGACATGACGAAGCCGAACCGCAACGATCAAGTCGCATTCGATGATAGTTGTGGGGTTTCTTATCGGGGGGAGAAAATCGGGAACTGACCTGGTCCTGAAAAGGAAAGAAGGTCACAGACTCTATAAAAATTACGGTGATGAAGGAACAAGTTAACGTATTCACTGGGAAGCAAAGAAGATGGAAATGCAAGCGAAGGACTTGGCCGGATTTCAGATCAGAAAGGGAAGGAAAGAAGGTGGCGAGGGAAGCCGGATGAACACGCAAAAGTCTCATTGCGGGGGGTGCGCAAGACGCGAAAAGCAAAGGTACAGATAGTGAACAACTCGTCTGAGGGAAAAAAATGTGATATAGAAGAGAAGAAAAAAGGGTTCTTTAGCGACGGTGTCAACGTTTTTGGGACAGTACGAAACTTTGGCAAGAAAAAGTTACGAAGGGGGGTGGAAAAGACAACTCCAACTTCCATTGGGGGGGGGAAGTCTCAAACGAATAAACGCGTGGCAATTCCACGAACGTGCATCCGAGCAAACCGTACTAAAAACTGGGGGTCGGCATCCTGCAAACGGACGTAGTCGGACCGGGAAAAAAAAGGAAAAACTCAAAAGAGAAACTAACATCACCGAAAAATCATCATAAAAGAAATCATATACCGTTTCTTTAGAGTGGGTGGTCCTTTCTTTGGCGTTACCAAGCAAGAGAAGGTGCACTACCCACCCTTGGCCAAGTACAAAATGACCTCATAAGGGGGAACAGAAACCCTATAGGTCGACCTGGGTCTTTAGAAACCGGGGTGCAAGGCGAGGTGGAACCGCTAAGGCGGCAGTCATGCACTCAAGAAGAAGAGGAGGGAAAAAGGATGAAAGCAGCTGGAGTAACACGAACCGATTTCAGAAGAAGAGAAGGAGAGCTGGGCATATGTCCCTATTACGAAAAGCTCAGAGACAGATTGGGTTAAACTTCTGAGAACATGACTTCCGAACGAATATTCAAAGGAAAGAGGAGGCCGGCACAATCATGTAGGGACAAGAAAGAATTAAGATATCAACTACAAAGGTGACATCGACTCTATTATGTACTCATTTTGGAAAAAAGAGCGATCGGGGCGCTAGGGTTATTAATGGCAGAGAAGGAACTTGTAAGTACCAAAAAGTCACTGCTTTCGTAAAGGAGGAATCTTGCGACAGAAGCTCCGATAATAGGAAGCAGAGGACAGGGGACGAGGGAGCGAAGGGTCAAGCTTGGGTGCATAGAGAAGAAAGGGGCGGGCGCTTTCTCCAATGTCTCCGACTCCGCTTCTAAAAAGAGAGGAGAAAAAACAACGGGTAGAGAAATATGTTAGAGGAAAAAGGGAAACAAAGAAGGACAGCGCCAGCTTCACACCTGCAGACAACCAAAATCCTTGTTCAAAACGAAACGGCCAGTTCATAGAATCTCGCTTTATTTCTCGCGAATCAGGATCGTAAAACAAAAAAGGAAGCACGTTGCCGTCGTGGTGAAAAGTGCGTATCAGAATGTTGACCACCAACGACGCGATCGTCGATTGGGGGTGGGGGAGATCAAAAAACTTTCAGGGAGAAATCGCTGGCACCGCTGTGAAGGCGATGGCTTCGTATTTTACAAACGAATTGGGGGAGCATGACCGATCGTAGAGGAAAAGAGGGAAGCAAGTTCAACTAGCAATGCTCTTCAACTGAACAAGGGGAGGAACTCGACCGCTGCAGGGGAGGTGGGGGGTACTCGTTTAAAAAAAAAGGAGGGATCGCCCGCGAACAGCTAGGTTATCTCGGCGAGCGAGGGGAGGAAGAAAGTAGAACTGTCTCTTATTCCAGCTGATTGCTGGGGGGTCAGGCCCTCCTCCTCGCAGAGGCCCCTACGTACTGCCACAGGGGGGAGGGACAGGCATCTTTCAGGCAGGTTGGGATATTCCAATTCTGAGGAGGTGGGGGCGCGTGGCCAAGGTGACTGGATAGATACCAGAAAGAAAAAAAGAGTCTCAAGAGACGGGAGGAGGAGGTTATGTATTTAGCGTTTCTAGGTTGTAGGGGAAGAGTATTGTAGATCTAGGGGGAAGGTGAATGGTCGACTAAAGAGACGCTCGGATGCCAGATCATTTTTAGCCTTTGCTCGACCACGGAGGAGTGGAATTCAAGATCAAAGAGCTTTATCGGTGTGAAAAGCAAACCCAAATAGAACCAAAGGGTTGCGTCTACGCAAGGGGGAAAAAACCGATTTGCACCGAGCACAAGAGCCCCATAACACTTTCGGCAAAAAAAAAGAACGTTTTCAAAAAGTAATCAGGGGAAGAGAGAAAGACCACAGTTGAAAGCAGAAGTTGGGACTTCAAAGGCAGGGGAATCGTGTGCCATCAAAACCCATGAACCATTTGACAGGTTGGGCAAAGGGCAATAGGAGGGATTGGTCTCAAAAAAAACCTTGCATGCTCCTCGCCAAAGAAGAAGAAGCAACGCATGGAAATAGAATAATTCGCTTCAGGTCATTGTTCCAGGGAACCAGACTTAGAGGGTGGGGGGGAGGACAAGCGACGTTATAACGAAGGAAAGCCAAGGTCTCTTACCTAAGGGATGAAAAGGGATCTTCTAAACCATCAGAAACAAACCCTGTACGCAGCCGAGGAAAAGGCCACCAATGTCCAAGGGGACTTTGGAGAGGGATCCGTCATCTCCTCAAAATGCCAACCATTGCTTCGTTAAAGGGAAGGGAAGAAAAACATGGAAAAAAAAAAAAAAAAAAAAAAAAAAAAAAAAATTCACCAAAGTGTCCTGACAGAGACGTGAAAATGGGAAGAAATCCTCACCACCAACGACGCAAGAAACCTTCTACGCGGGAAGGCCTTTATGCAACAGACATTGCTTTCTAAGTGGGTGCAGGGGAAAACTAGGCAACAACGACAGAGCAGCGTTCTGCGTCTTCTGACAGGGGGAGGTGCATCAGTGCAAACTTCTTTCAGAAAAGGGGGGGGAGGAACTCGATTGCTATGAGGAACGTCCATGTTATACCAAATAAGATTGCATCGAGCGGAGTCGGCGGGGGGGGATGAAGGGGGGACAAAGACTTAGACTTTCGGAGGAAAAGGGGGGAATCTTCGCTGGGGGATCGAAAGGTGGGGGGGGAAATTCAACATCTGCATCTCAGCCGCGACGAAAGAATGGGGGGGCGGGGCCACATCGGCCGAAAGCGGAAGGGCGCGAAAGGGCCTTGGCAGATGATCGATGGTCCCTCGACGTGGGGAGAAAATTGGTGTCAGGTGTGGGAGGGGAGAGGGGAGGGGGGTGAGAAAACTAAGGATTGAATACAGGAACGCCCAAGAGAGAAAGAGGAAGTTGAAAAAACTTAAGTTATGTCTAGGGAGAAAAGCCCGTCCTCAAGACACGAAAACGAGACAAAACTCATTCGAAGCGTCTGGGGCCTATATCTCACAAACGGAGGAGGACAGGGCCCCCAACAAAGAAAAAAGAAAAAAAAAAGTTCAAGAGTCCAGGGGGGTGGGAGCTCTGATTCTGATGGGGTGTGGACAAAGTAGGGAACGGGAGAATTGAACGCTAGTGGCTTCAACGTTTTCCAAAGAAGAAGGGGGGGGAGGAACATCATGTTAATAGCGTTGGCTAACAACACTCTCTACAACCAAGTGAGAAAAAGAACAACGACACGCTGACCATGTCAACCACCAAACACGGAGAGGAAAAGCAAAGAATGAAAACGAAGAATACACGCGAGGCCTGAAAGAACCTTAGAGGTCGAGAAAGGCGGCGAGATGAGCCTGGATTGCCACTCCCACATGAAAAAAAAAATTGGTAATATCCTCAACCTCGACAGCTAAAAACCGGAAAGAGACTTCAAGTCAACGATAAAAGAGGACCCGCAGCTGGGCAAGGGGGCAGATCCAGGGTCTTTGCTCCGGGGAGGGAACGTGCCCTCAATAAAAGGGAGCAGGACAGAAGCCAGAACTGCAAACTTGGCAAAGAGATGACGAGCCGCAATGGAGACTAATCTGAGGGTTCGCGAGATCCGGAAAAAACAGCGCCGTAAAAAACAAAACGCCTCAATACTCGAAAAAGGAGGCTCCGTTGGAAGGCGTGGGGTGGAGAAGGGAGGGTGTGAGTGCCGTTTCTCTAGGTGAGGAGGGCGATATTGTGGGAGAAACAAGGGGACCAGTGCACGGGCCCAAGCAATTTTTTTTAAGGTCTAGGGAGATGACGGGCGAACAAACGATAAGTTGGGGGGGCAGCATTGCGGTTTCCCGATTATGAAAAATCTAGCCCTTGACTGTTACGTTCTCCCGGAAGTAAAAAAGACGGTATGTAGCTGATTATGAAGAAACAACGAAGGAAAGGAGATGAATGCAAAGGTACCTGCAGTTGATGAAGGAGTATGCAAGGGGTCGAAGGACAGAAAGGGTTGAGAAAAAAGACAGAACGATGCACAAAAAAAGCACTATTGCAGTTGGGTCGCATCATACTCGGGGGGGATGCCAAGAAGGGCACATCTGCCTCTGCGTGTGAAGATGAGATATCAAAAGCTTCTTTTCTTAAGGGGGTCGACGGTGGATTAAGGGGGGCCCGCTGGGCATGTGATGGGGGACAAAATGGGCAATCCCAAGACCGGTTTGAAGGGGCGGGTGTATACGAACTGCAAAAAAGGGGATACAAATGGGGCAGGGGGTGATGCTTGGGAATCAAGAAGGGACATACCGGGACAGGTACTACACCTGCAGCGGAGCCAGACGGATCGCAAGGCGAATCGTTAAGACAAAGCAACAGATGGAGTCGACAAAAAATTAGAACATAACCATCAGGGTTCAGTCCTGGGCTAATTGTCGTTTGAGGTGAAAGAAGTCGGAGGGGGGCAGCTCCCCCTTGCCTAAAAGCCAAGACAGAGAAGAAAGATCAAAAATATAATTTTTGATCCCATAGGATGGACGCCGCTTCGAGAGGGAGCACTTTCTAAAAATAATTATTTGACAGGGAGAAAAACACAGAAGAAGAAGGCTTGAAGATTAGCAGCTGCGTCCGAGCCGGACTTGGCCGAGATACAAGAAATGGAGAACTGGAGAGGGGACTCATAGGGATAACGCCTATGAAAAACTCCGCAAAGAGATTTGAATGAACGAAAGGTGGAGGAAGAGAATCCTGCGGGTGAACCATACGAAATTTACCGCGAAGAAGGATTCGGAACAAAAGGGTCGGAACAAAATGAAAAAGAGCTGCAAATAGAGCAATGGGCTTGATCTCCACAAAATCGCCGATCGGGCAAGCTAGGGTAAGTGCGATACAGCATAACGGCCGGACAATCGGATCGCGTACTGTCTACTATCCAGGAGAACAAGGAGAGATAGAGAGATTCGACAGGGGTGAGGACGTGCTTGAGGAACGTCTGGAGCTGTAGCAGGTACTACGGAAAAGG